>Ga0214206_1000357_pt1 | contig 12732 bp, 17 predicted proteins | sample TroBogEpilimnion_26_FD_153044 | JGI IMG/M metagenome (GOLD analysis project Ga0214206, IMG submission 153044) | Freshwater microbial communities from Trout Bog Lake, WI - 07JUL2009 epilimnion | ecosystem: Environmental > Aquatic > Freshwater > Lake > Epilimnion/Euphotic zone | place: Trout Bog...
TTGGAGACGGTTCTAGCAAGGCGGGGGCGGAAAACTTAGATAAATTTAGAAAACAGATACCTCATCATAAGGGAGACCTTGGTGAGCCAGTTCCTGCCCAAATAGCAGATGGGGAGTATGTCTTCCCTGCCTCGTTTGTCTCATCCCTTGGAGGAGGGGATAATAAGAGGGGTGCGAAATTGCTTGATAAGATGAGAGAAGAACTCCGAGAACACAAACGCTCCGCCCCAACAAACAAAATACCACCCAAAGCTAAGCCACTCACTTCTTATTTGAAAAGTGCAAAAGGATAAACATGGCAAATCTACTCCAAAGTAATCAAACAACAGCTACTACAGCACCAGATTATTACAACAATTATCTGAGCGGTATTGCTAGCCAAGGACAAACTGCAGTTAACAATGCTCAGTATGTGGGTGCTCAACCCCTTCAAACCCAAGCATTTACTGATATAGCAAATACTGCTGGGTCTACTCAACCCCAGTTCCAACAAGGACAGAACCTTGCAGATCAAAGTGGATCAGCTGCGTCCAATATCACTGGTGCAGCGAGTAACTATCTACAAGCAGGTACATCAAATAGCCCTCTAAGCACTTTACAACCCTTTGCACAGAGTGCTATGGCAAATACTGGTGCACAAGCAGGGCAACCTTTAATTGGACAAGGTGCTTCAATATCTGGGCTAGATGCAGCCAATCCTTATCTTTTGCACGCAGCAGGGAACGATGTTGGGCAAATGGCTCAACAGTACATGAACCCGTATTTGCAAAACCAGATACAGAGTACGTCAGACTTAGCTCAAAGAAATATTCAACAAAATCTAGATCCAATGGCCACCGCAGCTGCTGTTGGTTCTGGTCAATTTGGATCACAACGTGGTGCGCAAGTTCTTGGACAAGTTAATGAGCAAGCACAACAAGACTTAAACAATACCATTGCTAATATGCAAGGTAGTGCTTATGGTCAAGCGTTGACCGCAGCAGGGCAACAACAAAACTTATTGGGTCAATTAGGAAGTACAGCAGGTAACTTAGCAAATACCCAAGCATCTAATTTGATAACAGGAGGTACGAACCTTGGCAACTTACAACAGGGAGCAAACACGACTGCTGCAAATCTCGGTGCTACTGCTGCCAACGCACAGCAAGGACAAAACCAAGCAAACCTCACGGCAGGACAAACAGCAGGAAACCTTGCAGCGTCACAAGCCAATGCTCTTAACCAAGCTGGACTGGCTAAAGGAACGATTGCTACACAATCAGGAACACAAAACTTAGCCGACATCAATGGTTTATCTACATTAGGTGGGCAACAACAGACTATTGAACAGAATAGACAGTTATTCCCATTAAACAACTTATCTACCCTCTCAGGCATGTTAAGGGGCTACAACGTACCTACAACAACCACAACGACTGCAAATGGTTCTCCGTTGTCTGCACTGGCAAGTGTGGGCGCAGGTGCGGGGGCGTTGTTCCAAGGAACTGGGGCAGACGGTAAAGGGCCAAGTTTATATAATCAAATGTTTGGTGGAAATGGCGTAACAAATGGAGTTTTGTCTGGTGCAGGAAATATTCTTAAGTCTGGATACAACGCTGTAACAGGAGGGCCAAACGGGTCACCTGCTCCTGGAGTAACCACATCATCAGGAGATCCTGCGTTCAAAGATAATAATTCTCCAACAGGTTATGCGGATGGTAATGGTAATCCACTCAACGCTGATGGTAGTCCATATATCGCAGCTAATCCAACTACTGGTGGTCTTGATTACAACAATATTGATACGGGTACTGGCGCAAATAATTTTGATTCAAGCCAAATGGCTGCAGAATGATAAAAATAATTTTGATACTACTTACTAAAGTTAGGAATAAATATGGCAACCGAATCTAGTCCACAAGTAGGTTTTGATCTAAGTAAAACAAATACTTACGGCACATCTGAAGAAGATTTAAACAATCTTAAAAATGCTCAACAAGATATTTTAAAAGGTCTTGAGAGTCGTTATGCCCAACCTAATTTGTGGAAGGTCGCTGCAGGGTTTGCTAAGCCACAACTAGGTGGTTTTGTTGCTTCCTTGGGTAGTGCAGCAGAAGCAATGGGAGAGAACTTAGAACAACAAAGAGCTATGGGATTGCCTATTGCTCAGATGAAAGCACAGATTGCTCAATCAAACGTACTCTTAGATAAAAGACAAAGAGCCAATAAGATGCTAAGTGATTGGTCTACTGAGCATCCTGATCAGCCTATGCCATCTGCTTTAATAACAGAGGCATCTAAAATTGATCCTGATAATCCTGCTGTTAAAGCTCAAATAGAACAAGTAAAAAGATCACAAGAACAACAAACATTATCTGCATCACAACAACAGCAACAACTGGGTGTTTTAAATGGATTATTGGCAAACAAAGGTATTTCACAATCAGATTACAACAAACAAGTAAGTTTGCTTAAAAACCAAATGAACCCTGTTGGAACTTTGCCTACTCCTAATCCAGAAACTCAACCAATGAATAGATCTACTATTCAACCTGGAAATATTAGTTCAGTAGAGTCACATGACATTTCTGGTGCGATTGGCCCTAATGTTCCAGGACAAGGCACTGCAAAGAGTAGTATGCAAGTTATGGATGCCACGGCTACAGATCCTGGTTATGGTGTCAGACCTGCTAAACTTACTGGCGATAAAGAAAACGATGAAAAAGAACGTGTCAGAGTTGGTAAAGATTACTTTGACGCTTTACATCAGAATTTTGGCAATGATAAATACGCAACAATTGCCTATAACTGGGGGCCAGGTAATACCCAAAAATGGATTGATAATGGAGCTGATCCAGACAAATTACCTAAAGATGTTGTTAACTATTTAGGAAAAGCTAGTATCTATAGTGCAAAGAATGACAGGCCATTAGGACAACCTACTATTGAAAGTAGACCTACTCAGACTTTTGAAACATCTGGAGCGACTGGCCCTGAAACTCAAGAATTGACCAAGAGTCAATTAAGTGAGGGCGATAAAATGTGGGCTCCTCAAGTAGAAGCTATTGTTTCTAATCCCTTTAAAGTTACAGAAAAAAAGGCTAGTGAGTATCACCGAGCAGCAACTATTTTAAATAAACCAGATGTGCAAAATTCAATGGGGTTGACTTTTGGCGAACAAGGATTTGGAACTGCATTTGCTACTGCGCTTAAATCTGGTTTTGGAGCTGCTATTAATTCTCCTACTGGTTCTTTTAGCGCTGAAGTATCTGCTCCTGTAGATAAAGTTTTAGAGGCATACAAAGTTCCACCCGAAACTAGGCGAAAACTTATTGAGCTTCAAAGAATTATCATGGACGATGCTGTCTCTGATCTTAAAGAAGGGAATAAAGCATTAGGTGGTGGTCATACTAGCACAACAGAATTTCAAACTCTTATGAGTCGTATGGCACAGACTACAGAGCCTTATAAACTCATGCAACAATATATTGCAAAAAGAGCTGTAGAAAATTCGTTAAACGAAAAATTACACGAGCATTGGTTAGATTATTCTTCTAAACCAGATTTTGCAAAAAAACCATATAGTGAATTTTTTAAAAGCAAAGAATATAAAGATGCAGTTAAAGAGTATGGTGCACAATATAGAAAAGCTCAGAGTATCAACGATTAAAGGATTGTCATGGACGAAACAAAAGAAGAAACACATATAGATAATTTGTTGTCTTTACTTGGAGCAAAATCTGAGGCAGATAAGTCTATGGAGAATTTGCCATATGCGGGGAGAGGCAATGTAAATCCCCCATCAGTAGATCCAACAAAAAAAACACCTACCACTATTGATTTAATAAAGAAAAGTGCGGACGTTTTAGGGGGAACTGATCCATCTGAATTAGGTGGCGTTTTAGGTGATCCAAGAGGTGTGGGCGCTATAACTGGCGCAGGTATTGGGGCATATCAATCAGGCGCTTCTTTCAACCCATTTAAGCCATATTTTTTACAAAATAATCCAAGGTATAACGGAGTAACTCCTCCACCAAGATCTACTTTTAATTTTGAAGGTGCATCTAGTCCAAGTTCACCAGTTTATGAAACAGCAACTGGTAAAGCATCAGCAGCGGGTAGAACTGCTGCTGAAAATATGTTTACAAATCAAGTGGCAAATCAAAGTTTTGCTAATGCTCCTAAAGGAAGAATTGAATCATTTCAAAGTTCAGGAATTAAAGGGCCATCACTCAATCAACTTCATGCAGAAATGGGGCCAACAGAAGTAAAAATGATTGGTGGAAGACCGATGGAAATCCCATTAGGTTCTGCCAACCCACTTCCTACAACAGAAACTCCACCATCATCAATTACAGGAAAAACTATAGGTGCTTTAGAAAATGCTTTTCCTGGCGCTAAAACGGTTGTTCAATGGGCAAAAGGTGCGTTACCTACTATTTCGGCTATAGGTAAAGGAGCGGGTGTAGGGGCTTCTTTAGCCGATATAGGTTCTAGAGCTATGCAAGGTGATTATTCTGGTATGGGCATTAGTGGAATTGGAGCAGCTGGAATGTTAGCCGCTCCTGAAATTGGAATACCTTTATCTCTAGGTTCTTTGGCAATAAATTATTTAAGAGATAATCCTGAATTAAAAAAACAATTTTTAGAAAATATTATGCACAAGATAGGATCAAAAACAGAACAATTACCTTATAAACCATAAATTAGGGCTTGCAGTTGCCCATTTTTGCCCCCTCGTGTGAGGGGGTTTTTTTTACTGCTTATCTGCTAACTTCTCCATAGCTTTATCTATGAACGCATTAGCTAACTTAACAAGATCTTCTTCTAGGAAGTTGTAGTTCTCAATTAAGTTTGCGTGTATGAATGCTTGCATGATTTCTTCTTTAGTTAGTATCATTGTTTTTTCCCCATAGAATTTTTTAATGGACGGCCCCTACGCTTAAGTTGTTTTTCAACTTGATCTTTAGCTTCTTTAAAAATATCTTTTTCACCAAAAAGATTTTCAATCAAATCAGTAATAATGTCAGTAACTGTTGTGTCAATTTCTACTGCGTGCATTTTAATTTTTTTATGAATTTCTTCAGGCAGATTAATGGTGAGTCTTCGATAACCCTCAGGCGCATTAAAAACTCTGTTATCTATTGCATCATCCAAATCAAATGTTACTTTCATTTCATCCTCCAAATTTATGTTTAAGTTTCCAAAATTCTAATAAGCATGTAAACATATTCCATCCCCTTATTAGATCCTCCTCAGACCACTCTACGACCTTTATAAGACCAGGGTGGCTCACAGATGCAAATACATTTGCGCACCTTGCATGAGGCAAATTAAGGCCCATGCGGTAAGCAGAAAGTTGCATTAAGTGCTCTTCATACGCTACTACCTCATCATCAGGCCCAAATTGTTTAGACTTGGCATCAATGATGATCCCCACTGGAGCTGATTCGTCTTTTTCGCAATACAAATCTACCTTACCCCCGTATCCCAGTTTAGATGCAAATGATTTCTCAACGATCCAAGGTTGGAAGGGGTGGGTTTTAAAGTGCTCAAAGACCGCCTTCTCAAATTCTGAGGCGATGACCTCGTGCTCTATGTCCTTTTCTTTTGCAAAGTGTTTCTCAATAGACTCATGGATACGGGTACCTTTCTCAGCAGCGGATTTAGCCGTTTCTTTTGAGTCTGCAACTATCCTCGCAATCAGTTCTTTTTCTGTCTCCTCTGGTTTCCTTGGTAGGGTAAGAGCAGCCAACAACATCTGTTCCATCTTCCAAGCCTCTAAAGCGGGCTTTGCGGAGACTTTTAAGATGGTGGTGACCGAAGGTATCAGATTCATCTTTCGAGCGTCTCTGAGTGTTGTAGGACGGTTTGAACCATCCTTTGCTTTTACTGTGTACATAGGAGCACCATCGTCAGCGGTGTACCAGTGTGTACTCTCTGAACTTCTAGCTATTATTGTTGCCATTCTTAGTCCGTATCAATTTTGACTGTTTTAGCCTTGTTAATAAAATGATCTATAGACGTGATAATGTTACCCAGTCCATAAGTCGCTACAAAAAACCCAATTACTATCCCAATTAATATATTTAACATACTGTCTCCTATTGTCCGTAAAGTCTATAACGGGGCATACATTGAACGTCAATCACAAAGTCACTCATCATCCCTGAGACCATGCGTTTAGATTGAATGGGTACAGCCCTCATGTGGTTGCTTTCGCACTCAATGGTGGCTTGTATGACCTCGTTACGACTCATTTGTTGAACTCTTGAGTCTAAGGCTACTTGTACAACGGGTGGAGATCCGTAGACATAAGTAGGTGTAGGCGTAGGCGTGCTTGAGCACCCCACTAAAAGTAAAGATAGATATAGTATTTTCATAATCAAAAAGGTATATCATCTAATTCTGGATCGTCCATTGCCTGAGGCATTGGTGTGTTTGATGAAGACTTGAGGGATTTTTTTTGCCACTCAGGAGTTGACTCAATCTTTCCTTTAAGGTTGTCTGAGAATGTTGCAAACATGTCTAAATCAGGTTCAGCAATGTTGAACAACTCAAGTTTGTTTACACCCTCTGGCATACCCTTTTGTTTCATAAATGATGGAACTGAGGTTATGCCCTTGATGTTTGAGTACGTCTTACCGTTAGCAGACGTTTGATCAATGATGTTCAATTGACACCAAGCACCTAATACGTTCTTAAGGTCAAACTTGCGCAGTTCTTCTTGAGTAAAAGATTTACCCCTCCAACTTTGCAAATCTAATCTTAAGTTAGCCTTCTCAGACCAAGACAAGGTATAGGTCTTAGGGATAGAGTAGGGTCTACCGTCTCTCATAAGAATAGGGCTACCGTTATCGTCTTGGCCGTGGACTTCCCAAGAGAACATTACCTGATGAGAGAACTTTACCTCCCCCTTGTAAGTAATCTTTTGTGTGCCAATATCGATAATCCTGTAACACCTTGCTAGGTGTACCCCCGCAGGGCAACGCTCAAAAGTACCGCCCGAATCAGTTACATATAAACTCATTTATTTTCCTTTACGTCCCTTAGGACAAATACACGATCACATGACCGTATATAAACTATAACATAAAATTAGATGTGTTAGAATCTTTTTTAAGGAGGAAATAATGAACTTAAAAGAATATTTTGCAGGCGAGCCCTACGGCTCAAAGAAGGAGATGGCAGATTACCTAGGAATTACACCCACTTGGTTGGGATTACTAATTACTAAAGTAAAGCGACCGTCACCTTTACTATCTAAAAAGATAGAAAAAGCTACCCAAGGACTGGTTACAGCAAAAGAGTTGAGGCCAGATTTATTTAACTAACGGAGAAAAAATGAAAAGAATAAAACTAAGTGACATTCGAATTGATGGAGGTACTCAAGGTCGTGTAGTCATAGATCAACAAACTGTACAAAACTATTTAGAGTGTATGAAGGATGGGGATATATTCCCACCAATGGAAACGGTATTTGACGGGGTAACGTATTGGCTAGTAGACGGGTTCCACCGTTATCACTCCTATATGCTCTCAGATGCCAAGATGGTTGATGTCAACTACAAGCCTGGTACGTTAGAAGAAGCTCAGGTCATGAGTTTTGGAGTTAACGGTCGGCATGGTAAGCCAAGGACTAATGAAGACAAAAGAAAGGTAGTGATTGAGGCACTTAAGCATCCCCTAACAAAAGACAAATCTATGTACGAAATAGCAAAGATTTGTTGCGTTTCCGCACCATTTGTTAGTGCCATTGCTAATCCTAAGGTCGCAGAGAAGCAAAAAGAAAATAGAAACAAAAGTACTTTAAAGAAAGTAAATATTGCAAACAAAGGCACTACAACTAGTAATCCGATTACTAATACAAAAGAATTACATAATTCTGATACTAGGGAAAACACCTACGAAGGATCTACCCCTGATGAGGCCGAAATGGAGGCTACAGAGTTAGCGCATCAAAAAGATATTGAGTTTATGAATGCGTTGCTTGAGTCTAATGAGCCACTTGCTTTAGCGCATGAGGAGATCAAAAGATTAAATCAAGAGAATGCAAGATTAAATGTCAGGATGAATGGATTGATTAACGAGAAGACCGAGGCCATCAAGATGGTTAAAGATTTACAAAAACAATTAGAAAGGCTAAAGACTAAAAAATGACTCATATCCTAGCACCGAGAGAGTGTGATGATGGATTCCCCCAACCAAGAGATTTTCAAACTAAAGCGCACGAGGCGTTACGTCAAGGTTTTAAGGACGGGCACAGGACTCAGATCATTATGGCCCCCACAGGGGCGGGGAAGACTTACTTAGGTCTTCGTATATGCCGAGAGGCAATGCTCAGAGGTAAACGCACAGTATTTCTGTGTGACAGAACTACCTTGATTAATCAAACGTCTGAGGTTGCGGACAGATATGGTCTCAAAGACCACGGTGTCATTCAAGCCAACCACTGGAGGCGCAGACCAGAATATTTACTACAGATAGCGTCTGTACAAACAATAGCTAAAAGAGAGTTTTGGCCACAACTCGATGTCTTGGTGGTTGATGAGGCGCACACGGCTTACAAGGCTTGGACTGACTTTGCAAAGACTACGAAAGCTGCGGTGATAGGTTTATCCGCTACACCTTTTGCAACGGGTCTTGGAAACGTGTTTACAAACCTCATAAACGCCACCACAATGCACGAACTCACTCAGATTGGGGTGTTGGTACCCATGAGGGTATTTTCGTGTTCTAAGCCCGATATGACGGGCGCGGCTACCGCAGGGGGTGAGTGGACAGATAAGGCAGCTGAGGAGCGAGAACTTAAGATTGTGGGTGACGTGGTCAGAGACTGGATACAGTTTGGAGAAAACAGAAAGACGATTGTATTTGGCGCAACGATTAATCATTGTCTAGAGTTATGTAAACAGTTTGTGAGTAGTGGGGTCATGGCTGCAGTGTTTACGTCAGAGACCACGGTCAAGGAAAGGGAAGAACTTTTAAATGAGTATAGAAAGCCCAACAGTCATTTAAAGGTACTGATATCTGTAGAGGCTCTAGCTAAAGGTTTTGACGTGCCTGACGTTGGGTGTATCTGCGATGCAAGGCCACTGCGTAAGTCACTCTCTACTGCGATACAGATGTGGGGTAGGGGGCTGAGGAGCTCGCCAGACACAGGCAAGAAGGATTGCCATCTACTAGACTTTAGTGGGAATATTATTAGATTTTTTGAAGACTTTAACGACATTTACTTTAATGGCTTAGACAAGTTAGATGACGGTGAGAAGTTAGATAAGAAGATCCGCACAGAAGAAGAGTATGAGATTAAAGGATGTCCTAGGTGTGGGTACAAGCCATTTCACAAAAAATGCATGATGTGTGGCCACGAGACGATCCCCAAGGCGTTGATTGAGGTTGACTCGGGGGTTATGAAAGAAATTTTTATTGGAGAAGGAAAGAATAAAAAGAAACTCGCAGACAATGCCGAAGATTTGTGGAATCAGGTGTCTACTTACGCAAGGGCTTATAGTTCCCCAGAGAAACAATCAGCTCGAGCTTGGCATTTATTTAAACAAATTACAGGCCAAGAAACTAAGTGGCAGTTCAGTAAGGCTCCTATCGTTGAAATCAATAAGAATGTTATAAATAAAATTAAACAATTGAATATTGCTTGGAAGAAGGGGAAAAAATGAAATTTGAAGACTTCGCTAGGGCTCATAATGTCGAAATTTTTAATTTAGACCCATCAGAAAGGATTATTCGTTGCGGTACAGTCGATAAACCTAAATCTAAAAATGGTGCCTATTTTTGGGATGGTAAGAAGGGTTGGGTTTTTAATTGGGCTAAAGATGCAAAAGTTAATTGGTTTGAGTCAGATGTTGTTTGGACACCACAAGAAAAAAGTGAGTGGATGGCGAAAAGGCAGTCGGCTCAGTCTGAACAGTCCAAGAGGCACGCTATGGTGGCCGAGAAAGCTGAGTCTACTCTCAGGTCAGCTAAGATAGAGAATCACCCTTATTTAGAGTTCAAAGGGTTTCCTGATGCCAAGGGGTTAGTTGTTGGAGAAAAACTACTGATACCCATGAGGAACGTGGTTACGAATAGGGTGTGTGGATACCAAGAGATATTTTGGAACCCAGAGATACGTAAACATGAGAAGAAGATGTTGGCGGGGATGAGGGCTAAGAATGCGATTCTGACGTTAGGAAACCGTTCTGTAAGCGAGTTTTGGTTGGTTGAGGGGTATGCGACAGGGTTAAGCGTTAAGAAGGCTCTAGAGTCTTGTGGTTTAGATTCGGCAGTGGTTGTTTGTTTTTCAGCAAATAATTTAGCGGATGTTGCAGATCAGATACAGGGTAAGAGATTTATTTTTTCTGACAATGATGTGAGTCTGGTTGGTCAAAAGACGGCAGAGTCTACGGGGCTACCTTGGACAATGGCTGATAAGGTTGGATTTGATGCCAATGACTTGCACGTGAAAGATAGTCTATTTGCTCTTGTGGGTAAAATCATCGCGCTCAGGAAGGATAATTAAATATTATTTTTATTTAAAAAATGAGACAAGTCCTATTTTTTGGATATAATCCAATCGTTGTCGTTACGGGCAATAGTTAGTTCTAAGCCGTTTATTCATACATTCTGCTTTATCAAATATCCCGTGTAGAAGATATTTGATAAAGACCGTAACCAGAGTGTATGGCTAAGCGGCTTTTTTATTATCTATTCTTTTCCGACATCCGACTTAAGGTCTATCGGGTTAAAAGTTGGGCATGAGGGAAGCGAGGGAAGCCGAAAGGTGTAGAGCGCAGTCCACCCAATCACTACGTTCTTACTTAAGTTGTATGCGCAAAGAAGAGCAAGCGCAAACAGGGGTTAGCCTAAGTTGTCCAATGATTCAATTTGTTGGGTGGCGATTTAGGATCAGGAGGCTGTGCAAGACGATGCAATGAATCGGAAAGTCCTGAAGGTTAGTCATCATGCAGTGAACTAGCTCCCATAACGATACTCAGTGGCTCCAAATACTGATGTGGGAAAATGCCGAGTGTTACTTAGGTAGCACAAGGCAGTTTTTTGCCCATTCGAGCCTAGTTCACCAATCCTGATAACGAAAAACCATGAAATATTTTTACAACGACAAGAAAGTAAAGACCGCAGCACACATCTGGAATAGTGGTGACACTTTTTGTAAGATGTTCAGTACTGGAGGTATGAAGATAGGTGGTAGAAAAGTACAAGACACTTATGGATATAAAAGAATATGCTAAATGTGTGTTACAAATTATAAAAAATTCGCCCTAGATTTGTCTTTTTTAGACAATAATTTATTGTTAGAGTAAACCACCCCTTTTTTTATCTATATAATCTAATTTAGTGTTAGACTTTTAAGGAGATGACATGAGAATATGTAAGTGTGGGGGAATCATTATTCTTGGGGAAACTTTAGTTGGAGAGTATTGGAAGTGTCGTGGTTGTGGTTGGAAGGAGTTTTTTAGATATGAACGAATCAGAGATCAAGAGATACACAAAGAGGATGGAGGTATTTGTGAGGGAGGGGTTAGGTCAGGAGGAATCGGAGTTACTAGCCCATCAGATGTACTTGAGAGATAAAGAGGGTGACGATAGAAGGCTTTGTTTTGAGTGTGACAAGTACAACAATAAGACATCACACTGCACTTTTTACAAGGATAGTCGGGGGATGACGTATAAACCTTTGCGGTTTACTTTGCAAAGATGTGATGAATTTAAACTTAGGAAAACAAAATGATAGATGACGAAGTGACATACGCAAGATTTACAGACACGAAGAACTTAGTTAGAGAACGGGCACCCTTTAATTGGTTTCAGGTCTTATTGGGTCGTTTATTAGATAAGTTGAGGTTGAGATGAACGGTTTTATCAGTAAGAAAAAAATGAAGGGAGAGAGTATGAGAGTACTTGGAGTTGATCCTGGAATCAATGGTGCCTTGGTGATCTTAGAAGACTTACAACCGATTGAGTGGTTACAAATGCCTACCTACTTAATTGGGACGCATAACCGAGTAAATTGTTCTGTGGTTGGAAACTTTATTAATGGGGCTAGGGTAGATGTCGCAATTGTTGAGAAGGTAGGAGCGATGCCGAGTCAGGGGGTAACGTCCATGTTCTCGTTTGGACACGCTGTAGGATCGATTATGGGGGTTCTAGGGGCGTTTATGATACCGACCACCTTAGTTACCCCTCAGTCATGGAAAAAAGAGTCTGGAATCATTGGAAAAGACAAGGACGCGAGTAGGAGCAAGGCTATTGAGTTGTGGCCAGAATGGAGGGACTTAGATAAGAAGATTAAGGGACAGGCTTTAGCAGACGCAGCTTTAATTGCGAGGTACGGAAAATGAACTTTAAAGAACCTAATAACAGTATTGTTGCAATGATAGATAAGAACAATTTGGTCAAAGTAGATTGGCAAGAGGTTGAGCGCTGTACAAACGAATATTTAAAGGGTAACAAGGACACTATAAATTCTTGGTGTTTTGTTTTATGGAATGTCAAACATCAACAGGCGAGGTTATTAAATGACTAAAGATGAAATAATTGAATTAGCTAGACAAGCAGGCTTCGAGCGTTTGGGTCATGATGATTGCGATTACGTTTGTTATCCAGACGAGATTGAAGCCTTTGCCAAACTAGTAGCAGAGAAAGAGCGTGAGAAGTTTTGCGCTGTACTTCGGCAATTACATGATTCATATTCATTGACAAGCGATTCAAACGCCATCAGAGCAAGGGGACAAG
>Ga0214206_1000358_pt1 | contig 12729 bp, 8 predicted proteins | sample TroBogEpilimnion_26_FD_153044 | JGI IMG/M metagenome (GOLD analysis project Ga0214206, IMG submission 153044) | Freshwater microbial communities from Trout Bog Lake, WI - 07JUL2009 epilimnion | ecosystem: Environmental > Aquatic > Freshwater > Lake > Epilimnion/Euphotic zone | place: Trout Bog...
CTTGGGTAGGGCCGAGCATCCCTGCTCGGCCGCACGGCCGCCGCAGGGCGGCCGAGGGTAGGGGCGTGGCTTCGCCGCGCCCTCCGAAACGGAGGGCGCGATAAATCGTGCCCCTACCTTGGTTCGCCCTGCGGCGAACGGTTTAACCATCTTCCCGATCTCCCTTTGATCGTTGGCATTTCCTAGCCGCCAACCGCTAGCCGCCACCCGCTGACACCTATCGTATCACTGCCCCAACGGCTTCGAGATATCGAATTCCGACTTGGTCGTCCAGCGCTGCTTGTAGCCGGCGGGGGCTTCGACCTTGGTCCGGAAGATCACGGTGTTGTCGAGGTCGAGGTCGTCGGACCAGATGAACTTCGCGCCGGCGAAGTTGTCCTTGAACTTATAGAAGTGTTCCTTCGGGCCGACGCGTTCCTCGGTGAACTCCGTCGCCTGGGCCCACTTGCTGTCGTCGAAGTCCGTGGCGAACCAGTTCTCGGGCACGGGGGTGTGCTCGACCTTGGGGTTCTTGACGTCGCCGTTGAGCGGTCCCTTGAAGAAGTTCTTCGCCTTCCACTTGGCGTTGGTGACGGTGCCGTCCGAGAACTTGAGGATGAAGCCGCCGTCGCCGATATGGTCGCCGTATTCGAGGCCGGTCTTCGGGTCGGCGTTGTCGCGCGCCATCACGGCGATCGTCATCGGGTATTCCGGCAGGATGTCGACGTTCACGACGTTGTGCGGCATGTAGTCGATCGGGTCGACGACGCGGAGCTTGCCGTTGATGTAGAGGATGAACCAGTTGTCGGCGTAGACGCTGAGCTGGATCGTGTCCGCCATGGTCGGCTTCACCATGCCGGGCTTGTCGCCCTTCTTGCCGCCTTTGCCTTTCTTACCCTTCTCGCCGCCTTTGCCGTCGCCGGGCGGAGGGGCGGCCTGGTCGCGGGCGGTCTCGTCGGCCGTGGCTTCGATGTCTTCGCCCTTCGGCTTGCCGGCTTCGCCTTCAGGCGGAGGGCGCTTGCCCTTTTCGCCTACCTTGCCCTTGCCCTTGCCTTTCTCGCCGCCCTTGCCGCCGCCCGGGCCGCGTTCGTTCGGCGTGTAAGTCTCGGTGGCGGTGGAGCCGTCGGCGTTGGAGTAGACGAACGTCCAGGTCTTGTCCTCGTTCGCCGTGTATTTCACGCTGAGGGCCTTGCCGTTGAGGGTGTAGTTGAGCGCGTACTTGTTGCCGTCGTGGGTGAAGTCCTTGATCAGCGCGCCGCGCAGGGGGCTCTGGGAGTAGGATGAGCCTTCGCGTCGGACGTGGCTGGCGGAAGGCTGGGGGTCGACCTGGCCGTCGACTTCCTTCACTTCGCCGTGGAAGCCGCCGTTGATGTAGGGGTATTTCTTCTGCGCGTGGTAGTGGTAGCCGAGCGCCTTGGTCTCGTGGCCGCCGAAGGCATCCAGCTTGCCCGGCGCGGTGCCGTCAGGTTCGTTGTAGCCGTAGATCGCGTAGCCATCGAGGGCGACGGCGATCGGCTTGCCCTTGCCGAGCTCCTTCTCGAGGAAGACGGGGGCGTCGTGGTAATGATAGTCGTCGGCCTTGCCGCAGTGGCCGCCGAAGTTGTCGAGTTCGCCGAAGGCCTTCGCGTCGTCGCCGCGGTTGTTGAGCGCGTTGAAGATCGGGACGCCGTTGGCGGCGAGCGCGATTGCCCCGCGCATGAAGTGCGTCTTGGCGGACATCGGCTCCTTCGCCGGGACCGGCTTCAGCGGGATCCGCCAGGCCGAGGCGCCGACGTAGGTCTGCGGGATCGGCACCTGCTGCTGCCAGGACTTGATGCCGGCCATCAGCGGGTGGTCGGGCAGGCCCTTGGCTTCGACGTAGAGATAGGTGTCATCCCAGCGTACGCTGACGTTCTTGGCGAACGCCTGGAAGGGCGTGGCGATGAGTGGCGCGCTGCCGGTCGCGGCGGCGAGGTAGGTGCTCGTGAGCACGTACTTGGCGGAAGGCTGGACGATCGCCGGCGCCTCGAACGGCGTGCGGTACTGCGCCTCGACGGGCGGGATGTGCGCCCGGGCGGCGGCGGCGAAGCCGAACGTGGCGAACAGAAGGGCGTAGGACGGGGTGCGCATGGCTTAGGGTGATGAAGATATCATACCCTAAGCCACCTTAAGGAGACGTTAAGTCCGCTTTCCGTCCGGATGCTCAGCCCCGGGCCGCGAGGGCTTCGTCGATCTTGGCAAGGTCATCCGGCTTGATCGCGAACTTGCCGCCGAAGACGGTCTCCTTGATCTGGCCGGGCTTGCGAGCGCCCACGATCGCCGCGGTGACGCGCGGCTGGCGGAGCACCCAGGCGATGGCGAGCTCGGCGGAATTACGGCCGTAGCGATGGGCGATCTCGGCGAGCGCCTTGGTGAGGGCGATGTTCTTGGAGAGCAGGGGCTCGTTGAACTGCGGGTCGTTGCGGCGATGGTCGTCGGCCGGCAGCGCGTCGGCCCAGGCCTGGGTGACCTTACCGCTGAGCAAGCCCTTCTGCATCGGGCTGTAGGAGACGATGCCGATGTCGTGCTCTTCGCAGTAGGGCAGGAGCTCGGCTTCGATGCTGCGGTTGAGCATGCTGTAGGGCGGCTGGAGGAAGGTGACGCGGTGGATGGGCTGGATGCGCTTGAGCTGGGCCACGCTGAAGTTGCTGACGCCGGCGAAGCGGACCTTGCCCTCCTTCACCAGCTCGGCGACGGCCGACCATCCTTCCTCGATGTCCTCGTCGGGCTGCGGCCAGTGGATCTGGTACATGTCGATCACGTCGACCTGCAGGCGGCGGAGGCTGTCCTCGCATTCCTGCTTCACGCTGGCGCGCTTGAGCCGCGGCACGATCGTGCCGTCCGGATCCCAGCAACGTTCGCACTTCGTCGAGATGATCGGCTTCTCCTTCATCTCCTTAAGCGCGCGCCCGACGACTTCTTCGGAGCGGCCGAGGCCGTAGACGGCGGCGGTATCGATCCAGTTGATGCCTACGGCCATCGCCTCGTGGATCGTGCGGATCGAAAGGGCGTCGTCCTGCGCGCCCCAGCCGAACTTCCAGTCTCCGCCGCCGATGGCCCAGGTGCCCAGGCCGACGGGCGTGAGTTGGAGGGGCGAGTTGCCGAGCTTGCGGGTCTTCATGACGGTTCGCCTATTTCGGGTGAGGTGAGGGAGGATGTCGAGACTCGGTCGGCGTAGGCTTGCCGCGGAAAGCGGTCAGCGGTTGGCGGATAGGCTAAACTCAAAGGGAAAGCGGAGACCGGATGATTGGCTGGGGTTCTTTATGTCCGCCGCAAACCTCCCGGCTTCCGGTCTCCCGTTGCCGCTCCATTGGATTGTTTCGGGTAGGGCCGAGCATCCCTGCTCGGCCGCGGCCAACCAAGGATGGTTGGCCCTGCCCAAACAAAAAGGGGCCTTGTGGCCCCTTTCTTATTCCGCGCTACGAGGCGCTTACTGCACGTCCTTCAGGAACTGCTGATACTGCGCTTCGGTCTGCTCGGCGGTGAGCTTGCCGGAGTGGATCAGGATGCGGAAGCGGAAGGTCTCGGACTGGCCGGTCTTGATGGTGAAGTTGAGCGCCTTCTTCGAAGGGTTGCCCTTGGGGAATTCCTTGGCGCCGAACGGATTGGCGGCAAAGAGGCCGTAGCCGCGGTTATGCCAGTAGGTCGGGTAGGTCACGTTCTTCGGGTGGTCGAAGATGCCGATGCTGACGTCCTCGCCCTTCACGTTGCCGGAGAGGGTCATCCACTTGGCGCGCGTGCTCCAGCCGCCCTTTTCGCCGACGGCACCCTCGCTGCTGAGGTAGACGCCGTTGACGCCGGTGTTGTCGAGCTTGGCGACGGCGGTGGGCTTGCCGGCGGCATCGGTGAAGACCTCGGCCTTCTCGGAGGGCTCCTCGAGCGAACGCGTCACGCGGATGGCGATGGCGCCTTCCTTGGAGTCCTTGAAGACGGCGTCTTTTTCCTGGGCGGTGAGGGTGATGATGCGGTCGATGATGCGGAGGTCCTTGGAGGCGCGGAAGACGAGGGTCTCGTCCTGCTGCAGCACCTTGGAGCCGTCGTTCATGATCCAGTCGGAAGAGACCTGCAGGGTGGCGGAGCCGGCGCCCGAGGCGACCGACTTGATGCTCTTATGACGGACGGCGCCGTAGGGGACCTTGCTGGCGCGGTCGAAGCCTTCGGGCGGGGAGTTCCAGAAGTCGCAGTCGTTGACGTTGCCGTAGTTGAACCACGAGGAGATGTGGTGCGGGTGGTCGGTGCGTTCGCCGGCGACCTTCTCGAGCGGGAAGCCGCGGGTGAAGATGTTGCCCTGCGAGGTGCGCAGCGGAGAGAGCAGGGGCTTCTTCTGGTTGGACCAGTAGACGTAGGAGGTGAAGGGCTGGCCGTCGACGAGGACGTCGACCTGCTGCTTGTCCTTCTGTTCGACGAGCTTCACTTCTTCGGCGACGGCGGCTTGGCCGAGCGCGGCGAGGAGGGCGAGGAGGGCGAGGGGGTGCTTCATGGGTGTGAGTTAGGACATACGTCCGCTCCTAAGGTTGCCAATCTGAAAGGGGGCAACTTACCCAAGGAACGGCGTTTGCGTATCAGGATTTCGGCTTCCTTAAGTCTTCGTCCGCCCTAATCGTGTCGCACCCCGCCATGCGATTCATCGCTCTCTTCTTCTTTTCCGCCTGCGTCGCCGCTCGGGCTTTGCCGCCTGGTCCGGCCGACCATGTGCCGCCTGGCGCTTATAAGACTGGCCAGACCGCGGCCGAGGCGATGAAGGCCATGTCGCTCGCCCCCGGTTTCCAGGTCTCGCTCGTCGCGGCTGAGCCCAAGGTCGTCCAGCCGATCGCGATGTGCTTCGACGAGCGCGGCCGTCTCTGGGTCGTGGAGGGCATGGCCTATCCTAAGAAGCGTCCGGAAGGGCAGGGGCAGGACCGCATCCTGATCATGGAAGACGTGAAGAAGGACGGTTCCTTCGCCAAGGTCACGGTCTTCAAGGACGGGCTCAACCTCGTCTCGGGCATCGAAGTCGGGCATGGCGGCGTGTGGGTCGGCGCGGCTCCCGAATTCCTCTTCATCCCGAAGGATGCCGAAGACAAGGCGGGCACGCCGGTCGTGCTCCTCGACGGCTGGGGTTTCCATGACACGCACGAGACCCTCAACAGTTTCGTCTGGGGGCCGGACGGCTGGCTCTACGGCAACCATGGCGTCTTCACCCATTCGGTCGTGGGCAAACCAGGCACCCCCGAAGAGAAGCGCGTCAAGATCAACGCCGGGGTCTGGCGCTATCATCCGACCCGCCACGTCTTCGAGGTCTTCGCCGAAGGCACGAGCAATCCTTGGGGCCTGGATTACGACGCGCACGGCGAATTCTTCAACACGGCCTGCGTGATCCCCCACCTTTATCACATCCTGCCCGCCGCCCGTTACCAGCGTCAGGCCGGTCAGCACTTCAATCCGTTCACTTACGACGACATCAGGACGATCGCCGACCACGCGCATTACGCCGGTGCCAAGGTCCATCGCCCGGATGCGCTGAAGGTCCCGGAAAGCACCGACGCCGTCGGCGGCGGCCATGCTCATTCGGGCCTGGCGATCTACAACGGCGATAATTTCCCCGAGGCCTACCGCGGCATGCTGATCTTCGGCAACCTGCACGGCCACCGTCTCGTCTCCGACCAGACCGTCGCCGAAGGCAGCGGTTTCGTCGGCCATCATGGCAACGACTTCCTGCGGAGCAACGACGCCACGTTCATCCCGGTGTCGCAGCGCGTGGGCCCTGACGGCGCCCTCTACGTGAGCGACTGGTCCGACGTCCAGGTCTGCCACAACAACACCATGGAGGTCTGGGATCGCACCAACGGCCGCATCTACCGCGTCAGTTACGGCAACCCCGCCAACCGTTCGGCCGACCTGGCCCGGGTCCGCGACGACGAGCTCGTCGAGGTCTCGCTCGGCGACGCGAACGAATATTTCGTCCGTCAGGCCCGCAAGGTGCTCGCTGAACGCAACCTGTCGGGCAAGGCGCCGATGGCCGCCTCCGCCCGCGCGAAGCTGCGCGACGTGCTGGCCGGCTCCGCCGAGCCGATCCGCCGGCTGCGCGCTCTCTGGGTCCTGCAGTCGACGAATCTCCTCGATGACGCGCTCCTTGCCGGCGCCCTCAGGGATTCCGCCGCTTCCGTGCGCGGCTGGGCCGTCCGCCTCATCGCCCAGCAGTGGACCGCCGGCGTGCCGGCCTTGGCCGAACTGGCGAAGACGGAAGCCTCGCCGCTGGTCCGCCGGGAACTCGCCTCGGCGCTCTCGTATCTGCCGCTCGCCCAGCGCGCCGCGATCGCCGAGCCGCTGCTGGCGCGCGCAGAAGACGCCAAGGATCATAACATCCCGCTCCTCCTCTGGTATGGCATCGAGCCTTTGGTCGGCGCCGACGCCGCCCGCGGGCTCGCGCTCGCCGCCGGCTGCCGTCATCCGCAGACGACCGACTTCATCTACCGTCGCCTCGCGAGCGATGCCGGCGCCCGCGCCCAGGTCCTGGCGCTCGCCCTGCGTGAGCAGGATGCCTCCCGTCGCGCGACGCTCGTCGGGCGCGTCGTCGAGGGCGTGCGTCAGGCGGGTTCTTTCGCCGCGCCCGAAGGCTGGGCTTCGCTCGTCGCCGGACTCCGGCAGGGCGCTTCGGCCGACCTGCTGGCCAATCTGAACGAACTCGACGCCCTCGTCGGCGACGAAGCCAGCCGCGCGTTTTATCGCGGCCACCTCGCCGACGAAAAGGCGCCGTTGCCGGCCCGCCAGCGCGCCCTCGCCGTCCTCGTCGCCGCGCGCGACCGCGCGTCCGCTCCGATCGTCAACAAGGCGTTGGCCGAGAAGACCACGCCGGCGTTCCGTCGCGCGCTCATCCAAGCCCTCGCGACCGTGGGCGACGAGGCATCGCCCGCCGTGCTGCTCGGTCATTTCGCCGGCTTTTCTCCGGAGCAGCTCGCCGACGCCGTCGCCGCCCTTGCGGGTAATGCCAGCGGCGGCAAGGCGCTCCTCTCCGCCGTTGCGGCCGGCAAGGCGGACAAGGCGCTGCTCTCGCCGCTGGTCGTGCGTCAGCTGAAGTCGCTGGGCGACAAGGAACTCGATGCGCAGCTCGGGGCCCTCGTCGGCGTGGTCAACGCGACCAAGGCCGATTTTGCCAAGAACAAGGCCAAGTATGAGGCCCTGCTCAAGCCCGAGGCCGTGCGCAAGGGCGACATCGCGGCCGGTCGCCAGCTCTTCGCGTCGACCTGCGGCATCTGCCACACCTTCGGCTACATCGGCAACCAGGTCGGTCCGGGTCTCGCGGGCTCCAATATCGGCAAGCTCGATTACTTCCTGGAGAACGTGCTCAACCCGAACGGCGTCATCGGCAAGGACTACCAGCTCAATGTCTTCAAGCTGAAGGGCGGCGCGACGATGAGCGGCATCGTCCAGTTCGAGGACGCGCAGTCGTTCCGCCTCGCGATGCCTGGCGGCGTGAAGTTCACGATCGCCAAGGGCGAGGTCGAGAAGCGCGAGATCCTGCCGGTCTCGCTCATGCCGGAGGGCCTGCTGGACGCCCTTGCCAAGGAACAGGTGATCAACCTCGTGGCCTACCTGCAGTTCCCGGACGGCTTCCCGAACGCCGCCCCGGGTGTCTGGCGTCTCGACGGCGCCATCGAAGGCGAATCCCTCAAGGTGCTCGCCGTCACCGGCGGCAAGACCAGCCGGCAGAATATGGGAGGCTTCAAGGCGAGCCGCTGGAGCGGCAACGACCACCTCTGGTGGACCGGCGGCAAGGTCGGCGATACGCTCACGCTGGCGCTGCCCATCGCCGCCAAAGGCGCCTACGAAGTGAAGTTCGTCTGCACCAAGGCGCATGATTATGGGTCCTTCGAGATCCGGCTCGACGGCAAGCTGCTCGGCGCGGAGGCCTACGATTTCTACAATCCGGCTGAAGTCGTCACCTCCGGCGAACTGAATGGCGGACGCCATGAGCTCGACGTCGGCGAACATCGCCTCGAGGTCAGGATCCTGGCCCCGAATCCCGCCGCCACGCCGAAGAACATGTTCGGCTTGGATTACCTGAAGTTGGAACGCAAGTGAGGGTGGGCGGGCTCTCCGAGCCTGCCGAAGGGCGGACGGCGCGGAGAGCCGTCCCCACCAAGCATCCCTATTTTTAAATCAGAAGCCCGCGCCCTTGACCTTGGTCTTCACGCGCAGGAGCCGGTCCTTCGAGGTGATGTAAAGGCTGTGGCCGTCGTCGCCCCAAGCGAGGTTCGCCGTGGCCTGTCCGCAGAGGATCGTGCCGAGGTGCTTGCCTTCAGGGGTCACGATGAGCACGCCGCCGGGGCCGGTGGTCCAGATGTTGCCGTTCACGTCGAGCTTCATGCCGTCGCAGCCGCCTTGGCGCTCCTTGCTCTTCAGCTTCGCGGCGACGAAGACGTCGCGCAGGCCTGAGCCGTCGAGCCCGCAGGCGGCGATGCGGGTGTTCTTGTTGTCCGAGATCGCGAGGTAGAGGGATTTCTGGTCGAGGCTGAGCGCGATGCCATTTGGCCACTGGACATCTTTGGTCACGAGCGAGACCTTGCCGTCGGTCGTGAGCTTGTAGACGCCGTGATAAGGGGTCTCGACCTTCTCGCCCTTGGGTACGCCATAGGGCGGGTCGGTGAAGAAGACCGTGCCGTCCTTTGCCGCGCAGAGGTCGTTGGGGCTGCTGAAGCGCGCGCCGTCCTGGTTCTTCGCCGCGAGGACCTGGAACTTGCCGTCACCGCCGAGGCGGGCGATACGGCGCGTGCCGTGCTGGCAAAGCAGCAGGTTGCCTTGGCCGTCCACCGTCAGTCCGTTGGAGCCTTGGTTGGCCGAAGGTTCGTCGGTGCCGCTGGGCTTCAGGAAAACGGAAGCCATCGCGTCGCCTTCGATCCACTGATAGGCGGTGTTGTTCGGTACGTCGGAAAACACGATGCGCCCCTTGTACCAGACGGGGCCTTCGGCCCAGGTGAAGCCGGTCGCCAGCGTCTCGATCTTGGCTCCGCCGTCGAGCAGGGCATCGAGCGCAGGGTCGAGCTTCTCGATGGACTGTTTCGGACCTTCGGCGGCAAAGGCCGCAAGGACGGAGAGGAAGAAGACGGGGAGGAACTTCATGGCTGAAGGGGTAGGGTGGATTTAGGAAGAGGCAAAACGAAAGGGAGGTGGAAGCGGCTGGGAATGCCAGCATGCAAAGGGAGACCGGAAACCGGATGATTGGCTGGGGTTCATTGCTTTCAGGTTCCAGGTCTCGGCCGTCGGGTTTCAGGTTCGGGTATTCAGGTTCGGGTTCGGGAAAACTGCACTCTGTCATCGATTCAGCCATCGAATCATTTCGGGTGGCGGGTGGCAGCCCTAGGTGGCGGGGCTTTTTCAATTCAGCCCTCCACGTAGCCCTCCACGCAGTCCTCCCTTGGCTCTCCTGCCTCTTAACCATCTTGCCCCTTGTCCTAAAACCCTCCTTCCTTCCTCCCGTGAAAGCCCTGCTCCTTACCGAATACAAGAAGATGACCTACGTCGACGTGGCCGATCCGGTCTGCGGCGCCGACGACGTCCTGATCCAGGTCCGCGCGTGCGGCATCTGCGGTTCCGACATCCATGGATACGACGGCTCCACGGGCCGTCGCATCCCGCCTCTGGTCATGGGCCATGAGGCGGCGGGCGTGATCACCGGCGTCGGCGCCAAGGTGAAGGGCTTCGCCCCGGGCGACCGCGTGACCTTCGATTCCACGGTGTTCTGCGGCGAGTGCGTCCATTGTAAGCGTGGCGACGTCAATCTATGCGACAACCGCCAGGTCCTCGGCGTCTCCTGCGGCGATTACCGCCGCCACGGCGCCTTCGCCGAGTTCGTCACCGTCCCGGCCCGCATCCTCCACAAGCTTCCGGCCGAACTCGGCTTCGCCGAGGCCGCGATGATCGAAGCGGTCTCGGTCGGCGTGCACGCCGTCCGTCTCACCCCCGTCGCCCCGGGCGACACCGCCATCGTCGTGGGCACCGGCATGATCGGCCTGCTGACGCTCCAAGCCGCCAAGATCGCCGGGTTCGCCCATGTCATCGCCGTCGACACCGAGGACTCGCGCCTGGCCGTCGCCAAGGAACTCGGCGCCACGCACAGCTTCAATCCCAAGACCGGCGGCGACCTCACCGAATACGTGAAGTCGCTCACCAAGGGGCAGGGCGCCGACGCCGCGTTCGAGTGCGTCGGCCTCAATGCCACCGTGCTCTCCGCCATCAACGCCGTGCGCAAGGGCGGCACGGTCACGCTGGTCGGCAACCTCTCTCCGAAGACCGAGCTCCCGCTCCAGGTCGTCGTCACGCGACAGCTCCGTCTGCAGGGTTCCTGCGCCTCCGCCGGCGAGATCCCGCGCTGCATCGAGCTGCTCGCCACCAAGCAGATCAAGGTCGACAAGATCATCTCCGCCGTCGCGCCGCTCGAGCAGGGCGCCGACTGGTTCGCCAAGCTCTACGCCGGCGCGCCCGGCGTGATGAAGGTCATCCTCGCCCCTCAGGTCTAACCGACGAAACCAATGGCTTTCTTCGATCTCACCGGCAAGGTCGCCTTCATCACCGGCACCAGCCGCGGCCTCGGCCAGTATTTCGCCCGCGCCCTCGCGCAGGCCGGCGCCGACATCGCGATGTCGAGCCGCGACGCCTCCAAGCTCGCCCCGTTCCGCAAGGAGATCGAGGCCCTCGGCCGCCGCACCTGCGGCGTCGACCTCGACGTCCGCGACCATGCCAGCATCAAGGCCGCCGTGGCCGAAGTGGAGAAGCAGATGGGGCGCATCGACATCCTCGTGAACAACGCCGGCTGCAACGCCCGCAAGCCGGCCCTCGAGGTCACCTGGGACGACTGGAACATGGTCCTCGACACCAATCTCCGCGGCACGTTCTTCACTTCGCAGGCCGTCGCGCCGGGCATGATCGCCCGCGGTTACGGGCGCATCGTGAACATCGGCTCCGTCACCTGCGTCGCCGGTTACGCCGGCCTCGCCCCGTATGGCGCCAGCCGCGGCGGCGTGAAGCAGCTCACCATGAGCCTCGCCGACGACTGGGGTCGCCATGGCGTCACCGTCAACTGCCTCGCTCCGGGGTGGTTCAAGACCGCCCAGAACGCCGTCCTCTACGAGAACCGCGAATGGGTCGAATACCTCTGCGACCGTATCCCGCTCAAGCGCCCCGGCGCACCGGACGACCTCGCGGGCCCGGTGGTCTTCCTCTCCTCGGAAGAGAGCCGCTACGTGACCGGCCAGACCTTGTTGGTTGACGGGGGCATCAGCACGGGTGCTACTCGTGCCACGGTCGCCCCGCCGAAACCCTGATTCCCTAGCGCCATGCTTTACGCCCTGCTCGCCATCGCCGTCCTGGTCCTGTTGGTGACCTGGCTGAAGCTCAACCCGTTCATCGCCCTGCTGATCAGTTCGCTGACGCTCGGCGCGATGGTCGTGGCCGGCACGGGCGCGCTGACCATGGCGGAGGTCCTGAAGGCCTTCCAGACGGGCTTCGGGAACACGCTGGCCAGCACGGGGTCGATCATCGTGCTCGGCGTCGTCTTCGGGAAACTGCTCGCCGAATCGGGCGGGGCAGGGGTCCTCGCCAAGCAGTTCATCCGTACGCTCGGGCCCTCGCGCATCGGCCTCTGCATCATCCTCCTCGCGCTCTGCGTGGGCATGACGACCTGGTTCGCCGTCGGCCTGCTGCTGATCCTGCCGATCGTGATCACACTCGCCAAGGAGACCGGCCAGCCGTTCCTGCGCCTCGTCCTGCCGCTGCTCTCGTTCCTTTCCGTGATGCACGGCCTGATGCCGCCGCACCCCGGTCCCGTCATCGCGATCGACGCCCTCCATGCGGACATGGGCAAGGTCATCCTCTGGGCGCTGGTGCTGGGGATTCCCGTCGCCGCCATCGCCGGTCCGTTCTTCGCCAAGCTCGCCGTGAAACGGGTCGACGTCGCCACGCCGGAGTTCGTCCCTTCGGTGTCCGCCGGCCAGACCTTGCCGACCTTCGGTATCACGCTTTTCACCGTCCTGCTGCCGGTCATCCTGCTGCTCACGGGCACGTTGGTCGAGCTCCTGCAGGCCAAGGAAGCCCTTTGGGGCAAGGTCGGCACCTTCGTCGGCAACCCCGTCGTCGCCCTGCTTTTGTCGGTGCTTTTCGCGATGTGGGCCTTCGGTCGTCGCTGCGGGCGTTCGGCCGCGGAACTCCTGAAATTCTCCGAACAGAGCGTCTCCGGCATCGGCATGACGCTCATCCTGGTCGGAGCCGGCGGCGGCTTCGCGCTCGTCATGCGCACGGCCGGCGTGGACAAGCAGCTCGCCGAAATCGCCGCCTCCGCCGGGCTGCCCTTGCTGGTCTACGGTTGGCTCGTCTCGGCCTTCATCCGCGTCGCCACGGGCTCGGCGACCGTCGCCATCACCGTCGCCTCGGGCTTCATAGCCCCCATCCTGGCGACGCATCCCGGCACGAGCCCGGAGCTCATGGTGATCTCGATCGGCTGCGGCTCGCTCTTCCTGTCGCACCTCAACGACAGCGGCTTCTGGATGGTCAAGGAATGCCTCGGCCTCTCCGTCGGGCAGACCCTGCGCACGTGGACGATCACCGAGACCCTCATCGGTTTCTCCGGACTCGGGATGGCCCTGCTCGCGGAGCAGGTGCTCAAGTTCATAAGATAGGGGTGGGGGTAGGGGTAGGGAGAGTTGATGGCAGATGGCAGAGGACGGAGGACTGAATCGAGGGCTGAATGGAGGACTGCAT
>Ga0214206_1000361_pt1 | contig 12686 bp, 27 predicted proteins | sample TroBogEpilimnion_26_FD_153044 | JGI IMG/M metagenome (GOLD analysis project Ga0214206, IMG submission 153044) | Freshwater microbial communities from Trout Bog Lake, WI - 07JUL2009 epilimnion | ecosystem: Environmental > Aquatic > Freshwater > Lake > Epilimnion/Euphotic zone | place: Trout Bog...
AAAAGGGGTAACACAATGAGCACACGAGAGCAATACGAAGAACGAGCACGAGTCTATTACCAAAACTACTACTCTCAATTAGAGGGAGTAACTATCCTTAAATATCTAGGTATGGAAGAAAACGATTGGGGGCGCAATTTCCCTAAGTTCCTTGTTGCCTATCCTGATACAGATACAGTAAAGGGAGCAGAGTACGAAATTACAGTTTCACAAGATGAAGAGGGTAATGGGGGCGGATTTTTATTCCTACCTTTCGAGCCTCTTATGGACTCATACGATAAAGAGCACAAGCTCAATAACTATTCAGAAGACGGACACTTAGTAGGGCGACACGCATGAGCACAGTATCGCTACCGACAGAGAACACGTTTGATGACTTAACTAAGTTTATTACAAAGGTATTTCCTAACGCCTTAATCGTGGCAACAGAGGGAGAAATCTACATACAGACAGGCTTAGCACTTGATATGGGCAACCTTATCTATCCAATAGATGAAGAAGAACTAACCGAAATAAGGGGAAATTAACATGGGATACACACACTACTTTCAACTACACACAGTACCAACTGAGAGTGCTTGGACTAGCTTTAGTAATGGTGCTAAGCAACTAGCGCAAGCCTCAGGAGTACCGCTTACTACTGAGTTTAATAATGAGTCAGTAGTAGTTAATGGAGTCGCAGAGGGAGAGCACGAGACTCTCTTTGTTAGTAGGACTAATACACGCTGGGAGTTCTGTAAGACGAACTTCAAGCCATATGATGAAGTAGTCACTTCTATCTTAATCTTAGCTAAGTATATGTTCCCTGATATGTATATTGGCTCAGACGGAGATTGGTCAGAGTGGCGCAAGGGGCGCGAATTATTTACAGAGGTATTTCACCTCGAACCCGCTAAAGAAACTATCTTTGACGGCGTGAAGGCAGTATTTCCTGAAAGGACACACGCATAATGCACACACTACATTGGATAGCAGTAGAGGCTGAAAGCATAGAAGAAGCTGAGGATAAAGTAACAAGCAACCTTCTCGACAGTTATGGAGAGGGCGCACAATGGTGGGATTGGTTTGATAATGAGATTGGCGGTCGTTGGAAAGAGGACGCCAAGACCACACCTCTTAACAACTCAGATGAGTATAAAGAGACCCTTGAACGTATTAAAGCTAGTCGCAAGGCAGAGATGAAACAACTCCTCGAAGGTGTGGACTTAGATGAGTTTATATCCGCCGTTAGTAATTATGAGGGCGATAAAAAAGTCTTTGACTATGACATGAACACATGGCGTATTAGAAAAATGGCTGAACTATTGGGTGGAGATTGGCATTGTGACTCTCACTTCTATGACATGGAAAGCTGGAGTTCTAATCTCAATTACCTTGATGAACGAGTCAAGACTAATCCTAGTAATCAGTATCTAGTACCGATTGACTTTCACTTCTAAAGGAGATGAATAAAATGCCAACTAAAGAGATTACTAATGACCCATGTGTAGAGTGCGGTACTCCAACGCTAGGAGTAATGACCTTAGCTAACGGAAGCACAGTAGGAGTGGGTATCAACAGACTCGGTTATACAGACTCTAACAAGGGCATTGACGGCTGGTTATGCGGTAAGTGCGCTGGTTATGAGTGTGACTCATGCGGAAAGATTATCTACTTAGATGAAGATATAACTGTTACGCATGGAGAACACCAAGAGAATTACAAATACCATGAAGAGTGTTTAACACCTGAACTAAAACTATTAGCAATAGAACAAGGGGAGATAAATGAGTTACGGTAAATGCTGGGTATGCGCTCGAATAATGACAGGAGATAGTCAAACCGAAGAGGGCAAGGTAAAGTGTGAAGCATGCGGTTGGGTATCTATGAAGGACGGGAGTTACTAATGAGTGACCTACCTAAGAGCATAAATGTAATGAAGGTAATCTCCTATGATGTTCAACAGATAGTAGAAGACCTTATGGCACATTATGATGAAGAAGCTAGTGCAGTTGATATGAAGAAAATAATGGAGTATGTAGATAGCTTAGTAGAGGAAGACTTTGATACTTCTAAAGACTATTTAATCTACCAAGATGAGAACGGAAACGAAATAAATGAGTGAAGAACAATTAGCAGAAGATATATCGTTACATGGCAATCTATCACTAGGATTATCTGAGGCTTTATCAGAAATCTTAGGAAAAGAAATAACACACATAGCAATCCTTACCGCGCTATCTATGGAAGGTATTAAGCTGGAAGCAGATATGAACAACGTATCTTCAACGGCTGTCGAATACGCTATTCACCTTAGACACCAAGAGAAAATGGAAAGCCATGAAAACTGATGATGTAAAAGAGCTTCACTACGTAGTTAAATACAATATGGAAACTAAAGCGTGGGAGATAGATTGGGATGTTATGGAAGCTCGATTTGATGAAGGCAATTACTACGAGAGTCGTGGTGGTTGGACTACTCTTCCACATGAGTTTGAGGACACAATTATTCAAGACCTAAACGTTAGGATTAGTAATGAATAGCTTATTAACTGAACTTAACATTGACCGCGCATTACTTATTTCTCAACGAGAAGAGTTAATAAAACTTATTTGGCAGGATAAAGATACAGACCTATGGGGTTTGGTAGCACTACTAGACGCACTAATTGAAGAGGAGAAGTAATGATAAGTAATGACCTTATTACAGGAACAGATATAACTACTCTTAATCTTATCTATGGAGAGATGAAGAACCGTATGTATCAAGCTCAATGCGCGTTAGAAGACGGAGACGGAGCGGATAGTAACTACCATTATTTAGAGGGATTACTAGACGCATACTGCTTTGTCTATACAGAGATTGACCGCGTTATGCACATAAGAGGAGAGAGATGATTAGACCAGCATTTATTAAAACTGCTAATGAACTACAACGTGATATGAATAAAACAATGAAACTAATAGAACAACGTAAATTAAATACGCAACTTGAAGACGTAGAAGGTTGGAAAAAACATAGACAAGCAGAAGACCTTCTTCAAGTTATGAGAGAGAGCACCGATTATCTGCTTCAACTATATGTATATGAAAATAGAGATAAAGCAACAGGAGAATATTGGTTGCGGATAATTAAAATGTGCCAAGAAGCTGAAATGACCGACAGAGAACTTAGAGTGTATCTTAGTTTAAGTGGGTTTTATGAAGAAAAATACACGATAAAAACTCTTGCCATAATTTGGGGCATAACAGAAGCTAGAATTAAAAAAATAAAAATAAGTGCATTAGATAAATTAGAAAGCTATATGAAGAGAGAACAATGAGTCCAACACAAACCGCAATAGGCGCAACAGTAACAATGCAATGGATAGACTCACCTGAGGAGCATACGTTTGAGGAATATATTTCCTACGGACAATATAACGAAGATGAAGAAAATGACGGTCTAGGAGTATCTGACTTAGTTATTTTCTATTATGTAAAAGATAGAGAAGAGCTGGAGCAATTAAAAAACACAGAGGCTAACCGCGAGTGGATAGTCCGTGAAATTATAGAGGAGCACTATGCGTAAATTACTACTAGGACTAATACTAACGGCTGGACTTGTATCACCTGCCTATGCTGATACACCGCCAACTGCGGTGCTCATAGATAGTGGTGTCAATGACGCCCTATACAGTTCCAATATCGTTTATGAGGCTTGCTTTATTGAGAATACTCTCTGTGGTAATGGTCAGCACTCTATGGAGGGCGTAGGGTCAGCTCAGCAATCTCCTTCTAAAAACATGGAAGTTAATCATGGAGAGCAAATGCTTTCTATTATGGTCAAAGTTAATCCTAGTATTAAAGTTATCCCTATTAAGATTGTAGGAGTAACTTCTCTAGGTAATCCCTATCTCTATTCACTAGCCTCAGTAAAGAGTGCTCTTGATTGGACAGTAGCCAACAGAACTAAGTTTAATATAAGCGTAGTCAGTATTTCACAAGGCGCGATTTTTGCAGGTTGCAGAGTCCCTGACGGATTGGCTCAGGATATTGCCACACTTAAAGCTAACAACGTTCAAGTTGTCGTAGCCACAGGAAACGATAGCAACCGAACAACTATGATGTCCCCTGCTTGCCTATCTGACTCTATTTCAGTTGGAGCAACAGATAATCCGTGGGGTGGCTCTCAACCTATTGCGTGGGACTCAACTGCTAAGCCTTACATAGCACGATACAGTAACGGCAATACTCAGACTACTTTATACGCCAACGCTCGTTGGTTTGTAACTAACCTAGACGGAACAACTAAGTTCATGGTGGGAACTTCTAACGCCACAGCTTCGGTGTCGGCTTGGGTAATACTTCACAAGGGGGTAGACTACAACTCTACTTACCAAAACTTAATAGCAGGTGCAAGTGGTACGGCAAGTAATGAGTGGCTATCAGGTCGCTATTTGTTAATTAACCAATAAGGAGAAGTAAATGGCTAAAAAGATTGAGAAGACAGTAAAGGCAACGCTTACTAAGAACACATCTGTCGAACGTGGAGGAGCATGGCTATTGACTATCTGCCAATGTGACCCAAACAATGAAGATGTTATTACCCACTCAGCGTGGTCTAACCCTTCAGCAGGAAAGCGTTACCTTAAATCGTTCGTTGTAGAGAACACTCCACGCAAGTCAATTAAGCTGGAGATTAAAGCAACAGACGCTAACGGCAAGCCTACTCATATTGCAGGTGAGCTTACATATAAGGTAGACGCATGAGTGGCATAGAGCCTATTGGAATACCTGATTGGCACGTAGAGAACCCCGACCACACACCGTGGGAAGACGAAGAAGGAGAAGAAGATGAATAACCCTATTTTGATGATACTGTTACTACTTCAAGAGAGCGCATCAGCATTACTAGCGTTGATGACCTCTTTATTTTTATAAAAATGAGAGTAACTAAGAGTTGTAACCTATGTGGCATTAAGTTTGAATCTGATAATGAAGATGACCTTATTGCCACAATAGAAGCCCATAAAGTTAGCCCACACCATCAAAGTATTAAGTCTAAGAAAGAAGATAAGAAAGAGCAAAAAAGAGAAGCTAAATTAAAAGCTGCTTTTCCTGATTTATATAAGTAAATAAAATTGCCCCAGCTATTAAAGCAAACAGAGAGTTGCTATGGCTGGGGCTTTTTATTTAGAGAGTTACTGATTGTCCTTTATTAGTTTTACTTCACAAGCGTCTGTTGTGCAATAGGCTTCACCAACTGCGTCAGCAGCCATACCAGCGTAGACACCAGCAAAGTCAATAGGGAAGAGAGTCATACGAGCCTTTTCATATTCTTCTTCAGTAATCTGAGTATATGGCATTTGTGGATAGACAGTATTACCTGAAGGCAAAAACGATACTGTCTTCAACTTGCCATCATACATATGAAGAACTCTTTTAACATCAGAGCTTTCTGTCTCAGGATTAAAAGAGACCGTTACTGATACAGAGTTGTCACTCCACTCATATTGAGCAGTTGCGGCAAGGTCAATCTTTTCGTAGATAGAGACTTCTTTTTCAGAACGAACAGCATCAGACTTAACAGGGAAGAAAACTACTGACGTTCCTGTTGGGTCTTCACTTGCTGGTTCAACTCTATACTGAGCCATTTTGAAGAGAGGTAGCATAGGGTCAGAATTACGGAAGCGAATAGCACGAAGGAAATACTTACCACCAACGGGCCAATGAACTCCTGGACTTTCACCTGCCAAAATAGATACTGTTCCTGATGGCTTTACTGTTGTCATCTTGATTGACTCACGAATACCAAGCCACTCTGAGTAGCCTTTGTCGTAGTCTTTAATAACGTTGTAACCTTCATCAAGCCACTTGCGAAGAATAGGCAAGCCCTTGTTATCAGAAAAGTTAGCGACTCCTGATACTGATGTACCGATGCGACGGTTACGTTGCATGATGGCGTTGGTATCTTCCCAATGAGTAGGAAGGAGAGTAACTGTCTTAGCATAGAGATATGCAAACTTGAGAGTGCGCTTGAAGTCTTCAATAGAATCATGGCGATTGAGATATGTCTCTACCAATGTACAGCACTCAAAGCTTTCAAGAGATTGTTCAGCGCAAGGGTTGTAGCCCATGATGCGCCAATCTTTATTGTTCTCAGGGTCTTTAAGGCGCCCATACTTACGAGAGACATCCATCCAGATAACTCCTGGCTCTCCATTACGAGAGATGCCATCAACAATTCCATCAAGGTTTTGACCAACAGATACCTCAACAGAGTTGTTACTCATCCAAGCCCAACCTGGACTCTTTGGGTCATATGAATTTCGCTCAGGAAACTTCTCAGCGTTCTTTAGATTGAGGAAGTTCTCATCATCCAAACGACCCATCAAGAGTTCTGCTGAACGACGAACGTTTCCACTTACTACGCATACACCAATAAGGTTTCCAATGTCTGCAATATCTGTGCGGGTAAGCTTCTCACCTGCACGATTAGAGAACATCTTGATGATGTGATTATGAAGCTTTTTTAACGGCTCTGCTCCTGCTGCTGTTCCACCAAAGGTTTTAATCGGAGTGCCTTCGGGTCTAATGACTGAGTAGTCAAATACAGGGCTCTTCGTATCTGGCTTAAGGTAACTATTGATGAGGGCTGCGGTTGATTCAACCCATCCTTCTCTAGTGTCGGGGATGACATAGGTGTCTCCTTCTGTTGGGGAATAGATAGCAAAGTCTTTATCTGCGCCCTTGTCATCAAAACCAACACCCACACCTAGCATTGACGCTTCCATTAAGAAAGCAAATGGCTTAGCTGGGTCAAGCTTGGTCATAGAGGTGGTCGACACAAACGCGCAATTTTGTAGGGCTGCTGAGTTACGTTGTTCATTAACAATCGGCGTACCCATTACCCATAGTCCACGTCCAGGTGGTGTCCACTTTAAGTTCCATAGGCGGTCAAAAGCTTCTTTGGCTGATGAAGCTGCCTTAGCGTCTGACCATGGAAGGCGGTTCATCTTGGCGTGGTCTTTCTGCAAGGAGTACATACCATTGATGACTCGCTCACAGACATCTGTCCAAGTCTCCTTGGTTCCATCTTCTTTAAGTCGGGAGTAGGTGCGTAGGAAGGTAATCTCTCCTACGGAGTTGCCTGCCGCATCTTGATAGCCCCAAGGTACTTTCTTCTCTCGATACCCTGTTAGGAAATCTTCTGTTAAGCGGAATGACAATCCCATTTTTCCTTCTCTCTATGTAAGTGTTAAATCCCCAAGTAGCAGGGAGACGTATAGTTTAGCGATGCGTTACAGTAGTCCACATGGGGAGTATATGGCAACTTTAGAAGATACCCTGTTTCATTAACGATAAGGTGCTCTTATCGCATAACAGAATTTATTGTTCTTCTGTTAAATCCTTAATTATTTTAGTAGTCTCAACCTCATTAAGACCGTTATTAGGAAGCTCTTTTAGTGCCTGAGCACGGTCTCCAAAGATGTTAGATAGAACACCAGCACCACCATTTTTTGACTCTACGGTCATCTTAATAAAGCTGGTTGAATCATCCAATTCTTTAACTGTTTTAATTAATTTAAACAATCTATCAATCTCTTGTGAAACGTTTGGGTCTGCGTATCCACCGTTCATTTCTTCAGTAAAACGCATAAAAGCAACTCTTTGACCCTGCATTTCTACAATAGCGTTAATCAAACTCTTAAGTTGGTCTTTAGTCTTTACCTCAATAGGAAGGTTGAAAGCACACGCTGTTTGAGGCTTAAAAGCAGGGCAGTTAGCAGCAACAAAACAGGTGTCGCATTGACGTAAAGTAGCTGATTGCGAGCGCACAACAGGTACATCTTTAATAACATCTTGACCATCTTCACCTGGCTCAATTACTGTCTTAAAGTCGTATCCAAAGACGGGTAAATTGCCCATTTCTTCAGGACTTCGGGCGTCAAGTTTCCGCATCCCAACCCCCTTGTTATCGCTTATAGCGGGAGGGGTTTCCACATTTATATCGTCTTCTAAATCTTCGCTCTCATGCGATAAGAAGGAGTCATCACCGTTCACATTTAACCTCATCTCAAACTGTTCGTAAGACCAAACTGCTAAACGGCACACTTCTTGTGGGTCGTCCTCCATGATTAGGTCGTAGTTTAACCCAGCCTTTTCATAGATGTTTCTGTACCTAGTTCTGGCTTGTTCTTTCATTTTCTTGTTGTATCTAACAAGCTTAGTGCCGTCCCAAACAATGGTCTCACCATGGAGCATTGGGGCAAGCCACGATAAGGTGCTGGCGCTCTCTACCTTGACTTGACGAAGGTTGTAAGGCTTGGCAGTACTAATCGCGTGGAAGCGTGTGCCACGAGCGCTTAGACCCCTTGTAAGGGCTGCAAGCTGGCTCTCATGCTCAATGTCATCCCCCATGATGCCAATATCTAAGTAGTTCTCAGCCATCTGTTTCAGGTTATTTATACCCATATGGGATTGCCATACGGGTTGAAACTTAGATGGTGGGACATCGGACCAACAGGTCTTTCTCTGCTCTTCAATAAACTCTGGACTTAGCTTGGGATGGACTAGTTCATTAAAGGTAATAAGGCGCTCTATATTGTTGGCAATAAAGTCCTCATAAAGGGCGGCAAATTCTTCTAGTTCCTCTACTCCTATGTTCTCTACCTTTGGGATACCTGCGTGGGCATAGACATAAGTATCAGGGGTGAAGTAATTATCTATGAGGTACGGCTTAGTCTTGGGTAGACCACGGCGATAAAGGCGCCAAAAACTAACACCTACATGGTTAGCTGTAGTTGTTTCAAGTAAGGTGCGATTACTAGGAACCTCGGCACCAAGATAGATTATCTTCAAACTCGTGGGTCTTCCTTAATCATTTCAATCTGTTTATCAATTTCGTTTTCAATATCTGCCCATGCTTTTACGCCTTGACGACCATCTGGTCTAAACTCTGGACGAAGATAAGTTGGGTGCAAAAATAACAATGTATCTAATCCTATTTCAAGTAAACGCTTGGCAAGTTCTACATTACCAGTAACTACTAGCTCTACTTTACCTTGGGAACGACAGTACTTAACTTGTTCTAAGTCTGGGTCGTCTAAAACTCCTGGGACATTACGGTCTACCAAATCGTCAAAAGTATTGATGCGGTGCTCTAATAACCAACGGTGTGTTTTATCTCGGTCATCTGTTAACAAAACAACTCGAACATCTTCATTGAACATACGATAAAGGGCAAGACCCTGATAGATAGGGCTACCTGTTGATGAACGCAATACGTCATCTACAAACATTACTATTGCCAAAGTGTGCTCCGATTAAGTTGTTATTAGCGCTTGTATAAAGCAGCTCTACGAACAAGTACATTAGCAGTTGGAAGTTCCATACCGTAGGTCTGAGACTCAAACTCTTGACGTGTCTTGGTAGATATTTCTTTCAATTGTTTTAGTGCTTGTACTACGCCCGTCTTCTTTCCTGCTTGCCAACGGAAGTTAGCATAGTCTGCATAACCTTGTCCACTAGGGCTAAACGCTGAACCACGTCCATGATGGATGTCTTCAAACAAAGCAGCGCCTTGTTCTATAGCTAATTTAAGGGCAGCTTGTGAGTTAATACGGGCAGTATCAGTTGTAGCTGTTCCAATGTTGGCTAGGGCTTGTGAGTAGCGTTCTAAAATCTCTACAGCCATGCTCTCATCTCGTGCCACTTTACGTTCCCAATCCCGCTTAGGGTTAATGGAAGGTTCTGATGGCTCTACAGTCCAATCATCATCTGTTAATGAATAAGCTGCGTAAGGTTTGATGGTGCGAATATCTGATGTTACATTGACGTAGAAGGTAAGCTCAAAGGAATCAAGATAGTTTTCAGTTAGTGGATATAGCTCAGTGCGAAAGTCTTCGTTGAACATAGAAGCAATTTCTTGGTCACTTAGTCCAGCAAATTTTGTGTTGGAGCGACGGAACGCTATGTAGTCAATACCTACAAGACAGTCTAAATCTCCTGGTGTGCGATTTGCTGCCCACTGATAGGAAACTCCACTACCTGCCAACCAAGCATGAACATATGCTTCAGGGTTGTAATAGTGACGGCGTAGGTGGTCGAACAAAGCACTAAGGATGCCATTTCTGACACTACCTATAAGGCGGTTATCTCTAAATAAACGTGGGTCTAGTCCCGCTGCTGGGGCGCTGAAATATGATGTCTCAGATGGCTCTAATGTAACAGGGGCAGCGTTCTTTACTAACGCTTCATTAAAGTCCATTAGGACAGTATAGACGATTAGTCTTCGTCTTCCTCTTCAAGCAAGTCTTTAACAGGTTTAAATGAAACCCAATCAGGATATGAGTCTTTTTCCATAACGAACATGGCTGCCATATCGTGTTTAAATCCAGCTTTTATTAACGCTGTGTAATATTCATTAAGCCAAATACAGTATTGTTCTAATTTAGAATAGGACTCATCTTCAACAGTCTTTATTTTGCTGACTGGTTTCTTACGAGGAGTTGCCATTTTAGCCCCTTACTGTGTATCTACAGTATACCTTTATCTTCTAAAACCTGACGTATTGAACTAGCTGTCTTTTCGGACTCAGATTGGCTGTTTGAGGCTAATTTGGTCACAACAAGGTTGGCTAGGTCATGGTTGTTTAACAGGGTTAGTATGTCATTACACCCATACTTGATGTCAAGTGTCTCGGCTTCTCTTGTTATCTCTAACTCTGTATTAAGGTTAGTAGTGGCAAAAAATGACCCATCTGCCCGTTTTGCAATAATAAAAGCTGTATCAACGTGCATCGTAATGTCCTTGCTTCTTAAATGCCTTCTTCTGAACAAGGGACTTGTAAGGGCAATAATCGCATAGGTAGACCTTAGGACCTCTTGCCTCTTTCTCTAACCCTGCTGCTAAACGCTCTTTAGCTGTATCAGGTTTAAGTTGTTTTTTATCGCTCTTATAGTCAGCGCAGTCTTCTGTGCTGTTATGTTCTTTTATCCAACAGTTCATAGCATCTGCAGTTAAGTTAGCTTTGGTAGCGTAGAAGCTGGTTCCAAATACATCTAAACCTTCAGCTCCATTATTTACGTTTGCAATAATTCCTTCTTTTACCTTAGGAACAATCCAAAAACGTGTAGGAAATCTAACGGTGGCTAAATCTTCACGTGTACACTTACCGCTGACGTGTTGGTCTGTAAAAAACTTAAGGCTTAAATCAAACTCTTGAGTATTTTCTCCGCCTTCAGGACCCTCATAGTCAGGGACTTCTTCAAGGCTACGACATCTAAGGCACTTAAGAAGACGCATGTGAGGTTCATTAGGGTCTATCTCAGCTTTTTTAAATTGCGACAAATCATACGCTGCCATTATTGCTCCTAGTTATAGACCGATATACTACCACGAATTATTTTTTCTTTGAAGCTGCCAATCTAGCGTTTCTAGCTTCATCAGCACGTTTACGTAATTCTTGCTTAGAAGTTGCTTTTTGTGATTGAGTTTGTAAAGTTGGTTTAGGGGCAGATTTTTTACTAGGAGCTTTAGGGACTTCTGTCTTAGGCTTAGTAGTAACTTTATGCTCAGGCTTATAAGGCTCTGACTCTGTGTTAAATGATGGGTATTTAGAAGACGGCTTTGGGTGAGCTTCGTTACCCACTTTAACAGGCATAGAAATGGTTGAACCTGTAGCGCCTGTGGCTATATGTATATTGGGGTTGTTCTCGCGGTTTTTTACAATACCTGCGTGGATTGGGTTGCTTAAATCTAGTTTAGCAACGCGAACGCTGTCTGGACCACGGTCCTCAGGAACAGCAGACATTACTTATCCTTATTTGGTTTTTCAGTAAACTGTTGGGTCATCTCATCCATAGTTTCAGGAGTTAGATAATCCCATCCTTCAGGACGGTCATCGTACTTATTTGGGTCAGGAAACTGTGACTCTGTTGGCTTCACTTTGTGTCATCAAACTTAAGTGTAGGCGTTCTACCTGCCTCTTTATCTTTTCTATTACGTACAGCAAGGTGCATGTCATCACTTGCTGCAAGATTTTTACGTGTAACATCTGATTGACCCATCACATCTAGCTTTACGCCTTTTTTATCTGCGTACTCTTCTGGCTCATATCCGTATTCATCATAGGCGTGAGCAGCATCTCTAATAACTTTTACATTACTTGTAGGAAATTGTGGTTGAGTTGGATTCATTTAGGCATCGTATCCTTATAACGTGTTTCATCCATAGCATGCTTATCGTAATCAGGCTCTGGTGCTTTTGTCCACTTCTTGTGGTATCCCTCAGAAACTACATTGACATGTGCTTCTGGAGTTAAACGACCAAACTCTGGACCAGCAAATAAACGTTCAGTATTAATTGGTTCACGCTTAGTAGCGCGTCCCAATGCACCCATCATCTGTTGATGTGAGCCAACTGTACGCTTTGTGTTATTTGCGCGGTCTTTCATATTACTTACCTGGGTTTACCTTTGAAGCTTCTTCAGAGTTAATAAAACCATAGTTCATATAAGGGTGTAGACCTGCGCGTTCGCGCACAACAGTTTGGTCACCTAGTCCTGGAATGACTTCTGTGTTTGGACGACGTTTGCGGTACTTGCCGTCTGTTGCGCCTTCATCAAGTGAAGCGTTCTGTGAACGTGAGTTATTTACGGTCATTATGCCATCCGTCCTTTTAGATGCTGAGATTGCTTACGGCGCGTACAGTTTGGGCACGTA
>Ga0214206_1000367_pt1 | contig 12558 bp, 12 predicted proteins | sample TroBogEpilimnion_26_FD_153044 | JGI IMG/M metagenome (GOLD analysis project Ga0214206, IMG submission 153044) | Freshwater microbial communities from Trout Bog Lake, WI - 07JUL2009 epilimnion | ecosystem: Environmental > Aquatic > Freshwater > Lake > Epilimnion/Euphotic zone | place: Trout Bog...
TCGGCTCCACTCGTCGGCACGTTGGTCATAGACTCCATCGAAACACTCGTTAAGAATTGGCTCAACGATTGATCTAAAGTCCGTACTTCGCATTGGTGCGGCCATAATTTACTCCTTATACGACAGCAGTTGTTGCCGCAGTGAATTGTGTATATGACAACTGTACACGAACGATCGTGTAAGAGTCACCCCAAGCGTTGTCCACATATGGTGCTAGATCAACGACGCGCATTTGACCTTGTGCACCGTTCGATTGAGCAGATGCAGAAGCCAGTGTGCACTGTGACAAACCAGTGGTTGTTGAACCAGAGGTAATGTTACTGAAGTTGTACTCGCCACCGATTGTGGTTTGCGCCATAGATCCATCAGCTTGGATTTCATAGACGATGATTGGATCGTTGTAGAAGTAAGCAACGCATGAACCAGTTTGGAACGATGTTCCAGAAGGCCAGTAGTTGGATACACGACGACGTCCAGTTGTATCTGTCCACTCAACACCAGAGAATGCACCAGCTACTTTATAAGCCGCTGTTGCCGCACTGTTGCCAGGGGTTGCCGCAGGAATAATAGTACCGTTAGCGGCACCAGTAGATCCTACTGTGTCAGATGTTGCGTAACATACAGGTTGGCCTTTCAATATATTGACAGCCAATCCAGAGGTGATTCCGTTAGCGAGCGCTTGTGCGCGATCCAGACCAGAGGGGTGGAACGCAGGACGCAAGCCGAACGGAGCAGAGGTTGAACTCATGATTTCTCCTTAGTTAACCCGAAAATACGGGCAATTTGCTTGGTTGTTGATCAATACTACCAATACCCTCGCCCTCGACATTTACAAGCGAACGACCATTACTATCTCTTTGACCCTGGAGACTTTCCAATTGAACACGGATTTTGTCCGCTTCTTCACGAGGTTTGTCATGGTGCATATGCGTCATAACCTCTTGGTAAATATCCATGGGCAACTTGAACAATAACATCTCGTTGCACGAAATATACCCAACATGCTCACCTGACTTAACCCGATAATCCTCATAACCTGGTAACTCTTCAGACTTAACTGGAACGTATCCTAGGCGAATCCGCTTATCGATTGAATCGTAAGTGTTGGTTGTCGAAAGCCAGCAAAGGTGCCACCCATCCATATTGGGCAGTTTTGGCAGTGCTGATTGCGTCCACTCCTCGCTCCACATCTTTCGACGTTCCTGCGCAGAAATGAACTTGTCTTCTGGAGCCTGGTGACTTGCTTCCCCGTTAGAACGGTCTTCGCGTGCGCCAGCCTTCAAAGATTTTTTAAGACGTGATTCCATAATTTATTCTCCAAGTATTAGTTATTGCGGTTTTGACGGTCGTACTTCATGAAGCTTTCGACCATTGCTTTTTTGCGAACTGGATTGTCCCAAGCGCCTGCTTCCTTCATTGCCCTTACCCTTTCAGGTGAAAGCACGAACTGGGAGTTATTTCTGCCCCCATAGGCCGCCGATGCTTCTCGTCCAGAACTTCCCACAACGTTCCTCGGTTTACGAACAACAGAATCACTGTCCGTTGATGCATTGTAACGATGTGGCAGTGCTTTTTGCAAGCGACTATCTAATTCTTCCCAATAATCTTTATCGGACGGATCCCATCCCTCTGCAACCATCGCTTCATCGTGCTTCTTTGCCACCATGACATCGCGGTCACTTGAGTTCGGGTTATACCAAGAATTACGACGCATCCACTCTGCCGCGTTGCGCTGAACTGAAGGATCAGGCATTGCAACATCATCGTTTCTTTGTTGTTGTCGTGGCTGTTCAGCCATACGATTCTTGTACTGTTGTAACTCAGCTATTTCTTGCTTAGCAGTGGTAAAAAGGTCTTGCGCCTCTACCATAGCCTGGCCGTCATTAGAGCTTACAGCCTCTGCTAACTTCATTTTTGCGTATTCCAAGCGTACTTGGCTGTCTTCTATGTTCTTTTCTATACGCAAAATGTCGTTTTGACGTGTTCTATCCTCAACATTGGCCAAACGACGCTTGAATTCCTCGTTTTCACGCTGTAATTGCTGTAAACGCAGGTCTTTTTCTTCGTTTGTCTTGCGGATTAGGTCTTTTTTAGCCCTACGACGGTTTCTTTTGGCCGCTCTGAGCGCTTCATCGTCGTCTGGGTGGTCGTCATCTTCGTTTTCAGCCTTTGGAGGCTCTTCGGAGCGCGATTCAATCGCGTTTTCGACCTCAACATCGTCGCCAATGTTCATATCTGCGGGTATATCTACCACCGCAGAACCGTCTTTCTCTTCCAAAATGTCCAGTTCTGCTGAATCTTTTGTATCAGTTGCCATAATTGTGTCCTTTTATACGTAAACTTTGAACGATAGCGGGTCATCTGTGACCGCCGCAATCAGTTCATGGTCGTTGAGTGTCATGAATAGCACTGGGTCTGGGTACTCTTCGTTAGCCTCGCCAGGAACTAATCGCTCCCAACGATCTCCGCCCCACCTAGGCACGCGAACATAGTCACCAATCTCAGCCCAGGAGCCTTCGACCCAGGGTTGCATAGTGTCTTTGTTCTTAAACGCCAATGGACCAATCGCCACGATCTTACCGATCATGTTGTTCCACTTTTCGTTTTCTTTAGTTTCATCAACAATGATGATGCGGCCACGTTTCTTTTTAATTCGACGCAGTTGCACAATCACTCGACCACCGTATGGACGTTGTCCAGGGTTTACGTCTGGGAATGCCCATGCCAACTCAGTTGGATCGGACACACCTTCACTACCACCGATAATTTGAATCGGTTCGTTTGCTTCACTCATACTAACTCCTAAAAATCACCATATTTCAGGTGCATCGTTAAAGCGCTTTTCAGCGCGGCCTCAGTCCTTTAGGGGGACTTATTCTTGGTTTCGTTCTTCGTCTAACATGCGGTTTATTTGATCAAGGACATACTTGAGCCCCTGATTCTCGCCAACCATGCGTTGATACGACTCCCACGTACTGGCATTGCCGTCCGCTAGAGCCGCTCCTATTTCAGCTTGGTGCAGTTTGATCACATGGATCAGAGCTGAAATCATTTCTTTTTAGCGTGTGCTAATCCGCCTTGTGGCTTCTTAGGCTGATTACCGCCTTTGGGTTGTAGGCTTGTGCCGTCAAGCTTTACGCCTTGGGCCATACGGGTACGGTAACGTACCATGTCACTCTTTTGTTCTGCATCAGACGTTGCCATTTGGGGCTCCTTCAGGTTGTGGCGGTTGCGCCGGTTGTACCGCGGGTGCGGCGGGTGGTGATGATTGCACCATGTTTGTTATCGCTTCATGAGTCAGCTTAGCGTTCTCAATTGCAATCTTTGTTTGGTTATCAACTTGATTCTTTTGAGCATCAGCCGCCAACTTAGCCTGGTCAAACATTTGCTTAGCCTTGTCTGCCGCGGCCTTACGTTGTGTTTCAGCCATGCTTGTGTCTTTAACGACTTGTGCATCTGGCGGTAACTGTCCTTGCGCCGCTTGTGCACGTTGCTGAGCCTGCTGGATCAACTGTTGGAACTGCGGTGCAAACTGCTCAAAGGTTTCTTGCGTGTCCAACTTCAAGTGACCGCCAACGCTCGTGTACAGCTTGTCGTAGGTTGATGTAAGTCTTGGATCGTCGTAGTTGTCGATTGGCTTACCCTTGTTGGCCTGCGCAACATAGCCGTTGGATCTATTAAGATACCAAAGCGTCATGTGTTGTTTTATGTGCTCAATTAAGTTATTTAGGTAGTTAGGATCGGCAAAGGGTGACTGACCCAGGAATGGGTTCATGCCAAACTGCAAGTGATCTTGGATATGCGCAATGTGGTCTTGTTGCATATAAGCATACGCAGGCTGACCCAATAACATCGCCGCATTTTCGTCCGCACTTGTCCGTTGTTCTGGCGCTGGAGTATCTTTCATTAACTCATTGATGTCTGGCACCTTCATCTGCTTGAGGAACCTGGACAACACTTTGTTCATGTTGAACTCTTCTGGATGCTTTTCAGCTAAAGCCAGTACAGCCTGGTTCTGAGCCATCCTTTGTGTTTCAGAGAAGATGTGTGGATCAGAGACAGGTACAACGTCCGTGTTACGGCTGAAGTCTTCCTTATTAATCTCTAGATCCGCAACAATCTCAGACTTGCGCATCTCATCCAAGTGCCAGCGATTGAGCCTGCAAAGGATTTTAAGTACACGGCCTTGTGACTCATGTAAGCGTGCATGAATCGCGCTAAACACTGCGGCGCCTTGCTCGATAAGAGCTTGCGTGGTACCTACAGGCGCGTTTTGGTTGATGTCCGCTATCTTCTCTTCACTTGTGCTTACAACGCCCTTAGCGGCCGTATCTAGCCATCCTAGTAGCTCAAATAGAACTTGGCTAGGTGGGTTAAACGGCATAGGCATAGCAATCTGCCTGATGTCTTGAACGCCTGGGGCTCCCTCTATCTCAACAATCTGCGTAACTTCTACTTGTTGCGATTGTCCGCTGATCTTTGCTCCTTTGAGCTTAAGCATCGTTGCAGAGTTATTGATATGCGCTGAATCAAGTAAAGCGCGAAGCGAACCAGTAAGGGCGGCACTAAGACCACCAATAAGATGAGGTAAACCGATTGCATATGCTCCCCTCCAAGGTATGAACTTGAACTCAACGATCCAGTCCAACTTGGTCATGGTTTCGTCTTGCTCTTCCCAATTACGGTACAGACCAATCACCTGGTGGTTTAACTCGTCCACCATCAAGATGTACGGCGCCATCTTGCCCTTGGTGTACTTGTCCTCTTCCATCTCTAAGTACGTATAGATGTGATAGACCTTTCTGAGTCCGTCCTCATTGTCTTCGTACTTCTTACCTTCAATCTTGTCATTAGCCTTTTGTACGCGGTTAGGCTCAATCTCTTGTGTAGCCCTAGTCACGTCCACATCACGGTACATACCGCTTGCTATCCTGCGATTGAACTCCCAGTGCGTTATCTCGTGTACTTCAGCCGCACGCTGAGCCGTGTAGAAGTTTGATGCCGCAAAGGGCAGGATCACTCGGTCAATCGGTAAGAATTCAACGCAGGGGCGCTTTTTCTCTTCGTCAAACCACAGCTTAAAGTACTGTGAGCCACCCAGCGGTAACTGTGTCAGCAACTGCTCTTGCTCGTCTCTAAACTCTTCAATTTGCTCAGTAATCTGCCAATTTAAATAATCGCGCTTACGCTCAGCACGCTCAGCTTTAATGTCATCCATCTTGCCAAGGATCTTAGTTCTGACTGGACCATCTGGCGGAAACATCTCTTTAATTGCACGGGCGGCAAAGTCTACACAGCCTTCTGCCATAGCAGGGTGAACAACTTTAGATGCACCCATAAACGTTGCACCACCTGGCGCATCATTACCCATACCAGTACGGCGGATACCCTCTTCGTACTGCTTATCTCTTTGCTCACGTGCGTCTTTGTCTTTTCTGAGTAGATCAATATACCTTGACGCTAACGTGTTTAATTCATACTCAGCGTAACCATCCGCCATGTTGCCGTAGAAGTCAGGATTCTCTTCTGGGCCATCATTAGGCGTGTTTACAACCGCGCTCCCATCTGGCATCTCTTCAATGTCAAGATCCTCTTCCGGCATAGTGACATTAGCACTGCCGTCTTTATTTTCAATGTATTCTGGTTCTTGATCCATCATTTAGCCTTTTTAGGTTTGTGCATCAATTCTAATTGCATCATGTCTTTATTTGTGGAGAGTCTTGCACTTCCGCCTTTTTTCTTACCAGTTAGTTGTTTGCGTCTTGCAAGATAAATCGGCATTACTTTATCAAGCCACTCTTGATCAAATTTTTGTACAGGTTGTGCTAATTCAAACGCACGTCTGTCTCCACCTTCTGGAGCATTAAACTCTCTACGTAATTTATGAAACTCATGAAAAAAGTCTTTTGTTGTTAACAATGGCTTATCTTTTTCTGAGTGCAGAGCACCAACGTATTCACCGCCAATTACGGCTGGATATGAATGATGTGGATTAACTGGATTGTCTACAAGACTATAGTTAGGATTAAATCTACCAATACTAGATCCAACATACTCTTTGCCTGGTTCATCATGTTGCATTAAGTTAGGATGCTGTACGGCCAATCTAGCCATTGCAATTTCTGGAAATCCTGCATTCTGATATTTATCTGTCGCCATACGCTTTACAAAATGCTTGCGTAATTCACCAGATCCTGGTGCTCTGAGCATTTCATGCAAGTCCTCGTGCATCAATCCAGGAAAGTCTTTAAACCTGGCGCTCATTTCTTTGTTAAATTCTTTTTCAGATTTTTTGGTTATCTTTGATTTCTTAACCATCTCTCCCAAGACTTCAGCAGGCATGTGAGAAAAATCTACGCCAGTAGGAGACATACCAGTATGTATGCCATATACGGGTCCTTTGGTCTTTAGCCTTTCAGCTTTCTGGGTTAAATGTTTAATCTTGCCTGGAGCGCTTGCCCATATGGCACGTTTAGACTTATTTTTATGTAAGGCATTGGCACGCATGTAATCATGACCGCCTTCAACCTCCACGGGTTGATCAAACTGATGCCCTTCCGCACCAGTAATAATTCTTCCAGCCATTGAAGAGTCGCCAATAAATGGCATGCCATGGCCTCCAAACAAATCTTCTGGAGTAATTATTTTTTCAGGAGCCATGTTCACATTAGGATTAGGCGCAACATTAAACTGATATTCACCTATTGGCTTGTTTAATTTCTTTCCACCACCTACTCGGTGATACAAACCCAAAGCTATGTTATCCGCCTTGCTAAGCTTGTCTCCCATGTAATGACGCATCAACAATTGATGATAGTGATCTTCTGGCGTCATGTAGCCGCCATTGGCCATATGTTCAACTTCACCGCCTTCAGCCATCTGCTTAGGAGGTGTCATAGCATTCATCGCCTGACCTTGTGGTGTCATCTGCAATATGTTGCTAGGTGGTTGCTGTAATGGGCTAGATGCTCCTGCGCTGAGCGGGGAGGGTTGTCCTTGCGGTTGTTGTTGTGGTTGCTGTGGCATTAACTGTTGGCCAGGCTGTTGCGGGTTCATATCGATCCCACCGGTCGGTAACTGTACGCCACCAGGTCCCATGTTGTTGCGCTCATTAGGATTAATAAACGCCTTAACGCCCATGTTAGGTGCTTCGTCTGCTCCTATGTTTGATATGTCCGTGTACGGTATCTTACCGCCGGTCATTAGCGCCATGCGCATATGGTTAAGAGATGGTTGCACGGCGCCTCCTTCGGCTTTGTGTTGTATTCCATGCATAGCATAGAACTCTTGGATAGTCGGTTGATTCTCTACGCGCTTTTTTTCGTACAATTCGTTGTACTTCTTATTGAGCTCAGTCCTTATCTTGAGGTCTGCTAACGTCTTCTCGAATTGTGCCCTATGCTGGCTAGGAACACCACCACCTTCAGCATACAGCGGCAGGCCATTAGTCAGTACATCTTTGCGCATCTCTTCTGTTATGGGGAAGTGATGTAACTGACTATACTCAGGTTTGCCTGATCGAATCATTCCGAGGCCAGCATTGTCAGGAACCATTTGCTCACGCTCAGTTTTGATTGGGTGTGCATGCAACTGAGTTTTCACACCGTACTTCTTGCCAATGCTGTTGAGGATGTTAGGCACCTTCTTATCGTAAAAGCCTTTCATGCCTTCGCCACCGACTTCAAGGTTTTGACCAGTCAATGAACGTAAAGTACCCTGCGGCTGTTGTGCCATCAATTTTTCTGCCGTTTCTTTGCCAACAAGCGATGGCAACTCTTGTGGAGTGACGCCAGTTTTTTTAATGACTTCATTGCCATTGTGATCGTATGCAACTAAGTTTGTGCCAGATAAATGAAGTTCATTGATGTGTTTGGCCAAGCTGTAACGGTCTGCCTGCTCATGGCCTGGCGTCACAACAATGCCGTGGTAACCCTTCTCAGCGGCATGATGAATCAATCGCTTGAGTGCCATCTCTTCCCAGTTCTTTTTGAATGGGGCATCTGGTACTTTTCTATATACTCTGTTGTTGTGCTCTGTAAATGTACGCTCTAGCTCTTGTGCTTGCGTAAGCAAAGGCAATATTTCAGCTTGACGCGCAGGATTAGTATTGTTTCTGTTGAATTCGTTTAAATAATGTGTCGCCATTTGACGAGCGTTTTTATAGGCTGGATCATCTTTTTGAATCTCGTTGTTTTCACCCCTATACCCCTTTTCACGTCCTTGCTGATGCCAGTCAGACTGCAACTCCTCTAGGTGTAAAAGCTTCTCACCATTAGGGCCAGTACGATCTTTTAATCGCATACTTGCGAGGATGTTTGGTTCACCACCAAAGTGATTTGATACGCCAGGAAACTCCTCTCCGCCTTTCGGAGCCTTAATCAACATCTCACGGTAGTTCTCACCGCCAGGTAACGTAAGGTTTCTATGGTGTGACGTGTCCTCGTCTATGTAACCTTCTATTGAAGTTTGCTTCTCATGATCTAACTGGCCGTAGGGCACGCCAAAATTCTGTTCGGCTATGTCATTAGCTCTTTGTAAGAACTCGGAGTCGCTCATCTTGCCAAGCACCTTCTCTTTGATTGCAGGCGCAGGCTTACTACCTAGTGCCGACATGAACTGCTCATGCGTCATCTTAGGCATGTTCATTACATCACCCAATCCACGCTCAGCTATCTCAGTCTGCTTTACACCAGGCAGGCTCATCAACTCCTTCATGAACTCTGCGCCCGTGCCTACTTTACGTTTGAGCACCCCAGCCGCTTTATCCAAAGCAGAGTGGAACGGTTTACCTTGTCCTACAAGTTCTTTCATAATGGGCGCTCTTCTATATCAAGGTGGTGGGCGTGGGTGATGCCACCGTTCTTCTTGTTAATGTCTGATTCATTGATGTCGTATGTACCACGGTTACCAATGGCTGACTTGATCCTTCTTGGATCGTACACGCCAAGGTTTTTGGTTCCGCGCTCTTTGATGTAGAACGAATCGTGCCCCATGTCTTGTATTGCTTCTTGAACGTTAGGGTTCTCAAACAACGGCCAATTGTTTTCATCTTTATGCGATTCATAAATTTTCTTTTTCATTCGCATCTCAGCAAGAGTCTTCTCGCTGGCTGTGTCATGCGGCCCATGCGCATACAACTCAGACTCAGGGTTGTAATAAATGTCGTGATATGTTTTCCACAGGTTTTCACGATGCTTTGGATTATCAAAGTCAAATGGGTTCCTTGCTTGCACATGCACTGGGTACGTTGTAGGTGCTTGCCCAGTGTCGGTGTATCCTTCTACCGAGAAGTGGCGAGTGAACTTTGGATCAGGCGACAGGAACACCGCGTTGCGCTCATCCCTGTAATCATTTGATGGATCATCTGAATAGTTCTCATCAGCAATTTGCTTTCTGGTTTTGAACTCAACAATGTTTGGCTCTTTAGATCCATGATAAAAGCGGCGCTTGTCTTTGCTTGGCTCCATAAATTTCTTGCGGTTAGCCCTGCGCTCTTGCTTGGACAATCCACCCTTATTCATCAGCTCAAGGCGCATCCTGTCCATGTCTACCTGACCGCCACTGGCTTTGGCTTCTGGGGCTAATGTATAGATTTGGTCTGGTGTATATGCATATAGCTCCCGTACAGACGTTATTTCCCGCGGCCTTTCGTCTTGCTCATGCGCTACAAACACCCTGTGGCCGTTGCTCAGTTTCCTCATTGCATCTAGATCGCTCTCTGCTGGTCGTCCATGCTTACGAAGTAGGGATACGATGCCACCCTTGTTTAGGAGTGCTAGTCTCATCTGGTCAGTAGTGGGCTTGTTCATGCCTAGATTATGCCTGTGGCCACTGGCGAAGTCTACCGACCGCGATTGAATCGCGTTTATGCGCCATATGGATTGCCTCGTTGTTTCTTATTGAACTCCATCGCATCTATAGCATCCTCTGGGTCGTACTCATCCCGCGGTGGTGGGTCAATACTAATCCAGCCTGCATCCCTCAAGTATCTTAAGCCCTGGCTAATACAGTCCACAAACTCATCGTGCGCCGTCTCAGGGAAACTACAGATCTGGCTCACCATCCCTTCAGCCCAGTCCCTGACGTATCCCTTGCGCTTACTGTGCTCCGGCACCCACACTCGGCCTGCTCGAATGATGTTGGCCACAATCGACAGCCTCTGTGTCTTATCAGCCCGTCCAGGGTTGTATCCGATCACCGGCAAATGTGCCCGCTGTAAGTCCTGGATCAAGCTGATACCCGCCGCCTTATCCTCGACCAGTATCAGGTCAACTCGTTTCTTTTCCCGTCCTTCACCGTACACCACATCATACTCATCGATCACTTTGGGGCGCAGGTCAGGGTACTGAAGCTTATCTTGCCAGCAGTCGGCCACCATAACGCACATGCCGCCATCCAATGGTTTGAACACAGCCAGCGTGATAGATCCAGTTGGGTCATTCTCGTGGCCGTCTTTGAAGCCGCAATCATATGACTGGATAATGTACTCGAACTTGGGGAAGGGCTTACCGTCTGGCCAGAGTCTGAACCAATCGCGCTTAACAATTCCGCCTTCCTCTGGATCGATGATCTCAGCGTGGATCTCCTGGCGTCCTAGGTTCGTTCCTTCATATTGCAAGATCTGCTTTTGGAAGCTCGGCGCCAGGTTCTTAATGTTGCTGTACGTACTGGCGCGGGTAATGACTACATCATCGCCTTCTCTAGCGATTAGATCCAGCACCACATCTTTAGGCTTAGGCGTTGTGGAGCATATAAGCTTGGTCCTGGAGCCCAGACGTATACCGAATTGGATCATGTCCCAAGAGTCTTGCAAGTACTCCCACGCCGCCAACTCGTCTAACCATCCACCATGGAACTGTGGACCGCGGAACCGCTCAGGCTCGGAGGCAGGTATGCCCTTGATGAACGAGCCGTTCTTTAGATGTATCTCATGCAGGCTAGAGTTGTACTTCTCTACCAGAGCCGTCGGTATGACCTTCAGTAGTCCTGAGTCACCCTCAAAGCATGTGCCCTTCAAGTCTCCACTGGTCGGTGCAGATACCAGCCAACGTGTACCAGGTTGCTCCCATGCCCAGTTAGCCAGAGTCTCCGCCGCCGCTCTAGTCTTACCCGCTCCACGGCCTGCAAGCATCAGCCATATGTTCCACCAATCGCCCGACGGTTCGATCTGATGTTTGTGCGCCTCAACGTGTAACCAACGCAACTGCCAATTGATTACAGCCTGCTCAATTGGATTCTTTTTAGCGAACTCTTCCTGGATCTTTGGATCCTCTAGGATTGCTTCTAGTACGCTCATTCGCCGCTCTGGCGTTTCATCTTAATATTCTTAAGCAATTCGCCGAACACATCAATATTGTGCTCAATCACCACTGGGCTTGAATCACTGCCTGAGTGCTCCATCCTGGCCAGCTTGGGGATGTGATACTCCACTACGCTTTGGAACATATCAAACGCCTTAGCCGGATTAGGCGGCACAGCATACGTACCGTCATCATTCTCTACACCTGCCGCAACCTGGTCGAGCCACGTAGTGAGCCTGTGAGCGTTTCCATCAACAAATGAGGCTATGGCCTGTCTAGCGTCCGCTGTGGCCTTGTTGGGGCTTCCCATTGGCCTTCCAGCACCCTTCTTAGGAGCATTCATAATACGCTCCCAATAAATCTAAATTGTTTATTTTGTTGTTAGCGTGTACTAACTTGTTTTTATGTGTGGTCATATTTCAGTCCTTTATCGCACATTCATTTCAGCGCTTATAAGTCTGAGTTTAACAAAATCTTAATCGTGTTGTCTAGATTTGTGGTGATTATGCAATTTTCACGGTCGTCGTCCATGATGATGACAACCCATGATTTGCTGTCTTTGTTCCAATGTATGGTCGCCCACTCATAGCCCATCATTAAGCTTTGAAGCTGTTCGAACTTATTTAAGTTATTCAAAGCTCACACCCATTACGCGTGTCTCCATGGCTTTATTTGCGCGGCGCAGAGCTTTGTTCTCTTCCTTGAGCCGTTCTATCTCTGTGCGCATGTGATTCATTCTGCTGGATGCCTGGTCTATCCATTCTTTGACCTCTACGGGCATTCTGAACTCTTCCCTTGAGTGCGATTCAATCGCGGTGCTCTTGGCTTTTTTTGCCAGCGGCTTTGGTGTGTTCTTTACTGTCTTTTTAGCTGTTACCATTGTTTAATTCCTTGTTAATAAATTCATCGAATACTTCGGCGGCGATCTTATCTCTGTCTTCGATCAAAGAATCCCGCCAGTCTCTATATTCCTGTTCGGTAATTGGATCAAGTGTTCCATTCTCATTACGCTTAAACCACCAGGGTTGATTGTCCTTAAGGCTGAGTATCCACATGGTTTTTCTCCTTCAATGCCTGCTCCACCGCCTTTATGACATCAATTAAAGGTCTGTGGGCGCTTAACTGCCACTCAGCGATTGCCCTCATTTGATCATCAGTCAACCCTACCCATTCTTTGATTGGTGATACGGTATTTAGGCAAACTTTATGAAGATTTTGCCATTCGTTGATTTCGCTAGTCCATCTACTAATCAAAGAT
>Ga0214206_1000368_pt1 | contig 12553 bp, 17 predicted proteins | sample TroBogEpilimnion_26_FD_153044 | JGI IMG/M metagenome (GOLD analysis project Ga0214206, IMG submission 153044) | Freshwater microbial communities from Trout Bog Lake, WI - 07JUL2009 epilimnion | ecosystem: Environmental > Aquatic > Freshwater > Lake > Epilimnion/Euphotic zone | place: Trout Bog...
GTGGGGTACATTGGGCGTGTCAGGTGGTGGTACGGGGCAATCTGCTGCACTAACGCAATATGGCATAGTGTATGGGGCGTCCACGACGGCTATGGGCATCACTGCCGCTGGTACGACTGGTCAGGTTCTGATCGGGAACACGGGCGCAGCTCCATCGTGGGCTAACTTGTCTTCCAACGCCGTGACTTCCATCACGTTCGGAACTACGGGTCTTACGCCTTCTTCGGCTTCCAACGGTGCTATTACCGTTGCTGGTACGCTTGTTGCCGCAAACGGCGGCACGGGTCAATCGACCTACACGGTCGGCGATCTGCTGTATGCCTCGGGCGCAACCACCCTGTCAAAACTGGCAGATGTTGCCACTGGCTCGGTTCTGGTTTCCGGCGGTGTGGGTGTTGCTCCTGCATACTCGGCAACACCAACTGTAACAAGCCTTACTGCTTCCACGAGCTTAACGTCACCTATCCATAACAGCGGCACTACTTTGTCCTTGCAAACGGGCGGGACAACTGGGTTGTATATCGACGCATCGCAGAATGTGGGGATTGGGACGAGTTCGCCCAGCACAAAACTCCATGTCGCATCTTCCGCACTGGCAGACTCCATTCGGTGGACGGACAATACTAATTCGACAGCGTTCCTTGGAACAATAGCGGCTGCTTCAACAATATATACAAATACCTCTTTGGCATTTGGCACAGGGTCCGCAACTTTTTCTGAAAAGATGCGTATCAACTCTAGCGGCAACGTAGGGATTGGAATAACTGCGCCAGCAAATTCGTTGGATGTTCAAAATAATCTTACTTCTCAAATTCGTGTAGGTTATGTTGCCGGAGGTGCGACAGCATATTACGATTTTGGACGCGATAGTGCTGATGGTTTGTTTGGTTTTAATGGCGCGCAGGCTTCATTTGTCGGCTATAAATGGAAAATTCAAGGCACTGAAGCAATGCGTATCAACTCCAGCGGCAACGTGGGGATTGGGACGACAGTAGGAACCACAACTGTTGCCAGCGGATTGGCAGTCAATAATGCAACCGCTGCAAGTTATCCGGGTTACGAAATTCAAACGGCTGGCGTTACCCGCATGTATTTTAACGCCAATAATGCTGCCGCGTATATAGCAACGGTTGGAAGTATTCCTTTAATATCATACGTTAACGGCGCGGAAGCTATGCGCATCGACACCAGCGGCAACGTAGGGATTGGGACATCATCCCCCACGCAAAAGTTGGACGTATCAGGCAGTGCTAACGTGTCTGGCACGGTTGTCATGGGGTCATCATTCCTCCGTAACCGCATCATCAATGGGAACATGGCAATTGATCAGCGCAATGCTGGGGCGCAAATTACAGCGGCGAACTTAACTAACAACACATATATGGTTGACCGCTGGTATTATATATCTTCACAAGCTGCAAAATTTACGGCGCAACAAAATGCGGCATCCGTAACAACGGCGGCAGGGTTTCCAAATTATCTTGGCATGACGGTGGCTTCGGCAGTCACCGTTGGTGCGGGGGATTATTTTGCTGTTGAACAATCAATTGAAGGGTTTAATTTTGCAGACTTGGCGTGGGGAACGGCAAGCGCAAAAACCGTAACCCTTTCGTTTGTTGTTTATAGTTCTTTAACCGGAACTTTTGGCGGCTCACTTCGCAACAGCGTAGCAACTCGCTCATACCCGTTTACATATTCAATACCGACAGCAAATACTTGGACAACAATATCAGTAACTATTGCTGGAGACACAAGTGGGACATGGGTGGGGGCTACTAACGGCACTGGTGTTCAAGTAGGTTTTGGCCTTGGCGTAGGAACTACTTACAGCGGGACTGCGGGAGCATGGGCGGCAACAAACTATGTATCCGCCACAGGCGCAGTTTCCGTAGTCGGCACTGGAAGCGCAACCTTCTACGTCACAGGCGTACAGTTTGAAGTAGGTTCCAACGCAACGCCATTTGAACGGCGGCAGTATGGTGAAGAGTTTTTGCTGTGCCAGCGGTATTATGAAAGTTCATATTACCCTACGGCGGTTCCGGGAACGGATAATCTTAACGCATCTGTAGGCGTGTACGCGCAAGCAATAACTACAGGCGCTGCCTTATCTTTCGGCGGTGTGGCATTTCGGGCGCAAAAACGTACTTCCCCTACTATTGTTTTATATAGTTATTTAGCAGCTTCGGGAAAAGTGTCTAATGTTGACGTTGCTAACTCAGTAGGCACAAACGTAACAGCCTACCGGACTGGTGTTCAAGGTTTCGGGGGCATAACTGATTCATCCGCCCCTTTCACTGTTGGTACTAATTATTGGTTTGGTTGGACAGCAAGCGCGGAGTTATGATTATGTATGCTAACGCTCAGTATCTTAATAATACGCCAGTCAGCCAATACCCCGCTGGTATCCGCGTTGACATCAACGGCATGACCAGCTTCGTCCCTATTGACCCCGCCAACACAGACTACGCCAACATCATGGTACTTGTTGCTGCTGGTGAACTTACAATCGCACCCGCTGAGGATCAACCATGATCAACTTCTCCCTGACCGTTGAACAAGTTAACCTGATCCTTGCAACAGAGACAAAACAATGACAAACACCTTCACTTGGACTTTCCCCACCTTGTCGGCCTACCCTTCTTATGAAGGCGAAACTGACGTTGTGTTCACCGTTCATTGGGTGCTTAACGGCACCGATGGCAATGGTCACATTGGCTCTGTCTATGGCACGGTGGGCGTGACATATGCCGCTGGCACACCATTCACGCCTTACGCAAGCCTGACTGAAGCTCAGGTTCAGGCGTGGACGGTTGAAGCCCTTGGACCGGAACAAATTGCCGCTTATGAAGCGAATATTGACGCCCAAATCCAGCAACAGGTATCACCAACTATTGTTAATCTGCCGCCTCCATGGCTCGCATAATTAGGGGGTTCATTATGACCATCACCTATACTTGGCAGATTTTGCGGATGGAATGCTTCCCAAATTACAATGGGCAGCAGGACGTTGTGTGCACCATCTCCTACCGATATACGGGCACTGATGGCAATTACTCTGCCAATTTGGATGGTTCGGTCAACGTGAATTATTTGCCAGATCAGCCCTTCACGCCCTACAACCAATTGACACAAGACCAAGTTATATCTTGGGTCATCGAACGCCTTGGCCAGCAGAACATTACAAGCTATCAAGGCACACTTGCTAATGAAATACAGACGCAGCAAAACGTACCCGTAATTACTCCACCACTCCCATGGGGGGCTTAAAATGGCCAGTTCATACACAACCAATAAAGCTATCGAAAAGCCTGGCTATAATGACTACATCAATTCATGGAACGTGCCAGTCAATAGCGACATGGACATTGTGGACGCTTGTTTTGCTGGCACATATTCAATTGCACTAACCAATTCTAACGTCACTTTAACGCAAGCTAATTGTCAAGTGATGCGCGTTCGGCTAACAGGCGCACTTTCGGCCAACGTGACAATCTTTTTCCCGTCTGGCATATCTGGGTTCTTTGTGGTGCAAAATGCCACAAGCAATGCATACACCGTCACTCTTGCATCAGTTGGGGGTGGCACATCCGTATTAAGTGGACAAAGCCAAAGCACTGCAATTTTTACTGATGGGACAAACGTCTTTTATGCTGATGACACTCGCCTTCAGTTGACCGCTGGCACAGGCATTTCAATTAGCTCTGGCACTTCCCCAACAATCAGCAATACAGGCGTGTTGTCATTTAACACCCGCACAGGTGCGGTATCTCTGACTTCGGGTGACGTTACAGGTGCACTTGGCTACACGCCGCCAACTCCAACAGGCATAGGTGCTTCTGGCACTTGGGGCATCAATATTTCTGGCAATGCCGCCACTGTCACCAATGGCGTGTACAATACCGGCGGGACTTACAACATCAATATTACAGGTAATTCCGCCAGTGTAACCAATGGCGTATACAACAATGGCGGCACATACGGCATCAATATTTCCGGCAATGCTGCAACTGCCGGTACAGTTTCTGGTGGTTATGTTTCCGCTGTCTATGCCGGTTCGGGCATTTCGGTTAATGCTAACCAAGGTGCGATTACTATCTCGTCCACACTTGCTGGCGGAACTGTAACCTCGGTTGCGACTGGTACGGGATTGACTGGCGGCACAATTACAACAAGCGGGACTATATCTCTTGTTACAACTTTTGGCGCTGTCGGAACCTATGCTATTCTTCGGTATGTGGGAACCGGCACTGCAAATTATAACGCTGGCACCACATATGCTGGTAGCAATTTAAGATGGGCTTACATGTATTTAGGCGGGCAAAGCACACCAGCTGGGGGAATGGGAACTGCTGGTGATGGTGCTGCTGTAAGTGGTACATGGCAGGCAATGAATGGCCTTCATTTACAAGGTTCTTCTGGGTGTTGCAATGGATTATCTGGCGGTGGATTATTTGTAAGGATTGCATAATATGAGCAAAGTTGAAAAAGTATTCAACCCAATTTATGTAAGTGAAGATAAAACACGCATAGATTGCATGGTTAAGTTTGACACCGTTCCAGTAGAGATACCGTTTACGGCTGATAAAAATGATACCGAAGATCATGGTCGCGCATTGTATGACGCGCTTGTATCTGGTGCATATGGAGAAATTGCGGCTTATGTGCCTCCTGTTGCTCCAATAATTGACCCCGCAAAACAAGTTGGACCAAAGGTGCTGTAATGCTGCAATCGAAACCATTAGAACTTGGTAAATTAAAGGGCACTATCTACGACTTTCCCAATGTGGGAGACGAACTCCCGCTTCATGTTCATACGGAAGATGACGTTCATATTTCTATCTGTGCGAAAGGTTCTATAAAAGCCTTTGGCGAAGGATGGGAATCTATTATATCTTCTGGTGCAGTACTTGACTGGGAAGCCGGTCAATATCATGGGTTCATTTCACTTGAACCTAATTCTAGACTTGTAAACATCATAAAGGGTTAAACATGAATATCAATCTTGTTCTTACAGTAGATGAAGTGAATTATATTTTGAACGCTGTTGCGGCTCGCCCGTATGCAGAAGTTAAAGATCTTGTCGCCAAAATCCAAAAGATTGGCGCAGAAGAAGTCGCTAAACAGCAGTCTGTTGAATCCGCTGTGGCTGATTTCTCCACGACAGACGTCGCAAATTAATCATCAAGGTGTAGCCATGACAACCCAACAAGAACATGACATCGCAATCGACGCATCTCTGGTTGGGGGAGCAATTACAATGCCTTTGTGGGCAGCAGAATTGAACAATTGGCTACACCTTTTCATGGCCCTCGTAGGGTCAGGACTTTTGATTTATCGTAGCTACAAAGCCTACAAAGAAGCAACGAAACCAAAGATGGATGGGTCGTAATGGACCCGTTAACAATACTGGCGGCAGCTCAAGCGGCGTATGCTGGCATTCAAGCTGGCATTGCTGCTGGCAAAGAAATACAAGGCATGGCTGCAGATCTTTCAGAGTTGTGGGGAAATCTTGCACGCCTTACACAGATCGCCGCAGAGCCTCCTAAAAAAGTTTATTTTGGCGGCAAAAGTGCAGAACAAATTGCCATTGAACGATATGCAGCAAAAGCTGAAGCGTATGAATTAACTCTAAAAGCAAGAAATCTTTTTGTTGGCACCTATGGCCTTGCCGCTTGGGATCAGGTTCAGCGTGAAGTAATTAACATCCGCAAAGAGATTGAACGTCAAAAGTGGGAAGAAGAGCGTGCTTTTGCCGCCAAAATGGAAGAAATTAAAGAGGCTGGTGTTGTGACTGTCATCGTTTTGGGCATTTTGGCCGTTATGTTCATCATCGGGGCGGTGTTTTTAGAAAGGGTTCAGTAATGGACGAAAAAGGGCATTTTGATCTTTCAAAAATCATGAGCATGATGTTTCCCGTGCTGGTTGCAGCAATTGGGTGGCTAGTCAGCGGGATCAACGGTCTTCACATGGATGTGCAAGACATCAAAGGGAAGATGCCTTTATTGATCACGCCGCAAGGCATTCCAACAGATAGCCCAATAAGCGCAGAAGCCCGTTATAGGTTACGGGACGAAATTTACAAGGACATTAACGACATGAAGGTTCGCATCCGCCTACTTGAAGCTAAATTGGGGGATAAGTAATGGATCTCGGTATTTTTGGAAAGCTGATAGAAAATGTTGCACCAACAATCGCAACCGCCCTTGGGGGGCCAGTGGCCGGAATGGCCGTCAAAGCACTGTCTACGGCTCTATTGGGTCATGGTGACGGGTCTGAAGACGACATTAGAGATGCGCTGGCAACTGCTACCCCTGACCAGATAGCCGCCATCCGAAAGGTGGACGCTGACTTCAAGGTGCAAATGAAGTCACTGGACATTGATTTGGTAAGGATCGCAGCAAATGATCGAGCATCTGCTCGTGACATGGCCGTGGGCACACATTCATTCACGCCTTCTATTATGTCCTATGTGATTGTCTGTTGCTGGGCTGTGATTCAGTATTTTCTATTTACACACGTCATAGAAGCCAGTATGCGCGAACTTATTGCGCGTGTTCTCGGCACACTTGATGGCGCATTGATGCTTGTGCTGTCATTTTGGTTTGGCAGTAGCAATCCACTTGTAGGGGAGAAAAAATAATGGATTTCAAAGGTGCAGCAATAAAAATGCAAGCAGAAGAAATCCCAGCCATCGCCCACGAACTGGGCGTTGAATCAGCGGCCTTGCGTGCTGTATTGACCGTTGAAACTGGTGGGAGTGGATTTGATGCCGCAGGACGTCCTAAGGCGCTGTTTGAGCGGCATTATTTTTACCGTTTCCTTGCTAATCAGCCTGACAAGCAGGATAAGGCAGTCGAAGCGGGTTTGGCGTATCCTAAATGGGGCGAAAAGCCGTATCCTCACGGCTCTGACGCCGTTTATGCAGAAATCACTGCGGCGTGTGACATTGATCTTGACTGTGCGCTTCGCTCTGTTTCGTGGGGACTTGGTCAAATTATGGGCAATAACCATAAAATGGTTGGGTTTGATACTGCGGAAGGCATGGTCCAAGATGCCATGGCATCGGAAGCCAACCAATTGAAACAAATGGCCGCTTTTATCAATTCTGCAGGCTTGTTGGATGAATTGCAGCGCAAGGATTGGGCTGGGTTTGCCAAGGGTTACAATGGCCCTCAATATGCAGTCAATAAATATGACACCAAATTGGCAGATGCGTACGCCAAGTTTGCGTGATATAGTGACGCACCTAACATGAGTGACACGACATGACGACGGGTTTAACCTATTCCACCTACGTCACCCAAATCGCCACAATGGCGGTCGTGTCACCGACCGACACAAATTTTGTCGCCATCTTGCCTCAGATGATTACATATGCGGAAAATCGCATGTGCCGTGACATTGATTTCTTATCCACGCAAATTTCAAACACTTACACTATGACGTCCGGCAATAACCAACTGACAATCCCCACTGGCGATTTTATCACCATTCAGACTGTTGGCGTCACTCAATCAACATTTAACAACCCCGTTCTGCCTGCGTCAAAAGAGTTTTTGCAGAACGTGTACAATAACAGCGCCTCTACAGGCCTTCCGCAATATTTTGCCGTCTATGGGGGCGACTCAGCAACAACAGGCCTCACAAGCCAGTATTTGCAGTTTGGGCCATACCCTGATCAGAACTATTCGGTAAAGGTGACTGGTACGGGTCGGCCTGCAAGTTTGTCAGCAACCAATACCGCGACCTTTATTAGCACTTACCTGCCTGATGTTATGATTATGGCCAGCATGATTTATGTGTCTGCATATCAACGCAACTTTGGCAGGCAATCTGATGACCCGCAGATGGCGCAAAGCTACGAAAATCAATATACGACCCTATTAAAGAGCGCCCTTGTTGAAGAAGCACGCAAAAAATTTCAATCTTCTGGGTGGGCTGCTTATTCTCCGCCTATCGCTGCAACTCCAACTAGGGGTTAACGCATGCCGCACGCAGCTTTAAAGATGATACCAGGCGTTGATACGCAAAAGACGCCAGCCTTGAATGAGGTTGCGCTTTCGCAGACAAATTTGATTCGCTTCCTGCCTGACAGGAGCGGCATGGGCCTGCCTCAAAAACTTGGTGGCTGGACAAAGTATTATCCAAACACAATTTCTTCTGCCGTTAGAAACTTGAAATCGTGGCAGGATCTGAATGGAATTGACTATTTGGCGGTTGGTGCGGAGACAAATCTGACGGCTATTTATAGTGGCATTGGCAATGACATTACGCCTCTTGAAACTACGATTAATGGCGCCCCTGCTTTTTCAACAACTTCGGGCAGCTTAATCATTACGGATACCGAGACAGGTAGCAATACTAACATTTATTGTTACGTTTACTATGTAACGCCTGTCAGCGTTGGCGGCACAAAGTTGTATGGCGCATATGCCGTTTATAACGTTATTAGTGCGAACCAATTTCAAATTGTGGCTGAAACGGCAGCAACTTACACAAATGCACAAACTGCAACGATAACCAATGCCAGCCCTGCTGTTATCACTGTTACGGTTGCGCCAGCCAATGGCACCGTTGTTAAGTTTTCGACGACTGGCACATTGCCAACTGGCATTACGGCTGGAACAAAATATTTTGTTAAAAATGCGACTGCCACGACATTTAACATAGCACTCACGCCAACTGGCGCGTCCATTAACACTTCGTCTGCAGGATCTGGCACGCATACAGCCACATTCCCTGGACAAGTTGCTTACTTTACAACATCAATCGGCCTGCCTACAGTTTCTGTCCTATTCCCCAATCACGGCCTGTCCGTTGGTTCAGATTTGCCTGTGACAATATCGACGACAGTTGGCGGCATTCCCCTTTATGGGGTTTATAAGGTAAATGCCGTTACTGATGCCAACAATTTCACGTTTGTCGCGCAAAACTCTGCAACATCGACCGCATCTGCTTTTGAGAATAGCGGCAACGTCGATTCCATCATTTACTACGCCACTGTGCCTCAACCTGCTGGGTCTGGTTATGGCGTCGGCGGTTATGGCGTCGGCGGTTATGGGACAGGCTCTGGCATCACCCCAACGTCAGGATCCCCAATTACTGCCACTGATTGGACGCTTGACAATTGGGGACAAATTCTGCTCGCTTGCCCAACAGGAGGTCCTATTTATTATTGGGAGCCTGATGGCATTGTTCAAAATGCACAAATCATTGATGGCGGACCATTGGCAAACACAGGAATGTTTGTTGCCATGCCTCAACGCCAAGTCGTGGCTTATGGCTCAACTGAAACTGGTGTTGTTGACCCTCTTTTGGTTAAATGGTCTGATGTTGAAGATTACACAGTTTGGGATGCAACGGTCATCAATCAAGCAGGTTCATACCGCATCCCAACAGGCAGCAGGATCGTAGGCGGTCTGCAGGCCAACCAGCAAGGTTTGCTTTGGACAGACCTTGATCTGTGGGCCATGCAGTATATTGGCCCTCCATACGTTTATGGCTTCAACAAAATCAAATCTAATTGCGGCCTGATTGCTCGCGGTGCAGCAGCTAACGCAGGTGACGCGACTTATTGGATGAGCCAATTGCAATTCTTCGCCGTTTCTGGCGCTGGTGTTGAAGCTCTTTCTTGTCCCGTTTGGGATATTATTTTCCAAAACCTCAAATCAGGCAATGATGAAAACGGCAATCCATACACGGATCGCATTCGGTGTGGCACAAATGCTCAGTTTAATGAGGTGACTTGGTATTACCCATCTGCGAATGGTACGGGCGAAAATGATAGCTACGTCAAATACAACACCATGATCAAGCAATGGGATTATGGCACGCTGTCACGCAGTGCGTGGATTGATCAGTCTGTCATTGGCCCACCAATTGGTGCAGATCCTACTACTGGTTACATTTATCAGCATGAAACATCAAATGATGCTGATGGACAGGCCATGCTATCATCATTCCAAACGGGCTACTTCCAAGTCAATGAGGCTGATAACCTTGTATTTTTGGATCAAGTTTGGCCTGATTTTAAGTGGGGTCAATACAGCCAAACACCAAATGCAACTGTGCAATTGACGTTTTTTGGCACAAATTACCCTGGCGACACGCCAATTCAATATGGCCCGTATGACATGACGCAAGCCACGCAATACCTTTCACCACGCGTTAGAGCGCGCCTGATATCCATAAAAGTATCAAGCAATGACGTGGGCACATTCTGGCGTCTTGGTGACGTACGTTATCGCTTCCAACCAGATGGCAGGTTCTGATGGCAACGCTTGATGATATTTTAACAACGCAAAAAAATGGCGTCTTTGGCATCAATGGCATAGCTGGGTCAAATTACTATTTGGCTGGCAAACTGACTGCGCCAACGGTTACAGCAACGACATTAGTTCGTTCTGGCGCGGGTTGGGTTGCGCGTGTGTCTGTAACTGTTGCTGGGTCTACGTCTGGCATAATTTATGATAGCAATGTTGCTACTACACTAACGACGCCGATTGCTATCATTGCTAATACAATTGGCATTGTTACAGTTAATTTGCCTGTCACCAATGGTATCGTGTTCGTGCCTGGCACTGGCATGACAGCCACAATCAGCTATTCATGAGGATGCCATGCCACTGAAAAAAGGTAAATCTCAAAAAACAATTTCTAGCAATATCAGCGAAATGGTCCATGCAGGCCATCCGCATGATCAAGCTGTTGCTGCGGCGTTAAATATAGCTCGGCGCGTAAAAAAACAAGTTGGTGGCGGGTCTCGTGACCTTGAAGAGTTGCGCCGCAGATCGGCTGCTAATGCAGAATTGCAAAAACAGCGGGCTTTGATCGAGCAGGGGCGCACTCTTGATTACCAAGAGCGTCAACGTCAACCGCAAGAAATGATACCTATGCAAACGCAAAATGATGCGGACGAAATTGCATTCTATCAAGATCGTGCCCGCCGACAAGCAATTGCCGCAGCCGTTGGTGATGATGCTGTTTATACCAAACCAACAGCATTACGACCTGACCCTGTGCAACAAACAGCAGCCCCTTTAGCAAATAAAAATGTTGTTGCATCTCCACAAAGTCAGCAACAAGCGCAGCCTCAGAACGCAGGTCAAATTTATTACCTTGATCGGGGTGATGGTAGCCCTCTTACGCCAATGGGCAGTTCATTGCCAAAGGGTATGCAAGCTGGGTCGCAACAGGGTGGTGGCTTTATCTTTGGCGCGCCCGCACCAACAAAGTCATTGTTTTCTGATCTATCTAATGTGTTTTCCAGCAAACCAAGCCCACAACAGCAAGCGGCCCCAGCAGCCCGCCCGCAATCTAACCTACCGCCTGCTCCTTTCATTCCACAAACTAAAAATGTGGACATGAAAGCAGGCGACCGCAATATGAACACGCAAGTTGATAAAGATATTTTCAACAAAAACAAACCCGTAGACCCCATGAACCCAAGCGAAAATATGGAAATTCCTGGCGCTGGCTATGCACGCGGCGGTCAACCAAAGTTTGGCCCTAAGCCACCTGCAGCACCAAAACTGTTTCATGGGCCTATTCACAGCCCCGTGGCAGGCCGCACCGACCACTTGCCAATGCATGTTGCATCCGGTTCTTACGTCCTTCCAGCCGATATTATTTCGTCTATGGGCGAAGGTAATACGATGGCAGGGTTTAAAGCAGCGAAGAAAATTTTCTCGCAACCTCGCCCGATGAGTGGCGCGCCATATGGTCAAGGACCACTTCCGTATGGCGCGTCACCAATGGGCCGAGCTGCTGGTGGTGCCACGCATGCTGTGCCTGTAGTTGTTGCTGGCGGTGAATATGTTATACATCCAGATGATGTGACACACATTGGTGGCGGTGACATGGATCATGGTCATGCGATACTTGATGCGTTTGTGAAAAAACAACGCGCCAAGACAGTTAAGACACTGCAAAAACTACCGGGGCCAAAGAAAGATTGAGGGGTTTTTCTATGACTGATGATCTGCAAATTCGGATAGGTACGCCTGAAGACATTGACGAGATGATGGCGCTGTCTGCATCTGCCTGCGATGAAAATGGTTTTACCAATCCAAACCCTGCAAAAATTTTGCAGGAAATTTGGCCGGCGTTAAATCGTGATCATGGTTTAGTTGGTGTAATTGGCAAGGTGGGCGGGCCTGCTGAAGGTGCAGTCCTTCTCAGAATTATATCAACGTGGTATTCTGATGATATGGTTTTGGAGGAAAGGGCAATCTTTATCCACCCCGACCATCGCAGTGCAAAAGGCGGACGTGCTCGTAGGCTTTGCGAGTTCTCTAAACAAGTAGCAGACGGCTTGGGAATACCACTACTGATCGGCATTCTGTCCAATCACCGGACAGAGGGCAAAGTACGACTTTACGAACGGGCTTTTGGCGCACCTGCAGGTGCTTTTTTCCTGTATGGGGCCAAAACCGGCAAACAGATGACGATGGAGCACTGACATGGGTGGCGGCGGCAAGGGCGGCACTTCAACCTCTTCGGTAACAATCCCACCAGAGGTTCTCGCACGATATAATGCTGTCAACGCAACCGC
>Ga0214206_1000370_pt1 | contig 12500 bp, 10 predicted proteins | sample TroBogEpilimnion_26_FD_153044 | JGI IMG/M metagenome (GOLD analysis project Ga0214206, IMG submission 153044) | Freshwater microbial communities from Trout Bog Lake, WI - 07JUL2009 epilimnion | ecosystem: Environmental > Aquatic > Freshwater > Lake > Epilimnion/Euphotic zone | place: Trout Bog...
CAAAATACAATTCCACCAACAGGTTATGCAATTAAACTAGGAACTGTAGCTTATGTAAATTCAAGTAATGGCGCAATTTACGTTAATAAAAGTATTTTATCTATTCAAGCAGGAAACATTGTAGGCCAAGTATCATTAACTAATGGTGGAACAGGCGCTAATTTAACTGCTGTATCAGGTGGTGTTGTTTATTCAAGCGCATCTGCTTTAGCTATTAGCGCAGCAGGTTCTACAGGTCAATTCTTGCAATCTAATGGATCAGGCGCACCTACATGGGCTACTCCTGTAAGTTATGCAACTGTAACTGACGATACTACAACTAATGCAACTCGCTATCCATTATTTGCTAACCAAACATCAGGCAATTTAACAACTGAATACACAAGCTCTACTAAATATCAATTTAATCCATCAACAGGCACATTAACTGCAACAGTATTTAGTGGATCAGGCGCATCTTTAACATCAATCCCTAACTCTGCATTAACTAATTCAAGTATTACTGTAGGTTCTACTGCAATTAGCTTGGGCGGATCAACCACTACAATTGCAGGGCTAACTTCTGTTACTTCTACTACTTTTGTGGGTGCTTTAACAGGCAATGCTTCAAGTGCCACAACAGCTACGACTGCAACAACAGCCACTAACGCTACTAATATAGCTATAACTGACAATACAAGCTCTGTTTCAACCTATTATCCTGTTTTATCTGTAGCTACAAGCGGTAATAATCCAGCTACCACAAGTTCTACTAAAATTAGCTTTGTGCCAAACACAGGTGTTTTAACTGCTACATCATTTAGTGGAGCAGGCACAGGCCTTACAGGAACTGCATCTAGTTTATCTATTGGTGGCAATGCTGCCACAGCAACATCCGCTACTACATCTACAAATATTGCAGGTGGTTCTAATTTACAAATACCATATAACACAGCAGCAGGCACTACATCATTTATTGCCGCACCAACAGTAGCATCTACTTATTTACAATATAATGGATCAGGGTTTACTTGGACTTCAGCCGCAGGATTAGGAACAGTTACATCAGTAGCTTTATCTTTACCGTCAATATTTACTGTTTCAGGATCACCTGTAACAACATCAGGAACTTTAACAGGAACATTTAATACTCAAACTGCTAATACAGTTTTTGCAGGCCCAGCTTCAGGTGCCGCTGCAACCCCTACATTTAGGGCATTAGTTTCTCTTGATATTCCTAATAATGCAGCAAATACTTCAGGAACTGCATCTAATGTAACAGGTACAGTGGCTATTATTAACGGTGGAACAGGTCAAACTACAGCTAATGCAGGATTTAATGCTTTAAGTCCAATGACAACTGCTGGTGATACTATTTATGGTGGTGCAAGTGGCGCAGGAACAAGATTAGCAATAGGAACAGCAGGACAAGTATTTACTGTAAATGCAGGTGCAACAGCTCCACAATGGTCAGCACAATCTACATTATCTGTTGGAACTGCAACCAATGTAGCAGGTGGAACTGTTGGAGCAATACATTATCAATCTGCTGCAAGCACAACAGCATTTTTAACTGGTAATACAACTACTACCCCACAATTTGTAACATCTACAGGCACAGGAACAGTAGCACAAGCGCCAACATTAACAAGCTCTACAGGAACAGGTAATGTAGTATTATCAGCAAGCCCAACATTTACAGGAACAGTTGTAGCTCCTACTATTAATGCAGGTGCAGCTACAGCACTTACACTCCAATCAGCAAATACTACAGCATTAACTATAGATACATCACAGAATGTAGGAATTGGTACTACGAGTCCTACTTATAAAACACAAATTAATTCTAACGGCTCACAATTATTGTTAGATAATTCAAGCGGGGGACAATTCACTCAAATTAACTGGGCTAATGCTGGCACGTCTAAAGCTAATGCTTATTGGGACCAAATAGGAACAGTATTTCAATTTGGAACAGATATTTCTGCTCCATTAGTTATAAAAACAAACGCATCAGAACGCATGCGTATAGACTCTAGTGGTAATGTAGGGATTGGTACAACTAGCCCAAGTTCTTATGGTAAATTAGCTATTGGATTAGCAGCTACTGGTTCAGCAGTAAATAATATTATTGGTATATATAATTCGGCTGGCGTAGATGTTGCAAGTTTAAGAATTGCTGGATATAGATATACTAGCGTAACACAAACAGCCATTGATTTTATACAAAATTCTTCTTCTAACTTTAAATCTCAAATAGCTTTTTCTACAGATACTGGTGGTGGCTTAACAGAGAAAATGAGGATAGATGATGCTGGTAACACCTACATTGAAACAGGTAATCTATGGCAATACGCTCCAGCACCTACATCTATATCAGCAGTAACAACTTTAACTGTAGCTCAATTACAAACAGACATTATCAACACAACTGGTACTTCTTATACAGTAACTTTACCTACAGGAACTGCTATTGATGCTGGATTTACTAGCGTACCTACTACTAATATTGGTTTTGATTTCCATATTGTAAACACAGCTTCAGGTACAATTACAATGGCTGTAAATACAGGTGTGACATCTGTAGGTACTTTAACAGTAGCAACAGGTGTATCAGCACACTTTAGATTAAGAAGAACTGCAGCAAACACATACATTATGTATAGATTAAGTTAATAAAGGAAAAATATTATGGCAATTACTAACACATGGAACGTAGTATCAATGGACTCATATCCTGAAAAGGATAATCAAAAAGATGTAGTATTTACAGTTCATTGGACTTTAACAGCTACAGATGGCACTTATAACGGATCAGTTTATGGTTCAGTAGGCATAACACTTAATTCAAGTGAATCTTTTATTCCTTATGCTAACTTAACTTTAGATGAAGTTGTAGGTTGGGTAAAAGAAGCATTGGGCGCAGAACAAGTAGCAGAATATGAAGCTAATGTTGCACAACAAATTGCAATTCAAATTAACCCACCGGTTGTAGTATTACCTTTACCATGGACTACACCAACATCTGTTTAACTTATAGATTATTAAAAAAGAAAATAATATGGCAAATCATACTTGGAAAATAAAAGAAATTTCTACAGATGGCGATTTAATTATTCATGCTAAATACCATGTAATAGCAAATGATGAAGATAATTCTGTAGAAACAGAAGGTAATTGGTGGTTTAGTGATAAAATTCTAAATATACCGTTATCAGACGTAAAAGAAGAAGATATTGCTTCATGGATTGAAAAAGAAGCAACTATAAATGGCGTTTGTCATATTACAGACAATCTTGAAAATCAGCTAACTTCTTTAAAAAGCGTTAAAAAAACCCCATTACCATGGGAACCACTAAAAATTAATGTAGGTGATCTATAATGGCACAACCCATTGATATTATTTCAAGAGCAATGAAAGACATTGGAGCGTTAGCTTCAGGTGAAACTCCAACCCCTGAAGAATCTCAAGACGCATTTGATATGCTTAATGATATGTTAGATCAATGGTCTAACGAAGATATGATGACTTACTATAAAACAGAAATAGTATTTCCCATAACTCCAGGTCAAACACAATACACTATTGGCCCAGGCGGACAAATTGGCGCAAACATTACAGGTTCTATAAGTGGCACGACTTTAACAGTAACTGCTATATCATCAGGTGCTATTGCAATCGGTCAAACATTAAGTGGCACAGGTATTGCAGCAGGAACAACAATCGTTCAAATGCTTACAGGCGCAGGGGGAAATGTCAATGAATTGGGAACGTATCAAGTCAATATTTCTCAAACGGTGTCATCTACTGCAATCAACCTTTATTATCAAAGACCACTTTCCATTGATTCATCGTTCGTTCGTATTAACACTAATTCTAATGGCACTCCTATCGTTAATGGTGGATTAGATTATCCTGTTGCAGTATTAAATGTTGAAGATTACGAAATGATTGGTTTAAAGACTTTAAATGGCCCATGGCCTAAAGCACTTTACTACCAACCTGCTGAAACTTTAGGAAACTTATTTGTTTGGCCTAATCCTGCTCAAGGTGAAATGCACTTATTTGTAGATACATTATTCCAAAGATTTGTGACTCAATATGATGTTATAAATCTACCACAAGGCTACGCAATGGCTTTACGTTGGTGTTTAGCTGAACGCTTAATGCCTATGTTTGGTAAGTCATCACAAACGCAATTAGCTATGATTTCTGCTTATGCAGCACAAGGCAAAGCAACTGTAAAACGCACCAATATGAAACCTGTTCAATCTGCACGATTTAATGACGCGTTGTTGAGTAGTAGGCAAAAAGATGCCGGCTGGATATTGACCGGAGGGTTTTTTCGTTAAAAATCAAACATTTATGCAAAATATTTATTATGTTTATCAACATCGTTCTTTAGATACCAACGCTATATTTTATGTTGGTAAAGGTAAAGACAAACGTCATTCTGATAAAAATAAAAGAAGTAATTATTGGAAATCTTATGTTGCAAAACATGGATTCACTTCTGAAATATTAGTAGATAATCTTGATGAAGATTTTGCTTTTCTTGTAGAAATGGAAGCAATTGACGTTTATAAAAAACGTGGAATTAAATTAGTAAATATGACTAATGGAGGTGAAGGTTGTTCAGGTTTTTCAATAAAACATTCTGAAGAACAAAAAGCTAAATGGTCTATTATGCGCAAAGGCAATACAAATAAATTAGGTAAAAAATTATCTGAAGAATCTAAAGAAAGAATTAGAAAGTCTAGAATAGGAAAACCTCTTTTAAAACGTAGAATACTTACAGACGATCAAGTTAGACAAATTAGAAAAGATTTATGTGAAATGGATACGTTGGTTTCAATTGCTAGAAAATATAATGTAGGGGAATCTACAATTCGTAGAATCAGAGATGGTGAACGTTATCAGGATGTTAAATAATGCCTGATTTTGGATTTGTAGGCCCAAGTTATACAGCACCTTCCATTTATCAAGATGCGCAAGAATGTATTAACTTTCGCCCTGAAATTGATCCACTAAAAGGTGAAGGTCAAAGAGGCGTTGTAGCGCTTTATCCTACACCTGGTCTTACATCTGCAATCGTATTTCAAAACAAACAAGAAGTTCGTGGTATGCGAACTTTATCAGGTGGTAATTACATGGTGGCTGTTGTAGGCCCTTATGTATATATTTTAACTTCTACATTAGTCCCAACACTTGTAGGTCAATTAAATACTTCAGTAGGTCGAGTAGGAATTACTGATAACGGATTAAATGTCTATATTGTAGATGGATCATATCGCTATACATGGCGCATTTCCAATCCATCAAACGCTTCATTTACAGGCTCTATTACAGGCACAACTTTAACTGTAACTGCTATTACAAGTGGCACAATAGGCACAGGACAAGCTTTATTTGGGATAAATGTAACACCTGAAACTATTATTACAGCATTAGGAACAGGTACAGGCGGAATCGGAACATACACAATTAATCAGACTCAATCTGTAACTTCAACATTAATGAATTCTGCGGCAGTTGCTTCTGTATTAACTGCTTCAATGTCAGGTACTACAATGACTGTAACTGGAAGCACAGGCACATTATATCCAGGTCAAACGATTCAAGGTGCTTCAGTTGTTAATAATACTATTATTACTGCTTTAGGTAACATCACAGTATTAAGTCAAACTATTGCCACACCAGGCACAGGTTACGCAGTAAACGATACTATTACAGTATTAGGTGGAGTTTATGGAACAACACCTGCAACTTATACTGTTGGTTCTGTTACAGTTGGCGTAGCTACTTTAGGCACAATTACAGGTGGATCATCTTACACAAACGGAACATATAATAACGTTCAAATGACTTATGTAAGTGGAACAACCGCTACAACTTATCCAACTGCAAACGTTACTGTATCAGGTGCTAAAGTTACATCTGTTGTTCTTGTAACGCCAGGAACAGGCTTTACTGATACCACAACAGTTTTAACAGTCCCTGCGGCTTCTATTGGTGGCACAGGATCAGGATTTAGCGTTCCTGTGGCTACTTTAACAAATACAGGTCAAGTATTAACTATAACCCAAACTAATGCAGGAACTTATACATCTGCACCTAGCAATCCAGCTTCTACATCAACTAGCGGAAATGGCACAGGATTAACGCTTAATTTAACTCTCGGAACAGGTAGTGGCGGAACAGGAACATATCCTATAAGCACATCACAAACAGTTAGTTCTGAAACTATGTATGCTTTAAATTTTACTATATTTCCAACATCTGACGGTGCATTTACAGGCGGAAATACTGTTGATATTGTAGATAACTATTTTGTTTACAATAGACCAAATTCACAACAATGGGCTTCTTCCAATCCATTAAGCCCTATTACCAATCCTTTAAGCTTTTCATCTAAAGACGGATCGCCTGATAATCTTGTGTCTTTAATTGTAGATCATCGTGAAGTTTATTTACTTGGCGACACATCATCTGAAGTATGGGTAGATGTAGGTTCTTATCCTTTTCCTTTTCAACGTATTCCAGGCACATCTACTCAACACGGTATTGCGGCTAAATTTTCAGTATCTCGTTTAGGCAATTCATTTGCTTACATATCAAGAAATAATCGTGGTCAAGCTGAAATTATGATGATGAATGGTTATGTTCCAACTCGCATATCCACTCATGCTGTAGAACAATCATTATTAGGTGGTTATATAGATGACGCTATTGCATGGACTTATCAACAAGAAGGCCATGAAGTATATGTTATTTCATTTCCAACATTAGATTTAACATGGGCTTTTGATATAGCTACTCAAATGTGGCATAAATGGTTATATGTAGATAATACTAATACTTATCATAGACATCGTGGTAATTGTTCAGCAGTATTTCAAGGTTTAGTCTATGTTGGTGATTATTCAAATGGAATTATTTATTTATTAGACCCTAATAATTATACTGACAATGGTCAAGAAATTCGTAGATTAAGACGCGCACCTCATTTAGTAACTGATTTACAACGTCAATACTTGGAAGAATTCCAAATACAATTTCAACCAGGCGTAGGATTAACAGGCATTACTCAACCATTAAACAATGAAACTGTTGGCGCTAATCCACAAGCTATGCTTCGTTGGTCAAATGATGGTGGTTCTACATGGTCTAAAGAACATTGGACTTCTATCGGACAAATAGGTCAGTATAAAAATCGTGCTATTTGGCGCAGATTAGGATGGTCAAGAGATAGAGTTTTTGAGGTTGTAGTTACAGACCCTATAAATGCAGTTATAATATCAGCTAATCTAAAAGCTGAACAAGGGGAAAACTAATGGCTGGTGGAATTTGGGGAACCAATCAAAATAATCCTTATCCACAGTCTGAATTTTTAGATAATCAGACAAAAAGACCAACTCGCCCTTGGCAACAGTTTTTCTTAAATTTGCTTAATTTTACAAGTGCTACAAGCGCTACAACAGGAACAGCAACATTACCTGCAAAACCAGTAGGTTTTATTAATATAACAGTAAATGGCAAACCATATAAGGTGCCTTACTATAATCAATGAATGATCTTGTTCAGATTGGTAATACAGCATTAAAAGTATTTACTAATGTAGATGAAGCAGAAAAGGCAATGTTACAGTTGCCACAAGTAGATTGCCCTTTAGTGCATCATTTTGGGCCTAATCTATGTATTAGAGAAGTTTTTATGCCAAAAGGCACAATGGCAGTTGGCCATAAACAGAAGTTTAAACACATGAACGTATTGCTTAAAGGCAAAGTTATGATGTTAAACGAGGATGGTAGCACAAAGATATTAGAAGCACCTTTTATATTTGAAGGTGAGCCTGGCAGAAAAATAGGCTATGTTTTAGAAGATATGGTATGGCAAAACATATATGCTACCGATTTAAAAGACTCTAATGATGTTGAAGAGTTTTTTGTAGAAAAAAGCGAAAATTGGCAAAATGACCATAATGTTAAGCTATCTATTGAAAAGGTAGCAAAAGAAGCTGATAGAAATGACTATCAAAAGCTTTTAAAAGAATGTGGAATTTCACATGAAATAGCTAAAGAGCAATCTGAAAATGAAGAAGATCAAATTTCAGTATTTAGCAATATAGTTCGTGTTGCAGATTCAGCAATTGAAGGAAAAGGCTTATTTTTAACATCACCTATAAAAAAAGATGATGTGATATGCCAAGCTAGGATTCAAGGCAAAAGAACACAAGCAGGTAGATTTACAAATCACTCTGTGTTTCCAAATGCCAAAATGGTATTATTGCCAAATGGCGATATAGATTTAGTAGCAATTAGAGATATTGATGGGTGTAAAGGTGGTAGTTTAGGGGAAGAAATAACCATAGATTACCGACAAGCTTTGTCTTTATCAGGTATTAATTTTAAAGGAAATGTATTATGTCAGCAATAGCAACCGCCATAGTTGGATCAGCAGTCATTGGAGCAGTAGGCGCTAATAGTGCAGCCGATACGCAAGCCCAAGCCGCTCAAAATGCACAAGCTCAACAACTTGCAATGTTTAACACGCAAAATGCTCAACAAGCTCCATATAGAGCTGCAGGATATAATACTTTAAATACCATTGGTTCAATGGGTTCAGGTCAATACCAACAATATGACGCTAGCGGCAATCCAATTGGAATGGCCACAGGTTCAGGTTATCTTACACATCAATTTAATAATCAAGATTTAAACGCTAATTTAGCGCCTAATTACGCATTTCAATTACAACAAGGACAACAAGCATTAAGTAATCAACAAAATGCTTTAGGTGGCCTTGTAGGTGGCAATTCTTTAATGGCTATGCAAAATTACACACAAAACACAGCGCAAAATGCTTATCAAAACGCATTTTCTAATTATCAAACACAACGTGGCAATATTTATAACACATTAGCTTCTATTGCAGGATTAGGACAATCTGCTCAACAATCTACAGGACAATTAGCTTCTAATACTGCTAATTCTATTAGTTCACTTGGTGTAGGCGCTGCAAATGCTTCTGCTGCAGGTCAAGTTGGAACAGCTAATGCTTTAAGTGGCGGATTAAGTAGTTTAGGTAATTATGGTTATATGAATCAATTATTAGGTCAAAATCAATCAGTAAATCCATATAGTCAATTACCAACATATCCAGGTTCTAATCAACCAACAGATATGTCTAATTGGGGTTTAACAGCTTAAGGAATAATTATGGCGGATTTTAGTGTATCAGACGTAGCATCAAAAATTAAAGCACCTGAAGGCATATCATTAGGCGATATGATGAATATGGCTATTGGCGCTCAAAAATTTAAACAAGCGCAACAAATAAATCCATTATTACTTCGTGAAGAAGAAGCTAAAACTACTGAAGCAGAAGAAACATTACAACCTAAAATTACACAAAAAAAGGCAGAATCAGAAACTGCTGTTTATGGTGCTAATACTGCACACCTTAAAAATATTCTTGATGCTACAACAAATGGCATACAACAAATACAAATATTACAAGCTAAAAAAGATGAAAAAGGCAATCCTATTGCAACACCTAAAGATGTTGAAGATATGCTTACAAAAACAATTAATAGTTCAAATCAATTTTTAACACCTGAAGATAAAAAAGCTGCAATTGCTCAAGCATTACAAGGTTTAGACCCAAATGCTTCACCAACTGATGTGCAATTATTTTTAGCACAAAAACATTTATCTACTTTATCAGCACAAGCTGAAGCAGAAAAAAGATATCCAGCTGCTTATGCTTTAGATACAGGTGGAAAAACACAATATGTTCAATCAGGTAATAAATTGCTTACAGGGGTTCAACCAGGAACGCCTCAAGGCCCAGCAACTCCTAAAACTCTTGCGCCACAAACATATACAACACCAACAGGCGCACCAGGTATTATAGGTGGCGCAGCAGGAAATGTTCCACAAGAAATGACAAGTCAATTTCAAAATGCAGGTGGAATTAATATTGCTCCTGGTGAAACTTATGAAGGTTATAAATCTAGAGTTAATAGATTGACTACATTGCCTACAACAGCTAAAACTGCATTAAATTCAGCAAATGTTGATTCTATACCTAACATGGTTTATAACAATAATAAAGTTTTACAATTATTAGATAAAAAGAATTTAGATATTGGCCCTGTTCAAAAAGCTATTGCAGAAAAAACAGGTGGAGCAGGTTTAAATTCAGATCAACAATTAATTCAAAAATATCTTGAACAACGTATTAGACTTGAAGCAGCAAGAACAAATCAAGATCAAGATTCACAAAGAACAGCATTTGGTAATTTTGGAACATCAAAAGATGCTTTAAGAGAAATTATTTACAATGATAAAGGCAGATTAGCTGCACAAAAGCTATATCATCAAGGTATATTAAATAATCAAGGCAATCCAAATAAACCTAATTTAAATGCTATTAATAAATTTGATAATGAATTTTCACAAATTGCAAATGATCCAAATTTAACTCATTTACTTGGAGTTATTGGCGATAAAGAAAATAAAGAAGATTTAAAAAAATCTGAATTAGATCATCTTAAAAAACAATTTGGTAATTTAACAAAAGATCAATTTAATGATTTAATGACTAAAGCTCAAAATTTAAAAAATTTTTCACTTGGAAATAAATAATGCCAATAATCGCAGACGATTTATATAGCATTATTAAAAACCCAGAAGATTCTGAAATTCAATCTAATGTAACTCCTATTACAGCAGATTCTTTATTTGATGCTATGCACGAAAAAGAAATTAAAGAAACGCCAAAAGAAAAAATGAGTTGGTTAGATGTTGCGGCTCAATCAAGACAAAATTTTATTCCTAGTGGTATTAATATGGCTAAAAATTTAGGAACTGCTGTAATACATCCATTAGAAACAGCAGGTGGAGTATTAAATTTAGCCGCAGGTGGATTGCATAATATTATGCCTGAAGATGTGGCAAAATGGATTGATTCTTCAGTTCATGCAACACCTGAAGAAACTCATAAAGCTGTAGAAACTGCAAATGCTGTAGGTAAATTTTATAAAGAAAGATATGGAAGTGGTGAAGGATTTAAACAAGCTTTAGCTAGCGATCCTGTAGGTGTTTTAGGTGATCTTTCTGCTGTTTTATCAGGTGGTGAAACTATTGCATCAAAAGTTCCTGGTCTTGAATCTACCGCAAATGCTTTAGGAAAGACTGCTGAAGCTACAAACCCAATCACATTGCCATTTAGGGCAGTTTCTGCTGTTGGGAAACCTGCATTAGGTTTACTTACAGGAACAGGTGAAGATACTATTAAAGCGGCTGCAAAAGCTGGTTATGATAAAGATCCTATGTTTTGGAAACATCTTACAGGCGAAGGCGATAAAAACGAACCACTTGATAATGCAAGGTGGAATTTAAATCAAATGAAACAAAATAAATCTAATGAATATCGTTCAGGAATGATTGATATTTCAAAAGATAAATCTGTTTTAGATTTTAATGACATTGATAAATCATTAGATAATGTTAAAAATTCAATTTCATTTAAAGGCATTAGCAAAAATGATAGTGCTATGAAAACATTTAATGAAATAGAAAATGAAATTCAAAAATGGAAAAATTTAGATTCTACTGAATATCATACTCCTGAAGGATTAGACGCATTAAAACAAAGAATAAATGGTGTTATTGAAGGCATACCTCATACAGATAAAAATTCTTTAAGGGTAGGTCATGAAATTTATAATTCAGTTAAAAAAACTATTTCAGATCAAGCACCTACTTATTCAAATGTAATGAAAGATTATTCAGAAGCTTCAGATCAAATTAATGAAATAGAAAAAGCTTTGTCTATTGGTGATAGAGTTTCATCTGATAGCGCATTAAAAAGATTACAAAGCATTACTAGAAACAATGTAAATACAAATTACGGAACTAGAATAAGTCTTGCTGAACAACTTGAAAGAGAAGGCGGTAAGAAATTTATAAGTGGTTTATATGGACAAGCTTTAAATTCTAATACTGCAAGAGGAATGGCAGGTCATGTTGAAGGCCTTACTACTGCGGCTGGATTTTTAAATCCTACTGCATGGGGTGCAATTCCATTACAAACACCATCTTTAGTGGGTAAAGCTTTATATGGTGGCGGTAGAGTTGCTAAAGGAATAACTAATATTACTGATTTGCCAGGTAAATATACCAAAGGAATATTAGGTGTAAATACAACTAGATTAAATACATTATCTAGTATTTTAAATGCAGCAAATAAATCAATAGATGAGGAACAATAATGTCAGTCAATTTATCCCCAGTCGGCAACGGAGTAAGCTTTTTAGGTACAACAGGCCTACCTCTATCAGGTGGCAAGATATATACCTATCAAGCAGGTTCATCAACGCCATTAGCTACTTATACAGACGTTAATGGAACTACAGCCAATACAAACCCAATTGTTTTAGGAACAGATGGTAGAACGCCTAGCGAAATTTGGCTAACTTATGGCTATAACTATAAATTTGTATTGCAAGATGCGG
>Ga0214206_1000371_pt1 | contig 12498 bp, 28 predicted proteins | sample TroBogEpilimnion_26_FD_153044 | JGI IMG/M metagenome (GOLD analysis project Ga0214206, IMG submission 153044) | Freshwater microbial communities from Trout Bog Lake, WI - 07JUL2009 epilimnion | ecosystem: Environmental > Aquatic > Freshwater > Lake > Epilimnion/Euphotic zone | place: Trout Bog...
TCACTCGCTTTCTTTATAGGCAAACAAAGTAATTAATTCAACTCTGGTGTAATTTCCATAACATCCATCATCAAAGCTAATTCTTGGACCGCCAGCAATAGATAAACTTTCAATAACCCCTTCAGATTCATCATCTATCAAAATGACTCGATCTCCTATCTTTGGTTCACGAGAAACAGATAATTGAGTAATTTGTTTTTTTAAATTATTAATTTCTTGTGCTTGTTCTTTAATTTTATTAACTGCTTTAATGTTTAAATCGGTAGAAGATGCTTGAATGCCTAATAAATCTTTTAACTTTTGTATTTCTTTTTCTTGCATTTCACATTTATTTTGCAATGAAATAATAAAACTTGGATTTTCTCTCAATAATTCATCTAATTCATTTGCAGTCATTTTTCATTCGCTTTCTTTAATATGGCTCTTGCAAAGTTTGAAATATTTACATCCCCATAATTTTCTTTCCAAACTTCTAATATTTCTTTATCACTTAATTCACGAATTGGATGTGTATAAAGAAATTCACAGTCTTTAACCCTTGATGCCCAATCCGACCCACTTCCAGCATCCATATATAAATAACCATTTCCATCAAAATCGTATCGTAATGCTACAGGTTCACTCATTTTTTTTCCTTATTGATTAAAGTTACAATTTCATCAGCTGTTTCGTTTACCATAACAAAATTTTGATTATCAAAATGGATGCCACTACCATTTTTATAAATAATAATAGAAGTTATTAAATTTTCATTTACAAGATAATCAAGACCATCATTTCCATGTACTAAAATCATTTAATTACCTCTGATGATTTAAGTTCATTTGTTTCACCATCAAAAATTAGTTTAAGATTAAACTTAAATTCTTTAATGGTTATGGCATGAGTTATATAAGCAATGCCATTTTCATGGTTATATACCTTTGAAAATAATTCAATATCAGGCTTCGGCTCTGGTTTAATTCTTACTTTTTCACAAAAATCAAAAGCTGACAAACTTGAAATTGGATGCCAATCATTTATTGACTTAGACCAACATTCACATTCTTTACCATTAATATATTCTTGAATAACTTCTGCGTGTTTATGCTTCATTTTTACCTCCTTCATTTTCATCTAACCAATCAAGGTATTTACCAATAATTACATTACTTGATGGTGATTTATCTTTAATCAACAAATCCACCAAATAAGACTTTTGTCGATTTATCTTCTCAGAAAATTTAATTGCCTGGTCGAGCTGATCTTGATACTTTTTTAGTATTTCATCCATTTATTTCTCCTCTGGGGGATTAGGTAATGGCATCCAATGGGTGACAGTGTGTAACTCACCTCTGTCGCTAAACCATTTGCCATTCATTAAGAATCCAATATCAATTTGGAATTTGTCATCGCTGAAAACAATTACATCCTCAGGCACTTTTGGCAGCTGGTCATCGATGCTGATCCATTCGCTTAAAGTTAATTGAATCATTTTATTTTCTCCATTAATGTTCGTTGTGGACATACCCAAAAAAATCATCCAGCTGATAACCTTTTCTCCGAAGTGCTACTTGCAGCTTAATTAATGCTCTTTTATAGCATTCAAAGATTGCACCTTCATTTTCTCCAAGTTCTTTTGCAATAGTCGGAAAACTAGCAACTGGATCTAAATTTAATTTATTAATAGTTTTCATTTACATCCTTATATTTAACATTCAGGTCGTATAACGCATCTTGGATTAAATCCAATTTCTGCTGTGGCTTTAGTGCATCAAAAGTGGGTGGAAACTCAACTACCCATCCTAAATAATCTTTTTGTACTACTTTAAGATTGATTACCATTTAATTGCTCCTTAATTATTTGATCTGTTAAATTATTTAATATTTGACGAACTACATCAATGGATTCTAGGTCTGGTTCATTCTTGAACGACACCAAACAATCTTTACCAAAAATTGAAACTTGGTAATCATCCATGAATGGCCTCGACAGTTACAACAATCTTTCCACCTTTCATTACTGGCTTTCTTAAAATGCTCAGCTCATCAATCTGTGAATCGTCATCCCAAACACCAGCAGCAGTCAAAGAGTCCAAAATTGCTTTGAATCGATTATCTAAATCATCTTTTCTGCGTGTAGCCGGCCAATAATCAATATGAACTCTTACTGGCTGAATACCAAATTTAATAGGATAAAACTGAGAAACGATGTTACATACAGTCTTTTTATATTCCTTACCCTTGGTGCTGATGTGCATATGGTGACCAGAACGTCTGTAATAGACATTGTTGCTAGGCGGTACTGGGAATGACATATAAGAAATCATTTTTTCATTTCTTTCATAGCTTTAATCTGTTTTTTCATTTTGGCTTTCTTTTCTTTATCGGCCTTACTGTCCATTTTTACTTTGGCAGTAAAAAAATCTGAATCGTCTATTTGAAAAATGGTCCATTCTTTAGGAAATAGGCTAACTGCTGGAGGCTTATATTCGTAAGACTCCAGCAACCAATCAAGAGTTACCTCAGAATGGGATTTCACTATTTTGAGCCGGTGTATCGCTAAAATCAGCGTTAGCACTATTTTGAACTCCAAAGTCCTCCGCAGCAGTGGTCTTACTACCACCTAATGCTTCTCCATCAGCTACTTTTTGGAGATTGTTTAAATAAAAGGTAACTCCCCTGGCCATGTTGGAATCATAGGCACTAGCCATAATAGAAGCTCTGCAATAGTCACCGGATACAAACTCTGTGCCATTGATGATCTCTTTGCCTTTCAAATCAATTACTCCAGGCTTCTCTGTGGATTTACAACGCAGATAGAAATGGCCATGATATTCCTCAGAATGTGGAGTGCCATCTTGTTTATTGCCATCACCATCTTTAAGAGGATTTTTAAGTCCTTTTACTTTGGAGAGATCTCCAAACTTCTTTTCAAGTGCAGCTTTCATGGCTGCCTTGATTTTGGTGATGCCATCGACATCAGTCTTTGGTATCAACAACTCTACTGAGTAAGACATCTTGCCATCAAGGCCTTCTCTTGGAGTATGCCAGGCTAAATAGGATGCACGAACTTTGTTGGTAACTACTTTCATTTTTCACTCTTTTCACAAAATTGGAGCATTTTATCCAGATGCTCCGGACTGGTACTAATTAATAACCGGTAAACCAAACTGCTAGGCCATAACCTAAAGCAATTCCGAAAACTATTACGATGAAGTAATCAATTAATGGTGTTTTCATTTAATCACCTCTGCGAATATAAGTTTTTTTGATTCACCATCAAATGTAAGCTTGAGATTATCCATTTCATGTTGAAAGGTTTTTGGTTCATATACAGATTCAAGATGAGCAATAGTAAATCTAATTTCTTTTTTTAACTCTAATGGTTTGATTCTTACAGCTTCTTGATAGTAAAAATCTCTTATATCGGTTATAGGAAACCAGCCTTGAGTTACTTCATTACTAAAAAAATACTCACAATCTTTCCCATCGGCAAAAGCTTTAATTACTTGTGAATGTTGATGTTTCATTTTTCCCTCACTAATAAGGCAAACAATAAAGTAAATGCAATCGTTTGCGTTGGATATTTGACAATTAAAAAAGCTGAGAATACTAAAAAGCCAATTAAAAATACAACAAAAATGATTAATAAAATATACTTAACAATTGATTTTAAGATGTTCATTTAATTACCTCGGCTGATTTAAGTTCGCCAGTTTCGCCATCGTAAGTCAATTTTATGTTGTCAAAACTATTTGTTAATTTATGCAAACCAACAATATCTGATTTAGATACATATCCAAATAAAACAGTATCAGGCTTTGGCTCTGGTTTAATTCTTACTTTTTCAAAAGTATCAAAATCTTTAAATGTTGTTATTGAAAACCATTTTTCAGAATATTCTAACCAACCCTCACATTCAATGCCGTCAACAAATGCGTGTAAAACTTCTGCGTGTTTATGTTTCATTTCTCTTCCTTTTCTCTATTAAATTTAACTGCATGAAGTAACTTTAAACTACTTTTAATAACAAAACAATACTTTTTTAATAAATATTTTGTAATTATTTAAAATTAAATGCTAAACTGTAATTTCTTAAGAAAGGAATTACATGAAACAACCTAGAAACTTTAATAAATTATTGTTGGAGTTTGGAACTGCCAAAGCTGTTGCCATCGATTTGAATGTATCGGTGCAATCAGTCTATATGTGGGCCAAGATGGACCGAGTGCCTACTCGTTACTTAAAGAGGATTGAAGAATTAACGGAAGGCAGAATCAAGCCGGAAGATTTAAGGCCGGAACTAGCATTACCAAACTTTAATAACCCTGGTGTTATTCCAACAATTCGAATGAATGCCTCTTTTGATGAAGGAGAAGAAGATCAATGATTACTCAAGAATTGGTGAAAGAATTATTTGAATACAAGGATGGTGTTTTGTATTGGAAGATTGCACCATCTAATAATGTAAAAGAAGGCGATAAAGCTGGAAGAGTTAGATCTGATGGTTATGCCGGTATTAGTATTAACGATAAGAGGTTTTATACTCATCGTCTGATTTTTTTATATCATCATGGCCATATGCCAGAATGCGTAGATCATATAGACAATAGCCCTCTTAACAATAGAATTGAAAATCTCAGAGAGGCAACAAGGTCACAAAATTCAACAAATATGGTTATGAGAAAAAGCAATACAAGTGGCTTTAAGAATGTTTATTGGAGTAAAAAAACAAAAAAATGGGTTGTTCAAATACGAGTAAACAAAAAAACAAAATCATTTGGTCACTATCACGACATAGAAGTCGCTAACTTTATAGCAGAAACAATGAGAAATAAATTTCATCAACAATTTGCAAGGAGTAAATAATTATGGCAATTCATTCATTAATATCCGCATCAGCATTACCAAGAATCTTTGAATGTCCAGCATCTTTAAGAATGTCTCAAGGGATGCCAAATAAAAGCAATCCAGCGGCTGTTAGAGGAAGTTTAATACATGAAATGGCTGAATCAATTTGGAAAGGTCTTGTGCCAATCACTGAAGATTTAGAGGGTTTAAAATTAGCTCATGATTATATTGATTACATTCGTGGCATTGATGGTGAAAAACATATTGAGATTGACTTAGCACCGGCTTTATCTACAGTTCATCCAGATTGTGGTGGTCATGCTGATTGTATTATTATTAGTCCAACAGAACTACATTGCATTGATTTAAAGTCTGGTGCTGCAATTGTTAAACCCAATTCGATTCAACTTAAAATGTATCTACTTGGTAGCTGGATTCATTTTGGCAGACCGGATTTAAGATTGTTTGCCCACATAGTGCAGCCTTTTAACAATTCAATTCCTGTTGAATATTCAGTTCAAGATTTGTTAGATTTTGAAAAAGAATTACTAGAAATTATTAATAAAGCACATGATCCATTCCAAGATCCAACTCCATCCTATACAGCTTGTAAATATTGCAATGGTAAAACAGTTTGCCCATCGATTAAAGATAAAGCAATTGAAGTGGCCAAGAATGAATTTAAGCCGGAAGAGCATTTGGCTGATTTACCGGAACTGCTTGATACTGCTGAACTCTTAGAAACATGGATTGAGGCAGTCAGAGATGCGGCCAAAGACATTATGAATACTGGTGGTTTCGTGGCTGGCTGGTCCATGTCTAAAGGTCGGAAGATGCAAAAGATTAAGGATGCTAATGCAGTCATTGAGTTATTTAATAGTAACCCAGCTATCTTTGAACTCAAGTCTTTAACTGCTCTTAAGAAGTCTGGCTTTGATGTGCCGGCTGATTTGATTGATGAAACCTTGTCAGCACCATCATTAAAGAGGTCAAAATAATGAATATTATTTTTAGGGAGAATAGACGATAAAAATAATGCTAAACTAAATCCTTAAAGTAAAAAGCCATGACTCTCAATCATGGCTTTCTTTTCCTAAACTTTACTTCTCACCTATATGAATAATAACATAAATCTACAGCAAAAACCATCGATAACTGTTGATGGATATACCTATTACTTACCTAATCCAGATAGAATTCCACAAGTTTTAAAAGATATTCCAAGGTGGGTGACATGGAAGGCAGTCGCGAATAATGGCGATAAACCTCGGAAGGTTCTTTATGATCCAAACTTATTAGATCAGTATGGTAAGTCCAATGATCCGGATACCTGGTCATCTTTTGAGAAGGCATTAACCTCATTCGAGGAAGGCGATCGAGCTGGTATTGGCTTTGTTCTCAATAATGATGGCCTAGTCGGTGTGGACCTTGATAACTGCGTAGATGAGAAGGGAACAATCTCCCCAGAGGCAATTGATTTTTTAAAGAAGCTGCAGCCAAGTTACTGTGAGTATTCTCCAAGTCGCAAAGGTCTAAGGGCATTGGGATATGCAGAACCACTCACAAAGGGCATCAATGGCTCATACAATACTTTACAAGTGGAGATGTATTCAACCGGCAGATATTTGACCATTACTGGAGATGTAATTAAGGATAAAGGGATTCAGAAGATGCCGAACTTTAATAGTTTGGCGAATCAGATTAAACCACAGCAAGTAGTGGCAGCCATTCCAGCACCGAATAGTGATCAAGAGTTTTATGTAGATACAAACCGAAATAACTATTTATTTAAGTTTGCATCGAAGGCAAGAAATGTTATTTCTAGCGAATATATATTACTACAGGCCATTTTGGAGGAGAATAATCGAGTATGTAAGCCACCACTTACAGAACATGAGATTAGGGCTACTATCTTAAAAACTGTCAGTAATTATGAATTTACTCCAGAGATTTCATTGCCTAATCAGGATTTTCAAGTAAATAGCGATGGCGAAGTAATCCAAGATATTGATTGCCTGCAATTTGATATTACTAATTTAGAAATAACGAAAAAAGGGCAGATTACCAATACAAACGACAATCTGTATGCTGCCTTAAATCAATTACAACTCAAGTACGATGAGTTTACCCAGCAGATCATGCTCTACGACAAAAACGAGTTTAGGGCAATTCGTGAAACCGACTTTTTTAGTCTATCAATGCAATTAGAACGACATGGCTTTGTAACTCCATCTAAGTCAAATTTAATGGATTGTGTGTATAAAGTAGCTCACGATCAGCGATTTGATTCAGCGATTGAATGGGGTAATTCCCTCAAATGGGATGGCATTAAACGTATTGATCATTTATTTAGCACCTATTTTGGTGTCGAATCCTCAGCCAGAGAGATGGCTTATTCTCAATATTTTGCGACTGCAATGGCCGGCAGATTACTTGTGCCTGGCATTAAAGTGGACATGGCTATCGTTCTGATTGGCAAAGAAGGCATGAGGAAATCCTCAGCAGTTAATGCTTTAGCTCCCATACCAGATACTTATGCAGAGTTGAACTTTCACGATATTGATAATAAAGATAGCAAAATGTTACTTAATGGCAAGCTCATTGGCGAACTGGCAGAATTGCAAGGTTTAAGGTCCAAAGAAGCGAATATGATTAAGGCATGGGTAGTAAGGCAAGTTGAGGAATATCGGCCCCCATTCGCTAAATTAAATGTTCGTATTCCTAGACGATGTGCATTTATTGGCACAACCAATGATGATGAATTTCTCAGCGTTGGCGAAAATAATCGTAGGTGGCTGCCACTTGATGTAGTCAATCAAGCGGATATTGAGGCACTTATTGCCGATAGAACACAGATTTGGGCAGAGGCAATTCATACTTTTAAAGAGTCTGGAGTGCTGTTTAGGGATGCAGAAACGTATCAAAAAGAAGTAAACGACACCTACTCAGTCATTGATGAATCGCTCCAAGATAAGATTGAAGAGTATATTAAATTGAATTATCAGCAGTCATATAAAGTGTCTGAAATCTGCATGGGCATCCAAAGTAATCCATTTAATGCACCGACAAAAGGGGAACAAATGACAGTAGCAAGGATGCTTAAACATCTTGGATTTGAGAAAAAACGCATTGGAACAACGAGAACTGTGGTGTGGCAAAAGCCTAAAAAGTGACACACCTCTAAAAGGTGTGTCTTTTTTTAAACGAAATTAAGACACACCTCAATAAAAAATGACATACCTCAATGACACACCTTTTTAAAAAAAATTATTTTATGAATCAATACCTTGACATACCTGACATACCTTTTTTAATATTTATTATTATTTATATAAATATAGGTATTTATAGGTATATATACATATTTGGCACTATATAAGGAAATGGTAGGTGTGGTGTACCTAGTGTGTCACACCTAAAAATCACTTAAAACGGAGAAGAAAATGGATGATCGAGTTTATTGCAAAAATTGTGTGTCAATGCCGAATGAATTGGCCAATGGTGAATACAAAACTTGGAAAGGGCAATGCAAGGCTGGTGATCCTTGGTGGCATCCAGAGTTAAAAAATCGATGCACCAAATATCAAGAAAAGAAAATTGTTGTTGAAGAAATATTTTGGGATTAAATTTTGTTTCCCACAAAATAAAACTTTTGATATAAAATGAGTTATCTCGCGTTGAGATTTCTTTGCAAAGGAAAATTAAAAATGAATTACGGTAAACCAGCAAGTGGTGAAAAAATGCCTAAAGGCGTAGTATCTAGCGACAAAACAGGTATGAAAAAGGGATCAGAATCTGGTCCAAACAGCACTAAAGGTACTAAAGGCGAATCAGGCGAAATGATTCCTAAAGGTGCAACGTCTAGCGATACATCTGGTGAGCGTAAAGCTAAACTAGTTGGTGGCGTTGCAATGGGCAAGGCTGATGGCATTGGTGCAAGAGATGCTAGTCACATGGGTAAAAACGATGGTATGTTAGGCGAAATGAAGGGTGGAAGCTCTGAAAAAGTAGTTTACAATCACAAGCGTATTGCTCATCCACAAGACTAAATAAACAAAACCCCTAAAACTTTGTAGAGTGTTAGGGGTTTCTAACATCAAATAGGATAATTATTTAATGTCTGAAAATTATTTTAAAAGTAACTGCGGAAACTGTAAACATTTTAGCGAACCCAATAATATTTTAGGTTCATGTCGCAGATACCCTACTTATCAAAACAGGCATTCTACAGACCTCTGTGGCGAATATGCCCAGAGTTCAACATTTGGAGCATTGGACAACATTGTTCAAGAAGTAACCAAAGAATCCATTCAAGCTGAAGTTGCTGCAATGAAACCCAAAGCAGGAAGGCCCAAAAGAAATGTTGCTTAAACCTTTACACGATAAAATTGTAGTTAAACCCATTGAACGAGTTAAATCGTCTTTGATTCATGTGATTATGGATGAGAAAGACAACATGGGAACTGTGGTCGCAGTCGGACCAGGCAAGAAATTACCCAATGGTCGTAGAGAAGAAATGCCGGTTTTAGTCGGATCATTCGTCAGATTTGGCACAATGGGCAAAGACGAATATTTAAAATATACTGAATACTTTGAAAACAATGAGCGTTATCTGGTTATGAGTTGGGCTGATATTTGCTTTGAACAGGAGAATGTAAATGCCATTAATTAAATCTAAATCAGAAAAAGTTGTGCCTAAAAACATCAAAAAAGAGATAGAAGCAGGTAAACCACAGAAACAAGCAGTAGCAATAGCACTTAATGTACAACGTGAAGCAAAGAAAGGTAAAAAGAAATGATTATCAATTTTCACATCGATCAAATTAATGAAATGATGAAGTATTTGGATGAAGTCCCTCATAAATATGCAAGGGGACTCATTGAATACATTCAAGCTCATGTTAATAAACAAGTAACACCGAAGCCTCCACAACCTCAAAATGTTGAGGAAAAACAAGAGTCTACAACGGATGAAATTCAAGTTAAATTTGTTCCGGCTGATGAAGAAAAACAACCATAAAGTTTTTTTAAAATCAAAATGATAGACGAAAATACGAATAACTCCAAAGGTGGCCAACCTGGTAATAAAAACCAGAGTAAAAATAAACCATTTTTAGATGCGCTCAGACGATCTATTGCACAAAACCCACATAAATTAAGAGCTGCTGCTGACAAGGTTGTTGATAAAGCTGAAGAAGGAGATCCATGGGCAGTATCTTTTTTAGCAGATAGATTAGATGGGAAAGCCACACAATCCACAGATATTACGACTGATGGCCAAACTGTTAACAGTATTCATGTTGCATTTGTAAAGCCAAATGAGTGAAGTTGATGGAGCAATTGCCAAGGCTGAATTCCCATTTAAGATGTCGACCTTGTTCGACAAATCACGTTACAAGGTTTACTGGGGTGGTCGAGGAGCTGGCAAATCCCATTCAGTAGCTAAAGCATTATTAATTTTAGGTGCTAAGTCACCGATTCGCATTTTATGTGCCAGGGAATACATGACATCGATGCGTGATTCGGTGCATAAATTACTAAGTGATCAGATTGAATTATTGGGATTAGACTCATTCTATGAAGTCTTACAAGCCAATATTAAGGGCAAAAATGGCACAGAATTTAGTTTTGTAGGCCTCAAAAACAATACTGCCAATATCAAATCTTACGAAGGTGTGGACTATTGCTGGATAGAGGAAGCACAGTCTGTGACCAAATCCTCATGGAATATATTGATTCCAACCATTCGTAAAGAAAACTCTGAAATATGGGTTTCATTCAATCCAGAGCTGGAAACCGATGAAACTTATCAGCGTTTTGTGATGCATCCACCTGAGAACGCAATTATTCAAAAGATTAACTGGTCAGATAATCCTTGGTTTCCCGAAACTTTGAATCTTGAGCGCATCTCACTCAAGAATCGTGATCCTGAATCCTACAATACAGTCTGGGAAGGAATGTGCCGAGTTACTGTTGATGGTGCTATTTTTGCCAAGGAGATGCAACAGGCTGAGATGGATAACCGAATCACTAGAGTGCCATACGATGCCATTAAGCCAGTTCATGCAGTCTTTGACCTTGGCTGGGCTGATCATACTGCCATTTGGTTTGTGCAGTTTATTGGTTTAGAAATCCGATTAATTCGATATATGCAGGCCAATCAACAGACGATTAGTTGGTATTTGGCTGAGATGCAAAAGTTTGGTTATCACTTTGATACGCTGTGGCTGCCACATGATGCAGCTGCTAAAAGTTTAGGCTCAGGGCGATCGATTGAGGAAATTGTGCGTAGTGCTGGGTACAAAGTTCAGATATTGCCAAGAGTGCCGGTGACTGACTCCATCAACGCAGCCAGAACTATTTTTAATAAATGCGTGTTTGATCGTGAGAACTGTGGCGATGGCCTGCAATGTCTTAGACACTATCGGTATGATGTCGATGAAAGTGGCGCATGGTCACAGAAACCATTGCATGACCAATATTCCCATGGTGCTGATGCGTTTAGGATGCTAGGTCTTTTAGTTAATGAGCCAAAGAAAACAGTAAAAAGACCAGTTAATATTGAACGTGGCTCATGGATGAGTTAAAATTGCAAAAATTACAAGGGTAAATTATGGCCGAAGAAATCATTGAGCAAGATGACAGAATCTATCAAGCAATGGAGTTTTTACGTCAAGTGAATGATGTGGACTCCAATAATCGTGCTGAGGCTTTAGATGATGTGCGTTTTAGCAATGGCGATCAATGGCCTGTTGATGTGCAGAACAGTCGTTTATTAGAAGCCAGACCTTGTTTAACAATTAATAAAGTTGATGCGTATTGCCGACAGATTGTTAATCAGATTCGTGAGCAACGACCTAGAATTAAAGCGCATGGCATGAATACTCAGACTGATGAGAAACAGGCGCAGATTATTACAGGCATTTGTAGGCACATTGAATTACAGTCAGATGCTGACCAGGCTTATATCAATGCAGTCGATTATGCGGTTCGCATGGGCTGGGGATATATCCGAGTCCATACCGATTATGTGAAGGATGATAGCTTTGACCAAGAAATTTATATTCGACCAATTGAAAATCCTTTTACTGTGTATTTTGATCCCAATTCCATTATGGCTGATGGATCAGATGCTGAGCGCTGCCTTATCACTACCTTAATGAGTAAGAAATCATTTAGTGCAATGTATCCTGATGCTGAAATAGATCAAGGTTTTGTTAGTCGTGGTACTGGCGATGTGATGGGTGATTGGGTACAAAAAGAAGAAATTAGAATTGCCGAATATTGGTATTCAATCAGAGAATCCGTTGAATTAATGCAGTTATCGGATGGCTCAAGCATTTACGCTGATGAAGTCGATGAAAAGTTAATGGAAAAATTAGGTGTTGAAGTCATTAATCAACGCACAACAATCCGTAAAAAGATTAAATGGGCCAAAGTAACTGCAATGCAAGTGCTTGAGGAAGGTGATTGGGCTGGTCGTTATCTGCCGATTATCCCTGTTTATGGTCAAAGCACCATAGTCCAAGGTAAACATAAGCGTTTTGGCTTAGTCCGCATGGCTAAAGATCCGCAGCGTATGTATAACTATTGGTCAACTGCTCTGACTGAAACTGTCGCACTTGCACCTAAAGCAAAATGGATATTAGCAGAAGGACAGGATGA
>Ga0214206_1000373_pt1 | contig 12426 bp, 9 predicted proteins | sample TroBogEpilimnion_26_FD_153044 | JGI IMG/M metagenome (GOLD analysis project Ga0214206, IMG submission 153044) | Freshwater microbial communities from Trout Bog Lake, WI - 07JUL2009 epilimnion | ecosystem: Environmental > Aquatic > Freshwater > Lake > Epilimnion/Euphotic zone | place: Trout Bog...
CCGCTTTTACGTCTGGGCTATGACTGAATTCTCGCCCTTGAGTCGGATCTTGTCAAAAGATTGAGTCCGATCGACTCAAGTTCGAGTTATCTACTGAACAGAAGGCGGGGTGGCTTTATTCCCGGCTACTCCCTACCAACAACCTTCGCTGCCGCCTCAACTACGGCGGTCAGGCTCCCCTGATTGGCGATGGCCGAGCCACGCTCGGTCGGCCCAAGGCTTTCAAGCGTCCCGAGTTGGGAGTCAAGCAGAGAGGCCGGCATAAAGTGGCCATCCCGCTCCTGGCGAATGCGAATCCGCGCCTCTAACTCTTCGCGCGGTGTCTCTAAGAGAATAAATGTGGCACTTGGTGCGTGAGATCGGATTCGATCGCGGTAGACCTTCTTCAACGCAGAGCATGCGATGACAACTTCTTTGTTTGATATCGCTTCGCCCACCTTATCGAGCCAGGGCCAACGATCGTCATCGGTCAATGGAATCCCCGATGACATCTTCTCCTTATTTGTTGCAGGATGAAGATCATCGGCATCGATAAATTCCAGACCGATCTTTTGAGCAAGGGCATATCCGACAACGCTTTTACCGCTACCGGATACTCCCATTACAACAATGCTCATACGGGTTGTATCACCAGTCGTGCATGGTGCCATCGACCTTGAGTCGGTTGACTGGCAAATATGCTGGTTCGTATTCGAAGGTCGATGCCAACTTCTCGTCATAGCTCACACCGAGTCCTGGACTCTGGCTTGGACGAATGAGTCCGTCGCTGAAGGTGTACTCAGGTTTAAAGACATCATTTGTCTCTGGGCTATGTTGCATATATTCCGAGATGCCGTAGTTATGGATCGCCATACCTAAGTGCAATGAGGCCGCGTGACCGATTGGGGATACATCGGTTGGACCGTGCACACCAGATTTAATCTGATAGACCGCGGCATAATCGAAGATCTTCTTCAGTGGTGTGATTCCACCGCCATGGCTTACTGGACTGCGGACATAGTCAATGAGTTGTTCTTCAAAGAGATCTTTATAGTCATAGATCGTGTTGAAGATTTCACCAACAGCGAGTGGAGTCGTTGTGTGTTGGCGAATCAAACGGAATGCATCGGTGTTCTCAGCTGGTGTGAGATCTTCAAGCCAGAAGAGATCGTATGGCTCAAGTGACTTACCGAGGCGAGCAGCTTGAATCGGAGTAAGGCGATGGTGGCCATCATGAAGAAGGGGTAGATCAGGGCCAAACTCATTACGTACCGCTTCAAATACCTTCGGCATATGGTTGAGATAAGCGCGGGTATCCCACTCTTCTTCTACTGGGCGGCTACTGCGGCGAGCTGGTTCGTAGTCGTAACGAACACTTGATCCACCTTTGCCGGCAGATGCATTTGCAGAAGCTGCAACACCGTAGACCGAGTTGAGTCCTGGGATCGCAGTCTGAACGCGGATCGCCTTGTAACCCTTCTCTTGGTGAGCATGAATGCTTTCAAAGATCTCTTTGACCTCACGTCCTGATGCGTGACCATAGGCGAGGCAACCTTCACGACTTGCGCCACCAAGGAGTTGGTAGAGCGGCATATTCGCAGCCTTCGCCTTGATATCCCATAGCGCCATATCAATCGCAGCGATCGCAGTCATTGTGATTGGACCGCGGCGCCAATAAGAACCGCGATAGAGATATTGCCAGGTATCTTCGATGTTCTGAGCATCGCGACCAATAATGGTCGGAACTAAGTGATCACGAAGATAGGAAGCGACTGAAAGTTCGCGTCCGTTGACAGTTGCATCACCATAACCTTCAATGCCATCTTCGGTGGTAATACGAAGTGTGACAAAGTTACGTCCAGGTGAGTGAACGAAGACCTCTGCTTTTGCAATTTTTCTACTCATGATCGACTACTTTCCTTGTGGCTTTCTGTTACCTACTTGTGTCCAACGAGCACGAACTTGATGAGCGGCAGCTTTTGGCTGGCGATCGCGGGTGAAGACACCCTTCTTATTTCCAAGGACTCGGAAGATGCCTGGCTTCGTTTGGAAATCTGCGAAGTTCCAGATCTGTTCTCCAACAACTCCGGGGAACTTGTCGAAGACGCGATGATTCATATCGAGATACTCGGATTGATACTCCTCTGACCATGGCAAGCCGTGGATCGAGTGGCCACCAGCCAAGGTATCTGCGCCGTATTCAGTGATGATGATTGGGACGCTGTACTTCGTGGTCCAGCCGGTGAGATCTTCGATGAAGTGCTTCTCGGCTGACTCAAGATCAAAGTGATCGGCATACCAACCCCAGTAGCGGTTAAGGCAGATGACATCAGCCAATGGCGCTACTTTGCAGGTCTCTGATGGTGCAAACATGACGTTGATATAGGTATTTGGACGGCTTGGATCCAACTCGTGAGTGAGATCGAATGCTGGCTTGAAGAAGCCATATGACTCATCTGGATTGGTATCGGCTTCATTAGTGATTGACCATAAGACCACAGATGGGTGGTTCTTATCGCGGGCGATTAATTCGCGGATCGCCTGAAGAAGTGAGGCTTGAGTAGCAGCATTCGCTGTATCTGGGCCAAATGTTGGTCGCTTCTCGCCACCAAAGATTCCGCCACCCATTGATTGGTTAAGCCCGACCGCTGCTGTCTCGTCGATAATGACAAAGCCGTGACGATCGGCGTAATCCATGACCTCTTCAGCGTATGGATAATGCGATGTACGGAATGAATTTGCGCCAATCCATTTGAGGAGCTGGAAGTCATTGACTAGGAAGCTGTTGTCATGGCCCTTGCCCTTAGTGACGTGATCTTCATGCATACCAAAGCCGGTGAAGTAGAAAGGTTCGCCGTTGATGAGGAATTGATTTCCCTTCACCTCGACGGTGCGGACTCCGACATTGAGTGAGTATGAATCGACGACCGATCCGCCATCTTTCACTTCAACAACTAGCTTGTAGAGGTAAGCAGCACCTGGTTGCCAGAGTTTGACGTTTGGAATTGATAACTCGGCCGATGTGCCTTCACCTGTTGCGACAACTGCACCAGATTCGTCAATGAGCTTTGTCGAGACATCGCCACCGGTTACATCTGCTACATACTTCACGTTGCCGGTTGAACCTGAGTAGGTAGTGGTCACAGTGATATCTGTGACGCGCTTCTTTGGGGCGCTGTAGAGCCAGATCGAACGTGCTAGACCGGCATAGTTATAGAAGTCGTGGAGATAGGTCTGAACCTTTGCGCCAGTTGCGCTCTTTGTAACTTCTCCAGGTGGAATGGTCTCGTTTGTAAGGACGTTATTTACGCCGATCGTGATGCGTACCTCTTCGCCTGCCTTCACAAGTGAGCTGATTTCAGCCTCAAATGGCATATATCCGCCAACATGGCGAACAACTTCTTTACCGTTGATAAAGATGGCACCTTCATGGGTGGCGCTATCGGCGCGTACGAAGATATCTTCACCGGCCCAACCGCGAGGAATAAAGACAGTGCGCTCGTACCAGACCCAGCCAACGTGTTCGCGAATCTTGATATCTGTGAAGATGTCGTTGTAGCTCGCAGGCACTGGTGCATCTAGATCGGTGGAGAGTGGCTTATCAAACCACTTGCTCGCAAAGCTCTCGTCATTGAAATCAACCTTGAACTTCCAAATACCATCGAGATTTAATAACTCTCTCGTGGCGCTCTGTTGTGGACGTAGCATTCTTCAGCCTTTCATAGTGGTTGATAGAGTGGCGAGGCATTCCTGAACTAGTAATACAAACTCTTGATTCTCAACAAGATCTGGATTTATCACGCTAAGCAATGATGATGTGGGATGAGATCCTTCAAGCGCAGCTGAAATCTCTAGGTGTAATGAATCTTTGAGATCTGATGTGCGAGTAACAAAGGCGATCCAATAAGCGATGAGTGATGCAGCGCCGGAAGATGTGCGCCCTGCTTTGGAACGGATTGCCACAATAGGTGCGACTCGTTGGCGGAGTTTGATTCCACCATCGATAGCGATTTGATCGAGGCGATGGGCGATACGCGGATTTCTAAATCTCTCAAGAAGTGCGACTTTGTACTCGTTAAGTTCGACACCGGTTTCAGTGCTTGCCTCTTCTGCTTCTGCCCAGAACTTCTCGACTAACGAGAGGATTTCTGGGTCAGAGATTGCTTCGGCCACTGTTGAGTATCCATGAGCAAGGCCGGCATATGCCAAGAGGCTATGTGCGCCATTAAGGAACCAGAGTTTGCGACTCTCGTAGACTGAGATATCGTCAACAAACTTTGCTCCTGCCAACTCCCATTCTGGGCGCCCTAATGGGAATTCACCCTCTAAAACCCAGCTAGCAAAGGGTTCTGTGACAACCGGGGAGGCATCGGTATAGCCATAACGGTTGAGCAAGAGATCGATATCTTCTTGGGTCGTTGCGGGGGTAATACGGTCAACACTCGTCGAGACCACACTTACGCTTGATGTGAACCAGGCCTGGCTCTCAGTTGAGTATTCGGAGGCGATTTGATCAATCAATCCACGGATGAGCTTGCCGTTTCCTGCAATGTTGTCACAGGGCACAATCGCAATGGGATTGCCATTCTGAATACGACGATTCTCAAGTGCGCGAACCAACTTCGAGATCGCTGAATTTTCATCTGCTGTGTAACCAGCCTCGGTAATCGTGAGGGTCACAATGGCTACTTCGCCCTGAGCAATTGAATCCGTGAACTGAGCATTGTCGTTGCCATCATAAGCTTCACTGATCGAAGAGATGATTGAGGTGGTATCGCCATCGGCGGCTCGCGTAATAATTGTGTAGAGACAATCTTGGGAAATGAGTTTATCGGCAGCAGCACTTGTGCGACCTGTGAATGCGGCAATACCCCATTCATTCTGAGTATCTGATTGCGCGGTGTACCAGGCTTGATGAGCGCGATGAAAAGCACCGAGCCCAATATGCACGATACGAATTGGAGCCTTTGGACGACCTAACTCTGCGCGACCGAGTTTCATAATTTGAAAGCTCGCTTTGGAATATCGACAACCAAGTCGACTGCAATCTTCTCAGCCTCTTGCAAAGTGATTCGCCCTTCAAGGACAAGTCGAGCGAGATAACCGCAATCAACGCGACGCGCAGCATCATGACGGGCTGGGATAGAGAGGAATGCGCGGGTATCATCAATAAATCCGGATCCACGATAGAAACCTGCAATGTCGGTTGTAATCTCTCTAAAGCGACGAAGACCATCTGGTGAATCGAGGAACCACCAAGGCGCTCCAATAAAGACGCTTGGATAGAAGCCAGCGAGTGGGGCTACATCTCGGCTCCAGGTCGTCTCATCTAGGCTAAAAATAATGAGATGGAGCTTAGGGTTGAGGCCATAGCGCTCAAGGAGTGGGTGGAGGTTCTCCACGAATTCAGCTTCAATCGGAATATCGTGACCGGTATCAGCGCCAAACTTCTTGAAGGTCTCGGTGCTGTGATTGCGGTGCACACCAGCGTGAAGTGTCATCACCAATCCATCATCACAACTCATGCGGGCCATCTCGACCAACATATGACCGCCAAATTGCTTAGCATCTGTGGCAGTTGCTGTTCCACTTAAAGCGCGAGCAAAGATCGCTTCAGCTTCGTCGTTCGTTAAATGCGTTGTGTAAGGAGTGCGAACGCCGTGATCTGCCGAGATTGCGCCGTGTTGGATAAAGAATGCGCGGCGATTTTCGAGTGAGCCGATAAATCCTTGATACGTAGATGCATCACCAGTAAGTGCGAGTAATGATCGAACACTTGCAAGCCATTCAGGATGAGTTAGATCGAGATATTTATCTGGTCGGAAAGTTGGAACAACGCGACCACGAAATGTTGGATCAGCAGCTAGTGCACTATGGGCTGATAGATCATCAATGGGATCATCGGTTGTTGCAAGGAATTCAATATTAAATGTTGTGAAGAGGGTACGAGGTAAGAACTCTTTCTCACTTAACTTCTGATTAATTGTGGTGAAAAGTTCTTCAGCATTCTCTTTACTTGGCACTTCATTAATTCCAAAGAGTGTGACCAGTGAATGTGTGATCCAATAACCACTTGCGGTTCCGGCGAGGAGGTGCCATTTCGAACAGAGAATCTTCCAAGCGTTCAGTGCGCTTTCGGGTGTCCGAGCGCCTTTACCAGTCTCTTCAAGCGAAATGCCATCAGCATGAAGTAAGCGAGTGACGTAATGATCGAAGTAGAGAAATAGTTCGGCGGCATCAACAAATGGCTGATTCTCGAGTAAGAGTTTTGGATCGACATGGCCATGTGGAGAGATGATTGGTAGATCAGCGACTAATTCATAGAGGTGTGATGCGACCTCGCGAGTGGCTAGGTCTGATGGGAAGAGTCGTTTTGACAACCGATTGCCAAAATCACCGTTGAAATCCTTTGAGATCGCCATGAGTACTTACCCCTTGGCCTTTTCAGTGGATTCGCGCGTGACGAGTGAGGTCGTCAAGGTCTCGTACTGCCCGGTCTCGATCTCTTCACCCAGGGACTTGAGGAGTGATTCAACAGCTCGAGCGCCCACCTCGTTGAGTGGCATCTGGATTGTTGTGAGCGGTGGAGAGGTGAAATCAGATCCAAAGATATTGTCGAAGCCAATAATCGAGAGATCAGCAGGAATTGTGTAGCCCCGCTCTTGAGCAGAACGCATTAATCCAATTGCCATCAGATCGTTATATGCAACAACTGCAGTGATACCGGAAGCGATTACGCGATCGAGTGCTTCTTGTCCGCCCTCAATCGAAGGACTATTTGGTCCAATCTCGACGATTGTCATCTTGTGGCTGAGTGCGCTCTTCATGAGGAGCTTCCAACGTTCATTACTCATCCATGAATTAGATGGACCACTTAAGAAACCGATGTGCTTATGTCCTTGGGATGCAAGGTGCTTGATCGCCTCTTCAATTCCTGGGGCGTTCTGTGGCACAACATCTTCGACGCCTTTAACTACGCGATTCATTAAGACGATTGGCTTCTGGGAGTTAATCTCTCGAATCTGCTCATCACTTAAACGTGTGGTCACCATAATGAGGCCATCGACTGCTGCTTGAATCTTCTCAAGAGCTGATGCTTCGATGATGGTGGATTCTTGTGATTCAGCAATAACAAGTGTGTAACCATATTTCATCGCCATCGCTTCAGCGCCACGAACCGCATTAGAGAACATTGGGTTGGTGATATCAGCAATCATCAAGCCGATCATCTTGGTGCGACCGGTTGGGAGTGCACGTGCAAAAGGATTAGCGCGATAATTTAATTCTTTTGCAGCTGCTCGAATCTTCGCTTCAGTCTTAGCGTTGAGCCGTCCAGGTGATGTGAGAGCGCGCGAGACCGTTGAAGGATTTACTCCTGCAAGTTTGGCAATATCGTAAATCGTTGCCGGTGTCGTCTGCTCTTTCACTTCTATCTTCCTTTACGCGATCTTAAATGCATCAGAGAGCAGTCTACGATCTGCTCGGCGGACCGCTTGCTTATCAGGATCTGGAAGCGGTGAGGAGATTAAAAGACGCTGGGTATAAGGGTGGTCTGGCGTCACTGTCACATGGCTCGCTACGCCCTGTTCGACAATCTCACCCTTGTACATCACTGCCACATTGTGGCTGATATGGCGCACTACGTCGAGATCGTGTGAGATGAACAAATAGGAGACGCCGGTATCGCGCTGGATCTGCAAGAAGAGGTCGAGGATCTTTGCCTGTGTTGTGAGATCTAGAGCTGAGACTGGCTCATCGCAGACGATCAACTTAGGTGAGAGTGCGAGGGCTCGTGCAATAGCTACACGCTGGCGCTGTCCACCTGAGAATTCGCGAGGAAGACGTGTAATTGCATCTTGAGGAAGTCCTACCTGATCAAGCAAGGTTGCGATGCGCTTCTTTGCATCAGCAGCGCTCACTCCTTGAATCTCGAGTGGCTCGGCAAGAATCTGGCCGACTTCCATCGATGGGTTCAGTGATGTGTAAGGATCCTGGAAGACGACCTGGATATCGCGGCTCAAACTCTGACGCTTCTTACGTGATGCGTGGGTAATATCTTCACCAAGGAAGTTGATTGATCCACCAGTCACTGGTGCTAAACCAAGAAGTGAACGACCAAGCGTGGTCTTGCCTGAACCTGACTCACCAACGAGCCCCAATGTCTGATTCTTCTCGATTTCGATAGAGACACCATGTAGCGCCTTAAATGGTTCTTTTCTAAAACCCTTGGATGGGTACTCAACAACGACGTTATCAACTTTAAGGATCGTCTCCATTTACTTACCCTTTCCTGAAGTCAGAAGCGTCATTGGTGTCTTATCAACCAACATCGAGCTTAAAAGTTCTTGGGTATAAGGCTCTCTTGGTGCCTTGAGGATGGTTCGGACATCGCCGGATTCGACGACGCTGCCATTCTGCATAACAACAACTCGATCGCAGAGATCTGCGACTACACCGAAGTTGTGGGTAACCAAGATGATGCCCATTCCGAATTTTCCTTGTAGATCACGGAGTAAATCAAGGACTTCAGCTTGAATCGTCACATCGAGAGCTGTTGTTGGTTCATCAGCGATTAAGAGGTCTGGATCGCACGAGACAGCACCAGCGATTAAGACGCGTTGCGCCATTCCGCCGGAAATTTCATGTGGGTAAGCGTTGAAGATTCGTTCGGTATTTTCAATACCAACCGTCTTTAAGAGTGAGTGAGCCTTGGCAACAGCATCTGCCTTGCTAAGCCCTAGAACCTTCACCATTGGACGTACGAGCTGATATCCGATTTTGAAGTTTGGATCGAGATTGCTCATTGGTTCTTGAGGAATGTATGCAATCTTCTTGCCGCGGAATTCACGCATCGCCTTCTCAGAGATCTTGCCCTTCTCTGGTGAGAGGAGAGATTCTCCATTGAAGCTGACGCGACCACTTGTAATCACAGCGCTCTCGGGAAGTAATCCGAGGATTGAGAATGCGGTCTGGGTCTTTCCGGATCCAGATTCACCAACGATGCCAAGGACTTCGCCCTTATCGACAGAGAATGAGATCTCGTTAACAACCTTCTTAAGGCCACCATCAGCTAATGGGTAGCCAATTCCAAGATGTGTGACTGAAAGTAGGTGGCGTGATTCATCCGCCGCTGCGGGTGTCTCGCTAATAACAATTGTTGGGTCAGACTTCTTCGCTTTAACTTTCTTTGAATCTTCAAGTGCATCACGGAAGGCATTTCCGAAGAGGACAAAAGATGCGATTGTGAGTGAGATTGCGAGAGCCGGCCAGAAGAGAAGAATCGGCTTCATAAAGATATTGCGGAAGCCATCGTTGAGCATGACGCCCCAGCTGACTAATGAGGAGTCGCCAAGACCAAGGAATTCAAGACTTGATTGGAAGGAGATCGCGATACCAGCGATCATGGATGTCTGGATGATGATCGGAGCACGTACAACGGTAAGAATGTGCTTCGACATGATCCGAATATCGCTTAAACCACTTACTCTGGCAGCATCGACGTAGAGCTCATTGCGAACCGCCATAACGGCTGTTCGAGTAAGTCGGAAGAATCCTGGGGCAACGAGCACACCCACAATAAACATCGATGAGTAGATCGATGAACCAATAACAGTACGAGCAGATAGCAAGATGATCATGACAGGAAGTGACATCAACATATTGCTTGCCCAACTAGCTGCAGCGTCGAGGGCGCCGCCGTAATAGCCGGCGAACATTCCTACTGGTACTCCGATAAGAAGAGCGGTTGCAACGACAAGAGCTGCTGCAATGAGGGTTGCTCGAGAACCGACTAGAAGGCGTGTGTAGACATCTCGGCCAGCGCTATCTGTTCCGAACCAGTGTTTTGCGCTTGGCCCTTGAAGAACTGAGAAGACATCAGGCTTATTGGGATTCCAGTGAGAGAAGGAACTTCCGAAAAGAGCGAGAATAAGGATGATAAAGAGATAAGCGACCACAGCAACACCAAGTGGGTTGCGCAATACTTTACGAAGTGGACCAGTATTTTTCACTGTACACGGACCTTAGGGTTGAGCCAGCCGTTAATGAGATCCACAACTAAGTTGATGACGATAACAATGATCACGGTGTAGACGACGATTCCCATGACGAGTGGGGTATCTCCCGAAGCTGTGGCATTGACGACGAGATCTCCCATGCCAGGTAGGGCGAAGATCTTTTCGACGATAACGGTTCCACCAAGCATTCCTACAAACTGGAGTGATAACACTGTGAGTCCCGCTGGCGCTGCAGCACGGAGAACATGCTTAATAATGATCTCGCGACGAGAGATGCCGCGGCTTGTGAGCGTGCGGATGAAGTCGCGCTCTAGGACAGATTTAACAGCCGATCGGATCTGCTGGGCTGACGACGTCATTGTTGCAATGACCAATGAGACCACAGGAAGGGTGATGGATTTTGCCCAATTAGCTGGGTTCTCACCAAAGGCGACCCAGCCAGTGGCCGGGAAGATATGCGCCTTTACTGCAAGGAAGGTGACAAGGATGATGGCGACGATAAATCCTGGGATAGCGAAACCGGCCACAGCGAGGATCTGAACCGTACGGTCGATCGCTCCGCCTTTAATAGCAGCTAGCACACCAAGAGTTGTTGCAAGAACTGCCGCGATAAAGATCGCAATAAGAACGAGTGAAAGAGTTACTGGGAGGCGTCGCATAATTTCACTGACGACTGAATCGTTATTCGCCCATGAGGTACCGAAATCTCCGCGCACTGCATGCTTAAGCCAAGAGAGATAGCGCGTTGTGATTGGTTGATCTAATCCAAGCTCATGGCTCTTCTTGAGAATCTGATCAGGAGTTGCGCCTTCACCGAGAATATTCGATGCGATATTTGTTGTGGATGCATAGATCAAGAAGAAGGCCATGCTTGAGATTGCGAAGAGCAAGAGCACTCCTGATAGGAATCTCTTTGCGAGAAACGATGCCATGACCTCTCCTTTCTTGGTAAAAATTCTGTGGGGAGTTTGAACTCCCCACAGAATTTCTGATTACTAGTTACGCACCTGTTGGTGAGTAGTTGTAGAGCGATGGAACAGCCTGCTGTGGTTGTGGAACAACAGTCACATGCTTTCCGGTGAAGAACTGCTGTGAGAGTCGGAAGAGTGGTACATACCAACCCTGCTTCACAATCTCAGCATTGATCTTCGCGGCGCTCGTATTGATTGAAGCCGGATCACGCTGGATCTTCGTCATCAATGCGGTGATCACTGGATCATTTGATTTGAAGACATTCCAGGTCGCATCAGGTGCAGCAATCAACTTCACTTCTTCCCATGGTGTACCTTGGAAGAGTTGGAACCATGATGCTGCATCTTTGCCAGACTTAAGTTCAGCCACAAAGTTTGCTGGTGAGATATCTGTCCACTTCACAGTGATGCCGATAGCACCAAGGTACTGAGCGATGAAAGCGGCCATTGCTGGATCACTAAACGCAATGTTTGGCATTGGTAGATCGAATCCATTTGGGTAGCCCGCTTGAGCGAGGAGTTCCTTCGCCTTTGCTGGGTTATATGAATAAACAGATTCGAGGGTCGCGTCGTATGCGCCTGATGTAAGACCAAACATCTGATCAGTGACAGTTCCGATTCCATTTTGAGTTGCCTTCAACATGGCAGCCTTATCGAATGCAAAGTTGATTGCTTGACGAACGCGAATATCTCCGAGTGCCTTTACCTTTGTACCACCACGGTCCATGAGCATGATGTTTGATACGTCGGTGTTTGACTCATGAAGAGTTGCTCCACCGGCAGCAGCCGCTGCTGCAGTCTTCACATCAAGAAGAGTTGCATCAACCTGACCTGAGAGGAGGGCGTTAAGACGAGCTGTTGTATCAGCCATTATCAGCCATGTAACTGATGAGAACTTCTGGTTTGCCTTATTCCAATAATTTGGATTTGCGTCAAAGACATACTTTGAGCCCTTAGATGACTTCCCAGCATTGAAGATATATGGCCCTGAGCCAACTGGGTTGCTGACAATATCTGGCTTACCAATGAGCTTAGGAGCCCCGATAAAACCGGAAGATCCAGCTAGGAAGTTGAGAAGAGCAGGGTTTGGCGACGTCAAATTAATAGTGATTGAAGTTGGGCTATTAACTGTTACATCGCTGATCTCTGAGATCTGTGATGCATCTGGGCCATTGCCGTTTCGGTTGTTCATGATATTTGCTGCTGCTGCAGCACCGTCAAAGACTTCGCCATCAGTGAACTTCACACCTGTCTTAAGGGTGACCTTGAGATGGGTCTGACTTGAGTCGAAGTACCACTTGGTCGCGAGATTAGGCTTGATGGTGCCTGAAGAGTCGCGAAGGAAGAGAGTGTCATAAACAGTCTGATACATAGGGACTGGGTGGCCGAGGTGAGCCTGGCTTGGATCCCAGTTCTTAACATCCTGAAGAGCTGCAACCGTGAGGCTTGGCGCAGCAGCG
>Ga0214206_1000375_pt1 | contig 12395 bp, 15 predicted proteins | sample TroBogEpilimnion_26_FD_153044 | JGI IMG/M metagenome (GOLD analysis project Ga0214206, IMG submission 153044) | Freshwater microbial communities from Trout Bog Lake, WI - 07JUL2009 epilimnion | ecosystem: Environmental > Aquatic > Freshwater > Lake > Epilimnion/Euphotic zone | place: Trout Bog...
TTGAAGGCTTGAAATGGCTGCATTAATTTTATTTTCTATAACAGCAACTGTAACAGTTGATGTATCAATAACAGCATTTACTGTTGAAGTATCTGTTATGGCAATTGGAATATCTGAGACGGGTTGGGAGGTAGTTGTAGCAGCGGGTACATCATCCGCATGTGCTTTATTAGACAGAAAAAGAAATAGCAACCCTGTTATAAACAAGGCTGCTATTATAAATTTAATCTTTCTGGTCAATTATTGACCTCCATGTAGAAGCGTCTACATGTCTATTATACCAGAATGACTATTTAATTAGTTATTATATTTTCAGTATTGCTTTCTGAGCCATATTCTGGAACTCCCGCTTCCTGATTTGCAACAATTGCATCAATTGGTGCTGCAGATACAATTGCTCCAAGTGCACCAGCCACTGATGCGTCAACAGCTTGATGATTTAGTCCTTCTTGAGATGCACCATCTATTGGTGATGCAGCAGCAAGTTCTTCTGCTTGTGCTAATTCATCTTGAAGTTTTGCAATAACAGCTTTAAGATGAGATATGTTGTACGGATGATGTTTATGAATTTTTGACATTTTTTCTCCTTTTATTATTTATTAAGACTTGTATACTGGACGACCAAAACCAACAACAGATGCCCAAAGATGCTTACCGTTATTGACTCTGTATCCACGAACATTTGATGCTACTTCTCCGCCATTATCTGGGCTTCCAGAAGGCTTGTGGTCTGGCGAAGTGTTTCCCTCAACAGTTGTAATTGTTCCATCTCCATTGTTATGCAATACAACGCCTACGTGTTGAACTGGACTTGTTGGAAGTGCATGTGGAATAAATGAAAAGAAAATCAAATCTCCTGGTTGAGGCGTTCCTGTAGCTGGATCAATAATTTGATGTGCATTTTTAAAAGCTTCATAACCCGCTGGAGTATAAACAACATTTGGTATTGTTACGCCCGATTGGTGGGCACACCAATTCATGAAACTTCCGCACCATGCTTGTCCATCATGGCCTGTGAACTTGCCGTAATCTGTTTCGTTATCTTTTGGTCCTTCAACAACGCCAACTTGTGACATTGCTACTTCTAGAAAACGTGCAGCAGATCCTTGTGGATGTACTGTTACTGGTGGTACCGCTCTTGCTGTTGCCATTTATTTTGCCTTTTTTTCTGTTATTTTTTTAGCAATTTTTTTTGCTTGCTTTTTTGCTTTCTCTTCTTTTGGAGTAAGCTTTGGAGCTTTTTTTGTTGTTGTAGATTTTTTTTGTTCTTTGTTAGCCATTTTATTCTCCTTTTATTCTTGCTTTCTACCTTCACCCTGTGGGTTGCGGCCTCCGCCCATTTTATCTGGTGCGTTTAGATTTCTATCTTTATCTCTTGCTCTTGTACCTTTTGCATCTGTTTTAGTTTCAGATGCATCTTGTGCATTAAGGTCTAATGGAACATCTCCGCCTTCAATTGGAGGTTTTCCAATTCTTGCTCTTACTTCATTTGGAAGAATAACTTTATTTACAAGATATGCAGAATCAATTCTTGATTGAGTTTCTTCATCTGTAAGTGCAAGCTCTTCAAATCTAAGCACAAATGCGTCTGTAAATTCAGCAATAATTTTATTAAGTTTGTATTCAAGTTCTTCTTGCATTGGACGACATACTTGCTCTTTAAATGTTTTATCTGCATCTTTAGCATTTGCTAGCGATACATTTGCAGGCATACCCAATTTAGATACTGGAACTCTATGTGCTAGGAGTATTCTATCTCTGTTTTCAATAGCATAATTATTAAATGATGAGTCTTGAACTCCCGCCTCAATTGGCTCCATATTAAATTCAACACGAGCATTTTCACCATCCGATGGAAGTGGAATATAAAGTGTTCTATGGTTTCTACCCTTTAATCCTGTTTGGAAGAACTCAAGTAGTTTACGCTCTGATTCATTTGTAAGTTTTGCACCCTTAACAGTAATAATATATCTAGGTACTGCTTTATTTTCAAAATAATCTAAATTAAAACGTTGTGCAAACTCATCTCCAGCAACTGCATTTTTAGCAGAAAGAATATCTGGGATACCATAATAAGTGTTTGATGGAGTAAACTTTTTAAAATGAATTACTTCATTTGGTTGTGGATCTGTACCAATTTGGTCAGGAGTTTCTGTGTCCCCAAAATTTCTAAAGAATGTGTAACGGTTGTAAACAACTTGCACAAAGCCATCACGGTGACGGCGTATACGCATAGTGGTACAAGGAATATGTCCAATATAACCTATCTTTCCAGTTGATGTGCGACCAACCTCAAGATATGCATTACCTGTTGCTTCTAAATCAGTGTAAACTTTTTTCATATTTTCTAAAAACGAATCATCTGAATTTAATGATTCAAGATACACCCTAAGGTCTTCTTTTCCTTGTTCAATCTTTGAACGAATTTTATCTAGTTTTTTAGGATTATCCATTACTTCTTCAACTTTTAATGTTGTTTTAAAAGTTTCTTCAAATTTATAACCTAATCCAATTACGTTTGCAACTTTAGCATTAACTGCTGAGTGATGATATGGAGATACATCATAAAGCTGTGATAAATAAAGCATGTTGTATGGAGGCTGAACTATTTGAAATAACGAATATCCAGTAAGATCTAGTGGGTCTAATTTCTTAGATTTTGCATCGCCTTTACCAGTAAATGATTTCTCTAATCTTGCTGCTCTACGCCTAAAATTTTCACTTAATCCTTCAGACTTTCTTATTTCTTCCCACTCAACATTAAATGGGTCTTCAAATGTTGCTTCTTGTTTAGCAAAAAGACCATAGTCAGCATTACTTAAGATTGAAACGTCTTCTCCATCTTCATCATTCATTATAGTCACATTATGATCCATATTATGCTAACCCCATCTCTCTTGCTTCTTTAATGTATTCCATCATTGCAGGCATATCCTGTGCATCTGGAATCATACCCATTGCAGCCCTAGCTTTTTGCTCTTCAAGTTCATCTTCTGTAACTTGACGGTGTCCAGAAAAGAAAAGAGGCTTACCTTCATCAAGGCCATAACTTTTTGCAGCAACTTTAAGCTTCTGAATTTGCCTTATATCACCTTTTACAGATGGAATACTGAGGGTATTGTCATCTTCATCACGCACAATAGATCCATCTGGCATCTGCCAAACATAAATTCCCCAGTTTACTTCTTCAATAGGTGTTACTTTCATTCTAGGCATAGTAAAATTCTACCACCTTACCGCCATAAAGCCTAAATTTTGTACTCATAAACGACATTTTTACTCTGTACCATCCGACATATACATATCATACCTATTGTGGAACCATGAGGGAATAGCATATCTCACACCGCTCTTCATTTTAGCAATAGTATGTACGTAGATAAAGTTAGATGGAAAAAATACTATTGAACCTGCTTTTGGCTTAAGAGTAATATTAGATTGCGGAAAACTAATTTCTCCACCCTCATAATCATCATTAAGGTATGATAATACGCTTAAAGATCTACTACTCACCCCTATATCCTGATGTGGTGGCAATTCTCCACCAGAAAAATATTTAAGGATATTTGGTCTTTCACGGCCTTTTAGATTAGCTCTGGCAAATGGGTAAAGGTTGTAGTATTCTTCTAACGCCTGGTCTACCGTGGTTGTAAGAACATTCCACAATTCTATTTCTTCATTATAAAATGGATAATTTGGCTGTATATCTTTTTTACTACTTAACCTAAATTGATAGCAAAATGGTTCACGCCCTTCATCTTGCCAAGGACTCCAAATTGATTGAAGGCCAGAATCTAACCTTTTTTTATCCAAATTTTCAATTTTATCAATAACGTTTTGAGGATTTGATATGGCATTTTCAATCATTACAAGTCCTATATCTAAAACTTTAACTTCCATTGTTTTCTCCTAACAGGTCTGGGTCAGCAAACTTTATATTTGAAGAATGGTGAAATAAAAATGTATATCTCAACCCTTCTGTTACTTCAGTTATACCATGTATATAGGTTGGATTTTTTTGTGGAAACATAACGCAAGAATATTTTACTGGCACATATTCAAAGTTTTTTTCTGGAAAATATATATTGCCTCCTTGAAAATCTGGAGGTTCATTTAAATATATAACCGTGCTCCATTCAATAAAAGTTTCTTTTTCAATATCATCTATATGTGGTGCACCAAAAGATCCTTTTTGCCATTTAGATGAATAGCCTTTTGTTGTATAAACATCATGATTAAGATTGAAAAGTTTTTTAATTTCAATATTTGATTTATCTGAATATTTTTTTAACAAGCTTAATATTGTTTTATTATATGGCAATGCAGTTCCACCATTTCTGTCATTATAAAATGGTGGATATGGATTTACCTCAGAAGGGTTATCTATTTCTGATATTATAGTTAAAGCATCTTTTTCTTCTATAAAATTTTCCATTACAAATATTTGAGACATTAAATCCTGCTTCCATGATTATAAAACCTTAAATCATCAAGTTCGCCAACCTCTGAATCTAGGTAAAGAACGTCATCTAATTGATGATATATTTTTTTTATTGGGTATTTATTTGCATACTCAATACATCTTTCATAATTATTAGAAAGATCAATAAATCTATTTTTTGCGTTATGATACAAATCCCAAACTTCATTATAATGATGTGTTATTGAAAATGGCATATAGTCATAATCTTTTTTATCAAGAATGTTGATAATATTTTTTATGCCACCATCAATTTTATAACCATGTGCATATAGCCTGATTGATATGTCTTCTTCTTCTCCCATAAACCTTAGATAGTCTGGGTATCCTATTTTATTAAAAACACTTTTTTTGATTAAAGTCCCATTAAGTGAAAATTTATCATCAGACAAGCTTAAAATTTTATCTGGAGAATTTTTTATAAATTCTCTTATATCTAAATCCCAATTTAATTTAAATTCCGTTGCAGGATTAATAAAAAATAAATATGAGTTGTTATCAGAATCTCTAACTAAATTAGATCTAATTCTTGAAAAACCCATATTTTGATCCCACAAATGATATCTTATAATATCAGATTCATTAAATTTTTGAATTTTATGATGGTGGCTATCTTGAACTGCTATAGATATGTTTATAGATTTTTTATCCATAGCATTATCATATGCATTTTTTAATGTATCAACAATTCTCTTATCTCTATAAGATAAACAGACTATTGTAATTTTTATACTAGAGGTATCCAATGCTGCTCCGACTCTTTAGGAAAAGTTTTAACAATGTTAAAAGGAATAATATCGTACGCAACAGTAATTCTTGGTCCATCCCACGACCAATCACCTTGTGCATGTGGGTGACCCATTTCTGAAATAATCATTCTATCATTTTTATTTATATTTTCAACAATTTTAGAATCATCATTAAATAGCTTGTAGTATGTTGATGATGGCTCAGCATTTACACAATAGTATCCGTGGAATAAAGGAGCATATTCACCTGGAGCAGCATGGTCGTGCCAATCTAATTTTCCACCTTTGGATTCATTGATATTAAACCATCCCTGTATCATATACTTTTGTTGATCGAAATCTAAGTCATAGTATTTACAAGCTTCTTTTATTAGTTCAGAAATTCCACTATACAGATTTCTAATTCCTTCTATATGGAATTGAAATACGTTATATTCTCTCCACTTCATAGTTGAAACACTTCCAGAACTCATCCATGCTTCGTTTGGCTTAAGATCACTAACTCCAAAAACTTTAGCCTGCTGAATAAGACGATATCTGTCTATTAGTTCATTTGTTAAAAGATTTAGATCGTTGCCTAAATATTTTTCAAAAAATTTATGATCTTTCATTTTTATCCTTTATCCTAGTGGTATCCAGTGCTGCATATTATCTTGGTCTGGGAACTGTGCTAATGGTAGCATATCATAGGCTACAGTTATTCTTCTTGAATTTTGATCCCACCCGCCTTTTCTATGTGGGTGACCTGTTTCAGATAAAATAGCTCTATTATTAACGTTAATGTTGTCAAACATTTTTTCTCTATCAATTTGATAATGCGTTACTGATGGTTCAGCGTTTACGCAATAATATCCATGGAAGTATGGTGCTCCAAAACCTCCAGAGTGGTCGTGCAGATCTCCATCTGCAAGATCTTCAGACTTTTCATCACAATTAAACCATCCTTGAAGATAATATTTTTGTGATTTAAAATCAATACCGTAATATTCGCAGGCTTCTATTGTCATATCTCTTACGGCATCATAAAGATTAAAAAGTCCTTCATGTTGAAATTGAAAAATATTATATTCTTGGCTTAAAGCTGTTGCCATAACACCCGTTTGCATAGCTTCTTTTGCTCTTTCTACAGGTATGTTTGGAAATTTACCAGCAATTATATCTTTTTCTTTTTGTAATAAAAAGCTTTCAAGCGATTCTAGGTTATTATTTAAATGTCTATCAAAAAATTTATGAGGAGGTTTCATTAATTAAACTCTTTCTGTGATTGTAGTTTCTTGGTATACCAAGAATGTATAAATGTTCTTCTATTTTCATGTTCCCATAACATTTCTTCTGTTATAGAATCATCCATTTTCATTTCCCATGGTTCTCTGGTAAACGGCAATATTTGAAAAATTGGTGTTCCCTCTTTAATTACGCCTTCAAAATCTCTTCTTAAAACAAATCTTATATCAGCTGGAGGAAATTTTTTATCTGAATCTACTATAGCAGTTGGGACGTAAAATGGCAAGTCAACCCTGTTAAATGGTTGTGCAACTAAAACTGAAGTTCCTGGGGGAGTTGAAACACCAAACATCATTCTAAAAGCAAATGCTATTGGATGATAAAATGGTGGTATCGGAAACTCTACAAGCGGCATTCTATTTATAGTAAAATTATTAGATGCCCAAGACATTTCTGGGATCCCTTTTTCATTAATTTTTACATGAACATCTTCTGGCAATACAAAACAGTAACCCGAAGCAAAAGCATCAAATGTTGGAGAACAGACTTTAAGTGAAATTGCTGATGAATCAATCCCGTCATGATTATTTAACCTTACATCTGAAAGATTGTTTGATTTATTATATATGCTTATATCTTTATACCATTGTGGTATAACTGTTTTTGCTGGTACTGGATCTGGACCATTTCCAACTCTATAAAATTTTATTTTTTTCATTTAATCACCATATCATATGCTATTGCGTGTTTTTCTATTTTACCATATAAAGACTTCATATATTGATTATTTTTTTTAACAAAAAATGGTATCCAAACTGGTTGTAAATCTATCCATGGCTCTGGGTAAAGTTTTTTAAAATTTACAGAAACTTTTTCTGGTATATAAAAAGCATAACCATCAATATTTGAATTGACTATTTCTACCTCAACATCTTTATCTACCCACCAAGTACATCTAAATGCAAAAAGATTTGGAAAACAATCTTCTGGTGCGATAAAATCATGTTCTTTAATAGTCATGAATTGCTGTATTGCTGGCCTAGACATCATGTTTATTTGATTATTATCATGATCTTCAAATCTAATTAAATATTCACTATAGCATTCTTGCCTAAAAACCCCAGGTGCTACCTCTTTTGGTTTTGGAGACATTCTTCTTGCATATTCATGAATTGGTTTTAATAAATCATTTTTTATAGAATCTTTATCTTGTATTTCACTATAATAGCTAAAAGGTTGCACTAATTATATTCTTTCTTAGTCCAAAACTTTGTTCTATACCCGTTTATAAACATTGATCTTACAGCTAATCTTTTTTGATAAATATATCCTCTATCAAATTCTTCAACAGAGTGTTCCCAATTTTCCCTTTGAAATGGAACAACCCTTATTAATGGGGTGCCTTGTTTTATTACACCCTCAAAACCTTTTTTAAGGAAAAAAGACAAATGACCATCTGAAGGGAATTGATCAGTATCTACAGTAGCTGGAACAGCCATAATTGGAGATAAATCACCTAAGATCAATGGTAAAAACATTGTGCTGTATCCTTTTGGTGTTTCTACACACCATAGTGGATGAATTCTTAAAATGTCTTCATGATAAGCATCTGTATTAATTGGCATTTCTGAAACTTGCATCCTTGGATGTCCAGACACAACCCATTCTTTTAACTCATGCCATGTATTTGGTACTTCTACTAAAAATGAATTTCCATTGCTTTTTATATATATATCAATTGGGCATTTTAAAATATATCCAGCTGAAATACCATCAAACATTGGTTGACATTTTTTTACTGTTGAGTGATACCCGCCTTGTTTAAAAGATGCATCATTATTAATAAAAGATGGCTGTCTTTTATACCATTCTGGAATATTTTTAATAGCTGGTTCTGGATGCGGAGCAATGTTGAGCATCTGCCCATTTGCTGGCAAAAACTTAATTTTTGGCATACTTATTCTTTTCTATTAGATTATCAGTATATCATGTTTAGTAAATTCTTGCACCACGACCTGGCGTAAAGCCAAATGGTGTAAAGCCAAATGGTGTAAAAGCAAATGGGGTAAACGCAAATGGGGTAAACGCAAATGGTGTGAATCCAAATGGTGTAAACGCAAATGGCGTAAATCCAAATGGTGTAAACGCAAATGGTGTGAATCCAAATGGTGCAAAGGAGAAGTATGGCATGACAGTTGAAGTTGAAGCATATGCTCCTGCTCCATTTGCATTTCTACCTCTAATATAGAAATTATAATTGTTATTTACAGCAAAGGTACCAGTTACCTGTATTGTTCCACCTGCTGGATTTAAAGTTCCAGAATATGTTAGGTTAACTGCAGATCCTGTTGCATCATAAATATCTCCAGAGTTAGTTCCACTTCCCTGCAAAGCTGTCATAGGCTTTCCATTTGTTGCAATTGCTCCATATGAAATGTTAACAGTTGTAGTATTAACTACTGCAGCAGAAGCAGAAGCTGGGGCTGAGGGAACGGATGTTGGAGATTGTTGATATCTTTTTCTTGTATTATTATAGTTAGATAATACTTCTGAAGCTGGCAATGCTCTTGCATATACTCTTACTTCACCAATGTCTCCATTATACCAGTATCCTCTTCCTCCATTAGAACCGCCATAAACACCAATAGAAGAACCGTTGGCATTTGTATTTATAGTTCCAGCTTGTGTATCGGACGCCACAAGCATACCATTAATATACAAATTTCTTGATCCAGATGAATATGTTCCAACTATATGAGCCCAGTCTGTTGTATTCATGTATTGTGAATTGCTTACAACAAGGTTTGTATAACTTGAAGAATCTCCTGCAGTAGTACCAAAATTTTGTCTCCAAACAATATTTGATGCTTCTTGGAAAAGGGCATATTGAGTGTTTACATTTCCTTTTTCAAATATAAACCCATTTTGGCTTAAAGCATTTGTTCTTATCCATGCTTCAACGGATACAGTTTGTGTATTCATTAACGAATCTTCTGGATATGTTACAACAGATGTTGATCCATTAAAGCTTAAATACCCACCTTTTGCAGAATTATAAGTAACGTTAGCTAGAGTTCCAGCATATGATCGTCCACTTATATTGCTCCATGTTGTTCCAGAACCTGGGTAAGAAGATGCATTATTAGCCTCAAGCTGCATAACTAAACTTATTGTTTCTGGTCTTTGCAAATATCTTGCTTTTAATGCAGTATAATTTTGTGCTACTTCAGCATCAGATAATGAACGGTTATAAACCATTAAACTATCTACTGTTGCTGATGAAAAAGTATAAGATTCAAAAAATTGAATTGCTGCCGCTCCCGCTGTTTTTGTTGCAGATACTGGTGCAACACCACCTATATTTACACCGTCTATATATGCCGTAAATGTTGACCCATTTTTAACTCCAGTAACTATATACCATGAATCTGCAGAAAATTGATATGTAGGAGCTCCTGCATCATTAGAAGTGTTTGTTGGACCTATATTATTTCCTGTGTTATTTGGATCATATCTCCAGTGAAGGTTTCTGCTAGAAGGGAATCTCCAAATTGAAGGAGATCTATCTGTTCCTGGTGCATTGAATGAAAAGATTTTTTCCCAGTTACCTGAGTATGCTTCTGGGTATGCTGTTGTACTATTAAATTTAAGTGCAAATGAAATTGTATGAGTATCTGTATTTAATAAGTTAGTAGATGCAGTAACCCATGGAGATGCTGTAGATAATGCTGAATTTAAACCTGAAGATGCGGCTAAATTACCTGTTCCAGTTAAATTCAAACCTGCACCACTTATATCGGTCCATGTAGAACCACTTAAATAAGAGCTTCCAATATTTGAATCAACATATAAACCTAATCCGCTTGTTACATAATCGCTAATTGTTGCAGAAACATATCTTGAATATAATGCATTATAGTTTTCAGCAACTTCGGCTGCAGACAAAGCTTTATTTCCATAGAAATGGAAGTTTCCAACATATCCATTAAACCAGCCCATGTCGTCTGCTGAAAATGTTGCTGCTTTACCGATATCCATATAGTTATTTGTACCAGAAGGGGATGATGTTATTCCTGTTTGTGTTGCTATTTGAGTTCCATTAACATAAAATGTTTGGGATCCCGCTGCATAGTTAAAAACAAGAGTAAGATAGTACCAGTTACCTATTTTATAGTCTGACGTTGTTGTAAGATTGTTATTTTGCCATACTGTTCCAGTAAATCTTTTATTTGAAGCAAAAAGCGGTGGCATTGTCCAACCACCAACTGGTTCAGTTGCTGTCATCTGAACAATATTGCCAAGTGGGGTATTTGGAGAAATCCAAATACCCATTGACCATGAAGTTGTTGCAGAACCACTGTTTGGAACTGGGCCAAGTTTTATAAAACCACTTTGACCATCAAGATAAATTGAGCCACCTGCAGTTGATGAATATGTTGAACCACCATTTAATGTTGCATTTAATCCACCAGCACTTATATCATAAAGTGTTGATCCTGATTTTGGGTATGACGATGTTGAAGGTACATCATAGTGTACTGTAAGTCCAGTTGCTAACTTTAGTTCTGAACCCGCATCTTCTCCAGGTATTATTCTCATTAAATTATATCTCCAATCACTATCCAGTTTGTTCCATCATAAATCGCTGTTGCTGATGAATATTGTGTTCTAAGTTTTGGAGAACCTGAAGTTGCTCCAGATGATACTACACCCGTACCAGTTATAGTTGTTTGTCCTGCACCCATTTGTATAACAGTAATTTGTGATCCTGTTGGATAGGTTCCAGTTATTGTATATGTATTTGCTGATGCAGATGTCATTTTAACTATATTTCCTGTATCTCCCGCTGCCGAGTTAGAAGAAGATGCATTTGTTGTAAATCCATAGTTAATTGTAGCATTGTTTAAGGTTAAACCGCTTATTGTAGTAATTGTAGAACCAGATGTTATCTGTGTTGTTCCTAATGTGGGTGCTGAGTAACCAGAAACTGAAACCCATGAAAGGTTTCCACTTCCATCTGTTGTTAAGTATTTGCCAGAGTTTCCTGTTTGAGTTGGGAAAGCTGAAGAAAGATTTCCAGTTGTTATAACAGTACCTGTAGATGCTGGCAAAGTTATTGTATTTGATCCAGCAACTGCGGATGCTTGAAGAACAATTGTTCCAGATGTAGAACCATTATGTGTAATTCCACCTGTTGCAACTGCTGCTTGCAAAGTCTTATTTGTAAGAGTTTGAGTATCTGTTAGGCCAACAATTGCTGATGCTGGAATTGTTTGTCCACCTACCGCTGTGGCAGAAAGAACAGTGGTTCCATTAATCATTAATGTCTTGCCAGAAGCCAAGTTAATATTTTCTGATGAGTTAAATGATCCTGTTGATGAGTACCACTTAAGGGTTTTATCTGTAGAACCCTTAATTGTAATTCCCGCACCATTTGCAGTTACATCTGTTGGAGTAGCTGCATTAGATATAACAAGAACTTGCTCTGTTGTATTAAGAGTTGTTGAGTTAATTGTGGTTGTTGTACCATTAACTGTCAAGTTACCGCCAACTGTTACGTTACCAGTTGTTGAAAGTGTGTCTGTTGAAAGACCAGTTACAGATGGGCTGGTAGCAAGAACTACTGCTCCTGTACCTGTTACTGCTGAAACCTGAGTACCATTAATCTTAAGTACATTACCAGCACCTGCAGTATCTAATGTCTTGTTTGTCAAAGTATCGGTAGTTGCACGACCAACTAGTGTATCTGTTGAAGTTGGAAGTGTTAATGTACCTGTATTTGAGATAGTTCCAATTACTGGAGATGTAAGAGTTTTATTTGTAAGAGTCTGTGATCCAGTTAATGTAGCTACTGTTGAATCTATAGCAATTGTAACTGCTCCTGAACCTGTATAAGAAGTTCCTGACAATCCCGTTCCAATTGTAAGAGCATTAGGATTTGC
>Ga0214206_1000376_pt1 | contig 12380 bp, 17 predicted proteins | sample TroBogEpilimnion_26_FD_153044 | JGI IMG/M metagenome (GOLD analysis project Ga0214206, IMG submission 153044) | Freshwater microbial communities from Trout Bog Lake, WI - 07JUL2009 epilimnion | ecosystem: Environmental > Aquatic > Freshwater > Lake > Epilimnion/Euphotic zone | place: Trout Bog...
CATATGTTGGCCGGTAATCATGACACATACTTTAAGAATACCAATGATGTGAATTCAGTTGACTTGTTGTTGCGTGAGTATGGTAACATCAATGTGATAGATGATCCTACAGAAATTTATGTTGGTCCTCATAAGATTTGCATGATGCCTTGGATTTGTCCAGAAAACTTCGATGACAGTATGCAGATGTTGAAAAAAACTGATGCACCTATTTGTATGGGACACTTTGAAATTGCAGGTTTTGCCATGCATCGTGGTATGCCATCAGAAGAAGGATTGAATCGTTCATTGTTCAATAAGTTTGAATACACCTTTTCAGGCCATTATCACCATAAATCTGATTCTGATGGCATTTATTACTTGGGTAATCCTTACGAACTCACTTGGCAAGATTACAACGACCCTCGTGGATTCCATCTTTTTGATTTGGATAAACGTGAGCTTACTTTCATTCATAATCCTAATGTAATGTTCCACAGATTGGTGTATGATGACAAAGTATCATCTATAAGTGATGTCCTATCAACATCATTGGAAGATTATAAAAACAAATACGTCAAAGTGGTAGTGGTAAACAAAGCCAATCCATATCTGTTTGACCAGTATATGAATAAGTTGTATGATGTTAATCCTGCCGATATTACCATTGTTGAAGACGCTTTAGACTTGACAGATGAAGCAGAAGATGATAAGATAGACGAAGCGGAAGATACAATCACAATCATTAACAAGTATGTGGATGCTCTCCAGAATGATGGTATCGATAATACCAAATTGAAAAACATGATGCGTGAGTTATACGTTGAGGCTTTGAATTTAGAACAGGCATGATAAAATTCCAAAACATAAGATGGAAGAATTTGTTATCTACGGGTAACACTTTTACCGAGATTAAACTGGACAAATCTACCAATACATTGATTATTGGTAATAATGGTGCGGGCAAGTCTACCATATTGGATGCATTATGTTTTGGACTTTTTGGTAAACCATTCCGTAAAATCAACAAACCAAACCTAATAAACTCAATCAACAACTCGGATGCTGTAGTTGAGATTGAATTTTCTATTGGTAAGAAACGATACAAAGTTATCCGTGGTATCAAACCAAATACGTTTGAAATCTTCTGTAATGGTGTAATGCTTAATCAGGATGCCAAGGCCAAAGATTACCAAGACTTCTTGGAGAAATCCATACTCAAGTTTAATTATAAGTCCTTTACACAGATTGTTATTCTTGGTTCAGCATCATTTGTTCCTTTCATGCAGTTATCTCCGGCCGACAGAAGAACAATCATTGAAGAACTGTTGGACATCCAAATCTTTACATCAATGAACGGCCTGATTAAAGAAAGAATGTCTGGCATCAAAGAAGAATCTTCCAAAAACAAGTATTCGATGGAGTTGGTTTCCGAAAAGATTAAGATGCAAAAGCAAAACATCGAAGAAAACAAAAAACACAATGACGAAGAAATCCAAAGAAAGCAACAAGAGATAGAAGAATCCGAAAAACAAGTGTCTTCTTTGAATAAAGATATTGTTCTTATCCAAAAACATATTGAGTCTTTGAACAATAAGATTAACGATAAACTTTCCATAGAAAAAAAGAGTTCCAAGTTGATTCAAATGGAATCCAAACTTGGTTCACGTTTGAAAAAGTTAGAGAGGGAGAAGGAGTTTTATGAAGAAAATCACGACTGTCCAACCTGCAAGCAAGGTATCGCTGAAGAGTTCAGACATAGCCAGCTTAATGGAATCAATCAAACAAAAGGAGAAGTTGGAGTTGCAATCGTTGATATTGAAAAACAAATCAAAGCAACAAACAAAAGGATCGAAGAAATCCAAAAAATAGCTAAACACATCCAAGAACACAACAACGAGGTTGTAAAACATAACTCAACTATATCTGCCATTAATACTTTTATTGGCAAGTTGAACAAAGAGATAACAGAACTTGGTACAAAGAAACAAAACTTGACAGAAGAGAATGACAAGTTAAAGGAATTAAAATCTGAACTAACATCATTGATTAAGGTACAAGAAGACTTGGCCGTAGAAAAACATTACCATGAATATGCAGCTGCATTGTTGAAAGATAATGGTATCAAAACCAAAATCATTAAACAGTATTTGCCTATCATCAATAAGTTGGTAAACAAATATCTAAAGGCCATGGACTTCTTTGTTAACTTTAACCTGAATGAGAACTTTGAAGAAACAATCAAGTCACGGCATCGTGATGAGTTTAGTTACTCTAATTTCTCCGAAGGTGAAAAGATGCGTATCGATTTGGCACTATTGTTTACATGGCGTCAAGTTGCTAAGATGAAGAACTCTACAAATACCAATCTACTAATACTAGATGAGGTGTTTGATTCCAGCCTAGATAGTGTTGGTACAGATGAGTTTTTGAAACTGATACATGAGATGGGAACCGAAACAAACATCTTTGTTATCAGTCATAAAGGTGACCAACTCTTTGACAAGTTTAGGTCCATTATTAAGTTCGAGAAAAAGAACAATTTTTCACAGGTGATTATATGAGCGAAATTAAACCAATAGAAGGTGTCTTTAAATTAGATACCAGTGACGCCTTAAAAGGTGATGTCAAATCAGTAGTAGAGAACATTGAAACGTTCAAACTAGTTGCTGAGAATGATCCTGTTCTATTTGAACCATTGCCTTTGTTTGACTTTGCAAATCCTCCAGTGGATCCAAATAAGTTTGCTTCTTCATTAGTGGAAACTTGTAAACGTGAACAAGGTGTCGGCCTGTCCGCAAATCAATGTGGTTTTAAACACCGTGTTTTTGTTATGGGTGCCAATGATGATTATGTGGCATTTTTCAATCCTAAGGTTCTCACATCCGAAGGTGAAGCTCACATGATGGAAGGTTGCCTTTCTTTTCCACTTCTAGGATTACATATCACAAGAGCCAAAAAGATTACCGTGGAATACCAAGATTTCCAAGGAGAAACAAAGAACATGACTCTGGATGGCATATCTGCAAGAGTTTTTCTCCACGAGCTTGACCATATGAATGGAATAGTGTATACTCAACTTGCAAAACCTCTTGCATTGAAATCTGGAATGAATAAACGCCAGAAGACATTTAAGAAGTTGGCAACAGCATATGCACAAATGATGAAACGTGAAAGTAATACAAATGGCACAAACGCCTCCAGAACTCGTTGAGAAACAATGGCAAGCATGGCAGGAAAAGAATCCTGTCATTGAACACATTGATACTGATGAACTTAAATCCAAGTTAATAGAAGACTTGACCTATGCTTCACAAATGGATGTAAAAGAGTATACTCTATATCAAAAGTGGTGTGAAGTCAAAGAACGTTATCCTGTACAAAATGTTTCTACGTTATGGGGTGATGAACTCCAGATGGTCAATAAAAACCAAAAAGAAATCATCGATGAAGTTAAAACAAACTTTTGGATGCCAAAGAATCCAGATGATTATGAAAACCTAAAACCTAAACTTGTATTGCATAATGGACCATTGGCGGAAACATGGAATGCCATTCGTACATTTTCTTCCACAATGAAGAACAATTCTAACATTGGCCGTAATCTATTCTATGCGGTCGTTGATGAAGTCACAGGAAACTATCTTGGTGTCATCTGTATTTCATCTGACTTCTTAGACCTGACGCCTAGAGATACTGCAATTGGATGGTCTAGGGATGTTAAAACACAACAAGGTATGATTAACCATACTGCAATCGGTTCTACAATCGTTCCATTGCAACCACTTGGTTACAATTACATGGGTGGCAAGTTGTTGGCCTTATTGTGTTTGGCTGATACAGTACAGAATGATTGGAAGAAACAATATGGAGACACTCTTGTTGGCGTTACTACAACGTCACTCTATGGAAAAACCAAAGCAGGTGGCCTATCACAATACGATGGCCTCACACATTGGAACGCTATGGGTTTCTCTTCAGGATCAGTTGCATTTGAACCTAAACGTTCTACTGCTAACATGGTGTATAATTGGATTAAAGAAAACCACACAAGAAAATACTTTGAGTGGTGGGAAGCCAAGAACACACAAGGCCTTCCATTGAAACGTGACCATAAAAACAGGTCATTGAACTTTGCCTATCCTAAACTTGGTATTCCCAAAGAACTTATCCGTACTGCTCACCAACGTGGAATCTATTTTTCTCCTTTGTATAACAATACTAATGAGTATCTCCGTAAGGAAATTGGTGAAGATGCTTTGGTAAAATCCTTTGATACAAGTGAAGAAGCATTGACAACAATTTGGAAGACCAAATATGCCAAAGGCCGAATCAGGCAATTGCAAAAGAAAAACATGGTATCATATGAAAACCTATTCTATGATGACCTAATCTATTTGACTTGGGAAGAAACCAAGGCCAAATATCTGCCACAAGTTGGCAGATAGTCAAGTATACCACAATTATGCTTGACAACTCGCATACATAAGTGTATGATAGTGATTCTAGTGACGCAAAACTAGGTATTTTTTTATTTTTATTGGAGTTATATTATGAGCAAACTATCCGCAAAAACACGTATGTTGAACACTTTGAAAAAATCAGAGGGTTACAACACCTTTACTACCAAGCAAGCACAACACCGCTTTGGTATTACTAATGTTTCTGCTCGCATTGACGAACTTCGCCAAGAAGGTCATTGCATCTATACAAACACTCGTAACCTAGAAGATGGTCGTAAGATTACTTACTACCGTTTAGGCACACCTACTAAAGCCTTGGTTCAGGCTGCTTTGAGAACTGGCTACTCACTAACTGCTTAATCGCAGTCTTGGGGTCCACCATCTAATGGTGGTCCCCTTTTTTTATTTTATCTTGGAGTCTAGATGGAAATTTCAATCAAAACGGAAGAACTAAGAAAGTATAGTATCTTCGTTGCCACACCAATGTATGGTGGGCAAAATCACGGTCTATACATGAAAGCATGTTTGGACTTACAAGGTCTTTGTATGCAATATGGCATTCAAATTAAATTCTCATTCTTATTCAATGAGTCCCTAATTACTCGTGCAAGAAATTATCTTGTTGACGAATTCATCCATCGTTCCGAATGCACACACCTGTTGTTCATTGACTCGGACATCAACTTTAATCCACAAGATGTTGTGGCAATGTTGGCATTAGACAAAGACGTTATTGGTGGTCCTTATCCTAAGAAAGCAATCAAATGGCGTGCAGTCAAAGGCGCAATTGCAAAGAATCCTGATATTGAACCTCAACTACTTGAAAAAGTTGCTGGTGACTTTGTGTTCAATCCTGTTAAAGGTACATCACAATTTAACGTTACAGAACCATTAGACGTACTAGAAATTGGTACAGGTTTTATGATGGTTAAACGTGAAGTATTTGCCAAAATGGAAGAAGCATATCCAATGATTCGTTACAAACCAGACCATGTTGGCCAAGCCAACTTTGATGGTTCACGTTACATTCATGCCTTCTTTGATACAGTTATTGATAGCAAAGATTCTATCACAGGTGGTGGTTCTGACCGTTACTTGTCAGAAGACTATATGTTCTGTCAAATGTGGCGTAAAATGGGCGGACAAATCTTCTTGTGTCCTTGGATGAGAACTGCACACATTGGTACATATCACTTCCATGGAGATATGCCAGCAGTTGCCAATTACGTTGGAGAAATGTGATGGAAAAAGGTCGTAAGTTTGACGGTGGTAAGTTAGAATACGGCCTTTTACCTCCTTTGGCGCTAAAGGCAACAGTAGATGTGTTGACCTTTGGTGCTCAGAAGTATGAGAGAGATAATTGGCAAAAAGTGCCAGATTCTAAGCGTAGATACTTTGATGCCTTACAGAGGCATATTTGGGCTTGGAAAGAAGGCGAACAAATTGATGCAGAATCTGGTAAACATCACTTGGCGCATGCTATGTGTTGCTTGATGTTTCTGTATGAACATGATATAATGTATTCTTTAAATGATGGAGATGTGAAATGAAACTTTCAAACGAAACACTAAGTGTGTTAAAAAACTTTTCTGGAATCAATCAAGGTATTGAATTCAAAAAAGGTAACAAATTGTCTACTGTGTCCTCAGGTAAAACTGTACTTGCACAGGCCACAATCAAAGATGATATTCCACAGGATTTCTGTGTGTATGATTTGAATCAATTCTTATCCGTGCATTCTATGTTTAAGAATGGCGTTGAATTGGAATTTGATGAATCGAATGTTATCTTCAAAGGCGACCGTAGTAAGATTAAATATCGTATGACTGCCAAGAATATGATTGTTACTCCTCCAGATAAGACAATTAGTTTGAATCATGCAGATTGTGAATTTACATTGACAGACTTGGATCTTGCGGAAATTATGAGAGCTGCAAGTGTATTGTCATCACCTCACGTTGCTGTTGAGTCTGATGGTGAAACAATTAATATTGTTACATTTGATGCTAATGATGACGCACAACACACCAATTCAATTCATGTTAGTGGTGTGGCAAATGGTAAACAATATCGTGTTGTATTTAAGACAGAAAATCTAAAGTTGATTCCTGGTTCATATAACGTTCAAATCTCATTCAAAGGCCTTGGACATTTTAAGCACACAACAGAAGACATTCAATATTGGATTGCCTTTGAGTCGAAAGAAAGTAAGGTGTAATATGGTAGATAAGGTAACAACATTGTTTGGTGACTTCGATGAAAAGCAATTGAGGTCACTCAAAGGTTACGTTGATGAATTGGTTGTTGCTATGACTAATCAAAAGTCTACAGCACAATCGATGGCTGATATCATTGCTCTTGCAAATGATGAGTTAAAGATACCAAAGAAGATTATTCGTAAAATGGCTAAAATTCAGTACAACCAATCACTTCCAGAAGAAGTTGCTGAATTCAAAGAACTAGAGGCACTTATAGAAGGGATTAAAGATGTTAGGTAAATTTTTTAATATGTTCAAACTTAAACCAAAGCATGTTGAACAACCAAAACCAGTAGACGTTGAGAAAGAAGAGAAGGCTGAAGTTGTACATCAAGCAATGACAGCACCATATGTCTGTGAACCTGCTAAACCTATTGTTACTATTGAATCAATGGATGAACCTAAATTTGTACATGCAAAAGTAGAAACAAAAGTTGAAGAAGTGGCACCGGTACAAGAACAAAAACCTAAACGTAAACCTGCTACTAAGAAGCCTCCTACAAGGAAGGCATCCAAATCTACAAAGTGATTGACATTTTGTATTGAGTGTGTTACAATGAATTTTTATTATATTATGAGGTCTTTGAATGAACGAACACATTTTGTGGGTGGAGAAGTATCGTCCTAAAACAATCGAGGATTGTATACTTCCTGAATCTTTGAAAGCAACTTTCCAAGAGTATGTAAATCGCAAGGAGATTCCCAATCTCCTACTTTCTGGTTCTGCTGGCGTTGGCAAAACCACAGTTGCAAAGGCTCTTTGTGAAGAAGTTGGATGTGACTATATTGTAATCAATGGTTCTGATGACTCAGGCATTGATGTCCTTAGAAATAAGATTAAGAACTATGCATCATCCGTCTCTTTGATGGGTGGTCGCAAAGTTGTTATCATTGATGAGGCAGACTATCTAAATCCTAATTCAACACAGCCTGCGTTTCGTGGAGTGATTGAGGAGTATGCATCTAATTGTTCCTTTATCTTCACATGTAATTTTAAAAACAGAATCATGGATGCAATCCATTCACGTTGCACCTGTATTGATTTCAAACTCAATGGTTCTAAGGCCAAGATGGCATCGGCCTTCTTTAAACGTGTTGAAAATATTTTGGAAATAGAAGGTGTAAAATATGATAAACCAGTGGTTGCGGAAATCATTACTAAGCATTTCCCTGATAATCGCCGTATTCTTAATGAGCTTCAGCGGTATAGTGTTGGTGGCACAATTGATAAAGGTCTTCTCGCATCAGTTTCCGATGTGCAGTTGACTGAGTTAATTAACTCACTAAAGGTCAAAGACTTTGCTGGTGCTCGTAAATGGGTCACCAATAATCTGGATAATGATCCAACTAAAATTTATCGTAAGTTGTATGACGGTCTCTATGAACTACTTAAGCCTAATTCTGTCCCTCAATTGGTATTACATTTGGCTAAGTATCAATACCAATCTGCGTTTGTTGCTGACCATGAAATTAACATGATTGCCTGCTTGACTGAAGTCATGGTAGATTGTGAATTTAAATAAAAAAAGGAGTTATATTATGCGTAAGATGAGAAGTTATCCATTAAAAAAGAACATTAATTTAGAAAAATCAAAAATGTCTATTGAAGACTTTTTTGAACTTCGTGCAGTTCCAATGCAGAGAAATACAGAAGCTCATGCACAAAACAAAAAAGTTAAAGAATCTTTATCTATATTAAAACCAGAACATTTAGATATTGCTCTGGCCAAATTGACAAAAGATATTCATCACGGAGATGTATTTTATCGTAAAGATTCTATTATGATTCTAAACGGAAATACAAGGAAGTATTTTTGGGAAAATGGATTATCGGATTTTATTCCACAATATGTTGATATAACATATTATCCAATAGAAACAATAGAAGAAATGAAAGAAACTTATAATAGTTTTGATAGTACTGTTGCATTGGAAACGAATGGTCATAAGATTTGGGGTTTGTTAAAGTCTGACCATAATTTTACGCCTAAATCAAATAAGATATCGAGTGGTAAATTTACTTCTGCTTTGCATTTTTCTAATCACGCTTTGGATCCTGTAACTTATAATGAGCCAACAGTCAACATGGAAAAAATCCAAGATGAACTTGCCATGTTCATCAATGAGATTAAAGTTATGGATGAAATTTGTGATAACAATAAAACAACCAGAAAGATTATTTGGGATCAACCTTTATTAGCTGCCTCATTTTTAGCACTAAAACATTATGGTACAAATAACACAAAGTTACTAAAATGTTTGAATGACATTAATGACCAAAAAATGATTACAACGTCCGTTTATCAAGATGGTGTGACTCATATTGTTTATGAATGGTTGATGAAACTAAAATTCAAACAAAGAACAACTTCTTGGGATAAAGACTGCGGATTTTCAAAAACAGTTCCTTTTGTTTTATTTTGGATTGACAAATACATGAATGATATTACACAAAAACAAATTGGTGGCGGATGGGATAATATACTAATTGATTGGTTTGGTCCTAATTCAAAAGCTATTAAAGCTAATACGATTATGGCCAATGCATTTGATGTTGCTGCGTTTGATGTAATCTGATGGTTGATTTATTCAAAGAAATTATTCCATCTATTCTTCAAACTAAGAAGAATGTCTTTGACGGTGACTATAAAGACTACAAGGCCTTTATGGTCAACCGTGCTCTATCCTATCACATGGATTGTATTCTATATGCCAATGAGATGAATATTCATCCTGGCATTGATCCAGACATGCAATATAGCTATCTTCTAAATACCATCAGGTCTGTAAAACGGAAGTATCAACCGTGGCAGAAGTCAGAGGTTCTGAAGGATTTAGAATGTGTGAAGATATATTTTGGTTATTCCAATGAAAAGGCCAAAGATGCTTTGCGTATTCTTACTGAGGATCAAATCGCTGAAATAAGAGCAAAAACAAATATAGGCGGAGTTAATAATGATAGGAATACAAGACTTAGTTGAGGTGACATTAGTAGAACCAGATGATTTTCTCAAAGTACGTGAGACCTTGACCAGAATAGGAGTTGCATCCAAAAAAGACAAAACCTTGTACCAATCTTGCCATATACTACACAAACAAGGCAAGTATTATATTGTACACTTTAAGGAATTGTTTGCATTGGATGGTAAACCAACAGACCTTACAGAGAATGATTTGTCACGCAGGAATGCCATCGCTAAGTTATTACAAGATTGGGGTTTGATTACTGTTGTTACACCTAAACAGATAGAAACACCTACCCCAATCTTTATTAGCCAAATCAAAATCATTTCCCACAAGGAAAAGAACGAATGGCAACTGGTTCCGAAGTATAATATTGGTAAAAAACCACAAAACCATTGACAAACTAGTATAAATACTGATATGATTATGGTGCCGTGCTCTCTGAGGCGGCAATTTTTTTAACTTGCTTTTTAAAAGGAGTCTATATGACAAGCTTACTATTTCCCAAATTGGATCACTTTATGATTGGTTTTGATCCTATCATCGATATGTTGCAATCCGCAGCTAAAGATGTTAGCAAATATACACCATCTTATCCACCTTATAATATCAAACAGGTCAAAGAGAACAAATACGTCATCGAGATGGCAGTTGCTGGTTTCTCCAAGTCTGACATTGAAATTACATTAGAAGGTAATAAAATGGTCATCAAGGGATCCACACAAGACGATGACGACCAAAATTACCTTCACAAAGGTATTGCCAACCGTGCTTTTGAACGTGCGTTTACATTGGCCGATAAAATTGAAATTAAAGATGCTGAGATTGCCAATGGCATGTTGAGAGTATGGCTCGAAAACATGATAGCAACACAGGACCTGGTAAAGAAAATTACCTTGAAATCCAAAGATGAAGAAATCTCTAAGAAGAATGCTTAGGATTATTATGGTAAGAACGATAAGATCCAAACAAGCACAAGCTCAACGTTATGTACAGGAATTTAGAAATGTGTAATTGGTGGCCTGTATCAGACGAAGAGTGGGATAGATTAAACTATCCAGAAAAATATAAAAACAAATGAAATACTTAATCCAAGGAACAACATCGAAAGGTAAAGTTTTTAGGCCAAGTGATTGGTCTGAAAGATTATGTTCCGTAATGTCTTATTGTCAAACAACAAAAAAGGCATCGTCCAACTCACCAGGATATTCTCCATACGTCATGCCTACCATAATAGATAATGTTAGGTGTGTAATTCTAGATGATAAACTAGGTGAAATTGAACCGAGAGCCTTGGATTTTGTATTCAATTTTGCAAAGGATAATGACCTTACAGTCATAAGTGACTACCAAAAAGTAGTTTCTATCCGAGATTACCAATTTGCCTAAAAACAAAATGTGGTAATTAAAAAGAGGCCTCTTGACAGGCCTCTTTTTTTATGGTATAATAGTTACTGTAAACCTTGGAGTAACTATGTCTAAAAAATTATATCTTGTGGAAACAGTATCAATCTTTCGTATGCGTTATGTTATTGAAGCCAAAGAAGAAGAACACGCTTTGGATGAGGTAACAATCCACTCTACTGGCGGAGAACAAATCACAGAGTTTTCACAAAAATGGATTGATGAGGTGGTTGTATCCTCACAAGAAATTTCCGATAAGAAATACATGAAATTGTTTGATGAAGATAATCATTATTTGTCCAAATGGACAGATGAAGAAAAACGTAAGTACATCAACAAAATAGAATACAAGTAACATTATGAAACAAAAATTTGTTGATGCCTTTATGGATGTTGCCAGAAGGTTTGCTGAACTATCATCCGCCAAGCGTCTAAAGGTTGGTTCTATCATTGTGAAGGATGATAGGATCATATCGATTGGTTATAATGGAATGCCATCTGGATGGACCAATGAATGTGAGATTGAGAAATTCGATGCCTATGGTCGTTCGGAATATACCACAAAACCAGAAGTTATTCATGCCGAGGCCAATGCAATTGCAAAACTGGCCAAATCGAATGAATCTGGTAAAGATGCTATAATGTTTTTGACCCATGCACCTTGTGTGGAATGTGCCAAGATGATTTATACCGCAGGTATAACTAAAGTATTATATGGTGAAGACTATAGGAATGATTCCGGTGTTGTATTTTTGCAACAATGCAATGTAGAGGTTGACAAATACTCTAAATAGCGGTATAATCGTCCTTTTGAAGGAGGGCCTATGTCTATTAAGATAGTTGGAAGTCCAGATAAAGATTTTACGCCTTACATCCATAGGGCCGCTAAATTCTTTTCAGATAATTTGCTCACAAAGCAAATGCAAGATTACACTACCATAATTGTAAAGTTCAATAAAAAGTTGGATGATTATGGCTCGGCTCAAGTCGAGGGTTACAATTCTAGGAATATGCCTAGAGAATTTTTGATTGAGATAAACCCAAACATTGGTGCTCATCAGATATTAAGAACCTTGGCTCATGAGATGGTCCATGTAAGGCAATTTGCCTATGGTCACACAAATGAAACATTGAGCAAGTGGCACGATTTAAAGATTGATTCGGATGACCTAGATTATTGGGATCATCCATGGGAAATAGAAGCACACGGCATGGAATCAGGTTTGTTAACCAAATTTGCCGTACAAGAAAAACTTTGGGAAGTATTGGCCGATTTTAAGAATCCTGCAAGTCCAATAAGAAAACAGAAAAT
>Ga0214206_1000377_pt1 | contig 12360 bp, 13 predicted proteins | sample TroBogEpilimnion_26_FD_153044 | JGI IMG/M metagenome (GOLD analysis project Ga0214206, IMG submission 153044) | Freshwater microbial communities from Trout Bog Lake, WI - 07JUL2009 epilimnion | ecosystem: Environmental > Aquatic > Freshwater > Lake > Epilimnion/Euphotic zone | place: Trout Bog...
ACCATGTAAAACATGAATGATAGCAATCCCCAAGAAACCAAAAAGAGAAGCAACAGCACAAACACGAGCAGCACAATAAGTTTCATTATTGTCCTCTGTCAAAATGTCTTTAAATAGTTTCATTTTTTTGTAGTAATAATATCTGAGCCTTTGGTAACTGTTACTTTATCGCCATCTACAGTTACAGACATAGGAGGTTCTTTATCGGCTAGATGGTCAAGCCTCTCAATAAGTTGCTGAATAACAGTAAATTCAGGTTTTTCTTCTTTTTCAGTTGTTCCGGATACTGCATTCATCATATTGATGATAGCCATAATTGCACCGCCAGCCATACCAATAACCGCAGCAATTTTAGCCGTATCTAGAAAAATACTAGCTGCTACAGAAATTACAATAATTGCAGTAATGTAAGCCAATCCATGCTGGCCAATAGACCTACCAGCTACTTCTTTTGCTGAATCAAAATTGTTATTTTCCATAATTATTTAGTTAAATAATGTTTAATTAAGTCAATTACAAATTCTTTACCAAATAAAACTGAAAATATAATTATATAAAGCATATATTCAATTTTTTGCATTCTTTGTATGCCTTTGGCAAAAGAATCTTGAATGCCTTCGTATCGTTCAGCACATATAGCCTCATGCACAGACAACCTTTTTTCGGTGTCATGCACCTGATTTTCTATGTTATCCATCACTAATTCCATTAAGTTTTCATAATGTATGCAAGAGCATAGTAAGGAGGCATATTAGCATTTGTACCGCTTGTACCTGCTGTAGCATTTACTGTTGCTACTGTTACACCAGTTGTAGCAGTAGGAATTGAAACAACATTATTACCAGCTAATTGATTACCATTTCCTGAGCCACCAACACTTGTCTGTCCTACTACAACACCTGTATGTGTATGACCAGGATCAGTAACTGTTGAAGTTGCAGTATGAGTATGACTTACAACAATTGCATCTGTTGAACCGCCAGTTTGTGCTACTGCATAAGAATTTCCTGCTCCTAAAACAAAAGAATTTCTAAGGTCTGGAGTTCCATTTGTTCCATCGCATAATAAAAATCCACTTGGAACAGAACCAATTGAACCTGACCAAATTAAAATGCATCCACTAGGAATTGATGTAGGATTTGGAGGTACTTGTGTTAACACTCCAGCAATATTGTCATAAGTAGCAACAAGATTATTAGTGGAATCTTGAACAACAAATTTATAAGAATAACCTGACTGTAACCATAATTCATTAGGTAACTTACCATCAGTTCCTAAAATAACAGGATTTTGATTTGCAATAGTTCCATTTACAGTTGTGTAAGTAGTAAGCGGTGTTGAACTTCCGGCTTGATAGGTAAATATTTGACCGCCAGCTAAAGGCAAAGCAGTAGGGCCAAACATTGTTTGACCATTAAATAAAGGTGATAAATTTACTGTTGCCATTGTTATTCCTTGATTTCAAATTTATTTAGTTCGCTTAAAGGTGTCCCTGACCGCTTAATTTCTTTTTGCAACTGCTCTAATTGTCTGCCAGATTTTAATTGTGCAGCACCTTTTCCACCTAAATATTCTCCACCAGCAGCTCCAAGACCACCACCAAGAGGGCCAAAGATACTGCCAGCAGCACCACCAGCCAAAGCACCAGCTCTTTGCACAGCAATTTCACTAAATTTATTTTTAAGCAAATTAGATTGAATTGCAGCACCTGGGTATTTATTAGGAATATGCAAAATATTTGCAGCTTCTAAGCCATCATAAATTGCTTCTAATGCTACTGGATCATTCTTAAATGCAACTTTAAGCTTTTCGCTTAACTTAGAAGCTTCTTTAGCAGCAGCAACAGAATTAAATGGCTGATCTTTAGCACTTTGCCCAGCTTGTTTAATTTGCTCTACCAAAGAAGTTTTTAATTGGTTTACAGCAGTTGCTTGACCATCAGCCTCAAGGGTATTAAATAAATGCTCAAATTGACTATGAGGCAGATTGACTACTGTAGAAGCTACTTTTTCATCAGGAATCTTTTGATTGACACCTTCATCACCAAGCAAGTTGCCCATAGCTTTAGGATTGTCATAAACCTCAATACCTTTTTGATAGTGCTTTCTAGCTTTTTGATAGGTTTCACCACCGACAGTTTCAAATACATCATTGTCAAGCAAACCTTTAAGCTGACCGCCTAATTGCTTAGTTTCATAATGGTATTTGCTATTAATGTATTGCCGAACTTCTTCAGCCTGGGCAACAGTCAAAGGTTTAACATTACCGCCTTCATCCAAAAAACCTTTGCGATTCATAAATTGCTTAATGCCAGTTTGCAAACCTTTTTCATTTTGATAAGCAAAGTTTTCATCAGCATTTAGGAACTCATTAAATCCTTTTAGTTCTACAGGGGTTTTGCCTAAAGTATCGGTAGCTTCTTTATAAAGACCCTTGGTTTCTGTTGCATGGTTGTCATAACCTTCTTGAAGGGCATCTTTAATGGTTCTACCAACTTTAATCTTATCGCCTTCTTGGAAAGGTGTTCCATGACGAATAGTAGTGCCACCAGCTTCTTCTTGAATTTTATTAAAATGATTGTCCAATGCCTGTTTTTCAACATTGATTTGATGGGTCATTCCTGAACCATAAGGGCCTTGATCCGCTTGAGCAGTAATAAACTGAGAGGCAGCTTCTTTAGGATTTCCTTCTAAAGCAGAAAGTCTTATATCTTCTAGACCAATTTTATTTAATAGTTGTTCTCTGGCAGATATATCTTCTGGTTTAAATGGATTTACTTCAGCCCTGTTTTCAGGCATTTCTAATGGAACTTCAAGCTTTCTTTCCAAAACTGGAGCTGTAGGGGCTGATACTTCAACAGTTGCTTTAGGAATTGGTGCAGTTCCAGGTGCGCCACCTTCAGGGGCAATAGCTCCAGGCATTGTGCCTTGTGAAGTTACAGCTTGTTGTTGGGTTACAACTTGTTGTGGGGTTTCAACTATAGGCTCTACAGGTCTACCACTTAAATCAGCCTTGGCTTGCTCAAATCTATTTTGTATATTTTGAACAACCCCTTTTACTACTGGTTTTCCATATTGAACAGCTTGATGAGTTCCAACAATAGCCAAAGAGTTCATCATATGCTCAACATCAGCTTTTGGCAGACCAGTTTGTTTAGCTATCCAATCAGCCCCTTTGCCCATGTTTTCGCCAACAAACTGCATAAAGCGATTAGAAGCTTCTTGTTTATAAGCAGGTTCTTCAGTAATACCAAAGGCTTTGCCAAAAGGTTTATCTAAAGCACTTCCAACATTGCTTGCAATTTCAGCAGCTCTTTCTGAGGTTGTAAAAGGCCTTACAACAGCTTGGGTAACATAACTTGCAGTAGAAGGAATAGCAGAACCAATAGTGGTATCTAATAAAGATGCAACCCCTTTGGCTGGTTCTTTAAACTTCTTGACCCCAAATGGGCCACCAGTAGCAAAATACTCAGCACCTTTAAGAATATTTTTACCAGTTACTCTACTTGGAGAAACTACAGCAGGAGCTGTATAAGGCTGAATATTTCCTAATATGTCATTTACATTGTATTCAGAGCTGCCAAGATAATTTTGCCCTGAAGGAATATTTTGTAATAGGGAATTAACATCATATTCATCAGACATTATTGCCCTCCGACAAGTTTCAACAATGTTTGTCGTTTAAGTTCTAATTTCTGTCTATCTTCTGCGCTTAAGTTGCCAATTTCTTTGCTTAAAGCTTTTACATCTTCTTTATCTAATTTTGTTTTATTAGGGTTTTCACCAATAATAGAAATATATTTCATCAATTTAGGGTCTTGTGCAAACTGAGTAAATTGATTGTTAAAGGCTTGAACTTTTCCATAATTAGGATTATTAGAAGAACCGCCATTGTTTAAAATACCTTTAGACTGCAAATCTTGAGTTGTAACCCAAGCATTGTCTTGACGAACCAAATCCATTAATGCTTCTTTGCTTAAGTTGAATGAACCATAAGCAGCTTTTTTACTTGCAGCATCTGCATCAGATTTAGGTGTCAATCTTTGTATTCTTTGTTCTAAATATTTAGCAAGGGTTTGTTCTGTAGGGCTTAAGCTTCCTTTATCAGTTTTACCAGCTAAGTAATTAGCTACTGCACCAGTATTAACATTAGGGTCTTTTAATGCAGTCATGATATTTTCATTGATTTGTTTAATAGTCGGAATATGACCAAATTCACTATTGACATTATTAAACTGATCTTGAGCTTTAGCAAAAGCACCTTGAGTTGCCTGAACTCGAGCATTAAAGTTTGCAGGGGACTCATTTGGCCCTTGAACAAGCTGATTTCCTGCTGTTGCTTGACTGCCACCAGTTGCACCACCAACTTGACCACCGCCAACAGGTTGAGCACCAACTTGACCGCCACCGCCTTGAGGAACAACAGCACCGCCCCCACCGCCACCACCACCAATAATAGTTGGCTGACCTGTAATTGGGCTTGCAAATACTTGTGGAGCAATACTTGTAGAAACTCCAGGGCCAGCTTGCTGACCAGGGGGCTGTGCAGATACCAAAGGATTTCCTTGGGTAATTGGAACAATTTGACCACCAATATTGGTAGATTGAGTGGATGGGTAAAGCTTTTCAAATTGAGCTAATGCGCCTGTGCTGACAGCTAATTTTTGAGCAAGCCAAGCTTTTAATTGTGCTTGAGTACCGCCTACAGGCAATCCCATCAAAGCTTGTTGAGCTGATTGAGCATTACCACCATGAGTATCAGCAGTTCTTTTAACCATATCAACAATGTCGCTGTCTTTTAAATCAGGCTTGTTCATCAACTGTTGAATATTTTGCGTTGCAACAGTAGCGTGTTTAAGATTATTTTCTAATTGAGTTGTATCTGCTTGTGCTGTAGCTTGACGAGCTTGTGCTTCACCTTGTTGAATCGAAGGTTCTAATAATGCTTTTTCTTTTTGCAATGCAACATTTCCACGACTTACATTCACTAAATCCGCTAAAGTCATTCCTTGTGGAGCTTGTTTATTGCCATAAATACTTGGGTCAATAGTTTGACCTAATTGAGGAACTGAAACTCCGCTTGTGCTAATTGCCATAATTTATTCCTTAAGCTGGATTTAATGTAAATGAATTGCCAGCAATAGGTGTAAATGAACCACCACCACCTGAACCACCTAAAGCAACTTCATTAGCATTAAAAGGCTGATTCATTTGATTTTGGGCACTTATATAGCCAAGATTTCCTAAAGTATTAACAGCCCCACCATAAATATTGCCTTGAGCAATTTGACTAGCAGCTTGTGCATTAGCTGCTCCAATACCAAGATTTGCAACATTAGTTGCTGTACCAAGTTGGGCATTTGCAGAACCAGTAGCACCAGCAAGCCCTAAATTTGCTTGGCCCATATTTGTTGCATAAATATTGCCTCTTTGAACTTGATAATTATTAAATGCATTTTGATAAGCAGTACCAGCATATCCTTGGGTATAGTCTTGTAAAGATTTCAAAGTATTTCCGCTTACAGCTCCACCAGTTGCATTACTAGCCATCATATTGGCTTGCTGACCTTGGCCTAATTGAAAAGCATAATTAGGGGCTAATTGAGCATTTAAATCGGCATTACTAAATTGATTGTTAAAATAAGCATTATTAGCAGCAAGATTGCTTAAAGCAGTAGTTCCTGCTGCTGAATAAGGGTCAAATTGTTTAGATGCACTTGCTCCAGCACCTAATAAATTAGATTGCTGTGCTCTAGCTGCATCTGCTTGCGTATTGGCTGCACCTTGTTGTGCATCTGATGCTATATAAGCCCCTGCTACTGTCGCTGCTGCGACTGCTGCTGCTCCCCATGGCATATTATTGCTCCTTATCTCTGCGAATGCACACAATCATTGTGATGCGTTCATATTGTGTTGGATTAGTAACCCAATGATTAAACTGATTATCAAACCAAAATACATCCCCTGGTTTGGTTTCTAATTCTGCATTATCAAAACAAAACTTTTGACCTGGTGCGCTAGTAATTTGCACTCCAAACTTTTCATATCTTCTTGCGTGCCAACCTGGGTCTATATGAGGCTTGCATTCTTTACCAGCAGATATTCTAGTAATCAAAACACCGCCTAATTCAACACCTTCTACAGCCCTAAAAAGGTCATAAACAAATGGTTTTATACCTAAAATATCAGCAGATTCATACCATTTAGAATCATGAGGTTGACCATTTTTAGCATATTCAGCCTCACCAAACCGAGGCCAAATATCATCTAAATCATAATGAGGACTAGATTCATCCTTGGTTCTAGCATTATTTTGATTCCATAATTCAGGATGTTGCAAAATAGCCCAATAAAGAGGGGCTACATTTGCACCTTGAGAAATCAGTTTAATAGGGCTATTTTCCAATCAAAACCTCATCAATTTTGCTACAGTCTTTTTCTTCTGTTGCATGAATACAAAACCAAACACAATCTTCTAAAGACTCAATTTGATGATAAGTATTTGCCTCAATATTAATGCAAGCCGGAGCAATATATTCCTTATTATATTCCTCGGTCTTAAGAATTACACGACCTTTTGCAAGAATACTTAAGTGAGAATAAGGATGCGAATGAGAATAAGCAATATGACCAGCAGGCATACTCATTTCCTTGGCATATAAGCCATCTGAAAAATTATGCTTGGTTTGAGGGTCAAAAGCCCATTGACCTTCTACATCTTTAAATTGTTGTTCAAAATTAGACATTGTAATAAGGTATTTTTTGAATTTTTCCGTTTACTGTAATTTCAATAAATCCAACAGGATTTGTGGGTAAAACAGCAGAACCTTTGCTTGCGGAAACGTTTGTTTTATTAAAATTGACTAAATTAAGCAAATATTGCTGCCAAGCCCTAGATGGTCTTTTGGTAGTTTCATCCAAAAACTCTGTTTGAGGATAAGGATTATCTTGACTTGGCCCCCATATTTGATTTGTAGCCATTAATTTTCCCCTTGAGAAGCTTTAAGGTTGGCAGATACAATAACTGCTTTAATAGGGTCTGTAACTGTTACTTCAAAAATTCTATCTCTAGACCATCCTAATCTGCGCCAAATAATACGATTTTTGTATTTTCCTTCTGCGCCTATGCTAGTCCAATGTTCGTTAGACCAAGTAGAACCCCCATCATTAGACCAACGAAGCATTGCTTGAGGATTGTTGGTTGGTGTATTTACGTTAATTTGACTATTTAAACCAATAGTTAATTCTTCAAGAGGTGTAATTGACAAAGTTTGGTCAGACATAATGATTAAAGGAGAATTGATAAATTGTCCTTCTTGATTTGAAAGCCCTGTTGTTCCTACACCTGGCTGAAATTGAATCTGCAATTCATCAAAATATTGCCTTTGAAAGTCAGAAACTAAATGCGGTGCTCTGCGTATTCTGCGAATATTTTGACCATTATCAGTATAGTTTGTAGGGTCTAATTGATAAATTTGACCATTTTGCCAATCACCAACTAATACATAACCTTGAAAAAATGCAGAACAATTAGAACGATGGCGATGAAATACATTATTGTCATCAACCCAAAGCCATTTGTGCCACATTTGCGTTGTAAAGTCAAAAGCCCAAGTTAAATCAAGGCTAGGAAATGAAATTACATAAACTTCATGACCTTCTAACTGATAAGTATAGGCTACAGCATCATTGATATATTGATCTACAAGAGTATTTTCTACAGCATGAGTTGATATTCTTTGTGGAAAATATCCGTTCATTTGAACAATTTCAGCTTGTCCACGATTGTTTTTAGCTAAATAAGCAAATGAATTCCCTAATCTTGATATTGAAAATGGAGCAGAAATACCATGCTCGCTAGAACTTCCAGGGATTCTTTGAAATGGAAATGGAAAAGTTCCTGTATCTGCCCAAACTTCTGAGGTTTTTTCTCCTAATAAATAAACTTGTCCGTGGTCGCAAACTAAAGAAATAAGATTATCTGGGCCAGTAAACTTGCTTGCAAAGCTTAAACCATAAGTAATAGGGCTTAAAAGATTAGAAGCTGCCCATTTTTGCGTATTTGGGTCGTTATAAACAAAGTAATTATCAACAATATCTACTATTGTTCCACCTTGAAAAGCACCATCTGAAGAAGGCAATACACTCCAGTTAAGGGCATACATAGTTTCAGAACCAACTGTTTGACTGTTGTTAATTACATAATTACCTGTGCCACCAGTTCCTGTGCCAAACGTTAAATTAAGGGTTAACCCTAAACCTGAACCTGATGTTGAAGTAGATGCAGGATTAACAGGATTAGAAGTATAAGAACCAGAAAAGGTCTGTGTAATAGCTGTAGGAGTACCTGGTGCTAAAAGAGTTACAGGAATACTAAATCCTGAACCTGTACCTCCAATAGAAGCTGCTGTTGCAGATAAAACTGTTCCTGTATTGGTAAACCCTGTTCCTGGACTTGCTAAAGTTACAGAAGTTACAGCTCCTCCTGAAACTACAATATTTGCAGTTGGATAAGTTGTAGCTGTTGCTCCGCTTACATAGGTTAATTGAACTCCAGTATACGTTCCATTTGTATAGCTTGAGCCAGGAGTAATTGTTCCTAAAGTGCCAACCCCAGATGTAATAGCTGAAACTGTATAAGTAGCAGGACTAGCACCATAAACACCGCCCAAAACAGTAATTGTGTCGTTTACAGCATACCCTGTACCAGCAGTTGCGATTGTTGCACTTAATACTGTTCCTGAACCTAATGCAGTAATAATAGTATTTGCTGTAACTCCTGTACCTGCAATTGTTTGTCCAGGATACAGAGTTTGACTAGCACCAATAGCAGTTACTGTTAGGGTTGTTCCTGACATAGATGCAGTAAGAACCGCAGCTACATTTGCAGAATTCATTTGCTCTGCTGTTGCAATAGAAGCACTTTGATTTAAAGTCCACGTAGTTCCTGAACCTGAAACAATAACAGTTTCTTGAGGAATACCTATTCCAAATAAAGCTTGATTAGCAGCAATAGTTCCGCTAATTACACGAGTAATCGTTAACGTTGTTCCTGAAATAGTTCCTTGAAAAATTGCAGAACTAGGATTAGAAATCCGCCAAGTATAGCGATAAGTTCCATCAACTATGTAAACATTAAGTCCATTATCAGAAATTCCTACACGACCTGAACTGCTGTTTACTTGTCCAATAATTGTTGGTGTAAAAAAAGAATTTAAAACATATACATAAGAACCACATACAGCAACCATTAATTGACCACCGCTTAATGTTCTCATTCCTCTAACTTCAGCTTGAGGAAATAAAGCACAAATTGAGGTAAGCCCTGGTGTTGGATAAAGCGCAACTACACCTCTAGAACCAGGTGCTTTTGTAGGGTCTACCTCAGGAAACCAATTTATGCATTCCTGAGCATCTTGATAGATGGATGGAGCTTCATAAGACGAGCCAACAAATCCAAAATCTGCCATTTTTTAGCCTTATCTAAAGAATCCACCGCTTAAAATCCATCCAGCATCTTTTGCTCTGCCAACTAACATAGAATCAGGATAACCTGCAGCAGCTATTGGTCGCATATTGTTACGTTTAATTGTAGACTTAGATTGAGCTGCATAAGCATTAATCATGCTAATTTGCGTTGGTGAAGCTTTACCATACATCGGCATTAGCCGTTCAGCTAAGTTCCATCTAAGAGCCATTGAATAACCCTGTGGCAAAACTATATTGTCATACAAAGTTTCATAGTTACTAAAAATGGTTGATGAAAACATATGCATTTCACCTTGTGCTGGATTAGGCCATACAAATAAATTGCCTGTTTCAGCATTTGGGTTGTAATACAAAGCTTTAGGCCAAGGGCCATTTAAAGTTTTTAAACCAATTTGGTTGTAATTTTCAAGCGATAAAACAGCTACAGGGTAATCTAAACCACCATTAATAATTGGTTGACCATTACTGTTTGTATTAATACGAACATAAGCTTGGTCAATAAATAGTGGTTTTTGATAATAAGCTGTGATTAAAGTAGATGCTACTGCAGCTGTGTAATTGATATTTAACTCATAAGTTCCAACTTCATTAACATTACCACCAGCACCAGTTAAAAATTGAACAATTTTAGTTCCTGGAATTATTCCTGTACCTTTTAAGGTTTGACCTTGAGCAACAGCACCGCTAGTAATTCCAGTAACAGTTAATATTTTTCCTGAAATAGAACCTGTAAATTGCGCCCCAATATAATTGGCTGTTGATGGTGTAGGCCCAATTGTGTATTGAACTTGCCCAGCAATTAACGGAAAGATAATCTCGGTGGTGTTAAAAACCATCATATCTTCGTTAGACCATTGGTCTACAAGGTCATTAAGCATATCGAAAGCATCTTGAGCAGCTTCCGGTGTTGGAGTCTCTCCTGCCTCTAATGCGCCAATGTCTTTTAAAGCACGAGAAATAATATCAATTGGCTGAGTCATTTTATTGTCCTGGTGTAAATACTTGAGGTTGCCAAGGAGGAATTACAGTATCTTGTAATGCTTCTAATTGCTCTTGTAGTCTAGCAGTAATATGGCATTGACCATCTTTTACTGCTTCTTTTTCAATCCATTCTGCAACCATTTCTTCTGTCACTTCTTCAAATGGAACTTTAGAAGTAGGGCAGTCAAAATACCAATTACCCTCAGTTTCTACTGATTTATCATCTTGCAAGGCTGTAACATGATAACGAGCATGGGTAATCACCCCATCCTTGGCAGAAACTTCTAGAATTTTCCAAGTAAACATTATTTTACTGCTTCTTCAAATGGCGTTAAATCATGCTCGCCATAAAACTCTGCACCTTTAGCAATTTGCAATTTTAAATGGTCAATATTGCGTTGTTTGCAATCAGCCCAATCTTCATCAGTCATATCTTCAGGCTTACCAGCGTTAAGTAGGTTTACAGAATCCATAGCGGAATCATAAGATTTTTGCACTTCTTGTTCTTTAGTTAATTCCATTATTTAGCTCCTAGTTGTGCTTCGAGAGCAGTTACTTTTGCGTTAAGTTCTTGAATTGCTTTAATCATTGCTGGCACTAAAACAGAAGAATCTACTTGCCAAGGCTTATCAATAGAACCATCTTCTTTATCTACGCCAGCAACAACAGCTTCAGGTGCAACTTCATTAAGTTCTTGTGCAATTAAACCAAAATCTGTTTTTTCTTGATTTGTTTTCCAATCAAAACTGCGAACTTTTACATTAGCTAATTTATCAAGACCTGAACCAGCATCAACAATGTTTTCTTTTAATCTTTGGTCAGATAAAGATGTAAATAATGTTGTTGAACCAGTAGATGTAATTTGACCTACTGCGCTTCCGTTGTAAACAAAGTAACCAAAATACGCTGTTCCTGAAGAAAAACTTCCTGATGCCACATAAAAAGATGAACTAGCTTGGGCTGACTTTACAGTAAATGTATTTGAATTAGCTGCAGCTGAATTTAAAACCCAAGACTTATTATTATCACAATAAGCATTTGGATTACCAGCACCATCAGATAACACAATGTAGTTACTTGCTGTACGGATGTCTAGACCGCCAGAGTTTCCTTGATAAGAACCTAAAATAACATTATTACCGCCACTAGTAATTTGGTATCCAGACAAATATCCGATACAAATATTACCGTTTGATGCAGAATTATAGCCAGCTTGATAACCAATTAAAGTGTTATAACCAGAGGTTGCAGCATACCCAGCCTGATAACCTACTGCTGTGTTATTAGATGCGGTGGTGTTTGAATTAAGAGCGCCATAACCAATGCCAGTATTTTGACTTCCTGTTGTATTTAACTGAAGCGCAATAGAACCAAAAGCAGCGTTAAATGTACCTGTGCTGTTTGTATATAAAGCAGCGTTACCAAAAGCATTGTTGTTGTTAGCTGTGGTGTTTGAATATCCAGCTAAACGACCAACAAAAGTATTGTCTTGTCCTGTTGTATTGGTATAACCAGCAGTAACACCAATAAATGTGTTTTCATATCCAGTAGTATTACTATACCCAGCTTGGTAACCTACTGCTGTGTTATTAGATGCGGTGGTGTTTGACAACATAGCAAAATTACCAATAGCCGTATTGCTTGAACCTGTTGTATTTAAATTTAAAGCACCATTTCCAACTGCAACATTCAAACTACCAGTTGTGTTTTGATATAAAGCATTTGCACCAAAAACATCGTTAGTTCCTGATAAGGTTTTATTTGCCGCCAAATAACCAAATATTGTAGAAAAAGAACCTGTGCTATTGCTTGCATACGCACCATTACCAACTGCTGTATTTGTACTTACACTACCACCACCCTTACCAACAGTAAGACCTGATATAGAAGC
>Ga0214206_1000378_pt1 | contig 12348 bp, 7 predicted proteins | sample TroBogEpilimnion_26_FD_153044 | JGI IMG/M metagenome (GOLD analysis project Ga0214206, IMG submission 153044) | Freshwater microbial communities from Trout Bog Lake, WI - 07JUL2009 epilimnion | ecosystem: Environmental > Aquatic > Freshwater > Lake > Epilimnion/Euphotic zone | place: Trout Bog...
ACCCAAGCCCCTATGGTTATGTTGGTTATACAGCCACAACAACACAGACATATTCTAGCCAATTACAAAATGCAACTTCATCTGCATATAATCCAACATCATCAACATTTGGAACAAATAACGGTTATCTAACCAACATTGCAGTTCTTCCATATATCCGCCCACAGCAAATTATTGTTCGTGCAGGTGGTTTGTTGGTTAATGCTAACGTGTCAACTTTCTTTGATGGTAAAGATGTATCTCAGTATATGACTTCACCAAACACCATTGAATTGACTGGTGTATCAGGCACATTTAACCAAGATGATGTGGTTGGTTTCTACATCTCAAACACATTCTATCCTGTTGCTCGTGTTATTCAAGTGTATAATTATCCAAACGGAACACAAACTCGTTTGTATGTTGCTGATATTGTCGGTGCACCAAATGCTGTTGGTGTAACAACATTACAAAATGCATCCTATAACAAAGATGGCCAATACACAGGAAATACCGCAGCCGGAACAATTTCTTCTAGTGCATTAATCTCTGTTCATCAAAGTGGTTCTATCAGTGGTGTTGGTGGTGGTTATGCAAACACATTGAACTCAAATACAATCACACAATTCTATGGTACGCCAATCGTTCAAGGTTATTCAACGTTCTTGAATAGCTATGGTATTTGGGGTGATGCTGTTAACGGAACTTCTTATAATGCAACAATTCCTGTAACATTTACTTCCGCAGGAACATACACAATCACTGTTGGTGCATCCGGTTCTGCGACCTTCTATGCTAACGGAACAACTATTGGCACTTCATTGTCTAATACACCAGACACAACAACCACATTTACATATTCGGCACCGGCTGCTACTGTAAACTTTGGTTGGGCCGCTACAAGTTCTGGAACAACAACATCAGCCCTTGGTTGGACAATTTCCGATTCTTCAGGAAATATTTTATTTACATCAGTTAATCCTCCAGTAAATTACACAAATGCAGGAACTGAAGTTTTGATGCCATATGGTGGTGCTTATTTTACTGGTGCAACTCAACTAAGACTTGATCCATCAACTGCATCGAATGTTTCCAATTTCTATGTTGGTTCAACAATAACTGTTACAACAAAATTGGTTGCCAATTCCACTGTATCTGCCACTTATGTTCCGCCCGCACCAACTCCATCACCAGGTCCTGGTTATGTTGATGATTATTGGTGGCAGCCATGGACAGATACTGGCGGCGCTTAATAAATAGTTAAAATTATTGGAAAATAAATGTCAACAATCACAAAAGTAGCCACATACACATACACAGCAAAAGTAACCGCTTATGATCCTGTAACAAAACTTGTTACACTGGATGCTCCGGTAAATTTGTCTCTAGGGACAAACTCGTTTGTTGGTGGTGACATTAGTTCAACTTATACAATTAGCGGAACTTTAACTAAACTGGATAGTGCAGTTCAGTCTGGTCAAAGACTTTCAAGACCAACTACTGATGAGGGTGGTAACTATGTTGCCATCTTCAACGTACCATCAACCACGTTCCAAACTGGTTCTAGAGTATTCCGTATTGACAATAGAACAGTACCGACAGATCCAACAACTGCAACAACTTTTGCTGAAGGTACATTCACCGCATCTGGATTGTCCACGACTTCACAAAAGTTGGACTTTTCACCTTCTGTTGACTCGTCTGTACAAACTTTCACACAAGTAAACCAACAGTCATATTCAAGTACAGTTGTAACAAAATCTCCTTGGGATCCAATTGCACAAACATTTATTGTTTCTAAAGATAATTATCCTAATGGCCTATTCTTAAACTCTGTTAAGTTGTTTTTCCAAAGCAAACCTGCTACAAACGCTTCGGTAACAGTCTCTATTATTCCAACAGTGAATGGTTATCCAGGCGGAACAGCATTGAACTATTCAACCGTAACTTTGTTACCTAGTCAGGTCAATGCAAACACCACACCTCACTATTTGGATTCAAACACATACACAAAATTTGAATTTGAAGCACCTGTTTACATACAATCTGGTGTTCTATATGCATTAGTCATCAAGTCTAGTTCACCCGATTACAATTTATATTTGGCTCAACAAAACCAAATTGCAATTTCTTCAACTGCAAGAGCATTACCAACAGATACGATCCCGACATCACCAACAAAGATTGGTACTGCACCATATGTTGGATCATTATTTGAATCACAAAACGGAATCACTTGGACGGCAGACCAAACTAAAGACTTGATGTTTGTTATTGATCGTTGCATATTTACAACAGGTACTGCAAAAGTTCCATTCGTTGTTCCAGGCAATTTACCATTCAGAAAACTAGGCACACAAGATATCTTATACAAAAAAGATGCAAATAGTGTGTCACAAGTTATTGGTAACTTTGGTAGAAATGCTAGAGTTGATGCGTTGAACGTAACAACCACAGACTTTTCTCCTGCCGGAACACAAATTAATTATACATACCAAACAACACTATTGAATGGTTACAATCCAACACCAGAGGCTTCTATTACTCCAGGTAGATTAGGAAGTCCAACACCAGATCATGTGTATTTAAGTGATGGGCAAAAGGAACGTGTCCTATTGAAAGCATCCAGCAATTCATTTGCTTTGTATGCAACCATGTCTACAAGTGATCCTAATGTGTCTCCTATCATTTCGGATGATGGTGTTTCATTGTATTCGATACGTTACCAGATTAACAACATGGGGATTGGCAACAACGTCATTTCTCTAATCAATAGTGGTAATGGTTATTCTAGCCTAACTTCCTCAAACATTACTGTTTCCGCACCAGATGTTGGCTCAAATACTGCAACATTGGGCCTAACAGCAAACGCAAACGGCGCAATCACTTCTGTGTATGTTACAAATCCAGGTTCTGGCTATTTGACTACACCAACAGTAACAGTTACAGGAGCAAACGGTGTACCAGCAGTTATTACTGTTACAGGTGAAACATCTCCTAGAGGTGGTAATGCGATAGCAAAGTATTTCACCAAGAAAGTTGTATTGTCTCCAGGTAATGATTCAGGCGACTTGCGTGTATTCTTTACTGCATATCGTCCTATTGGAACAAACATTTATGTGTACTATAAGATTCTTTCTGCACAAGATACACAACCGTTTGAATATGGCAACTGGCAATTGATGACTACACTGAATGGCGGTCTAAATAGTTATTCAACATCTAGAACAAACCTAATCGAATTTGAATGTGCACCTGGTGTTTATACGAGTGGTATAGCAAATAACAACATCAGCTACTTGAGTACAAACGGACAAACATATAACACATTCATTCAATTTGCAATTAAAGTTGTGTTAGCCACAAACGACAACACAACTGTTCCATTCTTGACTGACATCCGTGCTTTAGCTCTACCACCAGGAACAGGAATTTAATATGACAATGGTCAGAGTTTCTGGTACAAATTATGTACGGGATGTCAATACTATGGCTATCATGCCGGTTGATAATACTGAAAAGAATGAGTATTACGCTAAACTTCGTGTGATTAAAAGCCAGAAAGAAGAAATAAATAAGATAAGATCAGAAATTGATGAGATTAAATCTGATGTTGGCGAAATAAAAAGTCTACTGAAACAACTTATAGGTAAAGAATAATGGCAAATACAGTTCCAATTTTAGGTTATGCCAACACGTTTGGAGATTGGGTTGTTGCGACTAACGCAGACTCAAATGAAATCAATTACATTGGTAAAAGTGACTGGACAAAAGATTCGGGCATTTTGACTCTTAATGGAAGTCCAACAAGTTTAATTGCTAACAAAGATGCAATTTTTCATGGCCAGATGCAAGTATCTGGTACAGGTTCTTCAGCATACATTCAAACCAACCTGACTGTTGATAGACAAGTATATTTCTCTAACACACAACAATCTCTATCTGCAAACGGTATCATAACATCAAACGGTACAATCTTTGCAAGTAACGTTGGTACAGGTCTTTCTGTTGCTAACAATGCATTAGTTGGTGGAACATTAGGTGTAACAGGTGCAGTTTCACTAGGTAACACAGTGACTGTAACTGGTTATGCAAACGTTCAAAGCAATCTGTCTGTATACGGACCAACAGTTGTTTCAAATACAATCACAGTAACAAAAGATTCTACTCTGCAAGGTAACCTAGCTGTCTCATTCGCCGCAAACGTGGCTGGTGCAGTTGTTGGTCAAAACACTTTGAATATTTACGGTAGCACAGCAGTAAACTATTTACAATCTAATACAGCAGTCAACACAGCATCCCTAAGTGTTGTTGCTAACACATATTCCGGTAACTTGATTGCGAACAGTGCAGTTACAACGATCAATTTGGCCGTTTCGGGTAAATCTGTATTAACAGGGCAAGCTAATACTGGTGCAGATTTGGGCATTTCCGGTAACGTTTACGTTTCAACAAATGCAACTATATCCGGCACAACAACAATGACCGGTAAGGCCAACACCATTGCTGATATGGGAGTTGGCGCAAATTTATACGTAACTGGTAAAACATCCTTGACAGGACAAGCTAATACCACCGCCGATATGGGAGTTGGCGCAAACTTATATGTAACTGGTAATGAAGTAATTACTGGTACTACCACGATGACTGGTAAGGCTAACACCATTGCTGATATGGGAGTTGGCGCAAACTTATATGTAACTGGTAATGAAGTAATTACTGGTACTACCACGATGACTGGTAAGGCTAACACCGTTGCTGATATTGGTGTTGGTGGTAATGCATATGTCACAGGAAAAACTACCCTAACAGGACAGGCCAATACTGTAGCCGATCTAGGTGTTGGTGGTAATGCATACGTAACTGGCAAGACATCTCTAACTGGACAAGCTAATACCACCGCCGATATGGGTATTGGTGGTAACATGTACGTTACAGGTAAAACTACCCTAACAAGCCAAGCCAATACTACAGCAGACCTAGGTGTTGGTGGTAATGCATATGTCACAGGTAAAACTACTTTAACATCACAAGCCAATACTACAAATGACTTGGGTGTTGGTGGTAATTTATATCTAACCGGCGCAGGAAATTTTAGCACAACCATTGCAGTTACTACCGGTGCAACAATAGGTGGTGTGAATATTACACCATATGCGACTGCTTCATATACAGCTCAAAACATAACTGCATCATTCGCCAACAGCGCTTTCCTAGTTGCCAATTCGGCATCAGCTAATACTGTTGTTACTCAAGGTGTGGATGCAACACAAAATACCAATATTGCTTCTGCACAATCGTATGCTAATAGTGCTTTCTTGGTTGCTAATAGTGCATCTTCCAACACTGTTACAACTCAAGGTGTAGATGCTACACAAAATACCAATATTGCTTCTGCTCAGTCATTTGCCAATGGTGCTTTTGTAGTCGCCAATAGTGCTGGTGTATTTGCCAACGGAGCCTTTGTAGCCGCCAACAGTGCTGGTGTATTTGCTAACGGAGCCTTTGTAGCCGCTAATAGTGCCGCATCTTTTGCCAATAGTGCTTTCTTGGTTGCTAATAGTGCATCTTCAAATACAATAACGACTCAAGGTGTAGATGCTACACAAAACACTAACATAGCATCAGCACAATCATTTGCTAATAGTGCATTCTTGGTGGCCAACTCAGCATCTTCTAACACTGTTACGACTCAAGGTGTAGATGCTACACAGAATAATCTTATCACTTTGGTGACTAATAATGCAACGGCAGCTTTCTTGGTTGCCAACTCAGCATCATCCAACACTGCAAATATACAAGGCGTTGATCTTTTTCAAAATACAGCCATCACAGCGGCTCAAAGCACAGGTCAGGCAGCATTCAATTTAGCCAACAATTTACAGACTGGTGCACAAACTCACCTAAGACTGACAGTAACAGCCAATACAAATTTACAGGGCTTTTCTAATACAGCAGACATCGGTGTTGCTGGTAACGTGTACATGTCTGGTACAAGTACATTGAACGTTCCAAGTTATTTGGACATGCACACATCAACATCGGTTGCTAATATCTACAACCTTGTTGTTGGTTCTGGTGGTTTAACAGTCATTGGTAACTACACAATCCAAGGCTCTACAATCTATAATTTGCCATCGTTTATTCTTTCAGCGGCGACACCTGCAAACACCATAACAAACAATACACAGGCATACGGAGCTTATAGAACAACAACTGGAATAGCAGGTGCTCCTTCAGCCAACTCATACCTTCGTTGGAATGAAACAAGCGGTCGTTGGGATGCAACTGCAAACTCTCTTGCAGGTAACTACTACAACCTATTGTGGACAAATGACATTACTGATTCTGTTACTACAACAAGCAGTACAAGAGTTGCTTCAGCTACAGCAGTTCAAACAGCAAATAATCTGGCACAAGGAGCATACAACTTAGCCAATACTTGGAACTCATTCCTTACGACCGGTGGTACAATCAGTGGTGATGTTGGGATAACAGGTAATTTATTTGTCAATGGCACTTCATCATATATCAACGTATCAACATATCAAACTGTAGATTCATTGATTGAATTGGCCGCTAACAACACAGCAGATACAGTTGATATTGGTTTCTATGGCCAGTATGTAAGTTCAGGTACAAAGTATTCAGGGCTTGCAAGAAAGGCTGCTGGTAATTATTATTTGTTCCAAGGACTAGCATCAAATCCAACAGGAAACAACATAGGAGCAATTGCGCCAGCTAATTATGGAACACTGAATGCAAACATTGCTGCCGGTTCTATCACAGCATCTCAAGCAATTGGTATTGCATCTGGTGGTACAAACAACACATCCTTCTCAGCCAATACATTAACATATTACAACGGTGTTTCTTTAGTTTCACTAGCAAACACATCTGTAACTCCAGGAACATATGGCGGTGCATCAGCGATTCCACAAGTTTCTGTTGATAGTTATGGCCGTGTTACTGGCATATCAACAGTCTCAGCTCCAACAGGTCCTCAAGGTTATCAAGGTCCTCAAGGTTCTCAAGGCGCTCAGGGGCCACAAGGCTTCCAAGGCTATCAAGGTACAGCAGGTGGTACTGGACCACAGGGCTATCAAGGTTATCAAGGACCTGGCGGAACTGGTCCACAAGGTTTCCAAGGTACAGCAGGTTCTAATGGTGGTACTGGTCCACAAGGTTTCCAAGGTACGGCAGGTTCTAATGGTGGTACTGGTCCACAAGGTTTCCAAGGTCCACAAGGTTACCAAGGTTATCAAGGTAGTTTCTCAACTAACTCAGATGGACAAGTCAACTCTATAGGTGTCGGTACGGCAGCCAGTGGTGTACAAGGTGAAATTAGAGCAACAGGCGACATCACAGCACACTATTCTGATAGAAGACTTAAAGATGTTATTGGTAACATCCAAAATGCGGTTGAAAAAGTAACACAAATTAATGGTGTTTACTACAAGCCTAATGAACTAGCAAAATCTTTTGGTTACTCAGATGATAAAGTTCGTGTTGGTTTAATTGCACAAGAACTACAGAAGATTTTACCTGAATTAGTTGTACCTGCTCCTTTCGATACGGACGCTAAAGGTAACAGCATATCAGGTGAAAACTATGTGACAGTACACTACGATAAAGTTGTTGCACTACTGATTGAAGCCATTAAAGAATTGAAAAAAGAAATTGACGATATTAAGAAAGGTCAATAATGGCAGCATATCAAGACATCTACATGGATAAGGGTACAGACTTCACCGAACAGTTGAATCTGTCGGATGATTATGGTAACCCTTATAACTTGAGTCTTTTTACGGTAGCGTCAAAGGCAAGAACATCGTATACAACATCAAATGTAGCCATAACATTTACAGCCACAGTATATGATGCGGCCAACGGTGTTGTACTCTTAAAAGCATCTTCAGATGTTACAGCCAACGTTGTTCCAAACAACTCAGGTAAGCTAGTGTATGATGTTGTCGTTACATCTCCAACAGGATTAAAGACTCGTGTTCTTGAGGGACAGATTTTTGTTTCACCTAATGTAACTTATTAAGGTGTAATATGGCAATTAATGTAAAAGTTTCAGGTTCCGCAAGTCAAAGAGTATCTTCATCAACAATTTTTGTAGGTGCGGCTAACGTTCAAGATGAAGTAAACACGGCTATTGCTACGGCAAATGCGGCTCTGATAATGGCAAATGCGGCTTATCTGCAAGCAAACTCAGCATATGCTTACGCAAACACATCACTTCAATTGTCTGGTGGAGAAATAACAGGTAATTTAACTGTGGATGGTCGAATTTATGGTAATGTGGCAGTGGTTGATGCAGGCACGTTTTAATAAATAGAAGTATAACAATAAGAGGACATTTAAATGGCCATTTCCAATACCAGTATTCTGATTAAGCGTTCTAGTACAACGACTAATCCAGGCACCCTAAAAGCAGGTGAAATCGCTTACTCATACGTTTCTAACACATTGTATTTTGGTACAGTTGGTGGCAACGGAACAATGAACATTGGTGGTCAATATTACACCAGTACAGTTGATGCGGCTACAAACGCAAACACAGCAAGTACCCTAGTTAAACGTGATGTTAACGGTGCTTTTGCTGGTAACTTGCTAGGGCATTCATCAAATACTTATTCTCTGATTAATGCACAGAACTTCTCCATCTCTGGTGGTGATATTTCTGCTTCTGCACAGTCATTCGATGGTACTTCCGCAGTAACATTAAATGCATCTTTGAATACTATCTCTGGGCTTTATGCTGGATTCTACGGTGGTTCTACAACAGGCACATCAACAATTCCTGTTATTCAAGTTGCCGCAAATGGTCGTATTATGTCCATTGCGAACACAACTTCAACCAGTTCGTTGACCATTTCTGATGGCGCAAATAGTAATACAGTTTATTCTGGTACCACATTATACATTCAAGGTGCCAACGGTATTACAACAGTCATTTCTGGAAATACAGCAAAAGTTTATACAGACAATACAGTTCTACGTGCAAACGTTACATCTCCAGGTAAACAAGTTATCTCTACAGATTTGACTGTTGCAGGTAACTTGATTGTTTCAGGTTCACAATCTTATATTAATTCTGCAACATTCCAAACAGGAACATCATTAATTGAACTTGCGGCCAATAATTATGTTGGTGACGTTGTTGATATTGGTTTCTACGGTATGTCTAACGTTGCAAGTCAGAACGTATATCACGGTTTGATCCGTGAAGGTTCTGGTGGCACCAATTCTGGTTCTTTCTACTTGTTCAAGAATTTGACAAGTGCACCAACAGGTAATACAGTTAACTATGCAGGACTGACAAAAGCAACATTGTATGCTGACTTGACAGGTTCTACTGGCCTACCAATTTCAACAGGTGTTTCTGGACTTGCTTCTGGTGCATCTACATTCTTGTCAACACCTTCAAGTGCAAACTTTGCTTCTTTGGTGACTGACGAAACAGGAACAGGTTTAGTTGTTTTCAATAACACACCAACATTTGTTACACCTAACCTTGATGTTGCAAATGCTGCCCAATACAACATTGGAACAGTTACATACGGCGCAATTAATGCATTCAATAAGTGGCAATTGAATCAGAACAATTACGTTCAGGCTGTAATCCAAAACTCAAACACAGGTACACAAGCATCAGCAGACTTTGTTGTTTCTACCGCATATTCAGCCGACAATAATCTATACGGTGATTTCGGTATGAATGGACCTGGCTTTACAGGTTCAGGCGCATTCTATGGAGCAAATACAGTTTATTTGACTTCTACTGGTTCAGACCTTGCAATTGGTACAACAACATCTAACGCAATTCACTTTGTTGTAAACAACGGTACTGTTGACGCAATGACACTTGCGGCTAACGGCCTATTAAGTCTACAAACAGCATTGACTGTTCCTTATGGCGGTACTGGCGTAAATTCAATAAATCCAGGTAGTATTGTAGTTGGTAACGGAACAGGTGCATTAAGTACACTTGCAAACATAACATATACTGCAACAGGTACAGGATCAACAAGCAACACAGTAACTTCTGTAACTGTTGATGCATATGGTAGAACAACTGCACTGACATATTCAGCAATCTCTGGTCTGTCTGTTGCTCAAGGTGGTACAGGCGTAGCATCATTCACAACAAACGGTATCACATACGGTAACGGAACAGGCGCAATGCAAGTTACAGCGGCCGCAGGATCATCAGATCAAACATGGTCTAACCAAATCTTGACGGTAAACAATTCTGGTGTTCCAGTTTGGTCTTCTTCTCTTGACGGAGGCACTTTCTAACGTAAACTATATAATTGATTAATAGGAGTTTGAAATGAATAATGAACGTTTTATGAAACATTATGTTGAGGTTGTAAATTCTACATTAACAGAAAGTATTCTTCGTAATGTCAATCTACAGGCTAATGCCAATTTTGTTGATGAATTAATTGGTGAATTGAACACAGAAAATGAATCTCTTAAGTTGCAAGTCCAAGAAATGGGTGAACAACTTAAACAAATCATAACTGAAAAAGATGTGAATTCGGAACAAGCAATTAAGAATAGGCGAGAAGTTGAAACTGTTAGACAACAATTGAGTCATCTGGAAACATTCAGAAATCAATTGATTGAGTTGCAAAAATTGGTTGAAGAAAAAGACCTTGAAATTGAACAATTAAAAAATAAACTTGAAGATTTGCAATCACCTCCTGTGACAAAACGTAAAAAAACTGCTGTGTTAAATACCGTTGTCGAGGTAGATAATACACCAGTCGAAACAACAATAAAAGACGGCGGAACATTTTAAACAATGGCTATTGCAAATACAACTATTCAAGTACGCAAATCTGGAACAACAGGTACTAAACCGACTACACTAGCCAATGGTGAGTTGGCGATTAACTTTGCTGATGATAAGTTGTATTACAAGAACTCACTTGGAAATATTTCTTATTTCTACGGCGCAAATAATGGTCCAGGTTTTGCAACAGCTAATGCAAACAACACATTAATATTGTCTACGTTACCTAACGATACATTAAGTATTGTTCCAGGTAACAACACCACAATTACTGCTTGCACCACAACAAAAACAATTACTGTTAATGCCATTTTAGATCCGGCATTCACACAGGCCAACTCAGCATTCAATACAGCCAACAGTGCTGGTTCTTTCGCTAATTCAGCATTCTTGGTGGCAAATAGTGCATCTTCGAATACGGTAGTAACGCAAGGCGTAGACGCTACACAAAATACTAACATAGCATCAGCTCAGTCATTTGCTAATGGTGCTTTTGTTGCGGCTAATAGTGCGGCCTCTTTTGCTAACTCAGCATTTACAGTAGCAAACTCCGCTTCATCCAATACGGTAACAACTCAAGGTGTTGATGCTACTCAGAACACCAATATTGCTTCTGCTCAGTCATTTGCCAACTCTGCGTTTTCGGTGGCAAATACTGCATCATCTAATACAGTAACATTACAGGGTGTTGATGCTACTCAGAACACAAATATTGCATCGGCGCAATCGTTTGCCAATAGTGCTTTCTTGGTTGCTAACTCAGCATCATCAAACACAGTAACAATTCAAGGCGTAAATTTAACTCAGAACACCAACATTGCTTCTGCATTAGATTTAGCAAACTCAGCATACAACAAAGCAAATACTGGTGGTACATTCACTGCGGCCACACATATCACCGATAGTACTCAATCAACTACAGACACATCTGGTGCATTGATTGTAGACGGTGGTGTTGGTATTCTTAAGAACTTGAACGTTGGTGGTGACACAATACTTTCTGGTGCATTGACTGTTCTAGGGTCAGTGACATCAGCAAACTCTACAGTAGTTAACTACGCAAACCCATATATCACATTACATGATCCTTCTGGTAATACATGGATCTCATCTAATGACGGTGTTGATATTGGTATTGAATATGAATATTTTGATGCATTGGGTGCTTCATATGTTGTTTTAGGTGGTTCAGGAAACGGAACAACAGCAACACTTAGTATATCGGACAGACACATTACACCAGTAGGACAACCAATAACAATTGCAGGTGTAACACCATCAGGTTTCAACGGAACATTTATTGTTACAGCATCTTCTGCTGGTTCTGTTTCTTTCCTAAATTCTACATCTGGTTCTGTTGTTACGACAGGTTCACTTGGTACTTTAAAACAAGTAACACAATTAACTGCATCTTCAGGAACCTGGAGTTCTCAAGATGCAAACGTAGCATTTACATTAGGATCACCTAGTGTCACTTTAGTAACAGGTAATTACGTAACACTTACAGGTTTTACACCTAGCCGATATAACGGAACTTATTTAATTAAAACTTCAGGTCC
>Ga0214206_1000379_pt1 | contig 12344 bp, 10 predicted proteins | sample TroBogEpilimnion_26_FD_153044 | JGI IMG/M metagenome (GOLD analysis project Ga0214206, IMG submission 153044) | Freshwater microbial communities from Trout Bog Lake, WI - 07JUL2009 epilimnion | ecosystem: Environmental > Aquatic > Freshwater > Lake > Epilimnion/Euphotic zone | place: Trout Bog...
CATGACATCTCTCCACCTTGCGAGATCACTGACTGACCAGGCTCGAGTTGCACTTCCAATACCGGCATCGTGGTGCCAAGAACTCGGTGCGATACGCCTGAACCTTCAGAGTCGGCAAAATTAGGCATGTTGTCTTCGGTGTGCTCCGTCATGGAGATTCCTTCCTCGAATATCTCAAAGAATCATAAGCGAGACAAAAATTTACTCGGGGCACTTTGTCCGATTGCAAAATTCGAAATTTTGATGAGATTGAAATTCGGGCAAGAGTGTTTTTACAAAGAGGGCGAGAAAGAATTGACGCTCGTCGACTGTGTGCTATTCTCTACCTTACTGATAGAAATTATAGTGATTCAGTAAGGAGAGAAATGCGGTCTTTTTCAAGTCTTATCAGGGGTTCTATAGCTTTGGGTATCGCCGGGGCATTGGTGCTCTCACCGGCCTTGCTTGGTGAGGCTGGCGCCACAACCTCGACCGTCAACGTTGTGGGGTACTCGGTTGCTGGATTGGGCATCCGTGCATTAGAGGCTGCTTTCCAGGGTACTCCCGCCGGGGCCAACGTTACTTTTAACAACACTTTTGGTGCTTCGGACACGATGACCACCAACGTAGCGAATGGTCAAGCTGCTGATTTCGTAAATCTCTCTTATTCCCCCAACTTGACCCCCTTGGTGGGGGCTGGCAAGGTGCCCGCCAACTGGGCAACTCAGGAACTTACCGTCGGTGGGGTCAATGTAAATCTGACCGGGAATAAACAACAGACTGTTTATAACACCCCAGGAATCCTGACTGATTCCGCGGTGGTTTTCGTTGTCCGTCAGGGCAACCCGCTAAAGATCAAGAACTGGGCCGACTTGGTTAAGCCCGGCGTTCAGATTGTCACTCCCAACCCCACTTCATCAGGCAGTGCGCGGTGGAATCTTCTCGCCGCTTACACGGCACAGATTGCTCTCAAGAAGACCTCTCACCAAGCAATTGACTACTTGAAGAAATTACTTTCAAATGTTGTCGCCCAACCCACGAGTGGATCACTGTCGATGAGCGCCTTCGTTGCTGGCACCGGCAACGTTTTGCTGGCTTACGAAGATGATGCCAAAGCTGCAATTGCCGCCGGCAACAACATTCAATTCATTACGCCCCCGCAAACAATGTTGATTGAGAACCCAGCGGCGCTTACAACTACGGGTCTGACGAATCCGGCTGCCGTAGCGTTCTACAAGTACGCGTTCTCCAAGGCTGGTCAGGTCATTCTCGCTGGTCTCGGCTATCGTCCAGTTCTAAAAAGTATCGCCACAATTACGGCTTCAAGCTTTACAAACTTCACCAAAAAGAACTCGTTGCTTCGAGTAACCGACATCAACAAGAACGGTTGGACCTCGGCCAACCTTCAATTCTTTTCGCCGACAGTGACCTTCCCGGCCGGGAATACCACTTATCCCCGTTTTGGCATTGTTACCTATCTAGAGCAATTCGTTGGCAGTAACGGCTAATTACCAAGAATCCACCAAATCGAGACTGTTGCTCCCAAAAGAGCGGCAGTCTCGATTTGTCATGTCACCGGTAAAGGGAGTTGCCCGCGGAGCGGCCGTCACGTTTTTAAGCCTGGTCGTCCTAATTCCCTTTGCCGCCCTCATCACGAATGCGTTTAATGGCGGCGTGTCCGGATTTTGGAGTGCTGTCACTGCAAAGGAGTCGCTGCACGCCATTGGTCTCACCTTCTTTTGTGCGACATTAGGGTCTGCGCTTAATTCTGCAGCGGGACTCGCCACAGCCTGGGTATTAGTGCGTGACCGATTTTGGGGGCAAGGATTACTCAACGCGCTGATTGACTTGCCTTTTGCTCTTCCGACCGTGGTTGCAGGCGTGACTCTCTATGCGCTCTATGGCCCGCTATCGCCTATTCATCTGTCACTAACGGGGACTTGGATCGGCATAACTCTTGCAATCATGTTCGTTACCCTGCCCTTCACGGTCCGCGCGGTTCAACCAGTTTTAGAAACGATGACCTTTACCGCCCAAGCAGCCGCAGCCACGTTGGGTGCCAGCCCAATAAGAATTTTTAAAACAATTACGCTGCCTGCATTAGCGCCGTCTTTGTTAGCAGGAACAGGACTCGCTTTCGCTAGAGCTATCGGCGAATACGGATCGGTGGTATTCATTTCCAACAATCTGCCCTATAAAACTGAACTAGCGAGTTCGTACATCTTCTCCCTTACTTCCTCCAGTCAAAACACAGCTGCTTCCGCTGTGTCGCTGGCTCTGTTAGTAGTAGCCATGGCGTTACTCGGTTTGTTTTCGGTACTGAGTTACCACTTCTCACGAGGAAATCGATGAAACGATCTCCTTTGACACTTCGAGTCGCGGTACTTACTTACGTTGGACTCTTAATTGGGCTGCCACTCTTCTTCGTCTTCCAACAGACTTTCTCTAGAGGTTTTGGTGTCTTGTGGCAGGCGCTCAATGACCAACAAATGGATGCGGCCATGATCTTGAGCGCCAAGGTAGCGCTCGTTGCCGTCCCCTTAAATGTCCTCTTTGGTGTTGGCACGTCACTTTGGATTGTGCGAAGTCCCTCTCGAATCACAACAGTCCTAGACCGCCTTATTGACATTCCATTGGCAATTTCCCCGATCATTGTCGGGCTCGTGTTGATGCTGGCCTACGGGCAGAACGGATGGTTCGGCCAGACCTTCGCCTCTTGGGGTTGGAACATCATGTTTTCCTATCCGGGAATCGTTATTGCCTCGATCTTCGTCTCGCTTCCGCTGGTGTCGCGCCAGGTCATACCGCTCCTGCGAGAGGTCGGCACGCACGCCGAGGAAACTGCAGCCACTCTCGGAGCGGGACCGTGGCGCATTTTCTTCACTATTACTCTGCGATCAATTACGTGGGCAACCGCCTACGGGGTCACCCTCACTTTGGCTCGCGTCATCGGTGAATACGGTGCTGTCCTGGTTGTTTCTGGAAACATCGCATTAGTAACGCAAACATTGACGTTAAATATCGGCGCCAACTTCGACAACTTCAACAACTACCAAGGATTTGTTGGCTCAGCCGTATTGGCGCTTTCTTCAATCATCATTCTCTCAATGTTGAGCATCGCTCGAAACCGCGAAAGGAAGCGTCATGAGTATTTGGCTTAAAAATATCTCGAAGACATTTGGATCAGACTCAGTACTTACAGATGTAACTCAGGAAATTCCTGAGGGCTCGTTAACCGCCATGCTCGGACCTTCGGGCTCGGGAAAATCAACTTTGCTTCGAATCATCGCTGGGCTCGAGAAGGCTGATTCGGGTTTGGTCGAAATCAACGGTCGTGACGTCAGTTCAGTCCCCGTTCGCGGCCGAAACATTGGTTTTTGTTTTCAGGACTACGCCCCATTCAACCAGCTCAACGTCTTTGACAATATTGCCTACGGCCTAAAGGTTAAAAAACTCTCCAAGACTCAAATCCGTCAAGAAGTGGCTGAACTCCTTGCTCTAGTTCGGCTCGACGAATATGCCGACCGGTATCCTCGACAACTCTCTGGTGGACAGCGTCAGAGGATGGCGTTGGCCCGTGCTTTAGCAATTAAGCCAACGGTACTTCTGCTTGATGAACCATTTGCGGCCCTCGACGCCCAGGTCGGTGCAGAGATGCGCCAATGGGTGCGTTCGTTACAGCATCAACTAGGCATAACAACCATCGTGGTCACGCACAATCAAAGCGAGGCTATGGAGATGGCTGATCAGTTGATTATCTTGAACGAAGGGCGCATCGTCCAAGCCGGCACGCCAGCCGAAGTGTATGAATTCCCAAAGGATGAATTTGTACATTCATTTTTGGGTCCTATAACCACTTTTGAAGGCACGGCGCTTCGCCCACATCACATTGAATTCTGTGATGCCGGCCAGGGTGTCGGCGTTGAAATCGTTGACGTATTGCACTTGGGGTTTGAAGTTCGCGTCACGGTTAAAAGTAGTGATGGAGCCCTTACTTGGGTGCAGCTCACACACGACGAAGCGCAGAGAAAAAGCTTCGCCAATGGTGATTTCGTAACAATCCGCAAACGAATCAGTTGATTAATTATCCCAAGGGGGTTAAATGTTAATCCCACGTCCCGAGAAATCTCTCATCAGACACACTTTGCAAGACACAAAGTGTGTCTGATGATTGTGAGCCTTACTTAGTTCCTTGTTTCACCAAGCGACCGGCTAACAAATAGTAAGCCAGTCCACCGACGATAAGTCCCATGAAAACACTGAAGTCCGCGTAGTTGGTGCGTGATGAAAGCGGCCCAACAAATGCTGGCGAGTCGATCCACGTAGCCGCCGCAAGCATGCCGAGCACTTGCGCGCTGACTCCAGCAGTATTAAATCCATTGGTGCCCCAGTAACGCCCACTCTTGCCCGCCAAGAGCGCTGGTGCATCGTACTTACCCTTACGCAAGTACCAGTCAACGCCGTAGATACCGAGCCAAGGAGCAAGCCAAATAATCAGGAGTGAGAGAAAGTTTGAGTAGAGGTGGTTGAAGTTAGAACTAAAAATTGTGATCCCGCCAACGACGGTGCAAATCACCAGGTCAACCGCCACGCATTGCCAACGACTCAGCTTGACGCCGATTGACTGCAGGGTCAACCCCGATGAGTAAAGATTTGTGGTGTTGGCAGCAAGTAGCGACAGAATAGCCACAACCAAATACGGTACGACTACCCAGCTCGGAAAGGCCGAGGGCAAACCACCGATTGGGTCAGAGGCGTTCTTCACAACTGACGCGATGGCACCACCAAGAATCTCAAGTAGTACCGCCGGAATCATTCCGCCCAGCGACGCAAACCAGAAGATGCTTGAGCCCTTAGTTTCCTTGGCTAAGTACCTTGAGTAGTCGCTACCGGTATTGGCCCATGAGAGTCCACCACCGGAGATCACCAAAGCAAGTCCTTCAGTGAATACTGCCCAACTCGCACCGTGACTCAGGGCCGAAATGTGTACCTTGCCCGAAACGAGGATTGCCATGACAATGAAGACTGGCACTAAGAGGTAGGTCAGATATTTTTGCACCAACATAATTGTTTGGTGACCCAATACTGGGAGTAGCGACTGAATCCCCATCGCCACAATTAGGAGAACAACCTTCACCGCGGCAGATGGATTGTGAAGCCCGGCCTCACTGAGTAGCGCCAGCCCGGCCAGAACCATAAGGGCAATTCCTGATGCCTCAAAGCCAACGCAGGTTGCCCAGTTCAAGAGCGAAAGTCCACGGCCACCATTAGGTCCAAAGGATGCCTTACTAATAGTGAAGGTAGTCGTGCCGGTCTTTGGTCCTTGCAAACTTGTAAGACCTACTCCGAAGAAGATGAGGTTTCCGATGAGAATCGCTAGAACAGCTTGAGAGAAAGACAGGCCGAAGAAAATTAGGAGCGCGCCATTAACTGGGTAGAAGATGTTCGTGTTCGAACCCATCCACATCCAGAACAGATCGCTCGCCCGACCGTGACGCTCATTTTCTGCAATGAGCTCAATTCCCTTAATTTCAACTGACCCAAACTGATCGACAGTGGCAGACATTATTTTTACCCTCGCTGACTGGTGACATCCGCAGCGCTGAGGAGGTCAATTCTCCTAAATAGTATGACCGGACAATCGAGCCAATTCGTTGATGGTATCCATCTCCTCAAACTCAGTTCCGGGTATTAGATCCCAAAGAATTTTGCCCGGTCCCTTCACGGGCGAAGAAACCGTGAGCGTCTGAGTTGGGGTCACGATGAGGTGCACGCCGACGTCATTAGGCGATGGGTCAACCTCGATATCAACAATTTGGCAGTCATGCACGATGTCGGCGATGACACTCTCATCTGACATGACCTTTAATTGGCTCAAGATGGCGCACTCAACATCAAAAAATCCATGCCCCTTGCCAACCCGAAGGCCAGTTCGGGTAACGCCAGAGCCACCAGTAACGAGAAGCCCCACGTGGCCCAAGCCACTTATTTCTTCAAGTGACACGGGCTTAGCGTATCGATCCATGCCGTCGAGGGTTGCGGCGTACCGCTCCTCTCCCTTCGGGACCTGGCCACCCTCAAGGAAAAGAAATCCTCTTCGAATACCGTAGGTAGTCATTAAAAAAGATTTGCCTTCTTCAATTGCGCGACGTCGTACCGCCTCAGTGCTGTTGTCAGGCGCAATAAAAAACAGAGAAGACTTCTGCCAAGCCTCTAATTGCGTTAACCGTTGAGCCGCCGCTTCGCTACCTTCAAAATCAGCTATGAAAGATGAAAAATCCCAATGGAATCGCGAATCTGGGCGAGCAACTTTACGCAGCTCAGTCCAAACCGTCTCTCTCACAATTGACTGAATGTTTTGACTATCGGTCATTGCGGTTTTTTACAGACATTAGGCATTCATTCATTCAACACGAAAACCGTCAACGGTTTCAGCATTTGGGTTCTATGCCAGTCGGTTAAAGCGGGATGCAATATTTGGTGCGGCTGGAGGGATTCGAACCCCCGACCCTCGGTTCCGTAGGCCTCGGTCAGGATGTGCAGGACTCGTGGTCTCAGTGTGACCGACGACTTCGCTTTCTCGGTGGACGCATACTTTCTACCAATTCTCCGCAAGAGTTTTTCCAATTTGGCACTAGCGAACTCACCGGGATGATGGTCCCAAGACCACTTCGCGCCACTGGAGGCGTGTTCGAGTGCTGATTCAAAGTCGCCTTCGTTGAAACTCGCCTGAGCCCAATTTTCGAACTCTGAAAGTCGCTGGTGGTTTGATTGTAGGTACTGATTCAAACAGAGATCTCCGCTTAGTGCATCGTGATTAATAAGAGTAGGTCAGAAAAGCTCTTACTAGTAAGGTTCTGACATGGCTTCGCAACCGCGTACGAAGAATGGTTTCGCACCCAAGATTTGCCAGCGTTGCGAGCGTCCTTTTGAGTGGCGCAAAAAATGGGCCTCAAATTGGGAAGACGTGAAGTATTGCTCGAAGGCGTGTCGTAAATAATGCCCCGTTCGCTTCGATACGTCGCCTTTGATCAACTCCATGAACGCTACGGCGTCATGTCCGATGCGGTACCAGGAGAAGATGTCATTCTGTTGGTGGAAAATGAAGCGATGCTCAGCGGTACAAATTGGCACCCCGAGCGACTGTTCTTTTATCGCTCCGCAGCACGCCATTTCGCACGTCTGCTCGAGGGGCGTGGTTTCCAAGTTCACATTCACCAGGCAAAATCGACGACCGTCGGGCTCAGCGAACTCAAAGCGCGGTACCCGGGTGTCCCACTTCACGCCACGAGCCAAAACTCCTTCCGTCAGAACGAGCGACTAGAGAGCATCGTCGATGTCATACGAGCAAATGACTTTTTCTTAACGCCCCCAGAGGTTTTTAGGGAGTGGGCATCATCTCAGCGCAACATCGTGATGGAAGGTTTCTACCGTCTGCAGCGCACTCGCCTCAACGTCTTAATGGAAGACGGTAAGCCGGTTGGTGGGGCATGGAACTTCGACAAGGAAAACCGACTGGGCCCACCGAAGAATTACAGTTGGCCCGAGCCCCTCTATTTCCCGATAGATGACATCGATGATTCTGTGGCCTCAGAGATGGGGCACACCCCATCGGGATGCTGGTCCACGACGCGCGAAGGTGCCCTCGCCCAGCTCGAACGCTTTTTTTCCCAGCACTTCGCCAACTTTGGGCCCTACGAAGATGCCATGGATCCTTCGAGCTGGTCTATGCACCACTCACTTTTAAGCCCGTACCTAAATAATGGCTTATTGCACCCCCAAGAGGTCCTTGATGCCGCACTCGAAAGATTTAGCCAAGGTGACATCCCAATTGCCTCGGCCGAGGGGTTTGTTCGCCAATTGATCGGATGGCGTGAATACGTTTACGCCATGTACTGGCACCAAGGTGAGGAGTACCAAAAGCGCAATGGGTTGGGAGCAACGACGCCGTTACTGCCTCTCTTTGATGATGCCGCGGCCACCTCGATGAAGTGTGTTTCTTCAATTATCCGAGACATTGATACGCGCGCTTGGGTCCACCACATTCCTCGCCTCATGGTGTTGAGTAATTTGGCATTAATTGCCGGGGTTCAACCCCAAGAATTTCTGGCTTGGATGCGTCGACGCTTCATTGATGCGGCCGAGTGGGTAATGGTGCCCAATGTCATTGGCATGGGGGTACACGCCGACGGTGGTGAGATGATGACCAAACCGTACGCTGCGGGAGGCGCCTACATCTCTCGAATGAGCAACTACTGCAAGGACTGTCCTTACAATCCGAAACTTCGAACTGGTGAAACCGCCTGCCCCTTCACCACGCTGTATTGGGACTTCCTGGCCCGACACGAAGAAGCCTTCTCGGGAAATCATCGAATGGCCCAGCAGCTTCATGGGCTACGCCGATTGAGTGATCTGCCCGAGGTGAGGGGAAGGGCAGCTACGGTTCTCCAAGCGCTGACATCGGGCAAAATTTAAAACTCCCACAAGTTCGCGACCTTGAAAAATCTTAAGTCCCACGTAACCTGCCAAGGCTACAGATTCTTCAATTCCAGACCGTGGCTATTCTCGCGATGCTCAGTTTTTAAAATTTCCTAGTCGAGACTTTGCATTTCGTAACACAAGATGAATATTCCGCCTTGTCCTTTTCGGCAAGAAGAAGTACAGCACCATTGCAATCTGCACGAATGGGTAGACCAACCACCAAATTCCACTAAGTTCTCTTTCGGAGGGCCGTACATCTTTTTTGATTCGCTGATGGGATTTCTGCGCGAGTTCATGGTATTTCTGAAGTGTCTGTTCGTTTCGGGCAAGCAAGACCTTTTCAATTGGCTTTCGGAATTGTTCATACCGATCAATCTCGTCATCTTGAGAGGCAGCAAGGGCCTCCGATAGTTTCTGAGCTGCCACCGAAATATTTGGTTGTGCCCACGATGCATCGTTGTCATAAGGGCCATTGTCGTAGCCACTGTCACCGACCTTGACTAGCTCGTACGGCACGGGAAAGTGTGAGCCTTCGAAAATCTCGGCGATGCCGCTGTAATTTGTATATACAGTTGGCCGTTCCGCCAACGCCGCTTCGACCATTGTTAAGCCGAGCCCCTCGCTACGGTGCAGACTCACGTAGGCGCTGGCCGCGCCCAACAATGCGTTGTAATCCTCCTGGCTCAGTCGCTGGTCAATCAGGATTGTCCGTGGCGATTGCTCAATTAAGGAGTGCAGCTTTGCTGGTGCGTGCAAATGGAAGTCCGTTGACTTCAGCACTAAATAGTGGTCTGGCCACTGTGGGGAAATTTCCTTCCAGGCAGCTAACACTCCATCTGGATTTTTCCGACCCAACAAACTTTTGGCGTCAAAGGTCGACAATATATAAGGAGCATTGGAGGGGGTCACTGAATACCTTGGGCTGTCATAGCGAGTCTTCAAGACTCCTGGAAAAGCGCTGAATGTTCCGACGGGCGCACCGACTGCTTCTGACATTGATTGCGCTGACCATTGTGACATTGCACTGATCCGACTAATTTTTCCTGTGGCGGCTGCGCGAACCATCGAGTCAGGAATCTTCTCCAACTCCCAAGCCCACACCGCCTCAACAAATTGTTCATCTTTGATTCGATTTGTATGAATCATCTGGTCCATCCAAACGTCAGCATTAACAACTGCAAGTACTGAAGCAGCCCGCGAAGCCAAATAACTTCTTCTTCGAAGGTAATACGACTGGAGTTCATGTGAAGTGCTTCCAACTTCGATGACATCTATCGCCACGGGAAGTTCAGCCTCGTCATAAAGCGCAACGGTTTCTCTGGCGACCGCCCCGACAGCTGCTCCATAACAGAGGAACCCAGCAATGACGACGGGAGCAGTTGTCCTCGACGATTTAATCATGGAGGTAAGAATTGCCCGACCAAGCGCCTGGCGTGTTTCAACCATCTCGCCAAGATGCGCGTTGGCCCACTCAATCTGGGCCCAAGGCGCCATCGAGAAAGAAATAAGGTTGGTGCTAAAAAAGGCAGCAACCCCCCTTGGAATCCCATTCACTCCGGGCCTAGTCGCCCATCCCTCTAGAAGAGAGTTAAACGAAGCGCCGAACCTATTAGGACTCACGTCCCCTGTTAGAAACAGTGCACGAACTTCCGAAAATGTAAGTCCGGCTCGAAGATGCAGGTTGAATTCCATCCGAATCGCATTTCTCCAAACCTTTGGGACAAAGGTGAAACTTACGAATGGGTCACTCTCATTTACAAGCCCCATCTTCCGATTCCCGTCTTTAACGAGTTCTTCGTAATGATGAGCAAATTTCCATGGCAGCTTTGTGCCAACGACACTCCTCGTTGCATGAACTGACAACGTAGTTGTGCCACTTAACCTAAAGCCACTGAAGTGGAAGAAGTAAAGAGGAGATACTTCTCCATTTGTAAGAACTTTCCACGTGTCGTCAACCGAAACGACGGACCGTTCATGCAGGTTCCAAAACGCCACATTGAGTCCAGGGTCACTGAGTATTTGAAGATTGGCGTGCAGGGCAACAAAGTCCATAATTCGCTGATCAGTGAAGTAGCCCGCCCCAATATCCACCAGCGCTCCGAACTGTAATTCCGTTGACCACCAATTTAAGAACGGCAGACCTGTTGGGCGCACAGAACAAAAACCTAAGTTATAAAACCCCGCAAGCAAGATTTCTCGTTTTGATGGCTTCAAACCATCATCGGGAATTTCTGTCAAAAAATGTGGCGTGAGTGAGACATCCGCCGAATCATCCAACAATGACGTGAAGTCATTAAATACTTGAATATCGGGATCCATGTAGGTAACGCGCTTGGCACCCGCTTTCAGAAAATGTCTCAAAACTGCAGGCTTTATTGAGGTTGCGAACTCCAATATTTCATAAAACAAAGCGGCGGCAACAACATCAAATTCTTCCCAGTCAATTTGGTCCATGGTCATGACGGTGTGATTAAAAGTGCCTTCACCTAAGCCCAGATTCAATCTCGCCTCTGCCGCACGAGGAGATGACTCGCTTTGCAAGACGAGAATTCGAAAGCACGCGTCCGGCATGAACTCTTTGACGCCCGCCGCCAGAACGCAGGCGCGTGAAAAATAGCTCGGCGAAACGATAGTAAAGACAACGTGCTGGTTTTCAACTGAATCCGGCTGCCTTGGCGGCCGAATTGGGTCATCCTGAACGTTGCTAATCACCATCTAAAAATAGTCGATTTCATATCTTTAGGACGAATACCACTTGTCTTCCATAAGAACTTTATTCACCTAATAACAAGTGGAAATCTAGGAAGCGAGATTAATCGGCGGGACATCACGCTTTAACGAAAGACCTAATTGATTTTAAAGCCACCAATATTGATTCCGGTTGGTCCCGAACCTTCACTTTGAGGAAGGTATGGGGCAATCGCATGTGCCAAGCCGGGAAGTGTGAGGGTTTGAAGATAAATCTTTCCTGGGCCAGTGAGCTTGGCGAGAAATATCGTGTCCGCACCAAACAACATGTTCTTGATGCCCTGTACTCTCTCAATTTCAAAATTAATTGTCGCTTCAAAAGTCCCACGTGCCCTGGGTGGGCCATCATCACTTCGCCTGGTGCTAGGTCGTACTCGACTAGTTCTCCGGACAACTCAATCCATGCGGTGCCCTCACCAGCAATTCTCTGCAGGACGAATCCATTCCCCGAGAAAATACCAACACCAAGTTTCTGCTGTACGGCCAAGTTCAAGGTCACATCTGGGGTGGCTGCCATGAAGCCATGTCGTGATACGACGTATTCACGATCCGCGCTAACCGTAATGGGTTTAATGTGGCCAGGCATCTTTGCCGCAAAGGCAACAACCCCTTCGCCACCTTGGGCGGTGTATGCGGTCATGAAGATGGACCCGCCAGAAACGACGCGCTTGAATACGCCGCCTAGTCCCGAACCTCCGGCTCCGGCAGTTTGTGTCGTCATAGCGACCGATGGTGTCAACCACGACATTTCACCACCCTGCGAGATTACGGATTGACCTGGTTGTAATTGCACCTCAAGCACGGGCATCGTGGTACCCAGAATGCGGTGAGCAACACCAGATCCATCGGCGTCCGCAAAGTTCGGCATGTTGTCTTCGGTGTGTTCACTCATAATTTTTCCCTCTACTTCTGCCAGGATGGATAGCCCAATACTTCAATGCGCTTTAAGGTTTTTGGTGCGGCTGGAGGGATTCGAACCCCCGACCCTCGGTTCCGTAGATAGTCCTACGAATCTCTAATTACTGCGTTTGGCTTTAATTATAGGGCTTTTCAAGTACTCTTTGAACGCATAAGTTCATGCATGTAAGGGCTCATACGGTACCCGATAGATACCCCTCAGTGAGTGCTTTCAACGA
>Ga0214206_1000380_pt1 | contig 12337 bp, 9 predicted proteins | sample TroBogEpilimnion_26_FD_153044 | JGI IMG/M metagenome (GOLD analysis project Ga0214206, IMG submission 153044) | Freshwater microbial communities from Trout Bog Lake, WI - 07JUL2009 epilimnion | ecosystem: Environmental > Aquatic > Freshwater > Lake > Epilimnion/Euphotic zone | place: Trout Bog...
ACCAGGGGTTGAGGCGGAGGGAAATCAGTTCGCGTTCGGTCTCCTGGCCGGCGAGGAGCGTGACCTTGACCTTGGTGTAGGCGTATTCGCGGAGTTCGACGCGCTTGGCTTCCTTCTCGCTGAGCACGGTGACCTTGACGGGCTTGTCCTCCGGCGGGTTGTAATACTGGTCGGCCGGGAACTTCGGGTCTTCGCCTTCCTGCATGCCGGGGATCTTGGCGAGACGGCCCTGCAGCCAGGCGTTGGCGGCGTAAGAGAGCAGGCGATCCTTCTGCGGGTTATCGAGCCAGCGGTCGCCGCTCTGGCCGTTGAGCCACCCGGTGATCTGTTGCGTCTTGCTGTCGTAGGTCATCGCGAACGTCTGCCACGATTTGGCCAGCACCTCGGCGGTGGCGTCGGCCGGCACCTTCGGCGACTGCTCGGCGGAGTTGCACTTATGCAGCGCGTACTTGTTCGTGAACGAGCTGGCGCCGTTCTCGGAGACGTGGCCGCAGGCGGAACCTTCCTTGTTCAGGCCGGCGAAGAGGGCGTATTGACGCTGTCCGCGTTCGACCTTGGCGATCGACTCGGTGGTCTTCTCCTTGAGGTCGGTGCCTTCGTGCCAGATGCCGGCGAGCGCGTGGTTGCCGCTCTCGCGGATGGCCCAGACGACGATCGTGACCGATTTGCCGGCGCCCTTGATGTCGAGCGGTGAGTCATGCAGGCGGGCGCGGGGGACGAAGAGAACGGGGCGGAAGTCGGGATTGGTCTCCGCCTTGATACGGATGGCCTGACCGAACGGACCGGCGCCGAGCATCGGGAAGTCCGCATAGGACGCGTCAGGACCGGCTTGCCAGAGGTCTTTCACGTAATTGCCGGCATCTAGGGCGTAGTCGTTCTTGGCTCCGGCTGGTACGTATGCGGTGAAGCGCTTGCCCGGGGCCTCGCGCTTCGTGAAGTCCCAGAAGGCCACCAGTCCGGGCGTGTTCGTCACCGTCGCGACGCGTTCTTGGACGCTGTCGGCGGCATGAAGGGGGAGCGAGATGAGGAGGAGAACGAAAGAGAGCGGACGAGGCATGACCCCAATGAAGCGTAAAACTGCCAACGGGGAAAGGGAGTTTTAGGCCTCAATGGCTACTTCTCAGCGTCGAACAATGCTTTGAAATAGTCATAAGTCGGTGTGTGTGAACCGTCGGGTCGGATGAGCCAGTTGCCGACGCATTGGTCGGCCTTGGCCATGACGCCAGGGGGTAGCCCTTTACCTTGGTATTTCCCACCCATGCGCAGGTCGTTATCGTAGATTTCCCAATGGATCATGTAGCGCACTCTGGCCCGGAGCGCCGCGTTGACCATCCGATGCAACGCATAGTAGGCCGCACCTGAGGGGTCGCCTACGTAGACGGGGTAGTTCCGTCTGGGCTTCTCGAACTCATCCTCATGGGCGCCGAACTCGCCCAGCATCAGGTTGTCGGCGCCGAGGATGCCATCGTGCGGTGCCATGCGCTCCAGGTAGCGAAGACGTTCATAAAGGCTGTCCTCGGTGCCCGGAGACCAGGTCTCCCATGACGATAAGCTGTAGAGGTCGCAGCGGGTCTTGGGGACGATCCTATCCACGACCAGGGGTTTGTCTTTGATATAACGTTTGCCTGCGGAGACATCGGCCAGCGAGGGGACGAAGTTGACTTCGAAGGCATGCAAGACTTGCACGCCTTCGGAGCCGCACTCCCGGCGGGCTTGTTCGACGGCCGCTTGCCGCGTGTTGATCCAGTCGGCCATTCCTTGGTACGCCGTATTCCATGAGGAAGGCTCCGTATCCTTGAGCGCGTACTTCATCACGTTGTCGGCTTCCCAGTTCTGGAGTACGAACGTCTTGCCGGTCCCACGGTAGCGGGTGAGGAGATGCCGGGTGAGGGAGAGGATTTGCTGATGGACTTTCTGCCGATCGGCTTCGGAGAGGCCTTTTTGCCAGAAGTTCTTCTTCATGCCGAACTCAGCCGTTTCCAGGACGTAGGTATGGAACGGCATCATGAACACGGCTTCGTAATAAGGCGTCTTGGCGAGTGACTCGAGATCGGGAATGTCCTTGGGCCATTGGCTGTGCCAGGGATATAGGTCGGCGTAGATGGGGTAGAACCACAGCTTGATCACCTTGGCGCCTAGGGTTTGCACCGCCTCGGCCCCTTCGATCATGAACGGCTTCTCCGTCAGCGCATATTGCCCGTGGACGTGGGTGACGCCCAGGATGTCGGACATCTTCCGTCCTTGCAGCAGGGCCCGGGTCTCTGCGGTCGCTTCGGTGATGGGTAGCTTCTTGTTCGGAGCGCTTGTTGGCCCCGGATCCGCGGCGCACGCCATGCTTAATCCGAGGGCAAACAGGATGATGTGACCGCAAGGCCGGAGCATCGCTGGGACTTACTTCAAGGTGACATCCGAGAGGATGGCGCTGTCGGATGAGGTCGGCTGATGGGAGCAGAATCCGATGCCTACGTAGAAAGAGCCTTCGAGGCGCAACTCGGTGGTCGTGCCGATCTGATGAAGCGGCTCGCCGTCGAGGCTGGCGAGCAGGGCGAACGTGTCGCCTCGCTTCTCTATGCTCAGGCGGATGGGCTTGGCTTCGGCCGGGCGGCCTTCGAGCTTAAGCCGGGCGCTCTCCGTGATCTTTTGGTTCTTCTCGGAACGTTGCGCGAGGTGGATCAGTCCGCCGCCATGCAAGGCGACCATGACCGTCTTGGAGTCGTCGCTGAGGTCTTCCCTGAACATCAGGACGGCCTTGCTGTCGAAGTAGCCGTCCTTGTAGGGGAACTCGATCGTCGCGCTCAACGTAGCGTCACCGGAAATCTTTTTCCAGAGGTAGCGGAACTCGTCGCGGGTGTACCAGATGTTGTAGCCGGCCGAGGTGATCCGATAGCGCCCGCTCCGGGCGTCGAAGGAGGCGTTACCGGGGAGGATCGGCCCGCCCACGTCGGCCTGGCCGTCGAAGAGCCCCAGCCCCTGATCGATGATGACCGCGGGGCGATGGTAGTCGGCCGGCGGCGGAACCTGCTTATGGTAGTTGGGCTTAGGCATGCCGGGAAGCGACCAATCCGGCGGAATGGGTTTCGTGACGCTGACGAAGGCCAGTTTCTTGCTGTCGGGAGACCATGACGGGACGTTGAGCGTCCCTTGGCCGCCGAAGCAGCGGACGAGCTCGCGGATTTTCCCACCGCCGGCCGGCATCAGGCGGATTACGACGTCGCGGTTTTCCGGATGATCGTTAGGCAGGACATCCTTGCCGAAACTGATGAAGCCGATCCAGCGTCCGTCCGGCGAAAGGTGGGGGAACCAGTTGCGGCGATCGTCGGCGACGACGGGTTCCTGGGCCGAGCCGTCAGGTTTCATTCGCCAGATCTGCATCGTGCCTTCGCGTTCCGAGTTGTAGTAGATATGCTTTCCGTCGGGCGAGTATTCCGGGCCGTCGTCGAGACCGGGACTGGTGGTCAGGCGTTTCTCGACGCCGCCGGCCGCCGGGACGGAGTAGATGTCGAAGTTGCCTTCGCGTTCGGCGCAGTAGACCAGGGTCCGGTCGTCGGGCGACCAGCCATGCCAATACGAAGGCGAAAGCGGCGTCACGAGGCGCGCATCGCCGCCATCGACGGGCAGGACGTAAATCCGCGATTTCTTGTCGTCCGAGCGGGAGCTCACCGCCAGCTGCTTGCCGTCGAACGAGATGCCGTGGTCGTTGTTGCATTTCTTCGCCGCTCCGGTGTCGATTTGTCGGGGCTTGGCCGAGCCGTCAGCCGGCAGCCGGTAGAGGCTGCCTTTGAAGTTGAAGAGCATGAAGCTTCCGTCGCGCGACCAATTAGGCGCCTCGATGTGGTCGTGGGTCCGGTAGATCGTCTGTCGTTCGCCGGTGTCGATGTCGACCGTCTCCAGTACGTATTCGAGGCCTGTCGGCTTGAGCGTCGAAGACGCTGGTTGGGCGCAGGTCGGAATCGTTCCGATCAACATGATGCCACTCCATGTCATAAGGGCGGTGGCGAAGTGCCGTGGAAGGATGAGGGCGTTTTTCATGGCGGGCGGTGCGGGGTTCGGAGGAATGGTCATGGTTTGAAGCGGGCTTGCTTGCGGAGGGTGAGCTGAACGTCGTCGGCATAGTGTCCGGCGAACCTGTAGGGTTTCTCCTGCGGGGTTTTTTCGCCCGGAATGGCCTTGAGCTCGATCACGAGGAAATCCGTATCTGGCGGCACGATCAGGCTTCCTGAGATTTTCTGCCAGGTCTTCGGGTCGCGGTCGGCGGTCACGCGCCAGGTGCTATAAGCGAGTTCTTGGTGGAGGTTGCCGACCCAGTTGGCGCGGACCACGGAAGGTTCGCCTGTGAAAGCCCACATGCTGGCTTCGAATTGCGTCGGTTTTTCGGATGACTCTTCGACGCAGTTGAACCACGCGGACCAATCGACCGTGGCGGTGCCGTCGGCGATTGCTTCGCGCAAGGAGCGGACATCGATGAATTGATACATGTTCCCATGGTTGGCCCGGGAGGGTGCGGGGTCCTTGGAGTCGGACCGAAGGAAACGGAACATCATCCGCCCTTCACGGGGGACGATGCCTTGCTCCGCTCCGACGACTTCCGAGAAATCGCCGCTCCACGTTCCGAATCCGGAAGGAATGCCATCCGCTAGCGGCGCGATCGGGGATTCGAAGCCAGGGTTGGCGATGGGGATCTGCCTAGGTTCCGGCGCCACGTACGCGTAGCCGAAAAGCAGGGAGGCGGAAGTCAGTCCGGCGATCAGGCCCGCGGCTGCGGCGCTCAGTTGTCGCCATGATGACGTCGGTTTGCGCGCAGGCGTCGACATGGCGCCGGCGCTTGACTCAAGGAGGGTGGCGATGCTTTCGTTGCGCAGGTTTTCGGCGAGGGCGTGTTCGTCGACGAGCAGCGTGGCGAAGGTTTTCCGTGCGCACGGATCTTGCCGGAGAAGTTCATTGAGGGTGCGGCGAGCGTGGACGTCATCCGCGCGGGCGGCTTCGAGAAGCCGGAGCAATCGTTGTTCGAGGTCGGCGGGGTCGTCGTTCATGAAGGTGTTTTCAGGCGTCGGCTGACGCATTGGCCTAGCTGTGCGCGGAGGCGAAGAAGGTTCATCTTGAGGGCGCTTTCGCCGCGTTCCAGCTCACGGGCGAGGTCCTTGATCGAGCGGCCGACGGCATAGTGAAGCCGCAGCAGTTCGCGGTCTTTTTCGCCTAGGCTTTCGAGGCAAAGGCGCATGGCTTCAAGTCGATCGTCGTATCTTTCAGCCGTAAGTTCGGTGTCTGAGGACATCGAGGCCACGACATCCTCGTCGAAAATCAGCCGTTCGCGGCCACGGTCACGAAGATGGGCTAGGATGGTGAAACGGGCGATGCCGAAGGCCCACGGAAGGAAAGGACGCGTGGCATCCCGTTCGCCCGCCTTTTGCCACAGTTTCACGCAGATCGTCTGAAGGACCTCGAGGGCCTGCTGGCGGTCGCCTATGTGGGCATGGCAGAAGGCGCCGAGGGCCGGCTGATGTTTCGTCAGTTCGGTGATGAAGAGTTTTTCGTCGAAGGCAGGCGCGGCCATCACTGATTATTTACCACCAATTGGCCGCCTGGTCACATTTTTCTTACAAGGAAGGAGGGTATATGGATTTGAGACTTCTTTCGCTGACGTGAAGGGCCCTCAGACCCGCTCGAGTTTGAGCGGGTAAGTCTTGCCGGAAGCGAACTGCGCCACGATCAGCGAGCCGTCGGGGTTCGTCAGGACGTCGTGCGGGTGCAGGAAGACGTCGGCGGTGTGCTTCATCGGCAGGAGCTTGCCGGCGGCATCGTACACAGGGGCCGAGCCGGCGATGTTCGAGACGACCCGGAGGTTGCGGTCCAAGATCGACAGGAAGCCTCGGCTGTTCCTGTCCTTGGGCCAGTTGTCGGCGAGGTGCGCGACGACATAGTGTTGGCCGAAGCGACGGATCTGGCGGGGATTGCCGCCGGGCAGGTCGGTCTGGGCGAGCTTCCTGCCATCTAGGTCGAGCCGAAGCAGATACTGTTGATCGCTCATCGCGATGAGCATCGTCTCGGCGCTATCGGCTTCGGGTCGCGGGTCGGTGTCGATCATGCCGCCGTGCGGGCCCCAGTGGACGATGCCGCCTTCTGGCCCGCCGAGCAGGCGTTTGAACGAGCCGTCAGCGGCGTAATGGAGGATGTAGTCCTTGCCGTAGCCATCGAGGACGTAGAACTCGCCGTCCGCACGATGGAGCGTCCATGACGGACGGTAATCGGTCTCCTTAGTGTATTTAACCGTGCCTGCCGGCAGTCGCCATTCGCCGAGCTGTTCGCCGGCGAGGGACATCTTCGTGACCGTGTGCAGGTTGAGGTCGGTGATGAAGAGGGATTCCGACTTCGGCGTGCGGACAAGGGAGAGCCCGTGGGCGCCGGGGAATTTCGGCCCCGTCCATTTGTTCGCCAGCCGGCCGCGCTCGTCGTAGAATATGACGTTGTTGGCGACGTGATTGGTGAGGAGGATGACATGACCATCCGCCGAGCGTGCCAGGCCGTGACAGTCATTGACCGGCGTCTTGTCGTCGAGTACGCCCCAGCCGGGAACGACGCGATACTTGAAGTCGCCTTGGCCGAGGATTTCGGGGGACGAAGCCTGCGCGAAGGATTGTCCGACCGCGCCATACCAAGCCCCGGCGAGCAAGGCGTTCTTCAGGAGGGAGCGTCGGCTGAGCGTCACAGGCTTACTTCTTCCAGACGCGGACGCGGTGGTTCTCGGAGTCGCCGACGAAGACGGAGCCGTCCTTGTCGACGAAGACGCCGTGTGGACGGGCCAGCTGGCACTTCAAGGGGTCGCCATCGGGACCGTCACCCTTGACGCCAGAGCCGATCTTCAGCTCGAGGTTACCGGTCTTCATGTTGACCATGCGGATCGAGTGGGACTCGGTGTCGGCGATCCAGGCATTGCCCTCGGCATCGAAAGCGACGCCCTTCGGGCCGCTGAGCGTGGCGAGCTTGGCCGGGCCGCCGTTGCCGGTGAAGCCCTTCTTGCCGTTGCCGGCGATGAGCGAGATCTTGTCGGCCTTGAGGTCGAGCTTCAGGACCTGGTTGCCCTCGCGGGTGCAGACCCAGAGGTTGCCGGCGGCGTCGAAGTCGATGGAGCGGGGGCCTTTGATCGGCGTGCCCTTGACCGGGGCGCCGTCAGGCGAGTCGCCCGGCTTGCCGGTGCCGGCGATGGTGGTGATCACGTGCGACTTCATGTCGACCTTGCGGATGACGCTGTTCCCGATGTCGCAGATGAAGAGGTCGCCTTGGGCGTCGAACTGGATGCTGTGCGGGTTCTTCAGCTGGGCCTGGTCGGCCGGGCCGCCGTCGCCGGAGTAGCCGGGCTTGCCCGTGCCGACGACCGTGGAGATGACGCCGGTCTGGACGTCGATCTTGCGCACGGCGTGGTTCATCATGTCGACGATGAACAGGTTGCCGCGCTTCGGACCGAAGCGGAGCTCGTGGGGCAGGTTGAAGGTCGCCTCGGTGGCCGGGCCGCCGTCGCCGGAATAGCCGACCTTGCCCGTGCCCGCGACGAGGTGGATCTTGCCGTCGGGCGTGACCTTGCGGATGCGCTGGCCAGTGTATTCGCAATACCAGATCGACCCGTCCGGACCGCGGGTGACGCCGAAGGGGTTGTCCATCTTCGCCTCGGTCGCCGGACCGTTGTCGCCGGAGTAGCCCTTCTGGCCGTTGCCGGCGAAGGTCGAGACGGAGGCGGCGGAAAGAGAGACCGCGGCCAGGAGGGGGAGGAGGCGGAGGAGCATGTCGTTACGGGGTAGGGATAGGGGTAGGGGTCGGGGTAGGGATAGGCTTTGCATAGGTGCAAAGGTGCAAAAGTGCAAAGGTGGTTTTATGAGAGTATGGAGTATCGAGTATGGAGTATGGGGACGGTGTGGGCTGGGTAGGGTCGGGATCGCGTCACGACATAGCTGAATCCGCCCGCTTCCGTTGGCGGGGTGATGCAATCTCAGGTCCCAGGTCTCGGCCGTCAGGTCCCGGGTTCAGGAATTCAGCACCAGGTTCAGGTTCGGGACCTGCACCCGTACCCGGACCTGAATACCTGTACCAGATACCAGGCTGCCGAGACCTGAGACCTGAGATGATTATTCGCGACGCCTGGCCTACATCATCACCGACCAGCGGATCGCATTCTCCACGACCTGGATATTCTCGGGCTGCTTGAAGATCGGGTAGGTCTCGTGGCCGGGGCGGTAGTAGAAGACTTTACCCAGTCCGACCTGCCACGTCATGCCGCTGCGGAAGTGCTCACCTTTGTCCCAGCGCTCTTCGAAGACGACGGCGTCAGGGGCGGGCACATGGAAAGGCTCGTCGTACATCTCGGTCTGCGGGATGTCCCACTTGGCCGGTAGGTTCGCCGCGATCGGGTGGTTGGGCGCGACAGTCGTCATGTGGCCCGGCTTGCCGTCGGCGCGATATCCCGGGAAGACGCACTGGGGGAGCGTGAGCGTGTAAGTCGAGCCTTCGCGTTTGACGGAAGGCGTCAACGGGGCGCCGGCCTTCACGCCCTTGTAGTAAGGAGCTGCGTTGACGTAGACCCACTTGGCGGCGGCGCGTTCTTCGGCGGTCAGCTGCTTGAGCGCATCTTCCTTGGATCGTTCCTGCATCAGGCGGACGAACGGCTTGGCCCAGTGGGCGGAATGCAGCGCGATCAGGTTGAGTTTTCCGGCTTGGACGCGCTTCACCACGGCTTCGACGCGGGCGTCGTCCTGTTCCTTGACCTTGCGGTGGCACCAGAAGACCAGGACGTCAGTCTCGTCCAGCGCGGCGTCGCTCAGGCCTTGTTCGGGGTCGGCGAGCTTGGCGGTCTTGATGCTGAGGCCGGGCTTGCCCGCCAGGCCCGCGGCCAGCGTCTCGCCGAGGAACTTGTCGCCGTAGCCTTGGGCTTGCTGGGGCTGCTGCTCGTCCCAGATAAGGACGCGGATCGGCTTGGGCTCAGCGGCAAGCGCGAGGAATGGCAGGAGGGCGAGGAGAAGGCGCATTGGCTAAGTGAGATGATAGATGACGGAGGACAGATGACGGAGGAATAAGTGCAAAGGTGCAAAAGTGCAAAGGTGAACGCGTGAGGAGCACGCGAGGAGACGTGTGGGCACGGTGACAAGTGGACACGGGGAGAGGCAGGACTCAAATGGGGCAGCATTTGGAAGCTGGAATTAATGCGGCGGATGCATGACCTAAGCTAATCATCCGGTTTCCGGTCTCCCTTTGATTTACACGCACTGACTAGGGCATATTTTCTTCGCAGCAGTTCACCGACGCCTGGGGCGCTTACTTCTTCGCGGCAGGCGCGGGCTTGGCCGGGAGGAACGCACGGGTCTGGGGGGAGCCGGGGAGTGCGGTGACCTTGAGGTCTTTGACGAGATAACGGGCGCCGTTGAAGCCGCCGCCATTCAGTAAGAACGGACCCATGGGACGGTTGAAGGCTTCGTCGGAGGCGCTGATGGTCACGCCGTCGATCGTCAGGATGAACTTCGCGCCATCATGGATACAGACGACATCATGCCAATCTTTGGCGAGGTCCGTCAGCTGGCCTTTGGCGAGGACTTCGCGCTTCAGGTCCTTGAAGGCAGGGCGGATGAGCTCGAACTTTCCGCTGTCAGGAAGGAAAGTGAAATCCATGGCGTGGGCGCCCGAATCGGCCGGCCAGGAGACGAACAGAAAGTTCTCTTTCGGATCGAGGAACTTCATCTTCCACTCCGCCTTGATCTGGTCGAAGGCCGTCAGGATCTTGATCGTGGCCGTATGCTTCTCGGTCGGCACCTGTTCGCCGAGCATCGCGCCGTCGGCGAACTTCCAGGAACCATGGAAGAAGGCCAAGCCTTGGGCGAGGGGCTCATGGGCGCCCGTTTCATGGATGATGACTCCCGTGGGTTTCTCTTCGGCGAAGAGGGAGAGGCTGAGCAGGAGGAGGGGGAGGTGCTTGATCATGGAGGTAAGTAATGGAGGGCTGGAGGGCAGAGGGAAGCTGTAGGCTGGATGATGCTTTTAATGAGAGGCCGGAGGCTCAGAGGTCGGTTGATCAGAAGGGATCCACTCCTGGGACTTGGTGAATATTCTAACCGCCAACCGCTAACCGCCAGCCGCTGTAATCTTAGTCGTCTACGCGACAATGTCTTTGACGACGTTCCCGTGCACATCCGTCAGGCGGAAGTCGCGGCCACCGAAGCGATAGGTGAGTTTCTCGTGATCGATGCCGAGCTGGTGCAGGATCGTGGCCCAGAAATCGTAGACGGTGAGCGGCTTATCGACGGCGTAGTAGCCGAGTTCGTCGGTCGCGCCGAAGACGGTGCCGGGCTTGAAGCCGCCGCCTGCGACCCAGAGACTAAAGCCGTAGGGGTTGTGGTCGCGACCATCGCTGCCCTGGGAGAACGGCGTGCGGCCGAATTCTCCGGAGAAGATCACGATCGTGTGTTCGAGCAGCCCGCGCTGCTTCAGGTCCTTGAGGAGCGCGGCGATAGGCTGGTCGACCTGATGCGCCATCTGGGTGTGGCCTTTGACGATCGCGCCGTGGTGGTCCCAAGGGTTGGCCGGGTTGCCTCCGCCGATGTTGGCGGACAGGCAGCTGAGTTCGACGAAGCGCACGCCCTTTTCCACGAGACGACGGGCGAGCAGCGCCTGGCGGGCGTAGCCGGCGGTGAGCTTATCGGGCGAGTCGATGCCATACATCGCCTTGGTGGCCTCCGACTCGCCGCTGAGGTCGCAGATCTCAGGCACGGCGGCCTGCATGCGGTAGGCGGTCTCGTAATTGCGGATGGCCGCTTCGACCTGCGGTTCGCGCGAGGCTTCGGCGAACGCCTTGTCGACTTCGTTGATGAACCCGAGACGGCGTCGTTGGGCGGCGTCGGCTTCGCCAGGCTTGATGTTGGCCAAGGGCAGGGCGCCATCGGCTTTGATGATCGAGGCCTGGTGCTGGCCGGGCAGATACCCGTTGTTGAAAAGACCCACGCCCCCGTGCGGGACGCCGGCGTTGCCGCTCTGCAGGACGACGAAGCCGGGGAGATTCTGGTTCTCGCTGCCGAGGCCGTAGTTCAGCCACGCGCCCGCGCTGGGGTGCCCCATGAACGGGAAGCCGGTATGGAAGAAGTAGTTCCCCTGGGCATGCTCGCTGACCTTGCTCGTCATGGAGCGCACCACGGTGAGGTCGTCGGCGCACTCGGCGATCTGCGGGAAGAGGTTCGTCATCTCGATGCCCGACTGGCCGTAGCGCTTGGCTTCCCATGGGCTGGCCATGATGTTGCCGTTGTTGTTGAAGACCGTGCGTTGGACCGGCACCGGCATCGGTTTGCCGTTCAGCTTGGCGAGAGCCGACTTCGGGTCGAAGGAGTCGACGTGCGAGACGCCGCCGGACATGTAGCAGAAGATGACGTTCTTCGCCTTGGCCTTGAGCGGGCGTTTGCCCGAGGTCTCGGCGCCGAAGGCGGGTGAGGCGAGCAGGCTCGAAAGGGCGACGCCACCGAAGCCCAATGAGCAGCGGCGGAGCAGTTCGCGACGGGTGAGCGGGTGCATGTTATTTGAGATAGAGGAACTCCTTGAGGTTGAGCACGGACTGGGCGAAGTCCTGCCAGGTCAGCTCTGGCTTCTCGGCGTGGGCGGCCTTGAGGTCGGCAAGGTAGCGGACGGCCGCGGCCTGCTCGGCCGGGGTGGCCTTGCGGGCGAGGGCCCGGAGGAAGAGGGCGTCGACCTTGGCGGCGTCGGGCAGGGTCGGGTTGAGGCTCGAGGCCCACTGCTTAGCGGCGTCGATGACGAAGGGGTCGTTGAGCAGCGTGAGCGACTGAGCCGGGACGTTGGTGGAATCGCGGCGTCCGATCGTCGTGAACGGCTTCGGTCCGTCGAACGTCGTGATCAGCGGGTTCAGCGTGTTACGTCGGATCGTCAGGTAGACGCTCCGGCGGACCTGCGCCTTGGGCGCCGCCAGGGCGTTGTCGCCTGGGCCGTACATCCTGTCCTCCATCTTGCCGGCGAAGACGATCAGCGAGTCGCGCAAGGCTTCGCCTTCGAGTCGGCGGATGCGTGCGTGGGAGAGGAGGTCGTTGTTGGCATCCTTGGCCAAGGCCGAAGCCGTAGGCAGGCTGGAGCGTCGGAACGCATCGGTCAGCAAGAGTTCACGCAACATCGCCTTCACCGACCATTTCTGGTCGATGAAGCGTCGCGAGACGTAGTCGAGCAGCTCGGGGTGGGTAGGGCGGTCGCCAAGGCGGCCGAAGTTGTCCACGGTTCCGACGAGTCCGCGTCCGAAGACATGATGCCAGAGGCGGTTTGTCATCACTCGGGCCGTGAGCGGATTATCTGGCGAGGCGATCTTCTCGGC
>Ga0214206_1000383_pt1 | contig 12290 bp, 10 predicted proteins | sample TroBogEpilimnion_26_FD_153044 | JGI IMG/M metagenome (GOLD analysis project Ga0214206, IMG submission 153044) | Freshwater microbial communities from Trout Bog Lake, WI - 07JUL2009 epilimnion | ecosystem: Environmental > Aquatic > Freshwater > Lake > Epilimnion/Euphotic zone | place: Trout Bog...
CTACTGATTTGCTTTTTCCTATATTTCCTAATCTATCTGCTGTTTTAGCTTTAACACTAATTTTATTTTTGGGAATTTTGCATATTCTAGATAAATTATTTGCAATTAATTTTTTAAATTTTGATAAATTTGGTTTTTCAATAATAATATTTATATCAATATTATTAATTTTAATGTTTTCATTATTTAGCAATATTAAAACCTTTTTTAAGAAAAAAGTTGAATTTTTTTTTTTATATTTTTGATCATTAGGAAATAAAGAGCCGATGTCACCTAAAGCTTTTGTTCCTAACAACGAATCTATTAAAGAATGAATAACTGGATCACCATCGGAATGACCAACGGTACCTAAATGAAATGGAATCTTTACTCCTCCTAAATATAGTTTGTAATTTTTAGCTAGTCGGTGAATATCGTAACCAATGCCATAATTAATTTTTAACAAACTAAAATTATTTAAATCATCTTTTGATGTAATTTTTATATTGCTTTTATTTCCTGTAATTTTTTTCACAGGCATATTTTCTTTATAAAAAAGACTTGAATCATCAGAAAAATAAACATTTCGATATTTATTATGCAAATAAAAAATTTTTTCGAAAGTAAATGCTTGAGGAGTTTGTGCTAAAAATATTTTTTTTCGATTAACAATTTCATTATTAAATATTACAGTATTATATGTATTTATACATGGAATTACAGCGTCATTTTTTTTTGAATAACTAATAACTTTTTTAATTAGTTCAGTACTAATAAATGGGCGTGCCGCATCGTGTATTAAAATTTTATTAAAATTATAATTTCTAATTTTATATAAAACATTATAAACGGTATCCTTTCTTTCTAATCCGGAATTTATAAACACGATTTTTTTGTTTTTATATATTTTTTTTTTGAATTTGTTGAAATCAGTAAAATTAACAGCAATAAATACTTTTTCTATTTCATTTAAATCGCAAAACTTTTTTATTGAATAATTTATTATTAAATCATTATTAAATTCTATATATTGTTTTGGTATGATATTTGAATATCTTTTACCCTTACCGCCGGCTAATATTGCAACACAAAATTTCATCAATGTTTGTTAGATTATTTTTTACTAATTATATTCTCTATATTATTACTTTTACTTCATTAATACTTGGAATTTTTACTCTTTATACATTTTCAGGATCTGGATTTGTTGCATTTACAGATAAAAATATCAAATTTTTATTAATTTCAAACATTATTCTAATTTTTATTTTTATTATTCTTGTCTTAAAAAAGTTAATTAATTTTTATCAAAGAGCTAAAACTGAATATTGGGGAACAACTAATTTAAGTTTTATCAAGTACTTTGTTTTTATTGCTTCTATTCCTTCAATTTTTGTTGTTTTATTTTCTTTAACTCTTTTTAATTTAGGTATTGATAATTGGTTTAATACGAAGGTTTCAAATGTTGTAACAAATTCTGTTGAGGTTGCTAAAAATTATTTGGAAGAGACGCTGAATTCTTTAGGAGCAGATGTTTCAGCAATGGCATATGATTTGAATACTAATAATAAAATCTATAAAACTAATGTTAACAGTTTTCAAAAATATTTTGATCAACAAACATTAATTAGAAAAATTAATGAAAGTTATTTAATAGACAAAACAGGTAAACTAATTTTTAAAAATTCATTTATTAAAAAAGAAATTTATGTATCTCCATTAAAAAATTTTATTCAAACTGCTGAATCTGGAAAACCAGTTTTATTTTCTTCTTCGGAAAAAAAACAAAGTTTAGCTCTCGTTAAACTAAAAAATTTTTCTAATGTTTATTTATATACAATTCGTTATTTAGATCCTGAAACCGTTGAATTCTTAAAAAAAACTGGCGAGACTTCAAATTTTTATTATAAACTCAAATCTCATGAATTTGGTCTTCAATTAACTTTTGGATTTGTTTATTTAATAATTGTCTCATCATTAATTCTTTTATCTATTAACTACGCTATAAATATTGCAAATAAAATTTCAAAACCAATTAATAAACTAATTCACGCTTCTAATGAAGTAGCAAAAGGTAACTTTGATTCAAAATTAAAACTAGAAGATGAAAGTGAAGATTTTAAAAAATTGTTTAAAACATTTAATAATATGTCTGATGAAATTCAAACTCAAAAAAATAAAATAATATTAACAGAGCGTTACCAGGCATGGGAAATGGTTGCAAAAAAATTAGCTCATGAAATTAAAAATCCATTAACACCTATCGTTTTATCTTTAGAATCAATGAGAGAAAAATATTTGCATCAAATTACAACCGGTAAAGCAGATTTTGAAAATTATCTTAATATAATTTCTAGACAAGTTAATGATATTGGAAAACTGGCAAATGAATTTTCTGACTTTGCAAGAATGCCTGAATCTGTAAAAACTAAAAATAATTTTAAAAATTTGCTAGTTGAAACAATTGAAATCTATAAAATGAGTAGTAAAAATATTAAATTTAATTTAAATTATAATTCTTCTTTAGATTATTTTAATTTTGACTTGGCTCAAGTCTCAAGAGTTTTATTAAACCTTTTTAAAAATTCGATAGAGTCTATTGCTGAAAATTTAAAAATTTCAAGAATAAATAAAGGTTCTGTTAATATTTTAGTAGAAAATAATAATAATCTAATTTCGTTAACTATCGAAGATAATGGCGTTGGATTTAAAATACCAATAGAGGATTTAGCTGTTCCTCTAGTTACAACTAAAAAAGACGGTTCAGGACTTGGTTTGTCAATTATTTCAAAAATTGTTCACGAACATGGAGGAGATATTGTTTTTTTTAATAAAATAGACGGAGCAAAAATTAAAATAAGTTTTAAAATATAAATATGACTAACGAAATATTATTAATTGATGATGAAAAAGATATTAGATTTGCTGTCAGCACTATATTAAAAGAAAAAAATTTTATTGTAAGAGAGGCTGATACAGTTGAAAAAGCACTTTTTGAAATAAACAAAAAAATGCCGGATCTAGTTTTGCTTGATGTATTGCTTGACGAAAAAAATAGAGATGGAATTGATGTTTTAAAATATATAAAAAAAATTGATCCTTATGTTCCAGTAATAATGATTTCTGGACATGCAAACATCAAAATTGCTGTAGACTCTATTAAATTGGGTGCTTTTGAATTTTTGGAAAAACCTTTTAACAAGGATAGGCTAATAAATTTTGTATTAAGAGGTGTAGAAATTTCTTTGTTAAAAAAAGAAAATATACAAATTAAAAAAAACACTTTTATTTCAAATGAGTTAATTGGTTCTTCTACAATTGTTAATAAACTAAGAAATTTAATAGATAAATTTGCAAATTCAGATAGTAGAATTTTTATTAGCGGTCCCGCTGGCTCTGGTAAAGAACTTATTTCTAGATTGATTCATGAAAAATCTTTAAGAAAAATTAATTCTTTTAAAGTTATCAATGGAGCTCTTCTAGACCCAGATACTTTTGAATTTGAATTATTTGGATCTGAAACTGATGACAAAATAATTACTGGTATTTTAGAAAAATCTAACAATAGCACTCTGTTATTAGATAACGTTTCTGATATACCGCTTCAAACTCAAGCAAAAATTTTAAGAGTACTTACAGATCAGAAATTTCATAGAACGAAAGGTGTAGATGAAATATCAGTTAATATTAGGTTAATAAGTTCAACAAGTAAAAATTTGGAAGAGGAAGTTAAAAATGGGAACTTTAGGGAAGATCTTTTTCATAGAATTAATGTTATTCCAGTCACAACACCCTTTTTGAAAGATATTAAGGAAGATATACCTTTGTTAATTGATTATTTTAATAATAAAATTTCAGAAATTAATGGTGTTAAAAATATAAATTTTAATAAAAAAAATAATGCATTTTATGATTACGATTGGCCAGGAAACGTTAGAGAATTACGAAATTTGATTGAAAGAGTAGTTATATTGGCCTCTGGAAAAGAAGAAGAGATTGATAAAATTATAAGTGAATCATTAAAGATTTCAACTGTAAAACAATATAACACTGATGATAATTTTCAATTCCCGTTGAAAGAAGCAAGAGAAAAATTTGAAAAAAATTACTTACAAATTCAATTAAATCGACACAATGGTAATATTTCTAAAACTGCAGATTTTATTGGGATGGAAAGAAGTGCTTTACATCGAAAACTTAAATCATTAGGAATAAATTAATGACAATAAAAGTTGCAATAAATGGCTTTGGAAGAATTGGAAGAAATATTCTTAGAGCTCATTATGAAAATAAAAAAAAACATGATTTAGAAATTGTTGCAATAAACGATCTGGGAGACCCTAAAACTAATGCTCATTTATTAAGGCATGATACTACACATGGAAGTTTTTCCGAAAAAGTTTTGGTTAATGATAATAGTATAATAGTTAATGATGACAAAATTTCAGTAGTTGCAATTCGTAATCCAGAATCTTTACCTTGGGGGAAATTAGGAGTTGATCTTGTTTTGGAATGTACTGGTTTTTTTACAACTAAAGAAAAATCTTTAGGACATATTAAGGCAGGAGCTAAAAAAGTTATTATTTCTGCACCTGGAGGAAAAGATGTTGATGCTACAATTGTCTATGGAGTTAACGAAAATGTTCTAAAAAAGTCTAATCAAGTTATATCTAATGCTTCATGCACTACTAATTGTTTAGCTCCAATAGCGAAAGTTTTGAATGACACTGTAGGTATTGAAAATGGTCTTATGAATACTATTCACGCCTATACCAACGACCAAGTGTTAAATGATGTTTATCATGAGGATCTACGTAGAGCTCGATCTGCAACAATGTCAATGATACCAACAAAGACGGGAGCCGCAGCTGCTGTAGGCCTAGTTCTTCCTGAGTTAGCTGGGAAGTTAGATGGTTTTGCTATGAGAGTTCCTGTCATTAATGTTTCAGTAGTAGATCTTAGTTTTGTTTCTAAGAAAAAAACATCAATAGATGAAATTAATTCTATAATAAAAAAAGCTAGTGAAAGTAATTTTAAAAATATTATAAGTTACAATGCAGAGCCGTTAGTATCGATCGATTTTAATCATAATCCTCATTCTAGTATTTTTGACTCAACGCAAACTAGGGTATCTTTGGATGGCAAGTTAATTAAAGTTTTGGCTTGGTATGATAATGAATGGGGTTTTTCTAATAGAATGCTTGATACTTCTATAGCTTTAATGAAAGCTTAAATCAATATCGAATTGATTAAAAAGAAATAATTGTTAAAAGTTAGATCTATTTGCGCCCTTAGCTCAGCTGGATAGAGCATCGGTTTTCTAAACCGAGGGTCAGAGGTTCGAATCCTTTAGGGCGCGCCAAATAAAAATATGTCAAAAATTGTAATACTTGGTGCAGGTTCAATGGGTACGGCGTTTGCATTTCCAGCCGTAGAAAAAAAACATGAAGTTTTTTTAGTTGGTACCTATTTAGAAGATAAATTTATTGATCAGATTTCAAAAAAACGTTTTCATCCTGCCTTAAAAGTTAAAATACCTAACAAGATTAAAATATTAAAATTTGATTTTTTTTATGAATTAATCGCAGTCGCAGATATTATTGTGATAGCGGTAAATTCAAAAGGTATAGAATGGGCAGCAGAGCAAATTGTTACAATTAAAAAAAATACAAATATAATAATATTAACAAAAGGCTTGTCAGTTAATGTAAATAATAAATATGAAATTTATGCAGATAAGTTTAATAAAATTTTAAATAAGAATAATGTTAAAAATTACAATCTGATAGGAGCTGGTGGACCTTGTCTAGCTAAAGATTTAGTAAGTAAAGTTTTTACTAATGTAATATACGCCTCTTCTAATTTTAAAGAAGTAAAAAAAATTTCTAAGTTACTTTCTACAAATAATTATAAAATAAGTTGTTCCGCTGATATTAAGGGTGTTGAGATCTGTGCTGGTATTAAAAATATTTATTCAATGATTGTTGGTACCGCTATGGGACTTAATTCTGAAAACGAAAATGATAATCTTAATCTCAACATGGCATCAGTTGTATTTAAGCAAGCTATTTCTGAAATGATTTTTTTTACAAAAAAATTAGGTGGCAATCCAAATACCGTTCTAGGACTTGCTGGAATCGGTGATCTTTATGTTAGCTGCACTGGTGGCCGTAATGCAAAAATGGGTAAATTAATGGGCATGGGATTTACTTACAACTTTGTAAAGCAAAATAAAATGAAAGACACAACAGTTGAAGGAGCAGAGTTAATTTTCGACATTGGAAGACAAATATTAAAAGATTTTAGTCATAAGCAACTCCCTTTGATGACATCTTTTGTTAAAGCCTTGCTTTTTAATAGAAAATTTAAAATTAATATAAATATTTTTTGAAAAAAAGTTTCGTGTATTTAATTGGATCGTTAACTAATAAAAAATTAATTACTTATGTTGGATGGTCGCATGATGTTGTAAAAAGAATTAAAAATCATAATTTAGGAAAGGGAGCGAAATTTACAAAAGGAAGGCAGTGGTTTTTAATCTACAAAAAATCTTTTCTTAACAAAAAAAATGCGATGAAAGCAGAGTATAAATTAAAAACAAATAGAAAACTAAGAAAAAATATAATTAATAAATTTATTAGCAAATAATATAATGAAAAAAAAAATAACATATTTATTATTTTTTCTACTATTTTTTAATTGCAATTTATATGCTCAACTAATACCTAATTTTCATAATATTGAATTTGATATTTATCGAAATGGTGATTTAGTTGGTTACCATAAAGTTTCATTTTTTGAAAAAGACAATAATACAAAAGAGATAATTTCTGACCTTGCTTTTCAGGTAAAAATATTAGGAATTGAAGCATATAACTATAAATCATATGCAATTGAAATTTATCAAAATGATAAATTAATTAGTTTTAAATCAGACACAAATGATGATGGTGACAATGATCATTGCTATATAAAACTTTTATCAAATGACTATTATGATTTTGATGGCTCTACAGAGGGTAAGGTTTATAAATATACATCAAATAAAAAATTCACATTAGGCACATGGTGGGATGCTAACATAATTAAAAATACGAATATAATCGGAGCACAAAGCTGTAGACAATTTAACTCTCAAGTTACCTATCTGAGTGATGAAAACATAACTGTTAATCAAAAATCTTATAAAGTTAAAAATTATAATGTATTGGATAATGGACTTGACGTAAACGTTGGTTACAACGAAGCAGAAAATCTATGGGTTGGAATGAATTTTAAATTAAAAGGTGATTGGGCTTATAAACTAAAAACTTTAAATTAATAAATTTTTCTAACATAAAATTGACTAACGTCTGTATGATTTGTTTCGAAGCCGGTTTCGCAATAACTTAAGTAATAATTCCAAAGATTTTTAAATTTATTATCAAAGCCGAGTTTACTTATTTCTTCCCAATTTTTATTAAAATTTTCTTTCCATATTCTTAATGTTTTGGCGTAATCATTTCCAAAAGAAATAGTTTTATAAAGTTCTAAATTATTTTTTTTAAATAATTCTAAAAGAATATTTCTTGAAGGTAAAATTCCACCTGGAAAAATGTATTTTTGAATGAAATCAACTTGATTTATATAATTTTGATAATCATTGTCATTTATAGTAATAATTTGAAAACAAGCTTTTCCATTATTAATTAAGCTTTCGTTAATTTTTTTAAAATAGAGGTCCCAGTATTCTTTGCCGACAGCCTCGAACATTTCAATAGATATAATTTTATTGTAACGATTAAATACAGTTAAATTACGGTAATCTTTTAATAAAATATTAAAATTATTGTCAGAAATTTTTTTCGAATATTTTTCCTGTTCCAAACTGATAGTCAATCCTTCAGCTTTGCAACCAACTTTTTGAAAAATTTTTTTTAAAAAACCTCCCCAACCAGAACCAATTTCTAAAATTTTATCATTTTTTAAAATATTTAAATTTTCAATTATTGATTCATATTTGTTATTCTGAGCATCAAATAAATTATCATTATCATTCTTAAACATTGCAGATGAATATGTCATGGTTTCATCTAGCCATAATTTATAAAAATTATTACCTAGATCATAATGATAATGAATATTTTTAACTGATTGTTTTATAGAATTAGATTTAAGCTTAAAAAATATTTTTTCTAAAAAATTCAATAAAGAATTATTAATCCAGTTTTTATTTTTAGATTTTTGATTATTTAATAAAAATTTTAATAAATTAGATAAATTTTTTGTTTCCCATGTATTGTTAATATAGGATTCAGCAAATCCTAGTTCACCACCTAAAAAAATATCTTTAAAAAATTTTGAACTTTTAATATCTATATCTGCTCTTAACGTGCCTACGTTTGCTTTGAAGGTTTTTTTATAATTGTTTTTAAAATTAACCTCTATTTCTCCCCATTTTATGTCTTTAAGTTTGTAATCAAGATATTTTTGAAAAATGTTATTCATGAAACGAGATTGTATCAAATCTTTTTATTGGTTTAGAAAAAAAAATTCTACTTTTGTTGAAAATTTTAAATGCCTGATAATGTATAAGTATCATTACTTTTTGAGGGTTAAAAAGATTAAAAAAAGTTTGAAGTAATAAATTAAATGTCGTTAATTTATAACTTTTTGATAATAAGCCAGTTTTTAATATTAGATTATTATTTTTGTAAACATCGACTTTTAAATTAAAAAATTTGTCATTAGATTTTAAAAAAAACTTGTATTTTAAATTCATTTCTAAAAAAGGGGATACATAAAATATTTTATTAATTTTGTAATTATTTTTTTTTTTAACTTTGACAAAATAACTATGTTGTTCATAATGAGTATTTTTTACTTCATAACAAATATATTTAATTTTATCATTTGTATCTATACACAAATATGTAGATATCGGATTAAAAACGTACCCAAAAAACGATGGTGTGCAGTATAAATATATTTCATAATTTTTTTTATCTTTATATTTATTTTTAAGATTATAAGTAATCCATTTTATTGGATTTATTTCAGATTTTCGATATCCGTGATTTTTAAAATTAAAGCTAAATATATTAAATTCGTTTATTGAAAATATTGGTATTTTATTTAACTCGTTTATTTTGTTTAAATTAATTAGCAGGTTTAAAGTTTTATATTTAAAAAAATATTTAAATTGATCAGTTCTTTGATGAAAAATGCTTCCCACATGTAAACTGCTATTCATTTAAAATCTTTCTCGTCACATTTATTGCTGAGTTCACGCCATCTTCATGAAAACCATAGCCAGTCCAAGCGCCACAAAAATATATATTATCTATTCCCTGTATTTGATTTAATTTATTTTCAAATTTTTCCTTATCATTTTTAAATATCGGATGACTATATCTGATTATTTTAATAATCTTTTTTTTGTCTATAGAATTATCTGGATTAATAGTTACAAAATAATTTTTATTAGATTTTAAATTTTGCAATATATTCATCCAATAAGTTAGCATAGTATTTTTCTTTTTTTTTAAATAGTTCCAACTTGACCAATTAATTTTTTTTTTGGGCATAAAACATTCATCTGTGTGCAATACTGCTAAATTTTTAGTGAATTTAATAGATGACAATATTGTTTTTGATTGCTTATATTTCTTTGGAATAATTTTTATAATTTCATCAGCATGATTAGCGCAAATAATAAAATCAAAAATATAATTTTTATTATTTGCATTAATTTGTAGCTTGTCAAATTTGTTTTTTATTGAGGATACTTTAGATTTTAAAGATATTTTTATTTTACACTTTTTAATTATTTTTTTTATATACGAATTGCTACCATTCTTAATAAACATCCACCGAGGTCTAAAAAAAATATTATTTAGAGCGTGATCATTAAAGAATTTTATTAAAAAATTACTATTATATTCCTTAACGTTTTTAGTTTTGTTAGACCAAATTGAAGAGCAAATTGGATAAAAATAGTATTTAATGAAATTATTATTAAATTTGTATTTCTTAAAAAATTTTTTAATACTAAGATTTTTGTCTAAGATAAAAGAAAAATATGTATAAATTTTAAATTTAAGAATTCCATGTAATATATCTAAAAACTTTTTTGATATTAAAAATCTATTTTCTGTAAACAATGACTTAAAACTTTTTCCTGACCACTCGAAATTTTCATCTTTATAGTTTACTGAAAAACTCATTTCGGAATTTTCATAACCAACATTGTTGTTATTTAAAAAATTTAAAAAGTTTGGATAGTTTCTTTTGTTAAATACAATAAATCCAGAATCAATATTCAAATTAAAATTATTTTCTTTGATAGTATGTGTATGAGTATGTCCTCCGATGTAATTATTTTTTTCAAAAATATGTACATCATATTTTTTTTCTAAATTATAAGCAGCTGTAAGACCTGATATGCCACTTCCAATTATAGCAATTCTTTTTTTCATTTTTTTAATTTAAAGAAAGCATCAAGTGCTTTTTTTCTTGCTTCTTCGTGATTAACAATTGGTTTTGGATAATCTTTTCCAATTATTACTTTTACTTTTTTTTGTAATTCTTCAGACATATTCCATGGTTGATGAATAAATTCATCTGAAACATTTGATAATTCTTTGCACCATTTTTTTACATAAGTACCCTTAGGATCAAATTTTTCACCCTGAAGTATTGGATTAAAAATTCTAAAATATGGCGCTGCATCTGCCCCAGTTCCAGCTACCCATTGCCAACCAGAAACATTATTTGCAATGTTATAATCTAATAATGTATCTTTAAAATACTTTTCACCTTCAAGCCAATTTATTCTTAAATGTTTTACTAAAAATGAAGCGGTAATCATTCTTACTCTGTTATGCATCCACCCGGTCTCATATAATTCTCTCATTCCCGCATCTACTATTGGGTAACCCGTTGTACCTTTTTTCCACTTTTCTAAAAATTTAAGATCTTTAGACCACTCAAATTTATTAAAATTATTTCTTAGATTATTTTTAATCATTCCAGGAAAATTATAAATTAGAGAATGACAAAATTCTCTCCATCCAATTTCATTTAAGTATTTTCGAAAACCAATATTTTTATTTTTTATTTCTAAACACTTTTTCATAATTTGATTAACTGAAATTTGACCGAATCTTAAATAAGGAGATAATTTAGAAGTACCCTCTACTGAAGGTACGTCTCTATTATTTGAATAGTTTGATATTTTTTGTGTAACAAAGTTATTTAACAATTCTGCACCTTTTTCTTCCGTTGGTTGCCAATATTTCTCAAATTTACAATACCATTTTTTCGCAGGATAAATTTTTTTAATATTTTTATTATCTAAATTATTTTTATTTTTTGAATACGGTAAGGATATATCTAAAAACTTAATCGTATTTATTTTTTTTAAATATTTTTCTTCACTCTTTTTCCAATAGTGAGTAAACACCTTAAATGGTGTTCCGTCTTCTTTTTTAATTTCATCTGGTAAATTTAATAAATTTGGTGCAAATTCTTTAAAATCAATATTATTTTTATATAATATAATTTTAATTTTTTCTTCTAATTTGTTATCTTCAAAGCTACATGATCTATTCCAGATTATTTTTTTAATTTTTTTTTTTCTTATCTCTTTTTCAAAAAAAATAGCTGGTTTCTCAAAAACTATGTCAAGATTTATATTTAATAAAAAAAGTTTTTGTATCTTTGTGGGGTGAAAAGTGATTATCCCTTTTTAGGGAAATCACTGAAAAGTGATTAGTCAAAAAAAATTGTAAAATATGTTTTAAAAGAAATTTACTTACTAGTTTTTTGAACTGATCCATCTCAAATTTCGTGGAGGCAATTTGTCTAGATAGAGTGCATTTCTCAATGAAAGGTGCAATAAAATTGGATTGCTTAAATTTCAGAATTCGTGAAATACTCTCAATTTCAAGTCCAAGATCTTTGTATAATTTTAAATTTTTTGCATGAACAACATAGTTTTTGCGGTCATGAAATGATGAAATCAATTTCACATCTTTATATTTCTTTTTGCTGTCAGTTAAAAAAAGTGCTTTTTTAGCATATGGTGAAAGATTTTTCTCGCTGACTTCTATTATTTCGGGTGCTAGTGGAAGGTTGCTATGTGAATTGTGTAATTTTTTGGGGTATTTTAAATTACACTCTACAATATACCCATCATTTCCATCGAGATCGATTTTTTCTAGATCAAATTCTTCTATTTCATTTAGAGGCATCCATTTAAAATCTGATTGTGGTAGTTTTTGCATCATCGCATTTCCATACAAGTTCTGGAAAAAATAAAAATAATTTAA
>Ga0214206_1000384_pt1 | contig 12279 bp, 18 predicted proteins | sample TroBogEpilimnion_26_FD_153044 | JGI IMG/M metagenome (GOLD analysis project Ga0214206, IMG submission 153044) | Freshwater microbial communities from Trout Bog Lake, WI - 07JUL2009 epilimnion | ecosystem: Environmental > Aquatic > Freshwater > Lake > Epilimnion/Euphotic zone | place: Trout Bog...
CTACTGATGTAATCTGGACAGAAAAATATCGACCGAAGACGATTGAAGATTGTATCCTCCCTGATCGTATAAAGAAGCCATTTCAGGAATATGTAAACAAAGAAGAAATCCCCAATATGATTCTTGCTGGTACAGCTGGTACTGGTAAGACTACTGTTGCTCGTGCCATGTGCGAGCAGATTGGGGCTGACTATATTATGATCAACGGATCAGATGAGTCTGGTATTGATACGCTTCGAGTTAAGATTAAAGGATTTGCTTCTTCAGTCTCTCTTATGGGTGGTCGTAAGGTTATTATTATTGATGAGGCAGATTATCTAAACCCCAATTCGACTCAGCCAGCTTTCCGTGGTGTGATCGAAGAGTTCTCTGGTAACTGTTCTTTCATATTTACTTGTAACTTTAAGAATCGAATCATTGAACCACTCCACAGTCGGTGTGCAGTAATTGATTTTAAACTGAAGAATGGCGAGAAGGCAAAGATGGCAACTGCGTTTATGAAACGCATTGAAACCGTTTTGAAGAATGAAGGGATCGAATATGAACCTGCCGTTCTTGCTGAAATTATTACTAAGTTCTTTCCAGACTATCGCCGAGTTCTAAATGAACTTCAGAGGTATTCTACTTTTGGTAAGATTGATACTGGTATTCTTGCAGCTAACGATAATGTTCGTATTAAAGAGATTACTAAACTCATTGGTGAAAAGAACTTCACTGAGATTCGAAAGTGGGTTGCGAATAACTCTGATAATGACGTCAACTTGGTTTATCGTGAAATCTATGATAACCTTTATGAGACTTTAAAGAAAGAGACAATACCACAGGCAGTTATTCTACTGGCAAAGTATCAGTATCAGGCTGCGTTCTGTGCGGATCAAGAGATTAATCTTCTAGCGTTCTTAACGGAGTTGATGATTGAATGTGAGGTATTATAATGCCAGATCTATTCAAAGAAATCATCCCTAGTATTTTACATAACAAAAAAGAGGTATTTGAAGACGAACATTCATTTAAGGACTATAATCCTTATCTTGTGAATAAAGCAATGTCTAATTATGTAGACACTGTAATGCAAGCCAATCAGATGAACATGAGCTTTCATTTACACAAGAAATCCCAGTACGACTATCTTATAAATAGTGTGAGGGCAATGAAAAGACCATATGCGCAATGGTTCAAAGCTCAAAAAGAAAATGATTTGGAAGCAGTTAAGTTATTTTTTGGCTATTCTACACGTCGAGCAAGAGAAGCTATTAAATTATTAAGCAGCGATCAGATCAACATTATTAAAAGTAGAACAACTATAGGTGAATGAAATGAGCGTTGAAAATCTAATTGAGGTCACTCTTGCTGAAAAAGACGACTTCCTAAAAGTTCGCGAAACTCTTACCCGCATCGGCGTTGCAGCAAAAAAAGAACAGGTGCTCTACCAATCCTGTCATATTCTGCATAAGCAGGGTAAATATTACATTGTGCACTTTAAAGAATTATTTGCATTAGACGGTAAGCCATCTAGCATCATTGAAAATGATTATGCTCGTAGAAATGCTATAATTAATCTTCTACAAGAATGGGGTTTGATTACAATTGTGAATCCAGATAAAATTACAGAACCTCGTGCTCCTCTTTCCCAGATTAAAATTATTGCATTTAAAGATAAGAATGATTGGGAACTTGTCGCCAAATATAACATCGGAAAGAAGAAAAGGGAAGCTGAATAATATTATATGAGTTCAGTGAAAAAGCAGGACTGGCTAGAGTATCTTATGATTACTTTAGAAGCAGAACCAGTCATCAAAAGATTTGCACCATTCTTTAAACTTATAATTGAAGAAATTAAAACTGGTGCAATTTCATTTGAAAAAGGAATTGGATACCTAGAAGCTGTAGTCCCATCAGTGATTCAAGAAGCTGAAAACCAATCTAGAGTCGAACAGCTTATGAAAGGGATTATTTCTTTCACTAAAAAACTTAATTGACTTTTACAAGAGATGTATATATAATATTCGTGAGTGCTCATTTCGAGGCTCACGTTTATTAACTTGCTTAAAAAGGAGTCAATTATGACAGCATTACAGGTATCATTCCCACATCTCTGGGATAGCAAAACGCTAAATCAATTTGGACCATCAACTATTGGATTTGACCGTGCATTTGAATTGCTCGATCATGTTGCCGATGTCGTTGGTAATCATTCCAATTCTTTTCCACCAGTCAACGTAGTTCGTGTTGAAGACTTCAAATACAATATTGAACTTGCAGTTGCTGGTTACAAGATGGAAGAAATTGAAATAACCGCAGCAAAAAATAATCTCAAGATTGAAGGTAAGAAGGCAGATAAGGATGAGCGCACATATCTCGTAAAGGGTATTGCTGGTCGTTCTTTTAGTCGTTCCTTCGTTCTTGCTGATACTGTAGTTGTTCGTGATGCTACGCTCGCCGATGGAATTCTCACAGTCTTACTCGAAAATGTAATTCCAGAAGAGCAAAAGCCACACAAGGTCACAATCAATGTGCCCAAGGCATCTAAGAAGTAGAAGTGAAAGATAAATTTATATCATTGTATTGTGATGTTGCTGAGAGAGTTTCCCAACTCTCTCATGCTCAGCGATTGAAGGTAGGTGCGGTCATTGTAAAAGATGATCGCATCCTTTCCTATGGTTATAATGGAATGCCTTCTGGTTTTGGTAATATTTGCGAAACTCAAAATAATGTAACAAGACCAGAAGTCGTCCATGCCGAGATGAATGCGATTGCTAAAGTTGCGAAACACAGCGAATCGTGTGATGATGCATCTATTTTCATCACACACTCACCTTGTGTTGAATGTGCAAAACTCATTCTGCAAAGCGGTATAAGTAGTGTATACTATAAGCATGACTATCGTTCAACTGATGGCATTGATCTGTTGAAGAGTAGTCTATATTCAATTTTAGTCACAAAGGTGTAATAAATGGAATTTACTAATCGCATCGTAATTTTAGGATTTGGTAGTATTGCTTCTGGTTTATTACCTCTACTTTTTAAACACTTTAATAATCCAAAAGTAACTGTTATTGCGGCTGATGATCGAAATATTCATATTGCAAAAGAATATGGAATTGAACATAAGATTATTACTTTGTCCAAAGATAATTATGTTAGCGTCCTAGAACAGAATTTAAAACAGGGAGACTTTCTTGTGAATCTCACTGTTGATGTAGACTGCCTTGATCTGATTAAGTGGACTCAAAATAATAATGTTCTTTATATTGATACAGTAGTTGAGCCATGGGGTGGGTATTATACCAATAAATCTATTCCGCTCAATGAGCGCAGTAATTATTTCTTGCGTGAAGAAGTTCTTGATTATCGTGCAGCGAGTAAGAAAACTCCAACATCTATCATAGCTCACGGAGCTAATCCTGGATTAGTGAATCATTTTGTTAAAGATGCGCTGTTGCAGATTGCTCATAAGAATGGTGTTGCTCCTGCAATTCCAACTTCTCGCCAAGAATGGATTCAGTTAGCGAGCGATCTCAATATTAAAACAATTCATATTGCTGAGCGCGACACTCAACGTAGTATGAACCCTAAAGAGCGTGGTGAATTTGTCAATACATGGAGCGTGGAAGGATTTATTGCTGAAGGCTCTCAGCCAGCTGAACTTGGTTGGGGAACTCATGAAAAACAATTACCTTGGAATGGCATCGAACATCCTGCTGGATGTAAGTCTGCGATCTATTTAAACCAGTCTGGACTCAGCACTCGTGTTCGATCATGGACTCCAGATGAAGGACCAATGCACGCTTGGATCATTACTCATAATGAAAGCATAAGTATTTCTGATTATTTTTCGGGAACGGTTGATAGTAAACCTTATCGCCCAACAGTACATTACGCATATCATCCTTGTGATGCTGCTGTTAATAGTATGCATGAGATCTTAGGTAAGAATTATAACCCACAAACGAAACATCGTATTCTTAGAGATGATATTATTGATGGTGTTGATGAACTTGGTGTATTGCTAATGGGTAATGAAGTAGGAAGTTTATGGTATGGTAGTAATCTATCTATTAAACAAGCACGCGCTGCCGCACCCTATAATAACGCAACAACACTGCAAGTAGTCGCACCAGTTATTGCTGGAATGCTATGGGCAATTGAGAATCCAGATCAGGGAATCTTAGAAGCTGATGAACTTCCTTATGATAAGATGATTGATATTTGTAAACCTTATTTGGGAACAATGGTCAGTGCTTGGACTGACTGGACTCCTCTACAAGAGCGTAATACTCTATTTGAAGAAGATATTGATTCAACTGATCCTTGGCAGTTTAAAAACTTTATTGTGTAATTGAGTAATTTATGAAAGTGATTATTGGTAAATATAAGAATTGGATCGGACCATATCAGATTGCAGAGTTTCTTTTAGAACCTCTTACTTGGTTTAAGCCAAAGCGTAAGAATAAACTCCAACAGGCTCTTGATGAACAACAAGAGCCTTATGACGCACTTTGTCACAAGTTTGGTGAGTGGCTCGCTACTCGTAAAGATGGTAGCGATACTTATCTAACTAAAATTTGCCTGTGGATTGAAAGTAAGAAGAAGCGCAAGGTCAAAATTCAAATTGATCCCTGGGACACCTGGAGCATGGATGCTACTCTTTCCATGCTCATTCTTCCTATGCTCAAGCAGCTTAATGTGACGAAGCATGGCGCACCTCATGTTGAAGACAAAGATGTACCAAAAGAACTTCGTTCTACTTCTGCTCCTCCCAAAGAAAATGAGTGGGACATTGATGAAAATCATTTCAAGCGTTGGGAATGGGTCATGGGTGAAATGATTTGGGCATTTGAGCAGCTCAATGATGATGATAAGGATGCGCAGTTTCATTCTGGTGAATCTGAAATTTTGTGGCAAGCATTAGACAAAGATCATAATCCGATTGGTAAACCTGAAGATATTAAATCTAGAACTAAGCATGAGGGTGTAGTCAATTATCAAATGGTGAAGGGACCAAATGATACCAGTGTCTATGACGCTAAAGGTCATAAGAAACATGAGGCGCGCATTGCTAATGGTCTGCGCCTCTTTGGGACTTATTATCGGGGTCTTTGGGACTAAAATATACCGTTGCTAGGGCTAAAATAGGACCGCTCCTCGGGCTTTATAGGAGGTCTGAGAGCGTGTTGTAAGTTATTGATTCATTTAGTATTTTTACCTTTGTCTACTATCCAAAAAGAGAGTATAATAGAATTGTAATGGACACTTTGGAGCATATTATATTATGAATCTTTATCGGAAAACAAGTTTCAAACTTCGTGAGCGTATTCTTTTTGATCCGAATGATGAGTCTCATCTTCGTGACTATGCAAGATTTGTTAAAAATAGTAATTGGAAAGATGGCTGTAATTATTTGCTAGAAGATCCTTTCCACGATATTCCTACTATGATCAATTCTAAACTTATTGATCATTTTCTTGAGCCATACTCTGTATGATAATTGTTCACACTAAGATGCCGAAGTCTAAGCGTAAGAAGTCACGCGGACCTGTATATCAGAAACTTGATGTTGCAAAGCTGGCTAAATCGAACACGAATAAAATTCCTAATTACAGTTATTGTCCTAGAGCTGGTGCCGATCAATATCGTGACATCAAATCTCACACGACATCAACACAGTTCGTTCCTGCAGTCAAGAGCATGATGAATCCTGTTACTCTTGCTCAAGAGTCTGAAGAAACGCGCAATGAAATTATTGCTAAGTCTAAGCGTATTGCTCCACTTTACTCAAAAGGACCAGTACAATTTATGTCAGAAGACACAGACTATAAGACTGTCGGGAGAAAAATTTAGTATGACAACTGATGAGAAGTTACAACAAGCATATGATACTTATGCTAAATTGACAGATAATCTATTAGTCGAACATGAGCCACTGGCATTAGCTGGTGTTATGACTGCTCAAGCACTCACACTATACAAAACAGTTTTGACTCCTGAAGATTATGAGAGTATAATGACTAATATCTTTCAGTCAAGAGACAGTGTTAAGACAATACCGAGACCAATTTTGCAATAATGAAAATTCATGTTATGTCTGATCTGCACTTAGAGTTTGCCCCTCTGGAACTTCCTGGGGGCGACATTCTTTTGCTTGCAGGTGACATTTGCGTTGCTGCGTATTTGGCTAAACAAAGAACTGACGATAAGGCAATAAGCCACAAGAAAAGATGTAAAGAGTTTTTCTTTGAGCAGTGCGCTAAGTATAATAAGGTTTATTATATTGCTGGCAATCATGAGCACTATCAGGGTATTTTCGATTACACGATTGACACTCTCAAAGAGTTTCTTGAAGGAAGTAATGTAACTGTTCTTGAGAAAGAAGTTGTTGATTTGGGAGCATGGAATTTGTACGCAGCCACGCTTTGGACTGATTACAACAGTAATGAGTTTTGGGTAAAATTAGCTGCTAAGAATGGTTTAAATGATCATCATGTTATTAAGAATAGTAACATGACCATGTTTGATCCAGATAATGCTTTGGCTGATCATGAGTTAGCACTCCAGAAATTAGATGAGATGCTGTATAATTGGAAAGACATAGACAAGCCAACGATGGTGATGACTCATCATGCGCCTACATATAAAAGTATCCATCCTAAATATGGGAATGATGCGTTGAACTATGCTTACTGTAGTAATCTTAGTGAGACTATCATGAGACATAAGAATATTAAATATTGGTTTCATGGTCATACTCATACTTGTTTTGATTATGAAGTTGACCAATGTCGAGTTATAGCAAACCCAAGAGGGTATGCACATCATGGTGGAAAACAGCCGCCAGAGAATAATGAGTTTAACATAAATTTTGAATTGGAGATTTAATATGGAAGAGCAATTTGTTTTTAAGCATGTTCGTAAGAATAACAGTTATCTTCAAAGCGATGAATGTGCTAACGATACTGAAATCGTCATAACACTTAATGGAGAGCAGAATCTAACTCAAGTATTTGAAGCATTCAAAGGATATCTTCAGGCAGTTGGATTCTGCTTAAAGATGGATGATCGGATTGATATAGTCAATGATGAGGTGCTCGATTCAGCTGATGATGTTTGGGACGATGAGGATGAAGATGAGGATAAGAGTGAAGAATCTTGGGAAGGTCCTGGTCATCAGGAATTCAGCTTAGTAAGAAATGGCGGATACAACACGGAACTACAAGAACGAAAATACGATGATACCACAAGTGGAAAAGATCTTGACGAAAGTTTTGTTGAGCCATATATAGATACGAAGCTGCTTGAACTTGAAGCTGCGATTATTCCGTTCTTAGAGAATCTTAAGAAAGATCCTGAGAAGACAATGCTTCGTTGGCCAAATCGTGCAGATGTTATTGATCAACAAATAGAGAAGATTAAAAAAATTATTGGGGAATAAATTGATCAATTCTGATATTGATTTTGTCTTATTGCAGGAAAGGTTTCGGAATTCGAAACCTTTTCATCACATTGTAATTGATAACTTTTTCCAGCCAGAAGTTGCGAAAAAGATTGCTGATGAATTTCCTGCACATGATAGTAATGTTTGGACTGTTGATTATAATAATCCTGTTGAAGTTAAGAAGGGATGTTCGCACTGGGATAAATTCCCAAAGTCAATTTATTCAGCTTTATTTTATTTGTGCAGTCAAGAGTTTATTGGTAGACTTTCAAAACTAGTTGACAAAGATAAAATCTATGCTGACTATGGACTCAATGGTGGTGGGATCCACTCACACTCTAGAGGTGGAAAACTGAATATGCATAAAGATTATTCAATCCATCCTAAAGTAAACTACAGGAGAAATTATAATATTATTGTTTATATGGAGCCAGAATGGAAATCTGAATGGGGCGGTGGACTTCAGCTCTGGGATCATGATGAAAAAAATAATCAACCAAAAAGTGTCATCCATGAGGTTGAGAATCTTTTTAATAGAGCAATTATATTTGACACAACTCAAAACTCTTGGCATGGTCTCCCTAGAAAAATAACATGCCCACCAGAACAGTCTAGAAAAAGTCTCGCTTGTTACTACATGAGTGAGATTGTGGAAGGTACAGAAGAAAGAAAAAGGGCATTATTCACACCATATGAAGATCAAAAGAAAGATCCAAGCATTGTTAAGTTTTGTGAAGACAGAAGTAAGTAGTCGTATGATAGATGTTAAAATTGCTATTGCAACTAACATAAAATTTGAACAGAAGACACTTCCTATTCTTATTCCTAATTTAGTAAAAAACGGAATAAACTCTAAACAAATACACATATTCAGTGGGGGTTATGAAACCTACGGACACACAGATACTGGTGGTGAACACTATCACCAACTAGATCATAACTCATATGAGTATAGTCCACTGATTGAAATTGTCGATAAAGAAATAAAAGCAGACTATTGGTTTCTGATTCATGATACTTGTATGGTTGGTCCTAAATTTAAGGAATTGATGTATAGCATTCCTAAACACAAACCAGAGAAGATTGCTCTTAGAATCGAACCTTCCATGTCGATTGGACTGTATAGTTATGATTATTTGATGACAGTCAGACAAAAACTTTTAGCGATAAAGAATAAAGACTATTCAGAATATTCAATGCTTTTTTGGAAAGATTGGGGATTTAGAAACGAGGACTATATTCTTTGGAAAACTGCACCGAAGCCAGAACTATATCTTGATGATCCTAGATTTTGGGTTACTGCGGAAGAAAATCCTTATGGGACTTCTACTACCAGAAGAACGGAATACTATCCTGCACTAGACCTATATAAGAGTAAATCGAACTGGGGACAAACCTCAGACCACAGTAAACATTTTAATATAATGCAAATTGATTTATGATGGAGAAGCAATTGATAACATTTATCGCTACAGCATACAAAGAAAAATATGACCCATACATGTTTCTCGCCTCTCTTCTTCTACAGAAAGATGATAGGTGGAACTGCATAGTTTATTCCGATGAACCGAATCCGAGTATAAAAAGTGCAGTAAAACATTTTAAAGACAAGAGAATCAAACTAGTTGAGAACGAAGTTGCAACTGGGTTTTGGGGACATTATAATAGAAAGAAAGCTCTAGAAGAAATGGTAGATAGCGAATTTGTAATTCAGACCTCTATCCAAAATTACTACACGCCAAATACAGTTTCTGATCTTATGGAATTCTTGCCGAATCAAGACTTAATCTTCTTTGATTGCATACACTCTCACCACAAATACACCGTGCAAAGTTCTGAACCTAAGATATCTAAAATTGATTGGGGATCATTTGTTGTAAGAACTTCTGTGGCAAAACAAGTAGGGATAAATAATCCTGAGTCAATTGTTTGTGATGGAATATTTGTTGAAAGCTGTATGAAGGTAAAAACCCTAAGATACGGTAAAATTAATAAGATACTAACAGTCCATAATTAATATGAAAATAGCCATTGTTGGTGGCGGATGGGTTGGCTGCCATCTGGCCATGAAATTGAAAGCTGACCATGAAATTACTATCTTTGAGAAAAATAAACTGCTTTTCTCGGAAACGTCATTCTCCAATCAAAATAGATTACATCAAGGTTATCATTACGCTAGAAATTATAAAACTAGAAAATTATGTGAAGACACATTTGATCTTTTTATGAACGATTATGGTATGTTTACCGATACCGTTTATAATAATTATTATTGCATACCAGAAAATTCAGTTATAGATTTTAAAACATATCAACAGATATTCGAACACTTAGAAAATGGTCAGGTAGATAATCCATCTGAACTGAAGAATATCGAAGGCAGCTTATGGGTTGCTGAACGATATATTAAGTTTTATGAACTACAAGCAATATTCAATCTCCAGCTCGCATCATTAGTAAAGCATAAGGAGATCAAGAATCTAAAGACTCTGGCTAAAGATTATGACCTAGTAATCAATGCAACTAATAATTGTTTGAATCAGGTTAAGAATACTTTCTATGAGATGGCACTAACCCTCGTTTATGAGAAAACTAAAAAGACCACCTATGATGCAATAACATTAGTGGATGGTCCTTTCTTTTCAATCTATCCTTATAGAGATAATTGCTTCAGCTTGACTGATGTGGAACAAACCCCAGTGGCTGTTCTCAAAACCGCCAAGGAAGTTAATTCATTTAAAGTCGATGAGGAAGAAATACAAGACAGAATAGATCTAATGGAAGAGAAGGTTCTAAAATATTATCCTAAATTTAAAAGCCATTTTAATTATTTGGGCTTTTACATTTCAATTAAGTCAAAGGTGGATAGTGCTTCTGCTGATAGATCTCCTGTGATAACTAAACAAGACAATATCGTTAACTGCTTCAGCGGTAAGATACAAGGCATTTATAAAATCCAAAAGTATATAGAAGATTTAATAAATGAAAAATGAAGAAATTATAGAGCTTTATCTTAAATATTTGAATAGAGAACCAACTCTAGATGAGATTGAAAAAAATAAACATAAAAAACTAGTAGACTTCGAAGATGAAATTCAAAGCTGCGTAGAAAGAAGAATGATGGGAGGTTTTACTGCAAATGGTGTGCCTAGAATTAAAATAGCATTACTTCTTCCTGGTCATCTTAGAAACATGAATATTAGTCATTTTCTAAAAAATAAAAATAATAATTACGACATCCATGATATAGATGTTTTTATCCATACATGGGATAATCTCGGATTTAAGGGAAATGAAACTGACTTAAATGATTCTGTAGATCGTTCTAAGATTGAAAGCATGGTCAACACTATCCCTAAAGTTAAAAAATATATTATTGAAAATAATAAGGAGTATATTTTAGAAAATGAAGATAGTGATATTGGATATTTTAACTGGTCTTCTCCTGAAGTATTCATAAAGTCTCAACTATACTCAATTTATAATTGTTATAAATTGATGGAAGAATATGCTAAAAAAACCAACACAAAATATGAATTGGTTATCAAGGCGAGGCATGAGTGCGATGTCCCCAAGTTTAATATATCGAAATACCTTTTAGATGAAATAAACTCTCATGATATAATTTTTGTACCAAACAAAGGTGCAAATCACAACCACCCAGAATATGATAATGGTTGTGAAACTTGTAATAAAATGTACTACAAACATAACATGAAAGTTGTACATGTATTTGAACATACTAATATCGTTTGCGATCTTTATGCATATGGTAGTATGAAATCTATGAAAGATTATTGCTCATTATATTTGACATACGATGATATAAACAGAAAACACGTAAAACAGAATTTAAAATTCTTAAATAAAGTTAAAACTAAGTATAAGAAAGAAGGCAATACATATTATCTGGATAAAACAGAACAAGGTCATTTAGATACTTTATATTATTACACTTGTTCTTATCCAGAAAGAATATTAACAAAACATCTAAAAGATTACATGTTAGTATCAAGTGAAGAGATTAGTATCGCATTTACGAGATAATTATGAAAATATTAGTTGGTAATACTGGGTTAATTGGAAAAACATTACAAGAGTCAGACCATTTCGTTGGTATCAATACCAGCAACATTAATCAATATGGTGGGCTTGTGGACAATGGAGACGAATTATATCTGTCTTGTTTACCAGCTGCTAAGTGGATAGTTAATCAGAGACTACAAATCGACATTGAGAATATCAATAGTATCATGCGTTCTCTTTCTATGAGAAGATACTCCAAGATTGTATTGTTCTCGACTATTGATGTTTATAGTGAATCTCCAGTCGGAGTAAATGAAAACTTCATACCCACAGTCAGTAAACTGAGCTATGGTGGTAATCGTTATCTGTTTGAGCTTTATGTTAGGAGTCTATTGAAGACGGATGATCTTAAGATCTTTCGTCTACCTGCGCTCTATAACAAACACATAAAGAAGAATATACTGTTCGATTTAATCAATAATAATAATGTGGATCAGATTAATCTCAATTCTGCTTATCAGTGGTACAACCTAGATAAATTATATTCTGATGTAATTAAATATTCAAAAAACTATCCAGATAAAACTGTGTTTAATTTATTCCCAGAACCTATCGAAACGAAAGATATAGTTTCTTTATTCCCGCAGTATAACTTGACTTTATCTGGAAATAGGGTAGAATATATGTATGCAACAAAATATTCCTCAATTCCATACATGATGAGTCGTCAAGAATCATTTGAAGATATAAAGAAATTTGTAAATGAAATTAGCAGTAAGTAATCTAGCCTGGGATCTAAAAGATTCTGATGAAGTATTCAA
>Ga0214206_1000385_pt1 | contig 12276 bp, 14 predicted proteins | sample TroBogEpilimnion_26_FD_153044 | JGI IMG/M metagenome (GOLD analysis project Ga0214206, IMG submission 153044) | Freshwater microbial communities from Trout Bog Lake, WI - 07JUL2009 epilimnion | ecosystem: Environmental > Aquatic > Freshwater > Lake > Epilimnion/Euphotic zone | place: Trout Bog...
TTCCCGTGTATTGAATGCTTTGCGTTCTCTAGCCCGAACATTACCTCAGCCTTGCTCATTGCGCCAATATCCTTCATATCTGTGTGGTCATAGTTAAAAAACCAACAATCAAAGCCCATAGCTCGTGAATACTCTAATAGAACAGCTGATGAGCTTAGTCCAGCTGCATCGTTATCCATAGCAAAAATTATGTGCTCAGAGCTTCTAATAAGATTAATCTGTTCTTTAGAGACTGCTGAACCACAGACAGCTACGCCACCTAAAAGCTTTAATGAGGCAAGCCTAGCAACGTCTAAAGGGGACTCTACGACAATCATGTCTGGTCCTTGGTATTTTTCATATCCAAACAAGGTAGAAGACTTTTTTATCTTAGGGGGAAAATTATTAAAGCGCCGTTCTTTAAACCACTTCTCTTGCCAACCAATCAACTTATTACTATATGGGTCTCGTATAGGTAATATCCAACTCTCATTATTTGGGTTCCATAAAATACCGTAGTAATCAGCAGCTATTGAAGTTATGCCCCTAGATATAAGTGCGTAGTTAGGGGGAGAAATAAACGCGCTAAGCATCGACTCGGTAATAGGAACTGATTGTTCTTGTAAAGGTGTTGGTGAGGTTAGCTTTTCAAATGCTTTTGTTAAGTTTCGCTCTCCGCTATTGACCCACTGCTTTGCTAACTCGGAGTCAACTCCTTGGATGTATTCAACAAGAGAACCTAAGTGACCTTTAAAGTGACAAGAAAAACAATTATGAACACCCGTATCAGCATTGATATACCAAGAAGGATTGGTGTCTTCTTTACCTTTACGTTCTAAGTGTGCTGGACAGTGCGCCTTAATCTCATCTCCATTTATAGAAATGATTTCAATTCCTAACCTATCGAGCAAATCTTCCATCTCTTCTACGGTCATAGGTCTTTTGCCGTAATCTCTCTAAAGGTACCTGTATTCCAATCCCATAGCATTGATACCTCTGCTGGTCCTGAGTTACGAGAGGCAATAACTTTAAGTAAACGAGTGGAATCTACGCTATCATCTTCTTTTTGAAGACCAAAAATAACATCGGCATCTTGGTGGAAAGAAGATGAGTAACCAATTGCATCTGTGGTTACTTGACCATTACGCATTTTATTTTCTAATACTTGGGTAGAGATAACAATTGGCTTGTTTACTCTTTGAGCTAAACGTTTTAATGAACGAGTAATGTTAGTAAGAGCCTGTGGACTTCCTGGCTTCTCTCCGTTTTCATCAATCATCAAATACATACCGTCAATGAACACAATGTCAGGTTGGTGCACTTGAATCTTACTGGCTATGGCTGAGACAGTAGAGCCCTCTACAGCGCCAATTAACCAAAACTTTTCGCGCATAGTAGCAATGGCTCGTAACTTAGCCTGTACACGAGATTCTTCCTCAGCAGTTAACGCACCTAATTGATAACGAGTGTGAGAAACACGTGCTCTCATTGCTACATAACGAGAAAGCTGTTCTTGGTTAGTCATTTCAAAAGATTGAAACATTGGTGTCTTACCTTGCTGATGAACGTTTTGTGCAATCTGTAAAGCAAGGGTGGATTTACCAGTTTTAGGAGGAGCAACAATAATAACTAGCTGACCATTTTGTAATCCGTTAGTTGCCCCATCAATAGTGTCAAACCCTGTAGCAACTCCCAATAATCCTGGATTGCTTTTACGATAAAGGTAATCATCCCAAAGTTGCATAGGGTTTTCTGTAATATCTACATCTGTGGACTTTGTTAAGCCTTCTTGTTCAAGTTTAACTATGCCCTTTTGAATCTCAATTAAGGCGCCTTCATGGTCTTTTTCTTTTTCAATCCTTTGAATTGCGTCACCAATCATGGTGATAGTTGCCGACTTGCGACGACTTGCAATTAGCTCGTCAAGAAAGTATTCGATGCTGTCATTAATTACTACATCATCGCGGTAAGAAGGAAAGTTATCTTTAATAACATCGATGCTTGGGCATTCACCATACTTTGTAAAATGCGCTTTTAAGAAAGACCAAATCTTTCGGTCTTCATTATCTAAGAACCAAGAGTCATTAACGTTACGCTGAAATAATTGCGTAAGGTCGCGTTCTTGTATGGCTTTGCCAAGAAGCAGAGTCTCTTTGTTCATAACTGTGTAAAGTCCAATCCCCAATGTCCGTACCGTAGCATCCTAGACGGTAAATCTAGAACGCCCACAACTTCTGGTCTATAGGGAAGTTCTGAGACCAAGTGTTCTATGGATTCGTACGAAGTGAAGTATCTAAACGGGTTAGTACCCATCTTGTCAAGCTTATTGACCAATGTCTGTAATTCTTCGTCATTTAAACTAAAAGAAGCTAATTCCATTGTGTAACCAATGTTTTGAGCAAATACATATAATCGGCTAAGTATAGACCTGTTGTATTTAACTTCTTTGGAAGTAACGGGAAAGACTTTAAACTTCTTAGATATTTTTACATCGTAATCTAAAAATGTATCAGCAGTAACAACTACGCGCTTAGGCAAGTCATTGCTTATATCCCCTTTACGCATTTTTAAACTACCTCTGGTATTCCAAACTTAATAATGAACTCTCTGTTGTGTTTTTCAGAAAGCAAAGCCTTTTCTATATCTTCTTCTGTAACCGATGGATGAAGCTCAGGAATGTACACTCCAGAGTTGTAATCCATTTTAGTTCTAACAATCTTGGCATGTTTACAATATGACCGACCTTTAAAACTTGGGCAGTTGCAGACTACCTTACCGTCGTCAGTAATGCTAACTTCAAATATGCTTGGTCCAGGAACTTGAGACTCTGAAAGAAATATCTGAACCAATGTTGGTGCGCCTTTCAAAATCTCCTCCATTATCGTAGGTCTTTATTTCCATCTACAGGAATATATAAAAAAGCTTCTTTAACAAAACTTCCTGTGGCATCTCCATAAGAAGCTGCCCAATTATCTCGTGAGATGTTACTAGTGACAATTGTAGAAAGCCCATTGTTAAAGCGAGTGCGTAAAACATGGTGAAGCATATTTCTTTGCCACCCTGAAAGGCTTGTGTGCTCCTTTCCTACATCGTCAATCACTAGAACCCTGATGTTATAAGCAGGGTCTTTACAGTCACCTAACATACCCAAGTAGAGCGTTTCTTCTGATTCTGTATGTTCCTCCATTAATTTGCCCTTTAAATCTAAGACATCGTTAAAGGTGGCAAAATAACAAGGGCGTATTAAAACCCCATTGTTGGTTGGTCCAAAAGCCTCTAGTGGGAAAGTGGTTATCATCTCTTGGATAATGGATAGAGCAAGGGTAGTTTTTCCACGACCTGGCTCTCCGTAAAAAAGGATTCCAAGGCCACAGGAAGGGTCTCCGATGTTTTGGATTATCTGACCCTCACGCATCGCCTCAAACCAGTCTGAAATCGCCTCCAAAGCCGTTTTAGGGGTGTCTGTACAGTCGCTTAAGGTCCAGCCAAAACGGTTCTTAGGAATGTTGGCGGTTTGAAGCCAAGAACGGCGCCTAACCTTGGTATCAAAGTCTTTCAATTCAAACATTCTTCTTACCCCTTCTAGCGCGGAACTTAGCTAAAGACTCTTCTGCTTGAACTTGAGCCGTCTCTAAATCATCTGTTGAGTTTACCCGTAGCTTAGCTTGAGAGGATAGCTCTGAGTACCTGCTCATAAATATCTTCCAAAGAGCATCTGCGTCTGTGTACTTTGAAAAGTTCATAGTGGCAAAAAATATATTCATCATCTCAATTTCAATTTCGCCATCTGTATCGAACTTCTTACGATTATCTTCAAGAACGTAGGCAAACCGAGATTTAGTTACCTGCCAAGGCTTGATGTGCCAAATGCCGTGAACTCTGTTAGCAAACTCAAAAGAAACATCTGTGGCTGTCCAGTCTTTAGGCTTACGGGTGCGACGTTCTGTAAGGCGTTTTTCGTGATGCTCTGACTTAGCTACCTCATACTCAATCTTCTTCTCAGCCTTTGCTTTAGCGCGAGCTTCGCGGATTTCGTCATCTTCGCTAGAAGTTCTATCAAAGAATTGATACCCCACTTTTTCCTCCTCGCGAACCCCGTTCGTGGATTCGTATAATGACTTAATAGAATTAGTTAATACTTGTATTTTGCTATTCTGCACACTCTGTTGTATCTGAAGGGGGATTTTCAGGCCCCACGAACCCGCTTCCAGAAACCCAGTATCAGTCACATAACTTACAGTTACAACGCGGTTTCCAACCCGTTCTTTACGGGTCAAAATAAAGCCGACGTCTCGCAATTCTCTCAGTGCGGTTTGTATTGCATCCCTACCCTCAGCAACTTCCATAGACAGCCTTTCAGCACTAATCGCCATATCACTATTGACGAAGTACATAAGGACTGCTCTAGCCCTGAGAGATAGCTTCTTCACTTGCTTTTCTTAGCCTGCTCCAATAGGACTCCTGATAACCTGTGAAGCTCCTCAATAGACTTTACTAGGTCAAACTCTAGTTGTTCTACTGGTGGCTTTACTTTGATGGGTTCGGTTATCTTAGGGGCAGGAATTTCATTTAGGGGAACTAGCCCGTCACAGAGGTTAACTGCTGGTATTCCAGAGTTCTGACAGGCTATCAAAATGTCTGTATCTTCCTCTGACCATAGCAAGAAGGCTGTTGAATCTTGCCCCTTAAGAAACTCTGTTGCGTCCTTTACAGGGTCGTTAGAAGGCGATTGTGAGGCGCCTGGTATTCCTGTGGTCTGGGCATCTTCATGGCAAAAGACCATGATGTCTTTATTTTTCTCTTTTGCGTATTGCGCAGCAAAGGTCTGACTCTTAGTAGGCGCTTTTTCATACGCTAGAACCAAAGTGCCTTCTGCACCTTTTGCGTAATAGTGGTCTTCCATAAGAGCTTCAGTATTGGCTCTACTGCTTTCGCCATTACCAGCAACTAATACAAAGTACATCTGACCTCCTCGTTGGGAGGCACATATTACACGCCCTAGCGGTCTTGTCCAACCGCCCTGATAACGGCAGCCTGATAGGTGCTAAGTCTTTCTGATAAGATAATTAAGAAGGAGCCAAGAAACGCCCCTGCCGAAACTTTAATAATAATCTTTGTATTAAAAACTGGTTCTAAAGCAATAGTTCCCAAGAAAGATAGCAACAAAAAGAAAAACGCGTTAACGGCGCGTCGTGTAAGAGCAAGGGCAAGTAAATCCCTAACAGGTTCTAATAGCACACTAAAAAACGCCGTAAACATTCCTACCAGTAATAAATTAAGCATAGGGTAATACTACTACGTTCCAGGCTGTGCTAAGAACAACTCAAAGGTTGTTCCATAGTTAATCCAATCAGGAAGCTTAGCGACTAGACGGCTTTGGACAGAGAAACGGTTTCTGTAATAGTGGCTTCTAGAGGCATTGACTGTGCCCTCCCAGAAAAGGTCGCTTAGCTCTGCTAGACCGTTACTACCATCAAAGAAAGAGTTTACAAAAGCGCTTTTTTCAAATAGCGCAGCGTCTAGGTAGATACCATCTAAAGCTGATGTAGCAGTCCAGGTCAGTCCTACTTTTGCGGTTACTGCATTTGAAGGCGCTAATTGAGTGATAGAAGGTCTTGCCCAAGCAGCATTTGAAGTAGTTGTAGTTCCTGTATAGGTAGAAATAAGAGTGCTTGAATCGTCGTACCAAGATATAAACGGCGTTAAAGAATAGCTAGAAGTATCGTCATAAGCATAAATACTAAACGTGTAATCATTATTAGCAAAAATAGGCATAGAACTAGATGTTACTGTCACTAATCCAGCTGCAATAGGGTATACCTCTGCTGAACCTCCGCTTATACTTACAGAAGGAGCGTCTGGGTCTACACCAACTTCATTGTTAGAAAGTGTGGCTGTTGAATTTGTAAAAGTCCAATTAGATGTATTTGCTTCAAAATTTGGATTAATAATTTCATTAATTCTATTAGCAATTAAAGTAATCTCTAACTGACGAGCATCTTGAAAATAAGTGGCAGATGAACCAGCTTCAAATTGAAGAGCGTCTAAATAATGAGTTTCGTTAGCTACAGCACTTGCAATGTTAATACGAGGTACAGCAAAAAATGCGTTAGCAGGAGAGGTAACAGAAGTTGTAAACCGTGTCCAAGATGATGTTGTGTCATTTGCACTAGAGCCTGAAGAAGATGGGGTAAGCGCTACGCCATTTCTGTCATACCAGTAAATTTGTGCGCTAACAGCTCTTCCTGTGGCTCCAGCCTTTGCATATCCAGTAAAGGTATAGGCAGTAGAGGCACTTACAGGAATACCGTAATGAATAGGGTTATCGCCAGAAAGAGCAATAGTAACGTTCCCTGTAGTTGTTGCTGTTATTTGTAAAGTAGCATTTTGTACGTTTGGAAAATTAGGGTGAGAAGACGGTTCGTTATAGGGGACAATTGTTGGTAAGTCAGTTTTAGAGTGTCTAGCCAAAGTAGCGTTAGCTACAGAAGCCCAACTGCCAATAGATTGTTCAAATGAAGAGTCATTAAAGTCCAACATAATGTTTTTGCCTAAGGTAACTACGTTATCGTATCCAGCGTAAGCTTTTATAAACTCATTAAGCCCTTGCTTAGTTCCTTTTCCTTGGTTTAAAATAGAAATGTTTCTTAAGAATATACGAGATTGTTTAAGCCCAAGATTAGGCTCGTATTTAAGGCCAAATTCTTCCATAAAAGTTGGAATTAAAGCACCATGAAGATTAGTAACGTCATATCTATTAGTTACGTTTTCTGTTTGACTTTTATAAGTATCTAACTGAAATGCAAAAAGCTTTAAAAATCTTTTAATAAAATCATTGTTTGACTCTAAGTATGTATCATAAGGAATAGTTGAGGTAAGAACTGTTGGCAAATAGTTATACATAGTAGTTGCTGTGTTATAGTCTTTAACAGAAATGCCAATAGCATTTCCAGCAATACGCCATAAACCTGTGTTACTGTCTCTTACAAAAATAGTGTAGTAGTAAGGTTGCGCTGGTTTAAGACCAATATTATTAGGAGTTTGCCCACTGTCTAAGTAAAAAGAAGGAGCAACGTTATTGGCAAAATCAAATAGTATATCTCCATCGTCTGGAGTAACAGCAAAACCATAGCTATTTCTAATTAAACGCATGTAATCCCATGCACCTGCTGGTGTGTCCCAAGTCAGTTGAATAGTTAAATAAGTGTAAGGTTTTGCAACAAAATTAGTGGCGTTAAAACTTACTTTTGAGTTAGACCCATAGTAAACGTCACCATAGTAATCAATTCCATATGTAGCCAATTACATTCCACCTAAAAGTAAATTTCCTTCAAATCCTGTGCTTCCACCACCCGCAACGTTAACAGCGCTAAAGTTACCTAGAGCATCAACATAAGCTAAAACTGTACCACTAGAATCTTTCCATTCTTGAAGGTGAGCAGTTTGACCTGATGTTGCTTTAATAGTAAGTCCCACAGTGCTTGTTGTACTAGGGGTAATTGTGCTCCCACCAGTATTTTTTACATACTGAGTATGGGTATCAGCAACAATTCCTATTTCAATGTTTGATAAACGTCCTACTATTGTTGAGTAGTCTCTCCCATCGTTATACCAAGCGCTAGATGAAGACGCTGCCGTAGAAACAGATGGACTAGTACCAATTGTGGTCTCTAGTGCAACTACTTCAGCTCTAAGAGTATTAGGGTCGTTGGCAATAACAAGGTCAACGGTGTTTACCTTGTCAGGGCCAAAGTTAATTATGTTGGATGGATAGGAAGCAGTTGTCATTTTTGTCCTTAACTTACGATTCCGCCGACAGGAGTGATAGTAAAGACGCCAGCTTTAGGGATTTCATTTACTGCACAAGGAATACTATTAATTCCAGTTGTAGCAATAGAAGATGTCCATAAATTAGCGCCTGTAGTGGTTCCGCTACCACCTGCGTTAGCAGATAAGGTAATCGTCCCAGCCCCCGTATCAAATGCCGAAATTGTTGTTCCAGAAGGTATTGTTACAGTTCCAGTAGACCCTTGTAGCAAAGCAACTTGCTGACCAACGGCTACATTTAAAAATGAGCTAACATTTGAGATTGTTGGGCTTGATGAAGCAATATCACCTGAAAATGAAGCATCTGCTCTTGTTAAAAGCGTAATATCTGCATAATCAAGTCCAGATACATTAGCAAGTGTTTGGTGTATATATTGAAGAACTACATTTTCAGCAAAAATTACACTTGTAAAGTCTAAAATATTTGCTAAAGCCTGATTAATAGCTGTTGTTACGTCTGATTGACGATATTGGCTAAGAATATGTGCTGTTAGTGAAATATTAATAGGCACATATTTAGGAGGGTTTACTGTAATAGTTGTTGTTGCAGGTGCTTTATCTGTTAAATAACTTACTAAATCAGTTACAGCAGTATTAAAGGTTGTAGTAACAGCTCCCGTAGCGTCTACTCCAGGAGTACCAATACTTGTATCTCCAAATGGAGCAATATATAGAACAATGTTGTTATAAGCAGACCCAGAATCCGCAATGGCTTTTGCAATACTTGGAACTTGAACAGCAAGGGCAGAGTAATCGTTTAATGATACCGCTCTGCTTAACGCTGTATAAGCTAATGGAGCATTAATACGGATGCTGTCTGTAGTCTCCCTATCAGCACCTCCTGCAGCAGCAGATTGGTTTGTTACACGCACACCAGCCAAAATATTATTAAGTTGGTAAGTAAGAGTTCCAGGACCAACATTTCCTAGAGCTCCTCCCCCAATACGATATGTAACATAAATAGAATTAATAGGAGGAATACGACCGCTTACTCCATCACCAAAATTAATATAAGAAATATTATTAGCATCTGTATAAACAACATAAGAAGGGTCATTAGAACCCGCATCAATAATGTATGGAATTTCCGTATAAACTGTGCCTACAGGAATTCCTCCAACTAACGAACCAACAATTACATTTGTTGTGTTTGCAATTAAAGGGTTTTTAGAAAGTGAAAAACTTTGATTTACAGAACCGTTAGAATCTCCAATATATTCATACGCAATTGTCTCACCTTGAGTAGCTGAAACTGTTGCAGTGCTATTTGCTGAAACAAGTACGTCAAAATCTGTTTCAAAAATAATTTGTGTATTAACACCGTTTACAGTTGTTGTAGTAGCTACTTGAGTAAGTGCTGGAATGGTAACAGCTGAAGTTGTGCTATTACTAAAAGTTAATTGCACTGTAGCAGGGGTAGCGGAGCTTGGTGTGTAACCAAGCATTTGAGCAATAGCTAAAACAGATGCACGTTGAGTTGCGGTAGAGATAAACCCTTCATTAGCTGAACGGTCAATATAGTAATTGAGCATGTCTCCCATGTATGAAAATAGCTCAATAAGGGTTATTCCAAAATCAGAGGTGTCTGTAGATGTCCATTCTGGCAAAAGAGATGGAATAAGAGCAATCATGTCATCGCGGATAGCGGCATAATCTCTTGAGGTGTAATCCACCTGAGGGATGTAGTTTGATGCCATTAGTACTCCTGAATAATGTCGCCAGAACGGGTAAGTGCGCCTGTTTTAAGAGAAATCTGCGCTTTCTCCCTATTAGGCAGGGTGTAGTCAATTGTAAGGCTTAGTACCCCGCTCTGCGTGTCCATACTAGACCGAACATTGTTTAACGCTAGAGAAGGCAAGTAGTTTTTAAAGACTCCTTGAATACTAGCCTCTACAAGGTTAGCAGCATCAGTTGAATTTTGAAATAAAGCCTCTTTAATTTTGCCACCGTATTCAGGGCGAAAAACTCTTTCACCCATCTCTGTCATAACGGCTGCAGTTACACGACTTTGCCAAATAACCCTAGGGTCATTAGAAGACAAAATTGAACCAGAACTGTCTATAGAAAATGGTAGAACAATTGCACGTTCCATTAGTACACTCCCATCCATACTGGAAAGTTAGAATCTCCGCCTTCAAACATTACCCACACACCTTGATTTATATTAGGAACACCTCGGTGGTAAGTGTGCTCAGCTGCAGTCAACCCTAATTCAGACCCATCTGTTTCAAGTGGGTCAGTACTTGTTTTATGTGGGTGCTTTAGTGACCCAGAATTACCAGAATGGTGGGCGTTAAGGGTAACAGTATGCGTGTGAGAACTTGAGCCCATACCACCATCATTTACAGAACTTGTTGTAATAACATCCGTATGGTTTACAAGAAGAGCTGCTACTTGAGCTGCGGTATGCGCAATATGGTCAGGATGGTTTGCGTTATCAGTTACTGGAAGACAAGGATATGCCCAATTTGTAATGTTGGTATGTAGTACTTGAGGAACTCTTAACTTAATGCGGTTAAGGCTTTCAGGGTCTTCATTATCTATGCAAACCCCACGATAAATGCCGTAATAACGATTATCGTCCATGAGCATTCCTCATTTTAGCCAACGCCGAAGGTGGCGTACTTTTTTCAACAGTTAGGGGAGCTTTTAAGTTTCCTCCAGTACCTGACCATTTGTATGTAGGAGCAGATTTAGAAAGTACTTTAGGCACATTTTTTACTTTAGAAAAAGGAGTTTTAGCAGATTCTTTTGCGCTATGACCAGTTTTCTTTAGAGAAGTTTTTGGCTTTGCGTTTTTTTGTTTAACTCCTGGCTTTATTACTCGTTTAATATTTTGACTAGGCAAATTTACACTTTTATTATCAGTCCACTTAGAAGAAAGTCCTAAAGAGTCAGTACCTACAGTTAATGTAGAGTAATACTCTGAATTTCCTTTTACATGTTGCTCAGAAGATAATACAATCCAATATCCAGAGTAACTTGTACCAAGACCATCTAAAAATATTGGAGAATCTGGCAATACTGTTGGATTTCCTTGTATAACTACTTCTCCCCTATAAGCATATCTGTTTCTTTCATCAGCAGCATCCGCTTCAGATTTAGCAATTTTATAAGTAGGAGCAACTGTATGTGTATGATAAGAGTCAAAAATAGGTGCAGTAGATTTTACCCTAGTTGTTTTAATAGGTGTTTGATTTGTATGAGCATGGTCAATGGATGAAGTTCTATCTACGCCAGCAATAGCCACCGTTGCTTTTGAAGCATCTGCATAAGGAATAGCTTCACCAATCATAGGATTAAATGAGTAAATACCGCTTGCTACTGTTTCAAGACCTCTTAAAGCATAATAAGCAGCTTCTTGGCGTAAATCAGTAAAGTCTTGAGTTAGTGGTTGAAAAATAAGGGTTGTATTATCGGCTTTTAAAGAATACCCGTTTTGTTTAGCAAGTTTTACCATTAATTCCCAATCAGACATCCCTGCTTGTGAAATTTGGTCATAAACACGTGTTGTTGGAATAGCTATATAGGAAAAACTATTAGCATCTGCTATATCAGCAATTACTTGGTCAGCTGTAGTATTTGTCCAAATTTTTTGAGACTGTTGTTTAAATACGTAAGAAGCCCCAATAAGATGAATATCAACGTAGTTTTTTTCTGGTGAAATATCTGGTTCAATATGATGAACATAGCCATTAAAAGTTCTTGTGCTTCCAAAGCCATTTATAGTTACAATAATAGGAGTATTTGCAGAAATAGAGTCATAAGAAACAGCCCAATCAATAAACCGAACTATTGCTGTTTCATGTTCATATCTAGAATGGGTAGAGGTAAAACTATATCCTCTTACCAAAGGTATGCTTAAAGTAGGAAACTCCACGTTTAAATGACTAAACACGAGGAATCCTTAAAACGGTACCAGGGGCAATATTTGTATAATCAGTTATCTCTGGATTATATTCAGGAATAAGCCACCAATAATCTGAGCGAGTGTAATATTGATAGGCAATTGTTTCTAAACGCTCATCTTGCATGTAAGTGTGTTCCCACCAGCTAAGCTTTCCTGGAACATCAAACTCATAAAAAACAATAGGGTTTGCATTTCCATCTTGAACAAATGACACGTAGTCAATAAGCTGAGTGTAGTACCTAGAGTTTTGATAAATCATTTACCAACACCCCCAGTATTTGTTAATGGTTGAATATTTGCCCTTAGGTCTACCGTTATAGAAACGTCTGTTCTAATAGGCACAAGGTCTCTAGTAAAGGCAAGGTGATTTACTCCTATTGAAGATACAACCCCTACAAATTTTTGATTTCCAAGGTCAAGGCGAATAAGGGCAGGCATTAAGTACCCAATATTAGAGGTGTCTCTTCCTCCTATGCCTTTCCATCCAGAACCATTAACAGTTTTATATAAGTACTCAATGTCTGCCTCTGTACCATATGTCATAAGTTCTGCAATTTTAT
>Ga0214206_1000386_pt1 | contig 12259 bp, 8 predicted proteins | sample TroBogEpilimnion_26_FD_153044 | JGI IMG/M metagenome (GOLD analysis project Ga0214206, IMG submission 153044) | Freshwater microbial communities from Trout Bog Lake, WI - 07JUL2009 epilimnion | ecosystem: Environmental > Aquatic > Freshwater > Lake > Epilimnion/Euphotic zone | place: Trout Bog...
CGGCGATCTCGACGATGGAGGCCGCGGGGACGCCGGCGCCGCGGAGCCCTTTGATGGCGTTCTTCTTCAGGGCCTGGACGAGTTCCGCGTTGTAGCCTGCCGACACGATGGCGAAGCGGAGTTCGGCGCCATCGATGGCGTCAGGGGTGGGCTTGTCGAGGCTCATGGCAGAAGAACGGATGGCCGATGGAGTCGGTTCCGAACCTTCCTGCAAGCGGAAACGGCCGGAATCCCCTTAGAACGGAACCTGCTCGACGATCTCCAACCCGTAGCCGCCCAGGCCCACCACCTTGCGCGGGTTGTTCGTGATGAGGCGGATGCGGCGGAGCCCGAGATGAGAAAGGATCTGGGCGCCGATGCCATAGTCGCGTGCGTCCATGGCGCCGAGGCGGATGCCGGCCTGGTCGGCCTGCACGCCGCCGAAGGGCTGGGTGACGTGGACGATCACGCCGCGGCCGGCCTTGGCCACCGCTTCGAAGCTGGAAGCGAGCGAGGTGCCGGCGCCGAAGGCGCTGCCGCGGAAGAGGTCGCCGAGCATGTTCTCGCGCTGCACGCGCACGAGCGTCGGGGATTCGTCCGGCTGGCCGAGCGTGAACACGAGGTGCTGGCGGCCGTCCGGCAGCGAGCGGTAGACGCGCAGGGCGAATTCGCCCCAGGCCGACTGGAAGGGGCTTTCGGCGACGAGCTCGACGAGGCGTTCGCGGCGGTGGCGGAACTCGATGAGCTGCGCGATAGAGATCATGTGAAGGCCGAACTTCTTCTTGAGTTCGACGAGTTCCGGCAGGCGAGCCATCGAGCCGTCCTCGTTCAGGATTTCGCAGATGACGCCGCTCGGATGGAGGCCGGCGAGCGACGCGAGGTCGACGGCGGCTTCGGTGTGGCCTGCGCGCTGGAGGACGCCGCCGGGCCGGGCGAGGAGCGGGAAGATGTGGCCGGGCTGCACGAGCGCTTCGGGCTTGGCCTGGGGGTCGGCGAGGATCGCGATCGTCTTCGCGCGGTCGTAGGCGGAGATGCCGGTGGAGATGCCTTCCGCGGCGTCTACGGCGACGGCGAAGGCGGTGCGCTGGGATTCGCGGTTCTCCGGGACCATCTGGGAGATGCCCAGGCGGCGGAGCTGATGTTCGACGGTCGGCACGCAGATGAGGCCGCGCGCGTGGCGGATCATCATGTTGACGGTCTCAGGGGTGGCTTTGGACGCCGCCATCACGAGGTCTCCCTCGTTCTCGCGGTTCTCGTCGTCGGTCACGATGACGAGCTTCCCGGCGGCGATGTCCGCTAGGGCTTCCTCGATGGTGTCGAAGGGCTCGTTCATGAAAGAGGGAGGTTCGAACTTGGTCGTAACCTCCCTCGGTGCAAGCGGGGAGATGACTCCCTGCCCGTAAAACGGCCCGCGGGACCTTATTTGGCGGCGGCGGCCTTGCCTTTGGCCTTCCCCTTGGCGGCAGGCGCGGCGGGCGCGGGCGCGGCTTTCATGGCCTCGGCGATCTTGGCGCTGGCTTCTTTCCAGGAGGACTTGGGTTCGCCCTTGGCGCTCCAGATCACGAAATTGCGGAAGGTGGCCGACTGGCCGCCGCAGGTGAAGCCAGGGTTGGCCTTCTCGGCCTTGAAGAGGTCGTTGCTGCCGAACCCGCTGAACTTGCCGTCGATCGTCGCGACCATGGTGTCGCCGACCATCTCGAGCACGACGCTGTGCCAGGTGCCGGCCTCGAACGCCTGCGCCTGGTTCAGGAACACGACGGCCTTGTCGGGTCCGTCGTGGTCATGGTCGTCCTTCTGCACGCGGAAGGCCGTCGGCGTGATCATCACGCGGGCCACGTGTTCCTTGGCGTCATTGATGCTGAGCGAGACCACCTTCGCGCCGTCGAGGCGGAATTCGAACGCGGCGACGAAGTCCTGCAGCTTCATCGGGACGCGGCCGGCGGCGCCATGGTTGTCGGCCGGCAGTTCCTCGACGCGGATGCCTTCGGCGGTACGCTCCCACTTGCCCTTGGCGATCTTCCATTCGGCCGGCTTCGAATCCTTGATGAGCGTGTCGCTCAGGATCTCCTTGTCCGGCTGCGCGAGCAGGGTGGCGGGAGCGTCGGCCGCGCAGAGCGGAGAGACGAGGGCGAGCAGGGCGAGGAGGCGGAGCATCATGAGGAGGGGTACTTCTAGAACAGCGAAAACGGCCGATGGTTGCGATTATTCGTAGGTCAGCTGCGCCGTGGCGTTCGTCTTGGCCGACGAGACCGTGCGGACCCAGTAGGCGTTGAGCCATTCGGGGAAGATGAAGGTCTCCTGGGCGCCCGGGGCCAGCTGGAAGCTCCGGTAGGCCGCGAAGCGTCCGTCGCCGGCCGCGTCGAGCTCCACGGTGATCGTCGTCGCGACCTCGCCATGGTTCGCCAGGGTGAGCGTCTTCTTGTCGTAACCGCTCATGAGGTAGGGGTCGGACGGCTTGTTGGCTTCGACGGCGCTGTTCTTCCAGGGACCTCCATGTCCGCGTGGCTTGCCGAGCTTCCACAGGTAGTCGACCGCGCCGACCCAGACCGCGGCCTTGCCGTCGTCCGAGCGGATGATGTGGCGGTTGTCCGTCTTGGCGTCGTCGTTCACGCCGGTGAGCACCAGCAGGCCGCGGTAGGAGCAGAAGTCGTGCACGGCGAGCGGGCTGGTCGCGATCGGGCGGAGACGGATGGCGCCGCCGGCGTTGACGGCCGTCAGCTCATACATCGTGCCATGCGCCTGGAACAGGTCGCGCTCCGTCACCGCTTCGCGCGCCTTCCGCAAGGTGTCCTTGGCCAGCAGGGAGTCGAACGCGGCGTACTCCGAGCGGGGCAGGCGCCAGTGCTTGCCACCTTCGACGTAGATGACGGAGGCGTCGTCGGCCGTGACGACGCCGCGTGTCATCTCGGTGTTCTTTAGGAAGAAGTCGCGGGCCTTGGCGTCGGCGTTCTTCACGAGCTTCATCTCGGAAGTCAGTTCGTAGAAATCCCCGGGCCTCGTCTCGCCGTCGGCGATCCGCGCGCTGAGCACGCCGAGGGTGCGGAGGTTGCCGCCCCGCGTGAGCACGAAGGCGCCGTTGGAATTGCGTTCGGCGGCGGTGCTCAGGCCGTCGAAGATCGCATCGGGCTTCATGCCGCGCCCGTCACGATTCGCATATTGGAAGAAGACGGTGCCATGCGCGAGGTCGCGGCTGGCGACAGCCCGCACCCAGGCGCCTTGGATCGTGCTGGGCAGCTCAAGCCATCGGCCGGCCTCTCCGGTCGCGAGCTTGGCGGTCAACGCAGAGGACCACTGGCCGTCGCCGCGCGCATCCACTTCGAGGGTGAACGTCGTCTCCGGGCCGCCATCGTGCGCCAGGAAGACCGCTCGCTTGGCGAAGCCCGAGAGGAGGAACGGATCCGAGGGCACGCCTGCCTTGACGGGTTCGTCGATCCAGACGCCTCCGCGGCCGAGGGCGGGTCCGAGCTTGTCCGGGGTGTCGAGCGAGGTGAACCAAAGGTTGGACTGTGATTGGCCGGGCGCGCCCAGCGTGCCCTTGATGGGGCGCTTGTTCAGGAACTCCGACTTGGCGGCGTCATCGCAGCCGAAGACCAGCCGGTCGTTCCAGCGCGCGAAGTCCCCGATGATCTTCAGGTAGGTCGAGCGGGGCGTGATGCCGGCCGATTTCTTGGACGAGAAATCCGCCGGGAAATCCCAGAACATGCCGTGCATCGTCATTAGCTTATGGCCCGGTTCACCGATCTCACGGATGCGCGGCCATTCGGTGTTCCAGCCGTGGGCTCCGTCGTAGGTATGGCTGGCCTTAGGCAGACGGTAGCTCGTCCACTTCCCGTCTTCCATGACCATGAGGATGAGCGAACGGAAGTCCCAGCCGATCGTCCAGACGGGGTCCTTCGCGGGAGCGGCGTTGCCCTCGAGTCCGCCAGGGCCCGTGACTTCGGTGAACTGGTTGCGGCGGATGAGCGACCAGTTGCCCTCGCCGTTGAACGAGCCGAGCGCCCCGCTCGGGATGGTCGGGTCAACGGTGGCCTTGGCGCCTTGCTCGCCGTTGTTCGCGAGGATGACGAATCCTTGTCCGGAGTAGAGTCCTTTGCCGTGGTAGCCGGGCAGCGTCGAGGTGATCGTCGCCGGGCTGACCTCCGCGGTCTGTCCCGGTTTCGGCACGTTCTTGATCTCTTTGATGAGGCCCTTGACCGCGAGCGTGCGGACGTCGACCTCATAGAGGCCGTCTTCCATGGTGGCGAAGTAGACCTTGTTCGCCGGGTCGGTGAGGTGACGGGCGTTGCCGGTGAGACGGCCGGGCATGAGCTTGGGCGGGATGACGCGCACGTCGCGGTTCGCGCCGATGAAGTAAGGACCGATGATCAGCTGGTTCGATTCCTTGTGGATCATGCGGTTCGCCGGCGTGCCGCCGACGCTCTCCGGGTGGACGATTTGCGTCAGCTCAGGGGTGATCTCATAGAGCTTGTCGCTCGATCCGTAGGGCAGGTGCGGGCCGTAGGTGATGACCCAGAGCCGGTCGGCCCACGGCACGACGGCACCGGTACCGCACTCGCCTTCGTTGTTGAAATAGGCGAGTTCGGGATAGATGCCGGACCATTCCTGCGGGGCGGCGGAGGCTGAGAGCGCGGTCAGGGCGAACGCGACGAGCGAACGGAGCGGAGACGAGGACATGCCCCGACTTTTTGCCGCCGGCCTTCGGCTGGCAAGGTCAGGATAAGGCTCGTAGAAGAAAGACGATGAGCAACCAGCACCCGAGCGCCGCCGCCGGTACGCCGAGCAGCCGGGCGATGCTTTTGGATTGGGCCTGCGAAAGGAAGGCGAGGGCGAGGAGCGCGCCGCCGGCCGGCCCGAGCCAACGATACGGCAGCGCGAGCCGCAGGTTCATCGTCGGCACGAAGGCGCACGCCTGCGCGATCCAGGTCATCACATGAAGCAGGGCCGCGGCGAGGCCGTTGATCCACGATGCCGGCCAGGCGAGCCAGTCGCTCACACCGCACGCGACCGAAGCCATACCCAGCATCAGCGGCAGTTCGGAAAGGGGGACGAGCACGAGGTTCACGAAGACGCCGCCCCAGCTCGCCGCGCCGAAGAGCCCGAGCGTCAGCGGCGTGCCCGCGAAGGTGGCCGCGAGCGAAACACACAGGCCTCCGAGCAGGAACTTCCGCGCCTTCCATCGGAGTTTCTGCGTCGGGGTCTGCGCGTCGGCCGGCGTGAGCCGCTCTTCCTCCGTCGGTCGTGCGCAGAGGTTCGCCGCCGGCCCGCCGGCCGCGATGATGCCGAGCACCGCCGCGTAGCTCAGCTGGAAGCCGGCGTCGGTGCACGCTTCCGGCGTGAGGATGAGCGTGGTGGCACAGGCGAGCGCGAGCGACTGCAGGGCGGGCGTGTCTCTTTCGCCTGCGCGGCCGCCCCAGATGAACGCGGCCATGATCCAGGCGCGTACCGAGGACGGGGAGGCGCCGGTGATCTCGACGTAGAGCCAGAGCAGGCCGAGGATGACCACCCCGGAGGGAAGTTCCGGGAGGCGTGCGCGCTTCGCCAGCCAGAGCAAGGCCGCCGCCATGCCGGCGATGTGCAGTCCGCTGATCGCGAAAAGGTGCAGCGTCCCTGTCGTCATGAACGCCGTCTTGGCGTCCGCCGGCAGGAGCGCCGTCCGCCCGAGCATCGTCGCGGCGAGCATCGCGCCGCCTTCGGGGTCATCCCAGGGCAGCGTGCGCAGCCATGTTTCCAACCGCGCCTGCTGCGCCTGTCTCCAGACCGCGAAGCGCGAAGGCCGCGCCAGTTCGCCGAGCACGTGGCCGCCGCGCAGCTTCAGCGTCGCGCCTTGGGAGCGCAGCCACGCGTCGAAGCCGTCCGCCTCCGCGGCGATCGGCGTCAGTCCGCCGGAGATCATCAGCTCGGCGCCTTCGGCGGGGCAGGCTCCATGCGCCGAAAGCGCGACGCGTCGCCGGAAATAGCCGCCGTCGCGGTCCGTGATCCAGCCGAGGCCCGTCCACCCGTCGCCGTCCTTGCGCGGCGTCGCGTGTTCGATGAGGATGGGCACCTCCACGAACGGGCGGCGGACGAAGACGGGTCCTTGCGGCGGGAGCCTGAGCTGATGCCACGCCGCGCCGATCGTCGTGCCGGCGATGACAATCGCGTAGCCGGCGATCAGCGTATGGCGGCGGTTGAGCCAGCCGATCGCGACCGCGGTCAAGCCGACTGCCAGCCAAGGTCCCGGCGGGACGCCCGCCGCCGCATCGATCGCGCAGCCGAGCAGGAGCGGCAGGGCGAGCCAGAGCGCCGGACAGTGTCCGAAGCGGTCGGGGGTCAGGGAGTCTTGTTCCAGGGGGTCGGGCCTTGCCATGCGCGGAGGCCTTGGCCTCCGACGGACAGGGACCGGACCTCCGCGGCCAGCGAACCCCAGGCGGGGACCTTGGCGAGGGCAGGGGTCTGGAGGAGATTACTTAGGGGAATGACGACAAACCCACGGGAAGACCACCTAGGGTGGGGGAGGGTGACCGTCGGACTGTCCCACGCCCCTCCTTCAAAGAAGAGCAGGTCGATGTCTAGGGTGCGTGGCCCGTTGCGGTTGGCGGTTCGCTCCCGGCCGAGAGTACGCTCGATTTGCAGGGTATGGATCAGAAGTTCGTCCGGATTAAAATTACAAATAACTGATAAACAGAGATTTAGGAATTTGGGTTGGTCGGTATACCCTACTGGATCCGAGTCGACGGCCGTTGAAATGGCCAAAATACGGGTTCCTGGGAGCTTCCCGAGAAGCTCGATGGCTTGCCCCAAGATATCAGCCCGGTCGCCGAGGTTGCTGCCAAGGCCGAGGATATAGTGGTGCGGATTACCCTTCACGCCCTCTCGCGACGGATCTTGACCGAAATGGCGTCGAATTCGGCGGCCACCGGAGCGAAGGGTTTGGTGACCTCGACCGTGACGGCCTTGACCACTCCGAAAGTGCCCAGAATACGCGCGGCGATCTGTTGGGCCAGCGTCTCGATTAGGTAGACCGGTGCTCCGGTCAGCTGGGCCTCCACCGTCCTGATCACCTGGGCGTAATCGACGGTCAGTTTCAGGTCGTCGGCGGCGGCCGCCGGACGGGTGTCGACCTCGAGGTCGACGGAGACCGTGAACCGCTGGCCGAGACGCTTCTCCTCGGGCAGGGCGCCATGGTGTCCGAAGGACTTGATGCCGGCTATCCTGATGATGTCCACGCCCCGATGAATGCCCGCCCGGGACGCCCCTGCAAGCGCCTTCCCTCGGTGCGCCCGCAATTGTTAGAAGTCCCCACTTGACCAACCTTCCGAGGGTCGCTGACAGTCCGCGGAACATTATGCCTAAGAGGACCGATATCCGCTCAATCCTCATCATCGGCTCGGGACCGATCATCATCGGCCAAGCCTGCGAGTTCGATTATTCCGGCACCCAGGCCTGCCGCTCGCTCCGCGAAGAAGGCTACCGCGTCATCCTGGTGAACTCCAACCCGGCCACGATCATGACGGACCCGGAGACGGCGGACGTCACCTACGTGGAACCCCTCACGGTCGAATCCGTTGAACGCATCATCGCCAAGGAGAAGCCCGACGCGCTCCTCCCGACGCTCGGCGGCCAGACGGCGCTCAACCTTTCCCTCAAGCTCGCGCGCACCGGCGTCCTCAAGAAGTACGGCGTCGAACTCATCGGCGCGAAGGAAGAGGCGATCGAACGCGGCGAAGACCGCGAGATCTTCAAGAAGCTGATGCTCGACATCGGCCTCGACGTCCCTCGTTCCCGCGTCGTCAAGTCCCTCGAGACCGCGCGCGAGACCATCTCCCTCATCGGCGGCGAGTTCCCCGTCATCATCCGTCCTTCCTACACGCTCGGCGGCACCGGCGGCGGCATCGCCTACAACAAGGAGGAGTTCGAGCGCATGGCCCAGGCCGGCCTCGACGCCTCGCCCGTCCATGAGGTCCTCATCGAGGAATGCCTCCTGGGCTGGAAGGAATACGAGATGGAAGTGATGCGCGACCACAAGGACCAGTGCGTCATCATCTGCTCCATCGAGAACTTCGACCCGATGGGCGTCCACACCGGCGACTCGATCACCGTCGCCCCCGCGCTCACGCTGACCGACAAGGAATACCAGCTGATGCGCGACGCCTCGTTCGCCGTCATCCGCGCCGTCGGCGTCGAGACCGGCGGTTCCAACATCCAGTTCTCGGTCAACCCGGCCAACGGCCGCATGATCGTCATCGAGATGAACCCGCGCGTGTCGCGTTCGTCCGCCCTCGCCTCCAAGGCCACCGGATTCCCGATCGCGAAGATCGCCGCCAAGCTCGCCGTGGGCTATACGCTCGACGAGCTCCAGAACGACATCACGAAGTCCACGCCGGCCTGCTTCGAGCCGACCATCGACTACGTCGTCACCAAGATCCCGCGCTTCACGTTCGAGAAGTTCGTCGGCGCCGACACGACCCTCACTTCCGCGATGAAGTCCGTCGGCGAGGCGATGGCCATCGGCCGCACGTTCAAGGAATCCTTCCAGAAGGCGCTCCGCTCCCTCGAGATCGGCGCCTGGGGCTTCGGCTGTGGCGGCAAGTTCGGCGACTCGGCCTTCGCCGACCTCACCGAGATCCGCGCGCGCCTCGCTCGCCCGAATCCGGAACGTCCTTTCTTCGTCCGCTACGCGATGCTCGCCGGCCTGACGGAGAAGGAGATCTTCGACCTCTCCAAGATCGATCCGTGGTTCCTGCGCCAGCTGCGTGGCATCGTCGACCTCGAGCTCGCCCTCAAGGCCGCGGGCAAGTCCGTCGGCACCGACCTGCTCCGCCAGGCGAAAGAGGCCGGCTTCGCCGACCGCCAGATCGCCCACGCCACCGGTCTCTCCCCGGCCGACGTCTACGCCAAGCGCAACGCCGCCGGCATCAAGACGACCTTCCGCCTCGTCGACACCTGCGCCGCGGAGTTCGAATCCTTCACGCCATATTTCTACTCGTCGTACGGCGACGAGTCCGAGGTCCGTCCGTCCCCCAAGAAAAAGGTGATGATCCTCGGCGGCGGACCGAACCGCATCGGCCAGGGCATCGAGTTCGACTACTGCTGCGTCCACGCCTCCTACGCGCTCCGCGCCGCCGGTTACGAGACGGTGATGGTGAACTCCAATCCTGAGACGGTCTCGACCGACTACGACACCTCCGACCGCCTCTACTTCGAGCCGCTCACGCTCGAGGACATCCTCGAGATCTACCGCACCGAGCAGTGCGTCGGCGCGATCGTCCAGTTCGGCGGCCAGACCCCGCTCAACCTCGCGGCCGACCTCGAGGCCCACGGCGTCACGGTCGTCGGCACCTCGCCCGCGAGCATCGCGCTCGCCGAGGACCGCCAGCAGTTCAAGGACATCCTCATCGAGCTCGGCATCCGCCAGCCGGTCAACAAGACCGCCCTCTCGGCCGAAGAAGCCTACCAGGCCGCCGAAGAGATCGGCTTCCCCGTCCTCCTCCGTCCGTCCTTCGTGCTCGGCGGCCGCGGCATGTTCATCGTCTACGGCATGGATGAGCTGAAGTCCGTCGTCCGCGAGGCCTTCGATGTCGCCCCGGGCAAGCCTGTGCTGCTCGACAAGTTCCTCGAGGATGCGATCGAGCTCGACGTCGACGCGATCTCCGACGGCGAGACCACCGTCATCGGCGGCATGCTTGAGCACATCGAGCACGCGGGCGTCCACTCCGGCGACGCCGGCATGGTGCTGCCTCCGCACTCGCTCTCGCCGGCCCTCGTCGACGAAGTCCGTCGCATCACCCACTCGCTCGCCAAGCGCCTGAAGGTCGTCGGCCTGATGAACATCCAGTTCGCGATCAAGGACGGCATCGTCTTCATGCTCGAGGTCAACCCGCGCGCCTCCCGCACGATCCCGTTCGTGTCGAAGGCCATCGGCGTGCCGCTCGCGAAGCTCGCCTCGCTCTGCATGCTCGGCGCCAAGCTCAAAGACCTCGGCTTCACCCGCGAGATCCGTCCGCCCTACTGGTCCGTCAAGGAATCCGTCTTCCCGTTCAGCCGCTTCCCCGGCGCCCCCGTCGCGCTCTCGCCCGAGATGCGCTCCACCGGCGAAGTCATGGGTTGCGACGACGATCTCGGCATGGCCTACGCCAAGGCGCAGATGGCCGCGCAGCCCGCGCTCCCGGTCGCCGGCAACGCGTTCCTCTCCGTCAAGGATCGCGACAAGGACGGCGCCGTCGCCGTCGCCCGCGACCTCGCCTCCCTCGGCTTCAACATCTACTCCACCAGCGGCACCGCCGCGGCCATCGAGGCCGCCGGCGTCAAGGTCACCAAGCTCGGCAAGATCTCGGAAGGCGCCCGCCCCAACGCGCTCGACCTCCTGAAGAACGGCCAGCTGCAGATGATCGTGAACACCGCCGCCGGCATGCTCCCGCGCAAGGACGAGAACGCGATGCGTTCCGAGGCCGTGCTGCGTGGCGTGTACATGGCTTCCACGATGAACGCGGCCCGCGCGGCCGTCCTGGGCATCCGCTCCCTGCGTGAACACCCCCTCACGGTCAGTTCCTTGCAGGAGCACGCAAAGGTGCTTCCCCCGAAGGCCTGAATCGGGTAGGAACTTCTTTCCCATGAAATACCCCGTCCTCGCCGCGCTGGCCGTCGCCGTCGCGTCTCTCCATGCCGCCGATGAGGCGAAGTCCAATACGGCCGCTCCGGCCCCCGTCACTCCTCCCCCCGCAAAAATCGTGAAACCGCTCACCCCTGATCAGGTCAAACAGGCCTGGACCATGCTTGGCTTCTCCATCGCCAGCCAGTCCCCCATGCCGCAAGTGAACTCGCAGCTCGAGCTCACCGACGAGGAGATCGAACTCTTCCTCGCCGGCGTGCGCCAGGCGATGCGCGGCGATAAGCCGAAGTTCAACCCGGCCGAGCTCGGCGAAGGCGCCGACGCGATGTTCCAGGAACGCGTCAACGCCAAGGCCGGCAAGTGGGGCAAGCAGAACGACGAATTCCTCGCCAAGATCGACGCCGACAAGTCGGTGACGAAGACCGCCTCCGGTCTCCGCTACAAGATCCTCGCCGCCGGTTCCGACGTGAAGCCGACCGCCGCTTCCACCGTGAAGTGCCGCTACGAAGGCAAGCTCGTCGACGGCAAGGTCTTCGACTCCACCAAGACCCGCAACAACGAGCCGACCGAGTTCCCCCTCAGCGGCGTGATCCCGGCCTGGACCGAGGGCGTCCAGCTCATCGGCGTCGGCGGCAAGATCGTCCTCTATTGCCCGTCCTCCATCGCTTACGGCGACCAGGGCCAGGGTCCGATTCCCGGCAAGTCCGTCCTCGAATTCGAGGTCGAGCTCGTCGAGATCTCGAAGGCCAAGTAAGGGCTGAATCCGGTCCTTTGCACGCGGCGCATCGAAAGGTGCGCCGCTTTGTTTTGCAGTGGGAACAAAGACCCCGCTATGAGGTACTACCCCCTGCATGCGTCTTGTCCTCACCCTGGCATTTCTGATCTCGGCGTCCCTCCGTGGCGCCGAGCTCGGCGCGCCTGCGTCGACGGCCGCTCCGGCCTCGGCGCTGACCTTGGACAAGGCGATCGACCGGGCTTTGCTCAATAATCTCGGCCTCGCCGTCACCCGGCTTTCCAGCGCCAACGCCCTCGAGGGCGTCGAGATCGCCCAGGCCGCGTTCGACCCCGGCTTCAGCTGGACGAATACTTTGGCCGGCAGCCGGACCCCGACGCAGCTGGGCGTCGGCGACCCGGCCGACCGTTCGCACGATTCGGTCGTCAGTCTCAGCGAGCATTTCACCTGGGGCGGCACGCTCTCGGTCGGCGCGAACATGACGAGGGCCTGGACGGAGTCCGGCGACGTCGGCACGGCCTCCGCCTACAATTTCGGCACGTCGGTCTCCTACACCCAGCCCTTGCTCGCCGGCGGCTGGCAGGCGGCCAACCTGACGACGCTCATCTCCGCCCGCCAAAGCGCCTACCGCGGTCGCCTGACTCTACGTGCCGCGACGCTCGACCTGATCCGTGACACGGAGATCGCCTACTGGAACCTCGCCGGTGCGCGCACCTTGGTCGCGGCGCGCGAGACGAGCCTGCGCTCGTCGGAATCCTTGCTCGCCCAGGTGAAGGCCAAGCGCGCCCTCGGCGACGCGACCTTACTCGAGGAGCTGCAGGCCGAAGCCGACGTCTCGACGCAGCGCGTCGCGCTGCTTTCCGCCCAGCAGGCCGTCGACGGCGCCGAGATGACCCTGCGCCGCGGATTGGGCCGCGGCGATGTCGCCGACGTTGAGAAGGGGATCGACGTGCTGCCGT
>Ga0214206_1000389_pt1 | contig 12242 bp, 31 predicted proteins | sample TroBogEpilimnion_26_FD_153044 | JGI IMG/M metagenome (GOLD analysis project Ga0214206, IMG submission 153044) | Freshwater microbial communities from Trout Bog Lake, WI - 07JUL2009 epilimnion | ecosystem: Environmental > Aquatic > Freshwater > Lake > Epilimnion/Euphotic zone | place: Trout Bog...
TAGGCGGTATAGATAGTACCTGCCCTAAGTGTGTGGAAGTGGCAACAATTATTAAGTGCGATTATTGTGGCACTACCGAGGACGTAGACACTTACTCTCACGAGGCTATGGTAATCAACACTTGCCTTAAGTGTGAAGTTATGGCAGAAATGGCGGGCGAGGCTTACGTAGCGGAATTACGGGAGGCGGAATAATGAAGGGCAAAATTATCACGGGGGGGCTAGTAATAGCCCTCCTAGTAGGTTCGTTTATTATCCGTGCGAATACTCACACGGGAAATTGTAAGCACACTAGCGATGGGCTAGTATGCAAAATACTATGGGGGGCAAAATAATGATGTGTAAGTGCTGGGACTATTGGTCTAATCGTTGTTTCAACGAGAAGTGCTGGAATTATAGGGGGGCAAAATGAGTACCATAACAACAATAGAAGAAGTCTTTACTACTAATTGCGGGTGCTGGGACTGCCCAAAGTGTGGCTTACTCATGACGAGCGATGAAGAAGCGCCTACGTGTGATGAGTGTCAGGTCGAGGGAGTCATGGCAGATTATTGCCAAGACGCCTGCTATGACTATAAGCATGAGAATTGGGAGTCAGACTTCTTTCCTACGTGGCTTAAGTTAGTCGGAGAACCCGAGCACTTGCTTATTCAAGGTCGAGCCATGGGTTGGCAGAGGCAGAACGGCATGGCAACGTTAGACGCTACGTGGGGTAATTTGTATCGCGCCCTTAGTATCAACGGAGAATACACACTACATATGAAGCTTGAGGGCGAAAATTTTACAGTGCTCAGATACTCACACGATGAGCCTACTGGAGCGCACTTCAGTATTCATCCTACTATAGTGTTTGAGGAGGAATAATGAATACAGAAGATACAAAAGAAAAACTCAAAGAACAGTTGTATCAAGCATGGTTGTTGAAGCAAGAACAATTATGGAATGAGTACAAAGACTAGACTTAGCCCCCGCTAAGAACGCGAGCCCGCCTTGGTCCCTAATCCCGAGGCGGGTGGCGCGGTAAGAATGTTTGTGTTGGTGGCTGGTATGTGTGGTGTGTGTGTACAAGCTAGCCCCTAGACACCGAAGGTGTTCCAACACAAACATCTGCCCGCCTGTGGATAACTTAGTACACAGGGGCTTCTAATAATCTCACCATAGGTCTAGAGTAGGCTCATCACCAGATAGGTGAGAGAAAAAGAATAGGGGCAAAAAATGGCACATAATCTAGAGCAAAGCGAGAGTGGCGAGACCGCTTTCGCATTGCGCGGGTCTCCCGCTTGGCACAACTTAGGAACGGTATTCGATATAAACGCGGATATCAACACCTCCAAAATGCTTGAAATCGCACATCTTGATAAGTGGGATATCCGTTTAGAGGAAATCACATATCCCGATGGTTACACCAAAACTAAATCCGCATATAGTGTTGTTCGCACACATCCTTTCAACAACAATCCCGACGTGTTATCCGTAGTGGGCGAAAAATACAAGGTGGTACAAAATGAGGAATTATTCGCTTTCGGTGATAATCTTACCGACGGTGGCGCAAAATGGGAAAGCGCGGGTTCAATCAAGGACGGCAAAATTGTATTCGGCTCTCTTGTTGTCCCTCGAGAATTTATCCTAGACCCTAACGGCGTTGCGGATAAAACCGTTACTTATTTACTAGTACACACATCACACGACGGCTCAACCGCGCTACAGGCTAATATCACACCTGTTCGCGTAGTCTGCCAAAACACCTTGAATATGGCGCTTTCAAATACCACACAATCTTTCAAGGTAAAGCACACTCAAACAATCGGTGGACGTATGGATGAGGCTCAACGTGTACTAGGATTAACTAGTACGCATATGGACGAATTCCAAACACTAGCGCAAAATCTATTCGAGACGGAGATAACAAATGCGCAATTCGACAAATTGGTTGCCTCTATCTATCCCGCAAACGCAGACGCAGACAAGATGTCTGCTACAAAATACGCCAATCAAATCGACGCTATTCATAACCTCTATAAAGTGGCACGAACACAAGACGGAATTCGTGGCACTAAATGGGGAGCGCTCAACGCGCTCACAGAGTACGTTGACTATAACCGCACAGCGCGGACAGGTAACAATGAAAGTATTATGGCAAACGCCAGCGGTCTAGCGGTCTCAACTAAGGCTAAGAAAGCCGAAATCCTACAAGCAGTACAAGCACTCTAGCCCACAAGTGAGTGGGGGGCGAAAGCCTCCCACGCACTCGGGCGTGTCGCAAGAAATGTTTGTGTTGGCGACCGTGACGATAGGAGCGGAGCATAAGCTTTAAAGCTTTTAACACCGAAGGTGTCCGACACAAACATTCGCCCTGTGGATAACTTAATACACAACTATTGCGCATTTATCTTAAGTAGATTATTGTCCTCGATGTGAGAAACTCTCACGGAAAAGAGAGAAAGGTCAGAAAATGTCTCTAGATTACGACTTCAATGAGGTCAAAGATTGGGAAACGCTCCACGGCGGTCTTAAAGAGTTAGAGGATTGTACAGATGAGGAAGCGCTGGAATATCACAAGACAACTCATTTATCGTTTGTTTGTATGATTATACAAATGAACGGTGTTTCCGAGGCAAATTATCAAGAGTTTTGGATACGCACGGCTCTCTATCAAGGTATGTACGGGGCTTCATTTAAGTATCAAGGCAATGATATCTACTACTCTCTTAAAGATGTACACCGTCGCATTGGTTACTCTACTAATGTTTTTACAGAAACTCGTACCCACTACTTATCTAAGATTAAGAAGTTGGTAGAACGTGATTGTAACGAAATGTTACAGGGGGCAAAATAATGAATATTGAAATAAATACAGAGGATTTTTGGGACGCACTTACAGGTGCCGACTTTGGAAATTGCCAAGACTTTGTAACCGTTATTGGGAGATGGGAGTCAGATGTCCCAAGCGGTTTAACCTTTACTCATTTAAATAAAGATGATGATGGAGAAAGCGAAACTTATCTAACTTTAGAACAAATGAAGGCAGGCTACGTTAAGGCTCTTGAAAACGGTGATTCTCATTGCGGTGAAAGTTTGAACCTGGACGACCCAGATGCTTGCTTCGCATATATCGTACTTCAATACGCACTTTACGGTGAGGTTGTATTCGGCTAAGTACAGACGTTCTTGCCACGCGTTCGGGCGTGTCGGGAATGTTTGTGTTGGCGAGGGAGCCTGCGAGCGAGCATAAGCATAAAGCATTTATAACAGCGAAGCTGTTCAACACAAACAACGCGGGGGCTGTGGATAACTTAGTCCACAAGAATTGCGCCCTTGAGAGGATTAGATTATCTTTCATCTTGTAGGGGTCAACCTACATCAAACTAACGAAAAGGTCAGAAATGTCAAGAAAAGATTGGGAACTAATCGCAGAGTGTATCAAGAGAGCGCGTTACTATGACGCTTCTCCACAGTATGCCTTGGCTCTAGATAGAGTTACAGGCTTTCTTAATACTGAATTCATTACTACCCACGATAATTACAAGGCGGAATTATTTCTATCAGCCTGTGAATACGGCAAACTACCTCGTGAAAGTGAGGTTGAATATGATTACAGCCGATAACATATTAAGGCTAGAAAATGCTAAACACGCTATACGCATTACTAAGGCTAGTTTAGACCCTGCCACCGCACCTCGCTTTGATAAGGCTAGTATAGAGGCGGAGCGTCAAAAAGTAGCAGAGGGTCTAGATGACGCGCTGGAACTATTAAAATTGTGCCAAGAGCGTCTACTAAATGGGGTGGCGTAATGAAAGTTATATCCGCTACTGAGGTAGTTACAGAGATAAATCAAGTCCTTGAATTTGAGCACGAGGGCGATATTTACAAGTGGGTCGGCTACCAATCTGAAAAGTGGTCGGACACCGACATCTATAAAAATGAAAAGTGGCTCTCACCTGAGAACTACCCTGACTTTATAGATGAACTAGACTTATATGAGTTGTGGGACGCAAATTTCAAAGGGGAAAAAAATGAAAACCATTAGTAATCCTATCTGTTGTGAGCACGACTACTATGAGAATTATTGCGCTTGTTGCTCTAACCAATGTGAGAAATGTAGAGAGGATTAAAAATGGAGTTTTTTGAGAGCCTTGACGCACAGGCGCAGAAAAAAGCATATGAAAATGTCGCCTATGAACTACTTGACGACTACTTATATAACTATCAAGAATACGCTGAGGAGCGTCTTATGAAAAGCCTTAAAAATGAGAAGGAATTCCACCACATCTACCTCAAGTGGGCAGAGAAACAGGTTTCTCCCGCCTGATTACTGACCTTTTTAGGCGGTTGAGAATACTGAGAGAGCGGGTTGCCCCCCGCTCTTTCTTTAATTTAGCATAGATTTCGCGCCCTTTGAGATGTTTGTGTCGGTGCCTTTATATAGGTGCCATATACGTGCCCTCTGTGCCACTAACGAACACCTTCGGTGTTAAAACAGCAAAGCTGTATGGCGTAGCCAACACAAACATTGCTGAGAATTGCCTGTAAGTACGCTGAGTGAGAGTGGCGAGCGCAAATTGAGCCAAATGTAGACAAATCGCTATGTTGCTAAGTCGGCAGAGAGAGAACACGGCTACTACTTAGCCTAGTAAAGAGTGTGCGCAGAGATAGCACCAGATTTTCGACCCTGTGCTCAGTTTATTATCGTGATAACACTAGAACGCAGAGAGAAGTGGTATCCCCTATACCTATATAAATAAAGACTAAGAAGGCAAAGGGCGCGAAATTTACATAGAGAGCCTGTGCTCATCTCAGGTGAGAGCCTGTGCCTATCGCAGGTGAGAGCCTGTGGATAACTTATTCCACAGAGTATTGACCTATTTAGAGAATAGATTAGGCTTCGATAGTCAGGTTATCTACACCATACCTATACGGGGATATTACTTCTCTATACGGGTTAGTAGGTAATCTGACCCTAACGAATTGAAAGGGGCAAAAATGGATATGGAGCACTTAAATTGCGCATATTGTGAAGCTGGTATTGCGCAGGAGCACAACCCTCAGCCTAGCACGGCTCAAGTATGTATCGAGTGCGGTAATGAGGTTCAAGCCGTAGACAATCAAGGTCGGTGCGTTACTTGTATAAGTATGGCTCAAATTGGGCTAATCATTAAAGATATCGAGGGGGCAAAATAATGGGCGCTATGAAGGAACAGTACACCGCTATTATGATTGAGATAGAGCAAGCTGGTTACGATTTAGACCGCGTTGAGGCGTTTATTGCTTACCTTAATAATGACCATATTCCGTTAGAGGCGTGGTCTGAATACACAGATGAATTCGAGGACGCATATTGCGGAAAATTCGATAGTCGCACAGATTTCGTAAATGACTACATTGACCAAACAGGTCTGCTAGAGCCTAGCCTGTACAAAGCTGAGCACAGTATTGAAACACTAATAAGATACTTTGATGTGGATTACTTTGGGCGCGATTTAATGAACGACCATTGGGAAACCGACGGTCATTACTTTAGGAGTAACTAAGATGAATACAGAGGAAAAATACACTCTCTCGGAGCTCTATGAACAGGCTTACAATTTCGCAATTTCAAGGAGCGTACCTGAGGCTGAGGCTAAGCAATACGCAGAGGATTACTCAAGGCGCGTTATTAAACTAAACAAGTATGACCAAGTGAGGGATTAAAGTGGCTACATACCTAGTAACTATTGAATTTAGTTCAGAGTGGTCTAATCCTCGTAAGTGGAATATAGATGAAATTCTTTCATTAGATGAGGGCGAAAGCGCAGAAATTATCAAGATAGAGGAGGTTAAGTAATGTCCTATACAGAGCTAATTAGACACGTTGGGCACAAAATCGTATGCGTTACATATGGGCAACCTGCCAAACCTGTTGGGGTATCGGTAGAGTGCGAAACCTGCTGGGAAGCCTTAATCACCGAGGACAATCCTGTAAGAAGCTTATGCCAAGACGAGCACACACCAAGAATAGAGGAAGTACTATGAAAGTGAAACAAGCAATAGAACTACTACAAGAGTTACCACTCGACGCTGAAATATGCGCTCAATGGTATGAGAAAGAGGACTTAATTGGTTTTACGGAGGAACCAATGAGTGATGAACTATGGCACGAAGCTTTACGCATAATGGAAAAGTGGGAGTGTTCAGAGTTAAGAGAACTACTTGAAGAAGCAATATATAAAGCCAAAAATAATCTAACTACAAAGGGGAATTAAAAATGGGTTACACACATTACTTTCAACTAAAACAAGTACCGACAGAGCAAGCCTTTATTAAATTTAGTAATGGCGCAAAACAATTAGCCGAAGCCTCAGGCGTCAAGCTCATTACTGAATTCAATAATGAAACCGTTGTGGTCAATGGTGTTAGAGAGGGAGAGCACGAAACCCTATTTATTAGTCGCACCAACACAAAATGGGAGTTCTGTAAAACCGCACAAAAGCCATATGATGAAGTGGTTACCGCTATCTTAATCTTAGCTAAGTATCTATTTCCCTCTATGTATATAAGTTCTGACGGTAATTGGTCAGAGTGGCGCAAGGGGCGCGAGTTATTCACAGGGGTATTCCATTTAGAACCTGCTCAAGGTACAGTATTCGACGGCACTAAAGCTGAACACACGATAGGGAGTTACGCATAATGCCAAAATGTAAAGATTGCGATAATACAGAACTATTTTTAACGTCATACAAAGATATAACAATGAGTAAGTATGACGGAAAAGAAGAGGTAGATAGCTGGTCGGTTAGATACGACAGAACAGATGAAAAAGCACAATGCGGAAAGTGTAATAGCCTTAACATAGAAGGAGACATTTAATGATTAACGACCCTTGCCTAGATTGTGGCACACCAACGCTGGGTGTTATGACTATGGCTGACGGTAGCACCTTAGGTATCGGTATGAACCGCCTCAGCTTTGATGACGGCTGGAGATGTGGAGAGTGCGCTGGATATGAGTGCGACGGTTGCGGAAAGAATATCTACTTAGATGAAGATATAAACATAGTCAATGCGAACGGATATAACGACAAATATCACTACGATTGTTTAACACCTGAACTAAAACTAATAGCAATAGAACAAGGGGAGATAGATGAATAACTACAAAGCGGTAAAGGGATTAGGAGACACTATCACTTGCGATAACTGTACCGACATAGCTGAGGATTGGTTTAGCGACGGCACTCACGCTATATGCGGAGATTGTTACAATGAAAAGCCTATGAGTTGGTCAGAGGTAGCAGAGCTTACACACGTTACACAGGTTGAACAATTTAATTGGTGTGGGTGTGAGGAGCAAGAATATTTCCCTTATGCCGATTGCCCTAGACTATGTGAGATATGTGAGAGCAACGAAAAGGAGAACCCTGAGGGTAAATGGTGTGCGTCTTGTAAAGACGATTACAAAGGGAGCGATAATGAATAAATTACCTGAGCGTGTGAACGCTATGAAGGTTAGTAGTTACAACGTCGAAGAGATAGTAGACGCTATGCTGACTATGGAATATAAAGATAAGGCAGAAGACATCACGATTGAAGACATATTAGATTGGATTGGTGATGATGTAGATATGGATATTGCTGGTAATAACGTTATCTATCAAGATGAGAACGGGGCAGAACTATGAGTGATGAGGTAAGAGAACTTCACTATGTAGTTAAATACAATATGGAAACTAAAGTTTGGGAAATAGATTGGGACGTTATGGAAGCTCGATTTGATGAGGGCAATTACTACGATAGTCGTAGTGGTTGGACTAATCTGCCAAATAAGTTTGAGGACACAATTATTCAAGACCTAAACGTTAGGATTAGTAATGATTAACAATGAGCTTATTACTGATACGGAGATACCACTACTAGATTTAATATACGGAGAGATGAAGAACCGTATGTACGCTACTCAATGTGCGTTAGATGACGCAGACGGAGCTGATAGTAACTTTCATTACTTAGAGGGATTACTTGACGCATATGGATTTGTCTATACTGAAATAGACAGAATAATGAACCTAAGGGGTGAAAAATGATTAGACCAGCGTTTATTAAAACTGCTAATGAACTACAACGTGATATGAATAAAACAATGAAACGGATAGAACAACGTAGGTTAAATACGCAATTAGAAGACCGAGAAGGTTGGGAAAAAGTTAAACAAGCAGAAGACCTTCTTAAAGTTATGAGAGAGAGCACCGATTATCTGCTTCAACTATATGTATATGAAAATACAGATAAAGCAACAGGTGAGTATTGGTTGCGGATAATTAAAATGTGCCAAGAAGCTGAAATGACCGACAGAGAACTTAGAGTGTACCTAAGTCTTGGTGGGTTTTATGAAGAAAAATACACAACAAAAACCCTTGCCACAATTTGGGGCATAACAGAAGCTAGGGTTAAAAAATTAAAAGTAAGTTCATTAAATAAGTTAGAAAACTATATAAAGGGAGAAAAATGAATACAAATGAATATGTACTAAGTTACACAGAGAAAAACACAGAGGGAAAGGAGATTGTTAATGTCTGACGTTAAATACAAAATTAGTTATGGTTTATCAGGAGCGTGTAAAGGCTCTACTGATGAGCTTAATAGTGTTGGGTGTAACAACCGACCTAGCCATTTACAACACCGCACTTTTGGTGGAGTGAGAGGAAAAAGTTTTGGTGAGGGCTGGATAGTTAAGCCCGAAGGTATGTTGGTGGCTTGGTGTTGTTCCTGCTACCGACTTGAAGGTGGAGAAGATTGCGACTACGAACTAGAGGAAGAAGAGGAAGAATAATGTTAGGATACGAACTATCAGACCAAGAAGATATGATTACATCTATTCAATCTGCTTTAATTATTGTTAATCCTGACGATGACCCGCGGTTATATAGTAATCTTAAAAAGACCGAAGACTTCCTACGAGGACTATGGGCAGAAGGGTATTTTGACTAATGAATTCAACACAAACCGCAGTAGGCGCAACAGTAACTATTCGTTGGAAAGATATGCCCGAAGACCTAGTGTTCGAGGAGTATATATCTTTTGGCGAGTATGATGAAGATAACGAGAACGACGGTTTAGGGGTAGATGATTTGTATGTATTTGCCTATGTAGATAGCTTGGAGGAGCTGGAGACTATGCGCTCTAGTAATCCTAATTTTGATTGGTTACTATCGGAGATAATAGAGGTGCACTATGCGTAAATTACTACTAGGACTATTACTGACGGCTGGGCTGGTATCACCTGCTCAAGCCGTAGAACCAACCTAGACGGAACTACTAAATTTATGGTTGGGACGTCTAACGCGTCCGCGTCTGTGGCTAGTTGGGTAACGCTTCATAAAGGGGTAGACTACAACTCTACCTATCAAAACTTAATATCTAATGCAAGTGGTTCAGCAAGTAATGAGTGGCTATCAGGTCGCTATTTATTGATTAACTCATAAGGAGAAGCAAATGGCTAAAAAAATAAATGCTGTATTTAAGGCAGAGTTACATAAAAATGTAGAGAAGGGTGGAGCTTGGATTGCTGAGTACTTTATCCAAAGAGAAGGGGAACCATACAGTTCTTACTACAAAGCTTGGGCTAACGCTAGCGCAGGAAAACGTTGGCTAAAGGTTCTTGTTCAAGAGAACACTCCAAGAAAAAGTATTAAAATGATTGATAGCGGTAAAGTTGATGAGAAGGGCAAGCCTGTCCATTTCACGGGAGAATTAACATACAAGGTGGACGCATAATGAAAGTATTGCTAACAGTAATTGGTTTAACAATAGCTTCTGTTGTACCTGTACAAGCAGATAGCACACCTAACTTAAAGGGTTACATCTGTATTGATAAGCAAGGTATTCACCACAGTTGGCGTGCCGTTTTTGACGGTTCTGTTTACTGTAAATTAGTTCCAAACCCACATAAGTAGGTAAGTTATGAGTGGCGTAGAACCTATTGGATTACCTGATTGGCATACAACTAGCCCTAACCACACACCGTGGGAGGAAGAGGAAGAGGAAGAAGAAGACGAATAACTAAATAAAATTGCCCCAGCTATTAAAGCAAACAGAGAGTTGCTATAGCTGGGGTTTTTTACTATTGGTTGTCTGTTATTAGTTTTACTTCACAAGCGTCTGTTGTGCAGTAAGCCTCACCTATTGCGTCAGAAGCCATACCAGCATAGACACCCTTGAAATCAATAGGGAAAAGAGTCATACGAGCTTCTTCATATTCTTCTTCAGTAATCTGAGTGTAAGGCATCTGTGCGTATGTGTGATTACCTGAAGGTAAGAACGATACGGTCTTTAACTTACCGTCGTACATATGAAGAACTCTCTTAACATCAGAGCTTTCATTTTCAGGATTGAAAGAGACCGTTACGGATACAGAGTTATCTGACCACTCATACTGAGCCGTGGCAGCCAAATCTATCTTCTCGTAAATAGAGACTTCTTTTTCAGAACGAAGAGCGTCAGATTTAACAGGGAAAAATACTACTGATGTTCCTTTTGCGTCTTCACTAGCGGGCTCAACACGATAGTTGGCTAATTTAAAGAGAGGTAACATAGGGTCAGAGTTAGCAAAACGAATAGCTCGTAAAAAGTATTTGCCACCAACAGACCAATGAACTCCTGGAGATTCACCAGCAAGAATTGAAACTGTTCCTGATGGCTTAACTGTAGTCATCTTAATAGATTCACGAATACCAAGCCACTCAGAGTAACCTCTGTCGTAATCTTTAATAACCAAGTAACCTTCATCAAGCCATTTACGAAGAATAGGCAAACCTTTGTTATCAGAGAAATTAGCTACACCTGATACTGATGTACCAATGCGACGGTTACGTTGCATAATAGCGTTAGTCTCTTCCCAATGAGTTGGAAGAAGAGTTACTGTCTTGGCGTAAAGATAAGCAAACTTAAGAGTGCGCTTAAAATCTTCAATAGATTCGTGGCGGTTTAAGTAAGTCTCTACAAGAGTACAACACTCATATGATTCTAAAGATTGTTCAGCGCAAGGGTTGTACCCCATAATGCGCCAATCTTTATTGTTAGGGGCGTCTTTAAGACGACCATACTTACGAGAGACATCCATCCAAATAACTCCTGGCTCACCATTACGAGAGATACCGTCCACAATTCCATCTAGGTTCTGACCTACAGATACCTCAACAGAGTTATTGGACATCCAAGCCCAGCCTGGAGTTTTAGGGTCGTATGAGTTGCGCTCAGGAAAGCGTGTAGGGTTCTTTAAATTAAGGAAATCTTCATCATCTAAACGACCCATCAAAAGCTCAGCTGAACGGCGAACGTTTCCGCTTACAACACAAACTCCTATCATATTGCCAATGTCTGCTATATCCACGCGGGTTATCTTTTGACCAGCACGACCCGAAAACATTTTGACTATATGTTCGTGAAGTCTTAGGAGGGGTTCGTGTCCTGCGGCTGTTCCACCAAACGTTTTAATTGGCGTTCCTGCTGGGCGGATTTCTTTGTAGTCAAATAGTGGAGCCTTCGTATCTGGCTTGAGGTAAGCATTGAGGAGGGCACTGAGGCTTTCGACCCATCCTTCTCTGGTGTCTGGAATGACATATGTTTCTCCTTGAATTGGTTCGTAAATGGCAAATTCTTTATCTGCGCCTTTGTCATCAAACCCAACGCCAACGCCCAACATTGACGCCTCCATAAGGAAAGCGAAAGGTTTAGCTGGGTCTAACTTGGTCATTGAGGTAGTTGATACAAAAGCACAATTCTGTAGGGCAGCTGAGTTGCGTTGCTCGTTAACTATTGGCGTACCCATTACCCATAGTCCGCGTCCTGGTGGTGTCCACTTAAGATTCCACAGACGTTCAAAAGCTTCCTTGGCAGATGAAGCAGCCTTGGCATCAGACCAAGGAAGACGATTCATCTTGGCGTGGTCTTTCTGTAGGGAGTACATCCCGTTGATTACACGCTCGCAAACATCCGTCCAAGTCTCCTTGGTTCCATCTTCTTTAAGTCTGGAATAGGTACGAAGAAACGTAATCTCTCCTACCGAATTGCCTGCCGCATCTTGATAACCCCAAGGTACTTTCTTTTCTTTGTATCCTGTTAGGAAATCTTCTGTTAAGCGGAATGACAATCCCATATTTTCCTTCTCTCTTTTAAATGTGAAAACCCCAAGTATCGGGGGAGGAACTTAGTCTAACGGTGAGTTACAGTAGTCCACAGGGGGAGTATATGCCAGTTCAACAACATACCCTG
>Ga0214206_1000390_pt1 | contig 12242 bp, 22 predicted proteins | sample TroBogEpilimnion_26_FD_153044 | JGI IMG/M metagenome (GOLD analysis project Ga0214206, IMG submission 153044) | Freshwater microbial communities from Trout Bog Lake, WI - 07JUL2009 epilimnion | ecosystem: Environmental > Aquatic > Freshwater > Lake > Epilimnion/Euphotic zone | place: Trout Bog...
AATGAATAATTTAATTTATCCTTTTAACGCAATAGATACAAATATTGATAGCGGTTACGATGGTGCTTATGCTGCTTCTTTTGATATTTTTTCTAATAATCAAGCGCAAGTTGTAGAACTAACAATTGAACAATTAAACGATTTATATGAACGACAAAACTGAAATAATTAAAAGGAAAAGCAGAAGATTTTTTTATCATTATTACAAGCAAAGAAATAAAATGTCTGTTCATTTTGAGGGCAAGTGCATGCTTGTGGACAATGTAGAATGTCATGTCTTTTGTGAAAGCAAGTGGAATAAAACACAACCTTATTTAGTTATGAGAGGTTTTGCAAATAAAATTAATATCGAAAACAATAAAGCAATAATAAAATGAAAGAACTATTAGAGAAACTAAACGCTTGTGAGAAAGCAAGAGAGTGGGCAGAGGGGAAGTCATGGGAAGAAGTCTATGCAACTTGCCATCGAGGTGATTGGCTATTGTGGCTATTTCAAAAAACTAATTCTGAAGATATACAGCTACTAACTCTAGCTAAAGGTCATTGTGCTAATACAGTCAGACATCTAATGACAGATGAAAGAAGTTTAAAATCCGTTGATGCTGCTATCGCATTTGGTGAAGGTAAGATTAGTAGAGAAGATTTGGATGCTGCTGCTTATGCTGCTTATGCTGCTTTTTCTGCTGCTTGGGATGCTGATTATGCTGCTTGGGCTACTGCTGCTTCTGCTTCTAATGCCGCCGCTGCCGCTTCTTATGTTGCTGCTCCTGCTTATGCTGCTGCTATTGCTTATTATAGTAGTTATGAAGAAAACCAAAAGCTAACAGCATACATTTGCCGAAAATATCTACCAATAGAAGTTTGGAATATAAACCTTTAAATTTAAAGTATGGAAACTTTAACTATTGAAGATTTCAAAAAACACATGAACACAGCAAGTCGTATGCAGGCTGCGGACAAAGAGGGCAATACTCTTACTATTTACTTCAATGGCAGAGTTGAATTAGCGATTATTTCAGAAGGTGCAAGAAAAAGAAATATTGGCTACATAAAAGATAATTACTTATATGTACACAGAGAAGAAAACCATCTTCACTTTAAGTCTAATTCATTGGGATTCAACTATATATTATTGAAGCACACAAGCATATTTGACTACATCATGATTGATTTTCGTGATGTAATATATAGAGTGCCAAAAGCTACAATTTTATCTCATGGCAATATTATGAATTTTAAAAATTCCCAAGATGGGAACAGTTTTGAATTACAAATATTTTTAAATTTAAACTTTATTAAACCATTTCAGGTTGACCCTGAACTAAAATCTTAATTATGGAAAATCTTGAAAAAGCATGTATTGATTACCTAAAAGCAATGAGCAAATTTGTTGTAACCAAATGTCAAGAACTCGATGGTGAAAGAATTTTATTAAAGTCTTTTACGAGTGATGCGGCATTGGAAGAAACAATTGATAGTATAAACAACTTTGAAACAATGATGACTGCGCTACAAAATAGAACTAATTTATTGGAATCTACGGCTATGTTAGATGGTAAAGTTAGTATAATGAATGAATTAGTCGAAAGCACAGCAGAATTTCACCATGCCCTAGCTTTGTACTTCACCGAAGATTGTGATTTAAATTAAAGTCAATTGCAATTTTATTTATGATTGTAAAATATTCTATTGATTAATTTTTATTGACAATGGAATATTTTACTATTTATTCCCCCTTATATTTGTATTTCCCCTAAAAATAATAAAATGCGAAATAAAATACTCCCGTTGATGGATGTGAAACAAGTGTCTGAATTACTTAATGTAAGCACTAAACTTACTTATAAACTGATTAAGAAAAACCAAATTCCATATTTGACCGTAAACAAAAAATACCTATTTAGCCACGATGCAATTCTTAAATGGATTGAGCAAAAGTCAATACAGCCAACCAATTAAGAAAAATTAAGTAAAAAAAAATTACAATGGCTAAAAGGAAAGAAACGGTTTATAATCGGATATTGAAGCGGTTTACGGCTATCAATAATAATTTGCCCGAAGAGCAAAAACTTTCCATATCGAAGCGTAGGAAAATAATTAAAGAAGTCATCCTACCTCAATATATAAATGTACCTGTTTCCAAAATAAGAGTTAAGCCACTAAAGGCGTTGATTTTCACTGAATATGAAAAGCAATTGCCACGAGAAGGATGCGACCTTAACTATATTAGCCCTTCGCAATATGCAAATGTAAACTGGTTTGAGATTGATGAATTTATCAGAGAGCGAATGCCTGATTGCATATACATTAGAGTAAATGCAGGAGATAGATTTGGTAAAACCAAAATATTCAATACAAGGGATTACGATTATAATCAAAATGGTGTTCAAATAATCACAGAAAAGATTAGACCTTTTGCAGAAAGCCCACAACGTAAAAACAGAATATATCCTTATTATTCAGGTACACAGAAACTTAGACAAGGCAAAAAAAATGATGGCACTCCCGAAAATTACTTTTTGGATATGGTTCTTTACATCAACGAAAATCCAGTAGCATCTACTGAAACTACAAAATACCAACTACCTAAAACAAGAGAAGTTAATCAAACAAAAAAGAAAATCAAAAATTTGTTGGATGAAAGGTTTAAAGAACTTAAATTAAAAAAAGAAAGAAAAAAGAGAGCAAGAAAAACACTAACAAAAAACATTTCTCAAGTAAAACAAAAGAAAAAGAAAATTTCTAAATCGCCTAAAAGTCAAGCTGCATCTAAGCAATCATATCTTAAACAATTCAATAAGACTGTTGCAATAATTGAAAAACAATATGAAAAAGGGTATATATCCAAAGACAAATTTAAATTATTGATGCAAGAACTTGTTAGTAATCTTAAAGATGGCGGCATCATTTAAAGCGAAAATATGAAAACGAGAAAAAATGAATTATCAACGCAATATACTTATTGTCAAAAAGCATTTGAGCCAGTTTTGTTAAAAAAGATGAAGTCCGAAGGTGCAACTGGTTATTATAAGAAAGGCATATTTGTAACACAAATTGTATGGGATGGCATGTCGTTTATGTTTCCGATAAAAGCTAAAAAGAAGTATGCAGATTTCAAAAAAGGAATATATCTATTCGGCATGGTGCGCAAAGATGCAAAGGCTTTTTTAGCTAACAATCCTAAATTTAAACTCCCAAAAAAGAATCCATCTATTTATTACAACCCTGATTATACAGAAGGTTACGATGGTGCAATAACAGCGACAGACCTTAACCATGCTTATTGGCGCATAGCTTTCAATCTAGGAATTATTTCGGAGCGAACATATACACATGGGCTTGATGATAGCTTGAAAGCGACAAGATTAGCAGCTTTAAGCACGATGGGTGCATCGAAGAAATATTATATGATTAAAAACGGGAATTTAACCGATGAAATGATTGCAGTAGGTGGAGATGAAAGGATAGCTGATTTGTACATTTTGATACGCCACACATGCTTTAACTACATGATGGATATACGTAAAATTCTCGGTGATGGTTTTTTAGCCTATAAAACAGATTGTGTATATTATGCTGCTACTCCTAAAAATAAAAGGGTGGTAAAAGATTACATGGGAAAGAAAGGTCTATTATATAAACAATTGGTTTAATTTTAGGTGTAATTTTAAAAAATAATACCCCACACACGTAGGGTATTAAATCTTTGAAAGGGCAATAAACTAAAATAAATAAGCAAAGTAAAATTAGAACAAATGGCTGATATAAACGATATAAAAACATACATAAATAAAAATGGCTATCCGATTATTCGTAGATGCCAAAACTGCAAGCATTGGAAGCAAGAGTTAAAGACTGAAAATGCAAAAACGCAAAGTGGCTACTGCAAAGCTATGCCTATGATATTTGCATTCACTCTCGAAAAAACAGTATTCCCCATAACAAAAGACTTCTACCTGTGCGAATCCCACGAATTTGATAATGAAGAGCATTTGAGTAGCGTTAGCGAAACAATGCTACTAAAAGATGCAATCAAAAAAAAGGCTGAAATTATTTAGTTATTATTCAAAATAACTTTATCTTTGTGCAATACCCTGTTTTTAAAAGACGTATCAGGTATTATCGTTACTATTTCATTGGATTAGATGAACCAGTAGAGATAATGGCTACGTACAAAGCAGAAGCTAGAAGGTTATTATACGAAACAATTAATAATACCCCTTTATTACAAAAAAGACCTATCATCGGAGAAACTGTTACTTTGCCGATATTCGGGGAAACAACAGAAGAAATAAACGGTGAAGATTATGTTTGGGTCGGATTTGAAAATACAGATACGGGTTGGATGAAATTAACAGACTATGACCAAGCAGAGAAGATTTGACAACGGTGGAGAAATGCAATTATATAGTTCACGTGGAGAATTTATTGCGCAGTATAACTATCCATCAAGGCATCATCGCAAAAATAAATTAAACCAATGGCGTATGTTGTATCAACTTGATAAGAAGTTATATTTTTTACATATAATCCCATTAACAACTTAAATCAAAATCAATGAAAGAAATCCCTAAAATTTCGCAGAGTTTAATGAAGTCTTATGTCAAGTATTTGAATAAGCAAGAATGTGGTTTATTATTCGAGGCAAAGTACATTGATAAAACATTATTTACTGAACCTTCCGAAGCGATGGCTTTGGGTATTTATTTTGAATATTTGGCTACTGGCATGTTACCTAAAAGTGGTAAAGAACCACTACCTGAATATACCCTAAAAGGTGTAATAAAAGAACCTTATAAAAGGGCGCAAGAATCGGCTGAATTTTTCAAAAGGATAATTGCACACTATAATATAAAGATACTTCAAACGGGTCTATATGTAGCAACCGAAGAAGAAAATGGTGTATTGGATATGCTTGCAGAATGGGATGGCAAAAAGGTAATCATAGACCTTAAATATAGTGGCTTGCTCGAAGATAAGTGGAATCCGTTAGGTTGGGAAATAGAGAGCCTACCAATGAAGGATGATATTATGGTGCAAGGTGTTCATTATAAGATGTTAGTTCAAAAAGCAATGGGTATTGAAACCGATTTTTATTACTTCGTTTTTGATACAAAGGATAGCAGCAAGATGAAAATAATTAAGCAGGAAATTGATGAAGATAGATTTGCTGTTCATGCTAATAATTTGACGTTGATTAAAGAAAAATTGGCAGCATCTATGTCAAGGGGATTCAAGGCATATCCCGAATATAATAAGTGCATTGAATGTCCTCTTTTTGAAACATGCGATGTTAAAGCAACAATGCCATTACCAATAACTGTTCACTATTAAAATTTTAGAGATATTAAAAAATATTTTTTTATGTATGTACCTAAAATCGTAATAGAACAAGTCATTAAATTATTTACCGAAGAACCATCATTTAGAGATAATAAATATGCTACTATTGAGAGAATAGTTACAGAATATTATATATCTGAATATGGTAAATCAATTTATACCGATTTTAAATTAATGACAGATATAGATAGGTCATTCAGATTCATACAACAATATATACCTGAATTGAGAGGAGATGAATGGCTAAAAAGACAAAGGCAAGGAGGCAGAATTTCTAAAAATGATTACGATGATTCAAATAATATAGAAGAATTAGTAAAACAGCTTAATTTATTTTAATAAAAACAACTTTCTTTTTTATGAAAAAAAGCCAAGAACAACTAAAAGCAGAGGCAATTTTAGAGCAGCATAGTAATAATATAATTGAGGGAGTACCCCCTACTTTTGAGGGAGTACCCCCTACTTTTACTTTAGATAAAAAAACTCCCGAAGAGGCTGCTATTATCAATTTTAGAAAGCAGTTAAAGGTATATGAAGCAGAGATATTGCCACGTCTATTATCTAATCATGGCATAAGCCCTGAACAGTTTGGACAAACAGTAATATCAGAAGTTAAGAAAAGCGATAAGCTACTTAAAGCATTTATGGTTAATCCTGCGAGCATGTATGCATCTATATTGTTTGCAGCAGAAATAGGACTAATACCTTCTAGCGATATTGGTGAATTTTTCTTAATAGCTAAAAACTTAAAGCAGCCGAATGGAACTTATAAAAATACAGTAACCCCACAGATAGGATATAAGGGTATAGTTAATATATTGCTTAGGTCGGGTGATGTTACTAAGGTACATACAGAAGTAGTGTATGAAGGAGATTTGTTTGAGCCTACCTACGGTTTAGAGCCTACTTTGGTTCATGTGCCTAATTTCGATAATCCACGATTAGCAGCCAACATTAAATTTGCGTATGCAGTAGCAAAAAAGAAAAATGGCGAATACCAATTTGAAATACTTACAAGGAATGAAATAGAGGCAATTAAAGGAATGTCAAAATACGAGAATGAATTGTACTTTAATGACAAGAAAGACCCAAAGAGATGGATGCTACGCAAAGCCGCATTGATACAATTATCTAAGATGCTTGACAAAGATTATCATAGCAAAAAAGCAATACAAATTCATCAAATTTTAGAAGGTGGTGGCTATTTGTCAATAGATAAAGATAACAATGTAAAAACTATTGAAAATTCAACCATCAATCACAAGATAAAAGGAATGAGCAATGTATTGCAAAACTTATCTGATGAAGATTAATTAATTTTATAGTTTATATAAATTTTTTAAAAAAATAATATATTTACATATTATATAACATTCCCAAAAGGGATAAAAAAATTAAATATGGCAAAAAAATCTGAAAAACCTTTTTTTAATCCTAACCAAAAAGAGTGGGATTATGCAACAATTTCTTCTGGCACATATAAGACTAAATCTTGGTTTTCAAAAGAGTATTCATCCAAGTCTGGTTTAGCAAAAGGATTGAAGGCTTATGGATATAAGTCAACTGAACCGTATAATGGTCAAACGTGGAATTATGGGTCAAAACAATATAAAGTTACATTTCAATTTAAATAATAAAAGGAATGAGCAATGTATTGCAAAACTTAACTGATGAAGATTAAGAATTTTAACCCTAATAATTATTATGGAATTATTCCAGTCGGAGGCATTAAGTTCTTATATTGGAAATAAGTATTTTGGAATGTAGCAAATCCTGTCCATGCAGTATATATAGCTACATAACCGAATGCACCTGTAAAAAATGATTCTGATGGTAAGCTATCCCTACCCCAAAAAGGACTTGCAGTAGTTGTATTAGTAGCGATTGATGGATTTTGGTTTGTGAGGTAACTGCCAGCAGAATCATATATGCCTATATATACATTCGTTCCATCATAGCCACCTATTGCGCATAGCCAAGTATTAGGAGTAAAACTTCCTAAAGTTACACTTGCTGAATTAACGCCAGTTACCACGTCATATCGAGAATGAGTTAAACTATATTGATTTAAACCACTATTATAAGTTAAAACAATAGTATATCCCGATAAATTCACTCCTGAAACATTCAAAGCGGAAAATAATGTTTGTGGCACAAGCGAAGTCGTACCACTCGATTGAAACCAAGTAATGAAAGTATATGGCAAAGTACCTAAAAATTGATACGATGTTGGGAGTAAAAAAGATAATTGTGTTGATGGAATACTTCCATTGTATGGCATATTAATATACCCATAATACCCACCACTAGGCTGATATGCAGGGTAATCACGAAGTATAGGTGAGTTATTTATTCCTGTACCTAAGTTAGTTTGAGCATCTTTACCATGAACACTTAAATCTTGAATAAAACTTTGACCCGATGGGAAAGGTTGATTTGCGGCATATAAAGCATTCGGTGAATATACTGGTGGTGTAGATACATCAATAGATAACTGCCCAAAAATGTACGCATTATTGTACGTCGTAATGTACGTTATACCTGATGCAGAATATGTATAAAAAAATCCAATACCTAGATTATTTAATCCTGCCACCGCCGATGTTAAAGACCCACTAATGCCTGTTTGATATACAGAAAAAGAAGCTGCTCCGTTAGCTTTATATTGTACAGATATTTTATTGGATGTACTAAAATTGTATGTAGTAATATCCCATCTATACTGTGTAGTATTGTTCAAATTTGCTTGCAAGTCAATTGGGCTAGATGCAAGATTTACCCTCTGTGTTGCAGACGTATTATTTACAATATTTACAGATATATCAAATGGAGTTTTCATTATACTTCTTCATTATATTCTAAAAAGAAAGGCACGTTTTCACGTTTTTCTAATTCTATAAAATTTATTGAATGTGCGCCACCTTGATTGCTTTTTCTGATAGTATAAAACTGCACTCGCATAGATGTGTTTGCTAATATATCAAAAGTCAAACCACTATTACCATTTAATACCACTAATCCTTTTTCGGGATTATAATAGATTGCATTTACAAACTGATATGGGTCAATGGTTGGAGATAATGTTTCGTATTTCTTATTGCCGTTTGCATCTAAAATAAAGAAAGTGATAGGCGTAGTAAGTTGTGCCGAATTTTGAGAAGCAAAATATAAAGTAAAAGCAAGATACACATCCCTACCCAATGACTGCAAAAATTGATTATAACTAACCCCTGATAATGTTATCGTTCCACCTGTACTAATGCTAGAAGCATCAGCCATAGTTGCTGAAACATTTGCGGTTGTATTATTAACAATTTCTGCTGTTATGGTTGTTGCCATTAATTAAATTTATGCAGAAGCAACGATTTCCCGACCTGCTTCATCCGTTACACAAAGAGTACCATCTTTTTTCTGATAGCATTTCATTCCATAATCTTTCATGCACTCCCTATTCAACTCACTTAATATCATAGGTGGCTCACCCGCCATCATTGCTGATTGGTAAGCATCCATAACTATTCTGCCATTTGCTTTCTGTTCGGGAGTAACTGGCTTAGTAGCATCGAATGATGCAGTCAAAGGATTTTGGATTGCACTTTTAGTTTTATCTATGCCTTTAGGCTTTAATAACCAAAACAAAAGAAACCCACCTCCGAGCATCAATGTAGCTTTATATAAACTATTATTATTCATTATAAATTATTTATTTTTTGCCCTCAATATTAATCCTGTTGTAATAAGCAATACGCTAGTAATACCTATCCAAAACATAGCATTTTGTTTAGACTGCTGCGCTTGTGCTTCCAATATACTTTTCTTAGCGTTAGCAAGTGCCGCATTTGCCGAATCAACTTGTGATTGGTCGATTATCCCACTCTTTACAAACACATCGCTTAGAATAGCCTCTATTTCGTTTTTAGAAAATATAAGTGCTTCCTTTGCTGCGCTTGAAATACCAGTTGACTTCAACTTATCATTGATAGTTGATAAGATACTTTTAGCATCCGTAGCTATTGTATCGGTTGTATTTTTTGCAACTGTTGTTAAACTATCTGCCATATATTCTTAAATTTAAAAACTACTTTAAACATTATTGCAATGTAATATCGCTAGGGTCAACTCTCCAATATCCCGAATTTACTCCCCTTGTGCAATTAACAACTAAATAGCCATCGTTCATAACACTAAATGGTTGGTAATCATCGATATTCAACTTTTGATTCATTTTAAAGTTGAGAACCATGTTACTCTTAACATATTGATTGCTTGTGCTATCATAGTTGTAAAGTTTCCAAACAGAAGGCTGTAAGGTTACTATGTTAGAAACCGAAGAGTTAAAGAATTTATCTAAAATATCGTTAGACCTCTTTGCTCTTGCATCTACTGCAAGTGAAGCAGCATCTTGTTGTGTAATTTGGTCAATTACTGCTTGTAGTTCATCGTATGATTTAATTTCAGATTTACCTACTTGCTCTTGCAATGCAGCAAGTGTGTCTTTCCCAAATATACCATCTATGGTTACACCCAATTCATCTTGCAATTGCTTTACATAATCGTTTTTACTTCCGACCTTCAAAGGGAATCCTTCATCTGTGTTTGTTTTTGGATTAACTACGGGAGGCTTAGGTGGTATTGGCGCAGGGATAGGTACACCAGTTGTAGGCTTAGTTGAAAAATATTTATAAATAAAATAGCCACCTGTTAATAAAATAACAGATATGGCTACATATCCTAATGTCTTTTTTGCGCTCATATTAATGTAGATTTAATTTGCTTTTTATATATTCAAAAATCAAGCTCCAAACCGTTGCCACACCTATTCCTACACCTATTATTTTGGTTTTTAATTTTGAATATTCTTGATGGCTACGCTCTAATGCCTCAACCCTACTGATTATACCAGTTTGACCTAAATCATTACCTGTAAAGGCTGTGTATAATTCACTCACTTCTTTTTGCATAGATTCTTGCCCCTTCTTGATAGAAGTCATTTGGCTATGAATTTCGTCAACCTTTCTTGCTAAATCAATAAGTTCCATTTATTTTTAAATGTTTATCGAATAAAATTAAGAAACACTATTATCAAATTTTAAAATTGATAGTCAACCTTTCTGAAAATGATAAATTCAGGACAATAATTGCTACTGCCCTGAATTTAATACGACTACTTCACTACTTCATAAGTAGGAGTATCTTTTTTAGTTTGCTCTGCTGCTTTTACAACTTCTGCAATTTGATTGTAAGCATTGGCTGCTTGAAAAGCAACATCCATGTTTGGGAATACGCTTTTACTAACCGCCACATCCAAAACTCCTTTCAAAACTAAAAGTGCCTGTTCGTTGTTCATCTTGTTTAAAATTTAAAATTTAAAAAAATCATACCAAAGTTAATCCTAAAGTCTTTGCGCCCCAAGAGTAAGCATAATCATTACTTGTAGGGTTAGATGAATATTGTTGATAATCTGTACCAGTCATAGTAATATTACCTGTTACTATTGGAGTTGCATAAACATCTTCTGCTGCTGTTGCACCTAATAAACCAAAATAAAATACTGCTGTATCTATTAAGTTGTCTGAATTAGAAATCATGTTTAAATATACTGCTGTATAAAAAACACCGTTTACCCAAACCTGAAATGGTTGTATCTGTTTCATGTTATAAATTTATTATGTAGATGATGTACTTGCCAATAAATAATAAGTAGTACCGTTAACAACTAATTTAATCTTATTAGTAACAGTATTGGTGGTAGATGCTGTAACCGTATTACCAGTTCCAAGTCTTAGTTCACCCCCTAAAAATGTATTTCCTGCGGCTACATATAATGCCCATGAGTTTGTAATCGTTACGTTTGTGCCTGCGATTGGTGCGGCTGCTATGTAAACCGTTGCAGCATTGGTATATGTAACACCTGTGTTAGATGCGGCTGCTACCAATCCCAAAAAGCTATTAGCCACAACAAATGTAGCTGTGCCACTTGCAGCAGTCGAGTTATCTGTGTAAGTATTTTGTGCAGATAGCAAATGAACGCCAAACGTGGTTGTATTTGCACCTGTTATTGCGCCTGTGATATTAATTTTAGCATTTGAACCACTTGTAAATGTTACGCTTCCAAAAGCCGATTGACCTGCAAAAACATTAGCATCACTTGCACCTTCCTGATAAATACCATATCTGTTAGTAATAGTTGATGGCACACCTGCTGTACTACTACAAAGAAGTAAGCCATAGTAATTGTTAATCGTGTATGTGTTTGCCCCATTATCTGCTAATATATAACTTGTAATACCAGCAGCATGAGTGATTGTGCTTGATGAAGCGGCGGTGCTTGGAACTTGAAAATAAGCGGTTATTGCGCTCATAGCCCTAGCTTGTGTGCCTTGATTTATTGTGATAGTGCTAGACCCTGAAATAGTAGGTTGTATTTTAAAAAATGCTCCTGCAAAAGGGTTGGTATTTGCAATTGTTCTACTTGCGCTGCTCGTATATACAAGCGCACCGAAGAAGCTAGACGTTGCATACCCTGCGGTCAATGCAGTTCCCACATCGGTTGCTGTATTTATAGTATATACACTTGTAGAACCAGTAGCAGGTATGTTAACTGTATTTTGTATTAAACTTGCACCAGTTACATTCAACTGAACATCAGACCTATCCGTTGCGCCGTTAATATTCACCCTACTATTTAAAAAAGCTATACCAACATTTGTTAATGTACCACCAAATCTTACGTTGCCAGTATTTGCATATAAAGCCCACGAATTTGTTATCGTTGCATTTGTTCCTGCGATTGCTGCGCCTTCAATATAAACCGTTGCTGCGTTGGTATAAGTAACACCTGTGTTAGATGCGGCTGCTACTAATCCCTGAAAACTATTAGCCACAACAAATGTAGCTGT
>Ga0214206_1000393_pt1 | contig 12179 bp, 13 predicted proteins | sample TroBogEpilimnion_26_FD_153044 | JGI IMG/M metagenome (GOLD analysis project Ga0214206, IMG submission 153044) | Freshwater microbial communities from Trout Bog Lake, WI - 07JUL2009 epilimnion | ecosystem: Environmental > Aquatic > Freshwater > Lake > Epilimnion/Euphotic zone | place: Trout Bog...
AAAGTAATAATTATTATGTTTAGATTTATTAATAATATAGTTCAAATTGTTAAATAAATAGTTAGATTTTGTTACATTCTCTGTATTTAAAATTTTTATTAAATTTTTATTCTTATTTGTAAATTTTTTACAATTTTCTATTCTCTCTTTAATATTTTTTGATGGTTGATTTTTTTTTAAAGGATTTTGATTTGTTAATAGCCATATTATCTTTTGTAATTTGAATCGTTTAGAAGCTTCTAAAGAAATGTGTAAATGTCCTTTGTGGGGTGGATCAAAAGTTCCTCCAAGAATGCCAATATTCATTATAGTAGAATATAATTAAGCTCTAATTTGTCCATTACCCTCAATTATATATTTATAAGTAGTTAACTGTTCCAGTCCTACAGGGCCACGAGGATGTAATTTATTTGTTGATATTCCAACTTCAGCTCCGAATCCAAATTCACCACCATCTGCAAATTGTGTTGATGCGTTATGTAATACTATTGAGCTATCCACGTTTGTTAAAAATAATTTAGCATTTTTTTTGTTTTCCGTAATGATACTTTCCGTGTGTTTTGTTCCATATTTATTAATATGTTTTATTGCTTCTTCTATGTTATTAACAACCTTTACAGAAATTTTTGAATCAAGATATTCTGTTTTCCAGTCTTGCTCTTTTGCAATTATACTGTTTTTAAAATTTTTTTTCACAATAGCATCACCTATAATTTCGCAACCACTAATGCTTAATAATTGTAATATTGGTTTTAAATGAGTCTTGATACAAGATTTATGAACAAGCAAAGTTTCAGCTGCTCCACAAATACTAGTGTTTCTCATTTTTGCATTTAAAGTTATTTTTTTTGCCATTTCTAAATTTGCATATTTATCAATATAAACATGACAAAGACCTTCAAGGTGACCTATGATTGGTACACTTGACATTTCTAAAACTTTTTTAACTAAATTTTTTCCTCCTCTTGGAATAATTACGTTAATATATTTATCCATTTTAGACAGCAAATAATCAACTAACTTTCTATCGGTATTTTTAATTAATTGAACACAGTTCTCATCAATTTTATTTTTCTTAAGTGCTTTTATAAATAGTTTAGAAATTACTTTATTAGTCATCAGAGCTTCACTGCCTCCTCTTAATATTACAGCATTACCTGATTTAAAACATAAAGTAGCAACATCTGCAGTTACATTCGGACGCGCTTCATAGATTACACCAATAACACCAATTGGAACTGTATATTTATTAATTATCAATCCATTAGGACGTTTCCACTTTGAAACTATTTTGTGAGTTGGATCTTTGAATTTTATGACCTCTTGTACAGAGTGAATTATACTATTAATTTTTTTTTCATTTATTAATAATCTATTAATTAAATTTTCACTAATTTTATTTTTTTTGGCTTTTTCAATATCTACTTTATTAGCATTAATAATTTTATTTTTTTCTTTTTTTATAAAAATTAAAAAGTCCTTAAGAACTTTATTTTTTGTTTTTTCTTTTAATAAAGATAATAAATTTGCAGCTTTTACAGCATTTTCGCCAATTTTGATTAATTGTTTATTCAACATTTTTTAATTTTCTTGTCGCACTAGATTGTCAATATGCACTATTTCTCCTCTGCTTACATATCCTAATATTTCTTTAATTTTATCTGTTTTAAATCCTTTAATTTTTTTAACATCTTCACTAGAGTACGCTGAAATTCCGGTTGCCATTTTTTTTTTTTTTGAGTTAATTATATAAATAGCATCTCCGCGTTTGAAAGTACCTTCAACCGCAGTTACTCCAATTGGTAATAGACTTTTTCCGTTAAGTAATGCTTTTTCAGCTCCATCGTCTATAGAAATTGAACCTTTAGTAGACAAAGAATTAAGTATCCATTGTTTTTTTGCATTTAGAGAAGATGATTTTGCTTTAAACAATGTAAAATTTTTATTTTTTGCAATATTTTTAATAGGATTATTAATAGATCCATTTGTAAGAATCATGTCGCAGCCAGACTGCATACATATTTTTGCAGCTTTAATCTTCGTGATCATTCCGCCAGTGCCGTACGCACTGATACTTTTTGTGGCCAAATTTTCAATCTTTTTATCTATTTTTTCAACTTTTTTAATTATTTTTGCAAACTGATTTTTTTTAGGATCTTGAGAATATAATCCGTTAACGTCTGAAAGCATAATTAAACAATCAGCATTGCAGATTTGAGCAACACGCGCGGCTAGACGGTCATTATCACCATATCTTATTTCGGATGTCCCAACCGTATCGTTTTCATTTACAATCGGCATAACAGACATTTTTAATAAATTATTAATAGTTTCTTTTGCATTTAAAGATCTTCTTCTTTCTTCAGTGTCATCAAGTGTAAGCAAAATTTGTGATATTTTTATTTTTTTTTTTTCAAAAAATTTTTTAAATAAATTGATAAGTTCTATTTGACCAACGGCGGCGATAGCTTGGAATTGACTTAATTTTACATTTTTTTTATTTATTTTCAAAAGATCACATCCTAAGGCAATAGCCCCTGAAGAAACGATGATAACTTTTTTTTTATGCTTATGTAAAAATAGTATATCCTCAATTAATTTTGTGAACCAGTTTTTCTTAATTTTATTTTTACTATCTACAATTAAACTAGATCCTATTTTGAGAACAATTGTTTTATATTGCAAAAGATTCATTTAATTGCTCTTAATAAACTTTTAACATTAATTTTTTTTTCAACAGAAATATCATAAACTTTTTTCTTGGTTTTTTTAATAAAATTAGCAATTTTTTCTTTTTTTTCTTCTTCGTTTATTAAGTCAATCTTATTAAAAACGATTAGTTCTTTTTTTTTCATTAACTCTGGATTAAAGCTTTTTAATTCATTTCTAATAATTTTATATTTATCAGTTAGATTTTCCTCGGTTATATCAATCATATGAATAATACTTTTGCATCTTTCTATATGCTTTAAGAACTTATCTCCTAATCCAAGGCCGTTGTGTGCACCTTCAATCAGTCCAGGAATATCAGCAAGGACTATTTCTCTATCATCAATATTAACTACCCCAAGATTAGGATTAAGCGTAGTAAAAGGGTAGTTTGCAATTTTTGGTCTTGCTCTAGTCGAAATAGACAATAAGCTAGACTTGCCTGCATTTGGAAAACCAATAATCCCAACATCTGCTATTAGTTTTAATTCTAACCAAACTATTAATTCTTCTCCAATTTTGCCATAAGTAAATTTTCTTGGTGATCTGTTCGTTGAACTTTTAAATTTACTATTTCCTAAACCGCCACCACCACCTTTAGCAATTATATATTCTTGATTTTCTTTAATTAAATCAAATAATAAAGTTTTTTGATCTTCCTCGTAAACTTGAGTTCCGACTGGAACTTTTAAAATTAAATCTTTACCTGCATGACCGGTTTTATTATTTCCAGAACCATTAGACCCATTTGCAGCTTTATGATGTTGTGCATAACGATAATCAACAAGTGTATTCAATCCGTTAACAGCTTTAATAATTATTGAACCTCCACTCCCCCCATCTCCACCATTAGGTCCTCCAAATTCAATAAATTTTTCTCTTCTGAAAGCAACACATCCATTACCTCCATTACCTGCTTTAATAAAAATTTTAACTTGATCTAAAAATTTCATAATATTGCTTTATTGATTATTAATAGGAATATCAGTTTAAAATAAACTGACTTATTGAGGAATAACTGAAATGTAAGTTCTACCGAGTTTCTTAGTCTCGAATTTGACAATTCCGTTTACTTTAGAAAAAATTGTATGATCTTTGCCCATACCAACGTTATTTCCTGGAAACATTTTAGTTCCTCTCTGTCTCATAATAATATTTCCAGCTATTACAGTTTGCCCACCGAATTTTTTTACTCCAAGTCGTCGACCTGCACTATCACGACCATTTTTTGTCGAGCCGCCAGCTTTTTTTGTTGCCATTATTTTATATTAACTATTATTTTTATTTTTTTTCACTATCTTCTTTTACTTTGCTTTCAGAAAGTAGTTTACCGTTTTTACCATAAATTTTTAATATTTTCACTATTGAAACATGTTGTCTATGACCGCGTCTTCTTCGTGAATTCTGTCGTCTTCTTTTTTTAAATATTATGATTTTGTCATTTCTTGTCTGTTTTATAAGTTCCGCTTCTACTTTAGCGCCATCAATATTTGGTAAACCAATCTCGGTATCTGTTTTATCTACAGTTAATAGAACATCTTTGAACTCTAATTTTTTGCCAGCCTCATGCTCTAATTTTTCAATTCGTAAAGTTTCGTTTGTTGAAACTTTATATTGTTTACCTCCAGTTTTTATTACAGCAAATGTCATAGGATAAATTTAAGTTCGGCGAATATATATACCCACTAAAGGTTGTCAAGTTAGCTTTTTATTGAAGTATCTTAGGTTTTAAGCGTTATCTTTGAGGTCTCTAATTTTTTTAAAAAAATCTAACTCATTTAAATGATTTAAATTTATTTCTTTTTTGAATTTTTCGTTATCAAATTGTAAAAAAATATTAAATTTATTTTCTACTTCTAAAGTAGATGGAGTGCTAAATTTTTTTTTATTTAAGTCTTTTAAAAATTTTTCATAATTAGTTTTTAATGCTTTGTTATTTTGTGTTAAATTTTTACTAAAAATTAAATTATTGCTTGTGTACTCATGTCCAAAAAATATTTTTGTATCTGTAGGTAATTTCTTTATTTTTTTTAGTGAATTAACCATATCTAAATATGAACCTTCAAATAATCGGCCACATCCAAAAGAAAAAAGTGTATCTCCAGTAAATAAATATTTTTCTTTTTTAAAAAAAAATATTATATGACCAGATGTATGACCAGGAGTGTGTTCAGTAATTATTTCTGTTTCTTCAAATTTAAAATTCTGTTTATCATTCAAAAGAATGTCAATTCCTGGTATTCTATTTTTGTCGTCACGAAACCCTAAGATTTTACATTTAAATTCTTTTTTTAATTCCAAATTACCACCAACATGATCAGAATGATGATGAGTGTTAAGAATATATTTTAAATTAAGTTTTTTTTTTTTTAAAAAATTTTTAATAGGAATTGAGTCTGGAGCATCAATAACACAAGCGTTTCTAGTTTTGTTGTCAGAAACAACATATGAGTAGTTATCTTTTAAGCATGGAATAATATCAATATTCATTACTTTGATGATTTATATTATATTAACTTTTTATGTATTTACATGTTAGCGATTTTAAAAATTTTTACAAAACTAATTTAGGAAAAATAGTAAAAAATGAGATTAATTTTTTTTTAAAAAAGTATGCGTCTGTTTATAGCGACCAAATCTTTAGTACATTTGGTTATTTTCAGAATGATTTAAGTCGAAATGGTATAAAGTTTTTAAATTTTTTTGATAATAGACATGGTGTTATAAAAAATATTATAGAAGAAAAAGAAAGCAAAAATATTTTAGTTAATCAAGAATATCTTCCTATAGAAGATTCCGCGTTAAATCACATATTGGCTATTCACTATCTTGAGTATTCAAATAATATTCGACTTTCATTGAATGAATTGTGGCGAGTCCTTGCTCCAGAAGGAACTGCTTATTTTTTGTTGCCAAATAAATTTTCTTTTTGGTCAATAAAAAATATAAGTCCCTTTTCAAATGGTTTATCTTTTTCAAAATTGACAATTGAAAATTTTTTAAATTTAAATAATTTTGACATTCAATTTATTGAAAGATTAATTTACTTTCCCCCTACCAATTCTAATTTTTTGCAAAAAAAAAATTTATTATTTAATAAATTTGGCCCTACTTTATGGAAAAATTTTAATGGGCTCTATATGATAGTTGCAAAAAAAAGAGTTTATTCAAGATTAAGTAAGCAAAAAAATAAAATCTTTTCAAGAAAAGCTGAATTATCTAGAATTTAATTATTTTTACTAATTAAAAAAATTCCATATTCTGAAGACCAGTTTTTAAATTCTAAATTAGAGTTAGTGATTTTTGAAAATTTTTCTCCTGTGACAGCAATTGACTTTTTTATTATTATCTTATCCGTTACACAGAGATCAAAAAAATCTTTTATAGTACACATGTGTAGATTAGGCGTATTGTACCATGTATTAGGTAAAGTTTTAGTAACAGGCATTCTGCCATTAAATAATAAGCTTAGTCTAACTTTCCAGTAACCAAAATTTGGTATTGATACGATAGAATTTTTTCCAATTCTTAATAATTCATTCAAAACTTTTCTAGGATTGTAAAAAGCCTGCAAAGTTTGAGTTAATATAGCATAATCAAATGATTGGTCAGGATAATTTGATAAATCTTTTTCAGCATTACCTTCCACAACAGACAAGCCTTTTGCAATGCTTGTTTTTACTTTTTCATGGTCAATTTCAATTCCACGAGCATCTATTTTTTTTTCTTTTTTGAGATGTAGAAGGATGTTTCCATCACCACAACCAACGTCAAGAACTTTAGACAGAGGTTCAATAAAATCTAATACTAATCTGGACTCTAATTTCATGCATTTTAAAAAAAATTATTAATTAATAATTTTTTTTACCTTTTTAGCTGTTTATTTGCGCTCGCAATTCGGTAAATCAGCGCAAAAAAATTTTAACCTAGGTATTATTTTTTGTCAATTTATATTGCTGCTGTTGCTTTTTTTATAATTTTTTTTAAATGACGTTTATAATTAGTATGAAGGATAATTACATTATGTTATTTAAACATCATTCAAAACATTTATGAACATTAAGTTTAAAAATTTTAGTAATTTAAAATATATTGGCGGAGTATCTAAAATTAAGAATATTGAAAATCCTATAAAATTATCAGCCAATGAATCTGCTTTAGGTCCATCTAAAAAAGCAATCTCTATATATGCAAAATATTCTAATAAACTATCAAGATATCCAGATTCTAATTCTGGTATTCTAACAGAAATTATATCTAAAAAATTTAAACTAAATTCCAATAATATAATTATTGGAAATGGTTCTGATGAGATTATTAGTCTTGCTTGTCAATTGCTTTTAAGTCCAAAAGACGAGGTCATTGTCACCGAGTATAGTTTTCTTATGTATAGAATTTATGCGAAAATTTTTGGAGGAAAAGTTGTTGAAGCTAAAGAAGATAATTTTAAAGCAGATATCTACTCGATATTAAATAAAGTTACTTCCAAAACTAAGATAGTTTTTATAGCAAATCCAAACAATCCAACAGGAACTTATTTAGACAAAGAAGAAATTTTGTTACTTAGAAAGAAACTTAGAAAAAATATATTGTTAGTAGTGGATGATGCTTATTCTGAATTTGTAATGAAAGAAGATTATAGTTCGGGCTTAGATTTATTTAAAAATTATAATAATGTTTTAATTACTAGATCTTTTTCAAAAATTTATGGACTAGCAAGTCTTAGATTAGGATGGGGTTATGGCAACAGTAAGATTATTGAAGCTATGAAGTTAATTAAACCGCCATTTAACGTAAATGGAGTAGCGCAAATGGTAGCTGTAGAATCTATAAAAGATGTAAAATGGTTATCCAAGAATATTGTTCATAACCAAAAATGGGCGCAAATATTTTTTAAAAATTTTTTGAGATTAAAAATTATAACAAATATACCGGTTGCTAACTTTTTTTTAATGCGTTTTGATAATAAGAACATATCTGCAGATAAAGTTTATGATCGTTTTATAAAATCCAATATTATTCTTAGAAAAATGAAAAGCTATAGTTTACCCAATGCTTTAAGAGTCACTATAGGCACTGATAAAGAAAATATTCTTTTTTTGAAAACTTTGAATAGGATTTTTGATGTTTAAAAAAATTACAATTATAGGAATGGGTCTTATAGGCTCATCTCTAGCTAGAGCTATAAAAAAAAAAAAATTATGTAAAAATTTAGTTGCCCATGATCTATCAAGCAGTGTTTTAAAAAAAGTAAAGAAATTAAAAATTTGTAATGAAATTGAATTGAATATCAAAAAAAGTGTTTTTAATTCAGATTTGGTAATAATTTGCACGCCATTAAGTTCATATAAACAAATCATTTTAAATATTAGAAATAACCTAAAAAAAGGATGTATTCTTACTGACGTTGGGTCAGCCAAAGTAGCAGTTTCTCAGATTGTAAAAAAATTAATTAATAAAGAGATAATTTGGATACCAGCCCATCCAATAGCAGGAACTGAAAATAGTGGTCCAGAATATGGTTTTGCTGAGTTATTTAAAAATAGGTGGTGCATTGTCACGCCTATAAATAAAAGTAATCAAAAATCCTTAAAAAAAATAATTAATTTTTGGAAAAAGATTGGAAGCAGGACTCAATGTATGAAAGCTGAACATCATGATAAGGTAATGGCAATCACAAGTCATATTCCTCATTTAATAGCTTTTAATATAGTTGGTACTGCAGCTAATTTAGAAAATGATACTAAGTCAGAAGTTATTAAATATAGTGCCAGTGGTTTTAGAGATTTTACAAGAATAGCGTCATCAGATCCAACCATGTGGCGTGATATTGTGATGAATAATAGTAAACAAATTTTAAATATGCTTAATAAATTTAATTATGATCTTAATAAATTGAAGAAAACAATAATTAATAAAGATAAGAATAAATTATTTAAATTATTTTCTAAAACTGGAAAAGTTAGAAAAGAAATTATTAAAGCGGGACAAGATATTAACCTTCCTAATTTTGGTAGAAAAAATTAATCATATATTTCTTTTTCTAGTTTAACCATAAAATCATTTAAGTTTAAACCTGGTTCTATTGGTTTTTTAAATTCTATATGAATCTCTCCAGGATATCTTAAAAAATCATCTCTAGGCCATACATCGCCTGTATCTAACTTAACAGGTATACAGGTAATTTTAGAAGTTTCATAAATTCTTCCTACTCCTCGTTTAAGAGGAACTCGCTCATTATTTTTAATTCTAGTTCCTTGTGGAAATATAACTATAGGATATTTTTCTTTATGAATTCTTTGAATGGTTTTTTCTAAGAAACTAATATTATTTTTGCTAATTTTATTTCTATTAATACCTATATAACCCATTTTTTTTATACACCATCCATAAAATGGAATTTTAAAAAGCTCTTCTTTGACGATAAAAATCGGAGAGTTTAAAATATAATTAAACACAAACGTTTCACAAATTGATTGATGTGCAGAGGCAACAAAAAACTTTTTATCTTTTGGAATATTTTCTAGTCCCTCAAATATTATTTTTGTATTTAAAAAAAATCTTACACATAAAATAATATATAAACCTAACCATTTTGCTATCCATGCCATTACTTTTCTTGGCATTATCAATGTAGGTAATGCTATTAATGTAGAAAAAAAAGATCCACAATAAGTAGCAATATTAAAGATCAGTGATCTTAAGAAACGCATTTAATTAATTAATTAATGTTTCAAGTCTTTGTTTTGGTCTTATAACTTTAAATTTATTATCATTAATTAGTAACTCAGCGGCATAAGGTCTTGTGTTATAATTTGAAGCTAAAGACCTTCCATACGCTCCAATGTTATTAATGCAAATAAATTCTCCTTCTTTTAGATTTTGATATTTTTTATAAGAAATAAAACTATCCGAACTTTCGCAAACAGGTCCTACAAATTCAATATTTTTAAAAGTATTTGATTTATTTTTAATTACAGGCTGGATATGATGTTTTGCATCATAAAGAGCTGGCCTCATAAGATCATTCATTGCCGCATCTAAAATAATAAATCTTTTTGTTGGAGTTTTTTTAATATAAATAATTTTAGAAATAAGAACTCCTGCATTACCTACTATAAACCTTCCGGGTTCAAATATTATTTCAACTTTATTTATTTTTTTAAATTTGCCAACTATTTGAGCATATTTTTTAATATTAAATGGTTTTTCATGATTTGAATAAGGAGTTCCAAGACCTCCACCAAGATCAATATATTTTAAATTAATACCAGTATGATTTATTTGCTGATTTAATTTTGTTAAAACATTTAAAACTTTTTTAAAAGGTGAAATTTCAAAAATTTGAGAACCAATGTGTACACTAACTGCTTCAAAACTTATATTTTCATATTTATAATATTCCATAAAAATTTTTTGGCAAGCATCTAACGATAGACCAAATTTATTTTCTTTTTTTCCGGTAGATATTTTTTTGTTAGTTTTAGCAGAAATATTAGGATTAATTCTAATACCAACTGATACAATTTTATTATTTTTTTTAGCAATATGATTAATTGTTGTAATTTCACTTTCTGATTCAGCGTTTATAAGAAGAATATTTTTACTTATTGCATAAGATAATTCTTCATAAGATTTTCCAACACCAGAAAAAACTATTTTTTTTGGGTGAATTCCTGCTTTAAGCGCAATTTTTAACTCTCCCAAAGATACTACGTCTGCTCCAGAACCATTCTTTTTTAATTCATTTATTATTTTTATATTTGAATTAGATTTAACAGAAAAACATATAAGTGGTTTAATTTTTTTAAATGCATTTTTAAATGTATTAAAATTAAAATTTAATTGTTTGGAGGAGTAAAGATAAAATGGAGTATTAATTCTTTTAGTAATATTTTCAATCGAGAGATTTTCAAAGAAAAGTTTTTTATTTTTGAATTTTAAAAAATTCATTAAGTAATTTAAATAAATTTTTTATTTTTATTGTTTTGTTGATGAGTCATTATTTGCTGATGAAGAAGAATAAGTGGTATCAATATTTTTTGGAGTGTTTTTTACTCCACAAGAAAAAATAAAAAGTACTAATAACAAAAATATAATATTTTTTTTCATTTAAATTCTTTTTGATATTTATTAATCATTTTAATAACATTAAATGCAGATGTTCCGCCATAAGATTTTTTTGACTGAACAGAGTTACTAATATTAAAAATATTTAAGACATCTTTATCTACACTTTTTTCAATATTTTTTATCGTTGAAAGATTTAGTTCATCTAAAGTTTGGTTGTTTTTTTCAGCTAAATTAACCAGTTCAGCAGATTTTTTATGCGCATCTCTGAATGAAAATCCTCTTTTTACTAAATAATCTGCAAAATCTGTAGCTGTTGTGAATCCTAATTTTGCAGCTTTAAACATTTTATCTTTATTTGGGTTAATTCCATTTACTAATTCTGTTGCTAATTGAATATTTAGTAAGACGGTATCGTAAGTTTCAAATACAGAAGCCTTATCTTCTTGCATATCTTTAAAATATGCTAAAGGTAGGCCTTTCATAGTAGTTAACATAGAAACTAAGTTACCAAATACTTGTCCAGTTTTTCCTCTTATAAGTTCTGCAGAATCAGGATTTTTTTTCTGAGGCATAATAGAAGATCCTGTGAGTAAATTGTCGTCTATAGTAATGAGATTTACTAAATCTGAATTCCAGATAATGATTTCTTCAGCAAGTCTAGATAAATGCATAGAGCATAAAGATGAGATAAATAGAAATTCTATTACAAAATCTCTATCAGCAACAGAATCTATAGAATTGTCAGTTGGCTTTTTAAACCCAAGTTTTTTTGCAGTGTAATGTCTATCAATATTAAGCGATGTTCCCGCCAACGCTGCAGAACCCAAAGGATTTTCATCAATATTGTTTAAAAAGTTTTTAATTTTTATTTTATCTCTTTTAAACATCTCAACATATGCCAGTAAATAATGTGAAAAAAGAACAGGCTGAGCATTTTTGAGATGCGTAAAGCCAGGCATTATGATTTTAATATTTTTTTTTGCTTTATTTAAAAAACTTTTTATTAATAAAGTTAAATTTTTATCTAAAATATTTGATGATTTTTTAAGCCATAATTTAAAATCTGTAATTACTTGATCGTTTCTTGATCTTGCTGCATGCAAATAGCCAGCGTGTGCACCTATAATTTTATATAATCTTTTTTCAATATTAAGGTGAATATCTTCATGTTCTCTTTTGAATTCAAATTTTTTATTTTTAATTTCAATTTTAATTTTTTTTAGTCCAGTTATAATTTTTTTTGCAGATATAGGATTAATAATTTTTTGTTTAGATAGCATCTCGCAGTGTGCAATAGATGCTTCAATATCTTCATTATATAATCTTTTATCTACATCAATAGACGAGTTAATAGATTGTAAAAGCTTTGAGGTTGGTTTTTTTACTCTTGTTCCCCA
>Ga0214206_1000394_pt1 | contig 12166 bp, 14 predicted proteins | sample TroBogEpilimnion_26_FD_153044 | JGI IMG/M metagenome (GOLD analysis project Ga0214206, IMG submission 153044) | Freshwater microbial communities from Trout Bog Lake, WI - 07JUL2009 epilimnion | ecosystem: Environmental > Aquatic > Freshwater > Lake > Epilimnion/Euphotic zone | place: Trout Bog...
TAAATATGCACATTATTTATTTATGAAACAAATAGAATCATAAATAAATATAAAATAATCGCACAAAACGAAAAATAGTTTGTTAAAAGTAGCGTAATAAAAAAACCCCGACTATGCAGGGCTAATTGTTGGTATGGGGCGACTACTCTTCGGTGTCTCCTACACTCGGAGCAAGTACGCACCGGCTGTTTGGGTGTTGTGGCGGTTCGGTTGCGCCGCTTGAAAACGCCATCGACAAAGCCGCAATCCACCCTATAAACGTCCAACCAAGGAAAATATTCACAACGGCAACACTACCGTAACTCTTATGGCTTCTTGCCCCTGCAATTATCGCGGGAAGCATGTAGATCAGAATACACATGATCGCGAAAAACATTATCAGCTCCTTGATTGAAATTAAAAAGGCCATTCCCCTGAATTGCGACCATTACTTCTCGTCATTAAGTTTTTCGAACTGGATGCCATGGTCGCCTTTGTACGGCTTTTTGTGATCGTTTTCTCCCGTCCATATTTCCATTGGTATGCCTTTTGGGAAAGCTTCGCATTTGCGGTCTTCTTCTGCGTCGTTGTGCTTGCAAAAGGTGCATATCTTGCTGTATTGAGGGATTTCAAATTCTTTGTCCAGGGTTATCATAGGTCTATTCTGTTATAGTTTATATAGCCCATATCAGCGAAACGTTCCACTCTAAGGTGCGCGTGTATAGCATTGGCTTCCTGATAAGTTATCTCTCCTGAGTTTAATTTAGCTGTTAATTCTTTCTTTGTCTTCTTTTGTGAGGTAGTCAACGCGGCGTCAAAATCTTTTTTTGATGCGCTTAACCCTTGCTCAGTTAATGACATTTCATGCAAATAATCCGTGCTGGTCGCTCTTAATGATGTTGCCCCCCATGATTTAAGGAATCTTATATCTTCTTCGGAAAAAGACGTTCCCGACGGGTGGTTGTGTGTCATGATATTGCCTGCCACCATCTCACATTCTTCTCGCGTGAATGAGACTGACTTTGCATTACCTTTTTTTCTGAATACTTCAACCCCGTCGTTATCAACAAATATAGCCGTTTCAAAATCATTTGCCGCTATATCAGCCTCTAACGCACGAATAATATCTTCTGTTCCCGATTTTTCTTCATCTTCTCCAGCGTCATCTCCACTGTTTGCATCCTCATTGTCTGGCAGCGAATCACTTCCGTCTTCTTTGTCGTCAGGCACTGAAGTATCTTCCGCGTCTTGCGGGTTATCCTCAACCGCAGGGGCCAAAACACAACGGCAATTTGGATGTTGCGGGCACTCAGTCGCGCCGCTTGGGAACTCTTCGCCTATCTCCCGTACCTCTCCATCGTTCATCTCACACTCTTCAGAAACCAGATCATCACCTGCCGTCATCCACCGCCATTTCACGTCCAACCCTGCGTCTTTCGCCTCGAGATACGCGGCCTTGTTCCCCTGCGTGTCTGCAAATGCTGTTTCTGTGCGGGCTATCATCATGGCGCGTTCTTCCGAAAAGCCTTGGTTTTCCACAAGAGCATCTCTCAGTTTCTGGTTACTCCATCCCTCTTCAATCGCTGTATTAACGTCGCCTCGTATCATGTCCCTTGTTGACTCGGTGATGGACCATTCAGCATTGGGGTTGATCACCAGCTCTCCATCAATCCATTTCATCCCTACAAGTTCTGCTGCTCTGTCTGCCGACCATTTCTCGGCGCGTTCATTGGCGAGTTGGACAGCCTTGGACGTTTCTGTGAGCGATATTTGCGCGGCTCCTGCTGATACACCTTCTTTCGCGATCTCTTGCAAGTAATCTTGCAGGTCTGAGGGCAGGTCTGCAAAGTCAATATCCAGCTGGGCGAGTAACACATCAGCTCTATCATCAGTCTCATCAGCCTTACTCAGACCGGCATAGAGTCCTACCGCCTGCTTGACAATGCCTTTTCCTTTCTTTTTCAGATACCCGGCAAGATATCCTTTCAGCTTGGACTCGAGTTTCAGTATCGCGGGCCGGTCACGGTCAAGCGGTGCGATTGTCGTTCGGGCTTTTTTTTTTGAAGTTTTGCCGTAGGCTCCTTGACCGTTGCGTCCGGCGGTAATGGTTCATCTGGCGCGGGTTTCGATCCGCTGTCCGTAACGCTGGCTGCAAGTTGTGGCTGTGGAGGTGGCGCTGGCTTGCGCTCTTCAAGCTCTTGCGGGGTTAATGGGTCAAGACCTCTATTAATCCTGACCTCGTTGACGTCCAGCACTCCTGTGCTGATGTCAATCTGATCGGCTTGAGAATTTTGCAGGTTGATAGCGGCCTCCTGAGCAAGATCAGGGTCTTTGCTGTCGACAAATTTCATCATCAGATCGGTATAGCCGAAATACTTGATAATGATGTAATCAACCAGGGACTTAACCCACTGCAATACTGGCAATAACCCCTCCGATACTGCTTGATCAACGGCAGTCCCCGCTGTGGCCCTGTTCATCTGCTTAATAAACGCCATATTCGGGACGCTGAAAGCATAGCAGACAATACGAGCAATCCATTCATCAAACTCATCTTTAAGCAGCCCCTCTTTTGTGTTAATAGGAGTCATGCCGCCCGGCACAAACTTTGCTTTTCTGCGCTCGCCCGTGTTGCCTCCCATCACCTCATCCCAATAGCCCTGCATCATCCGTACCTGATCCGGTGTCCAGTCTGTAGGGCAGGCAAGCATCATATCGGGGACGCTTCCCTCTGTATAAAACTGCAACTGTGAGAGCTGTCGGCGCAATGCGATGTTTACCGTCATCATGATCTGCTCGACCGGAGAAAATCCATACAGCTTGTTGGTGCGTTTGTTTCTCGGCTTGTAAATCAACTCATCACGTGTAAAATTGCCGGCAGGGACCCCTTTAAGGATTTGCTGGTATGCGGGCTGCGGTGGTATCGGCGTGCGTCCTGAAAGGTCAATCTTACGGGATATCGTCGCCCCATCAATCGGCTCAAGAGTATACAACTTGCCACCTTTTGTGAGTAACGGATATATCGCTGGAGCATCAATGACAAGTAAATCTTCCAGCAACATTCTCAACCATTCAGCCCAAGTATGCTCTTTGTCGGGAAGTTCAAGAAAATCTTGAACTTCCTTGCATCTCGCATCAGGTTCAATGCCGTCTTTTTTTGGTACGATCTCGATTTCAAGCGCACACACCAAATCCTTTCTTGTCTCAATCACAAGCCGGAGGATATCGAGATTGTCAGCAAAAGCGCGGAGCTGATCAAACGTCACTGGCTCATACGCGCGTGGCTTGATGTTGACGTTATAGCCTACAGGGTAATCAAACGCCCTGCCTTTCACGTCTGCGGGTGTTGAGACCTGTAAAGGTTGCATTGGAGCCATCCATGCGCTTCCCTGTTCTACTGGCACTGCTTGAGGTGCTGGTTCGACGTTGTTATTCCCAGTATTCACAAACTGACCGCCCCGGATAGCTGTTTGCAACATCGCCTCACTGATCGGTGTTTTTATTCCTTCTGGCATGATTTAAAGTTTAAGTGTGTCAAATCTCACTGCCTACCCCGCTTTGCGCTCTTCTCTCAGTTTTTCCGCTTCTTGCCGGTAATACTCAAGCATACCGGTGGAGTTTATACCCAACGCCAGTTCGTTAAATGCGTCTGACGAAGCATCGACCTGGTCATCATGCCCAGCACCGGACCCATCAAAACTTTCAAGTTCAGAAAGATAAGCATCATTCCACGGGCCTCTCAGTAGCTTCACATTTCCACCTTGGACTTGAGATGAAAAAGGTGTTGCTCTTACGGTCTTACTGCCTGATACCGGATTAGTTTTAATCGTGTATCCTGCGAAATCCTGCACATACGCCCTGACCTGCGTCTTCCCTGCCTGTCCTGGGTCTTGTGGCACAAGAACGGGAATACCGAACCCGTCCGATGAAGCGATATTTTTGATGCCGCTCATGACCTTTGAGGCATCAACCCTGAACCGCTCGACATGCTCAACATAGTAAACTTTATCGATCACTGACATTTTTACGCCTGCTGTCCAGTCTGGATCATCAGCTTCTTTTCTCTTTTCAGTTCCGGCCAGATCCCACGCCCTGACGGTTTTCGTTATTTTCCCTGTCGGAAGCACATCTACAATCTCAAATTCTGACCGTTTGAAATAACTACCAGCCGACGGCCTGATGTTCCAGTTTCCCTTCTTCAGCCTTTCCCGCTCTACCCTTGGTAGCGCATCAAGGTTTGCAAGGTACTTCGGGTCGAGGTTAAGCAGAATCAGATTGTCTTCAATCGATGAAGCGATAAAAGTAAAACTCAACGGCAGACTGTTTGGGTACTCATCAATCAACTCTTGTTTTGTGTCCGCAAAGACTGCTGCATCATCGACAACAATAAGCCACCGGATAACGCCAGAGCGATCAGGTATTGCATATCCATCACTGTCCAGATACCAATCGACCCATTTACGTGCGAAATGGTCAGGGTCGGGGTTAAGTGTTGCCCGGATCTTTGTATCTACCCCGGACGTTGACCGGTTACGTGACAGCATGTAACTGAACTGCGCCCAAGTGAAATGGGTAAGCTCATCGAATCCGAGGTATACGATCTGTGAACCCTGCCAGTCGAATCGGTTTTTTTCGTACTCCATGTGAGCAAACCCAACACGGCCTCCAGGTGGAAACGTAAAAGTAAGTGCTGACTGGTTTGGCTTTGCTCCGACAAGCAAATATACCGTACTTGCAGTGTCCCAAAGTCCTCCCTCGCTCGTCACCTGTTTTGTTGTGCGCCGAAATATCACTGCACCATAATTCGGGTTACTCACATCTCTCGCTGCATCCAGCAATAGAGCGTATGACTTCCCGCCACCTGCCGCCCCGCCATAAAAGGCGATATCAGCACTGCATGAAACAAAGCGTTCTTGTGGTCCTTCCTGTGGGGTGAACTTTAACATGGCTTTGGGTCTTTGGCAGGCAATACTATAACGCCTGCGTAGAGGTCTTTACCATCTTTGCCAGTCATCTCAACGCCCTTAACGTCACGCCATCTTTGAGGATTACGATTCTTGAGCCAGAATATTTGTGCGGTCACATCAGGCACTACTTCCTTAATTGTTTCAGTTGTCGATTTAACCAGTACCACACCGTTATCAAGATTCTCTATTTCTCGTTTTGTCTCCGTGTAGGTATACCCCAAAGCCCTTTTAAGCAGCGCACTCTCAACCTCGAAATCAATAGGCGCTTTACCTCTTTTTAAGGCTGCCAGAAACTCCGGATACTGCTTTTTGTATTGCTCAAAAGTTGTGATTGATACCCCAAGTTTTTTGGCGATATCAGACTCGATCATACCTTCTCGGGCATGCATCTCAGCTAACGCCGGAAACTCATCTGTGTACTTCTTTTTTGCCATACCTTACTGTACAAAATCCCCCGCCGGTCAAGGAAGGGCGTTATTTTCCGTATCTCTTTGTCCAGATATCCTCACACAGATCTCTGAATTCTTTCTTTCGCTGGATCACTACGGACACTTTACACACAACCTCGTCCCGCGTGTCTCCCTCGATGCCAAACCCCTTGATCTTGTCGCATCCCGCCCAATCAGCCACCCACTTTACCTTTTTACCTTTTTCTTTGTACGACGGATGGTTTACTTTTTGGACGATGACGTTTTCACCATCAATCTTTACGACTTCAGCAGGTTCTGCCTCTGGTTTGGCGTTTGATAACCGATCACGCCTTTTCTTCCTTTCCTCCTTCTCTCCGACGGTTGCTGTTTCTTTTTTTTTCGTCGTCGTCGTCTTTGCCGAGGGACAGTGTAGCGCGGTCATAGTCGAGATCTGAATGTGGATCGGTTATTAAATGGTGAAAGTGCCCGGCTGCGCTCTATTTTCGCAGTCAGAGCCTTGTTTCTGGTGTTCCTGCTTGCTTGTCGGCTTATTGCTCATCAGAAAGGAAGATCATCTTTCTCACACTGCGACCCCTGAGCCACTGGCGGAGCATACTGGCGATCTTCCTGCCCTCCATTAGGCTTTCCATCAAGCATCTGCATTTCGCTGATAACGACCTCTGTTGTGTACTGCTTTACTCCTTCTTTTTCCCAGCTTCGAGTCTGGAGCTTCCCCTCAACGTATACCTGTGACCCTTTGCGCAGGTACTGAGCGCAGATATCAGCCAGCTTTCCCCATGCGACCACTCGATGCCATTCCGTTTTTTCCTGCCACTGGTCTTGCTTATCCTTGTACTTATCTGACGTGGCGATTGTAAAGTTAGCCACTGTTGTTGCTCCTGCCTGCCTACTCTCCGGATCCCCGCCAAGTCTGCCCAAGAGAATTACCTTGTTCACGCCTTTTGCCATGGTTGTTTTTAGTTTTTGATTATTCCGAGAACCACTCCTTTAAAATCTTCAAGAGTCCTGCATAGGGAATACTGGAACCCTTGCTTCTCGATCGTCTTTTGCCACATCTTCTGTTCTTTGCTCTGCCTCCCATCACCATCCTTAAGCTCAATCATCACGGCCTCTCCGTGATAGTAAAATGTAAAATCAGCCCTCCCCGCCTGCACCCCTTTTGATCGGTTTCTCGCCCCATCAATCCCGTTCCGGCTATTGTTGAGATTGTAGCACAAAAGCCCCCTGAGCTCTGGAAAACTGTTATGGAACCACACGTAACAGTCTTGGTGTATTCTTCCCTCGTTCTTGTCCATCACTCAAAGACGTTTACTGTTGAAAAACCATGGACAACACCAGGCACTGCATCATCATCACCAAACTGTTCTCTTGCCGATTTATACCCAGCTTCTTGCGCTTCCTTTCCTTTTCGACCGTACCACTTATCCCAACTTGATTCAATCCCCAGATACCGGTTCCCGTTCGTCATCGCCCAACCCTTTTTATAGCCCTTCAGGTGCTCGTAGTCGACAAAGTCTTTCATTGACTTAAAACGATGCAATACGAACCCGATCTTCCACTCACGGGCTCGCCTGATAGCTTCCAGCTCCTCTACGCTTGCCGTTTCAGAAAAACGCATCACTTCCGACGGGGTCATCTCCTTAAGCTTGATGATCATCTTCTCATCTGCCTCCATTTCCTTTTCCCAACCGCAGAACTGGCACTTTCTTGCTCTCGCAGGGAGAAGCGCTTTGCATGACGGGCAAACCGACATAACCATTTCTCCGGCCTTCTTGCTTTTCTTTTTGGTCTTTATATCGAGTGACCATTTACGGGGATTTCTCCAAAACCCATGGCGCTGGACATTCTGGCCAAAATCGAGGATGATGAAAAATTCCTTTCCAGGGAACGTCCGGCTCCCGCGCCCGCACATTTGCAGGTAGAGCGGAAGACTCATTGTTGCTCTGTAAAGGATGATGCACTCGATTGATGCGCAATCGTACCCCGTGTTGAGGATCCCGCAATTGCAGAGCACCTCATACGTCCCGTTGGCGAAATCTCTCAGGATTGCGTTGCGCTCTTTTTCGGGAGTCTCCGCATCGAGATGGGCCGCTCTGAATCCGGCTTCAAGAAATCCCTTCGAAAGGTTTATGGAGTTTTCGACCGTCGCACAAAACACCAGGCTTTTTTTGCCCAGAGCGAATTCTTTCCAGTTCTCGATCACGCCATCAAACAACTTGCGTTTTCCGTAGACCTTGCCCATATCGCCCTCGTTGTACTCTCCGGCCGTTATTCTCACGTCTGACAGGTCAACACTTACGCCATAGGCTTTTTCAGGGCAAAGGAACCCTTGCTCTACCAGATCGATAATTTCAGGGCCGTTGATTATCCCGTCATAATCAGCCTTGAGCGCCCTCATTTTTCCTGTCCTGATCGGGGTGGCAGTTGCGCCAATGACCAGCTGCTCTTCGTCAAGCGCCTCAAACAGCCGATTGAACGTGTTTTTATGGCATTCATCGATGATGATCAGCTTAAACTTTTTAACAAACGCGGCATAATCAGGTTTGATCAGGCGGCGCTTGAGGGTTTCAACCATAGCCATGGTAACCGGAGACTCATCGAGGCGGGTTGTCTTTGCGCTAAGCTCTCGGTACCCTACGCCAAGTCTGGCCAGTGCATTGCCACCCTGTTGATGCAGCTCTTTCCGGTCAGTCACAATCATCACCTTTCCGCCCCTCTCTACCACTCGGCGCGTGATATCGGTGAACACCGCGGTCTTTCCTCCGCCTGTAGGGAGCTGCATCACTATTCGTTTTTTCCCTGACGCGAACGCTGCCCGCAATTGGTTTACCATCTCCTGCTGATATTGGCGCAATTCGAGAGGCTTTGTTCCTGTTATGAGCTTGAATTCTTGTTGCATTTCATTTCAATTGTAGTGCCTTGTAGTGCCTTGTAGTGCCTTGTAGGCCCTTTTTTGAAACTTTTCTTTTTTCATAATGATGTGTGTGTGTGATCATGTGTGTAGTTTTTATTTGAGACTCTTTTTTCTCTATTTATATTACTATCCTACTACAAGAGAGATATATAGTTATACTGTAAGGGGTTAGCTGTAGTTGTTTCTGTAGTATCTCCCTTTCTTGTAGTGGTATACATCTCACTATTTCTGTCTTTTTCTTTGACAATGCCTCACTTTCCCAAGCATTTTGAATTCAGCGTACTCTGGCCTTCCTTCATCCTCTTCATCTTCCTCTTCAGGGGTATACCTCTCAATAGGACTTACGCGCGAATAGGCTGAGGAGAGCTTCCTCCAACCGGGATATGTCCGTACCATCCAGTCTTGATCTCCTTCGCCCGGCTTTCTCTCTGCTGTAATACTCATCTGATCTCCGATTTTTTTTAAAAAGGCAAGTGCCCGGTTTCTCTGTAATGTTCTTGCCCTGTTGGGCTTGCTTCAGGATTAATCATCCTCTGGATATTGTAGGCGTATCTCGGCATTGACGCCCCTCTTACTGATTTGTACACATAACCGAACTTCTTGAGCACCTGCCCAAGCTTCCGCTGACTGAGCCGGATTGAGCTTCCGTTCAACTTCCCTGACAGCTCATTAAAGATCTCTGTATTGCTCAAAAACGAATCAGGAAGCGACTTTTCAGGTGGATCGAAATACTTGACCAGAAGCTCTTCCTCCGGGCAAATCTCCCTGTACCTGTCCGTTGCGCCGTTAAGCATGGCAATGTCCTCTCCTGTGAGCATCCAGCCGTCCCCAACGCGTTTCCATTCCTTGTACAGCTCGACCATCAAATCAACCTTATCCACTGAGTTGTAAAGCTCCCAATCGATGGCCGACACATGCACCGCAAGGATTCTCCGGTTTCCGGTCAAATCTCCCTTGATGTTTTCGTCGTTTGTTGTTCCGGCCAGTGCTGCAATACGCCGGTGCGTTTCCGCCATGCGGGCATACGGCTTTCGAATGGTGATTTCTTGCTTGCTGGAAATTTCCTTGAAAAGCGCCTCTTCTCTTCTGCTCTTTCCGGAAAACTCATCATCGAGGATCAGCGCCTTGGTTGTCATCAACGTGAGATGGTCCTTGTCGCCATCCATCTTAGCCTCCGCGTAGTATGGCTGCAACTCTTCGGGAAACAATCCACGGAACCATTTACTTTTCCCAGTTCCCTGGTCACCGACAAGTACCAGGGTAAGCAGGGAATACGTGCCATGCCATCCGGAAACCATCCCCAGCAGCCATTTGCGGATAAAGTACCGGCGGAACTCTTTCGCCTCGCCTTCCGCAAGAGCATCCACGCGCCCGGAAATTGCGTCAATAACTGCATCGATGCAGCCTTTCGGGCTCTTATGGCGGTTCTTTTCGAAAAACTCAAGCATGGGATTATAGTCCTTCGCTGATGTCTCGATCAGCTCAAGCAGCACGTCGCGCTTTACTTTCGAGCTGCCATACTTTGACCGCAGTTCGACCATAAACTTGCATAGCGTTCTATCCACAATCTTTTCATTTTCGTACTCAACGCAGTCGTTGATCAGGTTCCGGCGCAGTCGCTTGCCTTCGATGTCCCGCTTGATGAACTCATAGATCTCGTCAGCGCTTTCCTTTTCTCCTGCTGCTGCACCATCAAATACCGCGTCAACCAGCTTCTTCGCGTTTTCCGGCGACTCCCCCTGCATTTCAACAGCGTAGCGAACAGCCCCTTCTTTTGCCGATGCTTCCGGTTCGACCCCGGCAGCGACCGCTTTCTTAGCATACTTCGCAGTCTTGATGATCTCCTTTGACCTCGGCGCGGTGATCTCGTACCCAGCCTGCCGGGCAATCCAGAAAAATGAAGAGATTGAAACCGCTTTTGATCCGTTGCACTGCTTGTATTTCAGCGCCGTCTTTGCCGGATCGTACCCTTTTCGGAACTGGCAAACTCTCTGGAAAAAGTCAACGCCCGCCTCGCCAAACTCCGTATTGAAGGCGAATGCAATCTTTACCCCGTCAGCGTAGTTGGTCGTGATGTCACGCCGATCCTGCTCAATCTGTTGCAGTACGTACTCAATATCAGAGTTGCAGCAGGCCACCTTTTTACGCTGGAAATCTACAGCCTCTTTTTTCTCATACTTCCCCCACCGCATAGCCCGCTCGTTGATGTAGAGGTCAGTATCATACCCGACAAAACGCAGCCTGGTTACGTCCTTACATGCGGGGTCAATGATGATCTTGAACTCTTCAGCGAAATACCTCTCCATCGCAAGAAAACTCTCGATATGCTTTTCCGGGTTGATCTTGACGTAGAGGCTTAGTCCCAGTCCGGACACGGACAAATGACCGGCATAGATATGTTTGTCTCCGAAAAGCGTATCCTTGAACTCAGGTAGATCGATGCCGATGTTGTGCTTTGCGTCGATATCGATATTCAGTATTCCAGAGTGCTCTGCGAGGTTTGATCGCTTTCTCCCGCCGGCGAATCTGCCTGATGGTATGAAGCAGGAGAGCTGCTCTTTCGCCTTTTTCGTCTCCCCTGCGTCTGGGCCAAATTTTTTGAGTACTGACCGGTAAGCGAAGTATTCGTCTTGCCAGTATCCTCCTTTTATCCTGTGGAGGACATCAAGAAACTCGATATCCTCCACAGGAACGGTTGAGTGGCAATTCTTGAAAAGCGAAACGATTGGCATTATTTTTCAGTGTCGGTTTCCAAAAGAAAAAGGCTGCTTTTTGGTAAAGACTGGTTCGATGGCCCATTTGCGTAAAGGCTCGACAACCGCTTCAAATAGTCATTCTCCACCCGCGCTGAGTCAATGATGGTGTCAGCAACGCCAATTATGGCTTTGGCTGTATCTATATCCATCGGCGTTTCCGGTTCAGGGTCTTTAAGGCGTTCCAGCACTTCGAAAAGGTGGTCTCTCAGATCGCTCATTTTATTTTTCACCGGTAGGCTCCTTGATTTCTTGTTTGATGTAACAGATGACTTCTTTTACTTCGGCGATATCCCTGGTATATCCATGCTTCGAGTTGATCAGCATATGCAGCGTCCGCGATACGCACTCGAGATTGTCCGGATCGCAGTTCAGTGTGTTCCCATCCTTGAATTTGATACAGTGGCCACGAGGGATTTCACCAACGGCTTTTCTGTAGTTATGCCTGGACAAATACTCATGGTTCTTTTCGCTGATTCTTATTCTGAGCTGTTTAACTCCCCGCCCGTCAATGGCCACTGATATATGCCCATCGCATGTCGTATTGTGCGGCTTATGGCCAGCCTTGAACATCGTAGCTCTCATGGCATCAGTAACGGTGAAGGACCCTTTCTTCCCCTTGTTCCATGCCACAACACCCTTTTTAAAGCGATACTTTGCTCCACCAGCGACAACTCTTTCCCGCTGCGCATTTACAAACGTCTCGGATTTTCTGATACCAAGCTCACAAGCTTTCGAATTCACGGCCACGCGTGACACGCCAAGCTTGCTGGCTATCTCATGGGAATTTAAATCCGGATAGGATACTCGCAGCGCGTCGACCATTTCATCAGTCCACTTTATCATGCTTCACCTCTCGCTTTTCCTATCCCATTCGCGTAAAGGTTCGACAACTGCATCATTTCATACCCACCGTTATCATCCACGATCTTTATTTTAACCTCGTCAGTATTGACCACAGCGTAAAATGTTGGATGCAGACCATGCTTATCAGCCCACAAGTTGACAGCAGTTTTTATTGAGTCTTCGAGTTCGCTAATCACATCTTTCTTTAACCCGGACAACCAATCTTCGACATATTCTCCACAATCGTCATAAGCGTTGCATATCATTTCATCAATA
>Ga0214206_1000395_pt1 | contig 12157 bp, 14 predicted proteins | sample TroBogEpilimnion_26_FD_153044 | JGI IMG/M metagenome (GOLD analysis project Ga0214206, IMG submission 153044) | Freshwater microbial communities from Trout Bog Lake, WI - 07JUL2009 epilimnion | ecosystem: Environmental > Aquatic > Freshwater > Lake > Epilimnion/Euphotic zone | place: Trout Bog...
TAGCTTGGCTCATGCCGAACACACGCTGCGCGCTGACGTATATGCGGCGACCCACGAAGGTATCCAGCGCATCATTGAGGTTCTTGCGTGTCGTGCTTGTCCACCACCTGCCAGTCGAGATCATGATCGAGCCATCCTCATATGCGGTAAGGATATCTGTATTGTGCATACGCACCACCATTGCATTGGTTGCCTCGGTGCCGGGCCGCGCTATGACGCGCAGGTGTGTCTTGCCTCGGCGGTGTTGGTCGGCAGGGGCCTCGCCCTTGTGCTTGCCTCGCTTGTACATGTGACGCTCAAGGTGCAGTTTGAGTTTGGTAAACGGTGTCATGGTGTGTTTCCTTATGTCTAATATTAGATGATTATGTTCGTTTGGGATTGAGTTGGGACAGGGTAGCCCTCTCAGTAACGAGCATGTAGTTGGACTTGTTCAATGGCACAGCGCAGTGTTTGACTGCACGTGCTTCGCTTTCACCACAGCTCATGCATGTGGGTCGTCTCATGTGCCTGCGTTGGGGTTCAACCCGCACCGCATAACAGCACATGCAAATAGGTAGGTATCGTTCGTTCATGCTTCAGTCCTTGTTAGATATCCGTTAGCTAATACTGGCACCACGCCATCTAGTTCCTCGAATGTTCCGAAAGCGGCAACGTGGTTGCCTTGGATGTACAGATGCCACAGCTTGTCGCTGGGCCGGATTTCAGCGTATATGTACAGAGGTACCCAACCGTTTGGGCGGTCGATGGTTAATTGATACGCCGTCTGGCTGATCCGATTCCACTCTGCAATCATCCCGGTCTCCACCACAGCAGGTCGCATGCCACGACGATGAGGCATATCAGGAATACAGCTCGCTCTATGCGTTGCCAATGCGTGTTGTTCATAGCATCTCCTCTATGCCGTTGATCTCCCAGAGGGCATCGTGTCTGTCATCACGTCCTTGCTCGATCTCTCGCCATGCAAGGGTCTCGGCACTCTCCTCGCTGTCCGCTTCCACGGTGAGCGTGATGTAACTTGTGCGAATCATTTCTACTTCATAAGTTTTCATATCATCTCCAGTTAACGTGCTTCAAAAGGTATGCTTGCATATACAGACTAGCCCAGACCTCCATGTGGGCATGCGACTCGACTTGGGATCGTATATCTAAAAGCTCACGCAGTGTGGCTTCGATTTCCTCGGGGTTTTGTTTAGCGTCGTAGTTCATGGTTTTCATTGGTTTGCCATAATGATTACTTTAGCCATTGCCTTTGCGTCATCTAATATTAGATGGTCTGGTAGGCGGCATACGACGTCATCGGGGTGCAGGCTTTTCCCCCATATTCTGTATGAGGCACTGCTGAAAACGCCCATTGGTTTATTCTTATTCGGACTCATGAGGTACCACAACGCGGACTCCTCTCGCCAATAGGGCTCAAATTCTGAGTTTGCATCCATTATTTTCTCCTTGTACTGTGCATTACATAAGGCACGGATTACCCATGCCTTACAAGATAAACAGTAATTGTTTACTTCCGCTACGATAGGATTTGTCAGTGTGACTTATCCCGGCTGAGCCGGTTCCACATCCCTAGCATTCATAACGGTTTCCCGCAGAGGACTGCATCCATTTAGGTAGTATGCGTAAGGATGGCGTTGCGCCAAACCTTACTTCGCTCGCTTTGCATTGTGCTTTCTTTTCGGCAGCAGGTGACTGGTGTGTCCCTTTACTCTGCACTACTCAATACTCCACACAATACCCCGACTGGATACGGGACGCCTATTCAATAAGGGAGGACTGCACAAGGCAACCTTTAATCTTCTGTAATCAATACAGCGGCGGTTTGTCTGCCGGTTAAGTTATCTAATATTAGATGGCTAATATAAAGACCTAACCAAACATCCTACAAATTGTTAACGAACGTGGACTGCACATATATAAGGCTAGTCGCCGAGTCAGAACGATCTCCAACTCGATGACTCTATTATATACTAAACCTTACCTATTGTCAAGTGTTTTTTAGTCCCCAGCCCATTCCCGCAGGAGGCGCTCTTTGAGGGCTTGGTCTACATTGCGTTGCTCTAGCTTTCTTTGGCGCTCTACTTGAGATGGGCGGTTATTAGTGATGCCGTTGAGTGCGGCAAGCTGGCTTACCCGAGTGATAGATAATCCAAACGTCGCCGCAACCTCTGCATATCGCTTGCCATCTTTGAGATGCTCCACAATCGCCCGGTCTCGTTCAGCGTTCAGACTGGCTCGGGAATAGCCTGCCAAATCGCCGTGCTCAGCAGCAATCTGATTAACCCGCACAAGAGAGATTTCAAACTCTTTGGCAATGTCCGCACGTCTTGCGCCGGATTTGATGCGTTCAATAATTGCAGTATCCCTTTCCTTATTTATTTGGGGGCGTCCGCCCGTGACGTAGGCTTTTAAAGCGACTGCGGCAGCAGCATCGAGTCCGCCGGGATGTTTGGCGGCGAGTGCCTTGGCGAAGGCTTCGGGTAGTTCAAGTACAAGAGTAATCATAGGGGTCTATCTAATATTAGATGGTGGTGAATGAAGGGAGTGATAGTTTAGCAGGCTTAAAAGGGCAGTGCAAGCATCTAATATTAGATAGGTAAGGAGGGTTTGTAACGATGGTAACAGCATGTAACGGGAGGGTGTGTTTTTTGAGAACCCAGTAACCACGCCATTTTGGGTTTTTAAAAGTGTCATGTAACCGGGTAACAGGGGGTTTAAAAATAAAGGCGTCAAAAAAAGCCCAAGTCAATACTACATCAACTAAATAATAGCCTCTAATATTAGACAACCCTTATATATTAAGAGATGTAGTGTTGACTTAGCCTTTTCCAGACTGGCTTAATTTTGAAAAAGCCTGTTACATGTTACATTAAATAAAAATAATTATATTATATCTCTCTCTCTCTCTTAAAACGCATGCTTTTTCTCCCGAACTGATTGCCTTAGTTCTCAAAAAGGATGTATCAGGCACTTTTGCTACATGCTGTTACGTGTGTTACGCCATCTAATATTAGATTCTTGCTGCTTTAGTTCTCACTCACGCGCGCGCATGCACACGCTCACTCGCTCACTCTCCCGCACGGTCTACCTACTATCATCAAAGCGCCGAGCGGGCGCATGATGCAAAACCACGGGACGAAAAAAAGCCCGGCGAACCGGGCTTGTAAGTCTAATGCTAGATCACTTGGCGATTACAGTCTCTTTGAACCCGTCCAATCGATCAAGGCATAAGTCTAATACATCCGCAGCAAATTCAATTAAACCTAAGAGCCGAGCTTGTGCAAGGGCTTTGCTAAGGGTTTTGTCCAATGCCGTGCGATCGGTGCTTTGCACTGGGCCGGACTTAACATTATTGGTCACGCCCTTGCTTTTCTTACTCCAAGGCAATTTGTATGCATCATTGTTTTTCAACCCGGGTTCAAATGCTACACTGAAATGCAAAGCACGTGCGGCTGATTGTGCATATTCAACGAAGGTTTTGCGATCCATTGCGCCTGATGCGACAATGTTCAACACTGCTTCACATTCGCGAATTTCTTTTTGCATGGCTTTGCAGGATTCCTCGCCGCGATCATTAGCGATTGACCATGCATCAATGAAGGCTTGGAATTCACGGGCTACTGTGGTGCCCAGTTTGCCCGAAGCCTTATCGAATGCACGATAAGCGTTAATGATTGTTTTTGCATTGGTATCAAAAGAAATAACGTTCATGGTAATAACTCCTAAAGGTTTTGTTGTCTCAGTCATAATTAACTGAGGCCTCTACTTTAACAAGATAACCTTACCTTGTCAACTGCTTGCCCCGTGATCTAATATTAGTTTCCGGCTGGCTTCGACCCACCGCACCCCCATGACCACTTCTGGCTTTGGGACTCCGCCCGTCCGCTTACGCTGAGCGCACAATCCTCGCGCACCAAATCCCCACGATTATTCCGTAACCATACCTACAAAATAGCCCAAGTAAAAATAAAGGGGTCTACAGCGACCCCACCCCCTTTCTACAGAAAGACCCCCCCATGCAAAAATAAAATACATATGAAAAAATATGATATATACTCCGCCAAACTAACAAGGCTGCTAAATCGCCATGTATCCATTACAGATTGACTTTGATGTTCCGCTTGCGGCGTACACGCCGACGTTTGAAGCGATTGAAGAACGCGTAGCCACTGCCATTGCCTCGCTTGTTGATCTAAATGCCCTGCCGCAACCCAACGAAATCACGGATGCGGAGCGTGAGCTGTCCCAAGACATCTTTAGTGGCAAGCAACTTGCTTCTGACGCGGACCTTTCCAGCCCCGGTGTAGTCGCCCATTTGGGTGCCATGCTCAATGAGTACGATAAAACCGTCGTGCAGTCGGCTGGGCAACTGCGAACCTACGTTACAAACAAGCTTTTGCTGGAAACTGAGCATCCGGATGCCAGAATCCGCATGAAATCGCTGGAATTGCTTGGAAAAATCAGTGATGTGGGCCTGTTTACGGATAAAACTGAGATTACGATGCGCCATAAACCGACTGAGGAGCTGGAACAGCTTCTGCGGGAGCGTTTGACGCGTGTAATTGAGGGGGAAACCATAACGCCTGCTGCAAAACGCGTGCGGCCCAACATTGCGCCGGGCGAAAGACTGGATTTGTCGGGGATAACGGATGTCTAATCTGACGCCGGACATTGTTGAACGCATTGTGAAGGGCATGCCTGCCGATGAGGCTGCCGAGTTGCTGGCAATGTTTGATTTAATCGAGGAGCGCAAGCGCCTTGAGGCGGCTCGGGTGGATTTTTTGGCGTTTATTGCCGCAATTGACAAGAATTACAAGTTTGGAGCGCACTTACGCAGGCTTGGCCACCTCCTAATGGACGTGGAAGAGAACACCAAGAACCGAATTGCAGTCTCCATGGCCCCGCGGATGGGTAAATCTCAGATGATTTCCATCTATTACCCGGCTTGGTATCTCGGTTTGCACCCCGACCACAAGGTTATTGTGGCTTCGCACACGTCAGATTTGGCTGTGGTTATGGCCAGAAAAGTGCGAAATTTGATCGCTTCGCCAGAGTATCGGAAGATTTTTCCCGAAACCAGCATTGCATCCGATGCCAAAGCCGCGGGCCAGTGGAACACAACCAAGGGCGGCGAGTACTTTGCGATCGGTGTGGGCGGCGCTTTGGCTGGTCGGGGTGCACACTTAATCATTGCAGACGATCCGCTGTCTGAGCAGGACATCAAGGCGGGCAACACCAACTCGCTGGACACGGCGTATGAATGGTTCAGTGCAGGTTTGCGAACTCGTTTGATGCCAGAGGGGAAAATCTGCGTGCTGCACACGCGCTGGCACCAGCGGGACTTGATTGGCCGGTTGGTTAAGGATAGCGCCCAGAACGAGGGCGGCGATAAGTACGAGACGTTTGAGTTCCCTGCCATCTTGAACGAAGGCACTGAGAACGAGAAGTCGATTTGGCCAGAGCAGTGGAGCTTGGAGAGTCTGCAGCAAACGCGCGCGTCCATGCATCACATCATGTGGCAGTGGTATGCGCAGTACCAGCAAAACCCAACAGCAGCCGAGGCTGCGATCATTAAACGGGACTGGATTCGCTGGTGGAAAAGCGAGCGACCGCCGCAGATTGAGTTTATTGTGCAGGCATTCGATACGGCGCTCACGATTAAGGAGCGCTCTGACTTTTCAGTCTGTCACACGTGGGGCACGTTCACGAGTGAGGACGACGGCACATCTAATGTGATCCTGCTGAACAAGGTCAAGGGCAAGTATGAGTTCCCTGAGCTCAAGGCCATGGCCCACGAGCAGTACACTGATTGGGAGCCGGACAGCGTGATTGTGGAAGCGAAGGCCAGTGGCCAACCGCTGATTGACGAGATGCGCCGCTCGGGGATTTTCGTGCAGGACTTTAGCCCGGGCAAAGGGCAGGATAAGATTGCGCGGCTCAACGCGGTGGCGGATATGTTCGCCTCTGGCCATGTGTGGTTCCCCGAGACAGCGTGGGCTGCGGCCACTGTGGAGGAGATTTTGGCGTTCCCCGCGGGCGAGCATGATGACGAGGTTGACACGATGACGCTGGCGCTGCAGCGGATTCGTAAGGGCGGGCTGTTGCGCCTTTCCACAGACAAAGACGATAATACGCCTTACATGCCGCGGCGCGGCGCTTCGTATTATTAAGGAAACTCATGGCTACCAACATGTTCCCCTCCCTGTCACAAGCCCCACGTGGCTTGGGCGCTCTTACCCCAGAACCGCAGGACTACGAAGAGGGGCCCGGTATCGAGATTGAGATTGATAATCCAGACGGTGTGCGCATCGGCATGGACGGCATGCAGATTGACATGATGCCAGATGAGACTCAGGGCGAAGCGTTCGATGCCAACTTGGCAGAGAACATGAGCGAAGCTGATTTGCAAAAAGTCGGTAATGACATTCTTGCTTTGGTGGACGCCGATATCAATAGCCGCAAAGATTGGGTGGAAGCCTACGTCAAAGGCTTAGATGTTTTGGGGATGAAGTATGAAGAGCGAACCGAACCTTGGAACGGTGCCTGCGGGGTATTTAGCACTGTACTTACCGAGGCTGCCATTCGCTTCCAAAGCGAGACGATTATTGAGACTTTCCCGGCTGCGGGCCCCGTCAAAACTGAAATTGTTGGGGCAATTGATAAACTCAAAGAAGAGGCTGCAGAGCGCGTCAGAGATGACATGAATTACCAGCTCACCGAGGTGATGACTGAGTATCGCCCTGAGCACGAGAAGATGTTGTACTCGCTGGGCTTGGCAGGCAGTGCGTTCAAGAAGGTGTATTTTGACCCTGCGCTCAACCGCCAGACGTCCACATTTATTCCGTCCGAAGACATCATCATGCCTTACGGCTCCTCGGATTCCAATACGGCCGAGCGAGTTGCGCACATCATGCGCAAGACTAAGAACGACATCCGCAAACTGCAGGTCTCTGGCTTTTACCGCGATGTTGAGTTAGGTGAGCCCACACAAATCCACACGGACGTGGAGAAAAAGAAAGCCGAAGACCAAGGGTATTCCCTTACTGATGACGATCGGTACCAGATTATTGAGGTGCATATCGACCATGATATGCCGGGCTACGAAGATGAGGATGAGATTGCCCGCCCTTACGTGGTGACCATCGATAGGGCAACAACCAAAGTACTGTCCATCTACCGCAACTGGGAAGAGGATGACGAGACTAAGGCAAAACGCCAACACTTCGTACAGTACACATACATACCTGGGTTTGGCCCTTATGGCTTGGGGTTGATTAACCTAATTGGTGGTTACGCCCGTGCAGGCACGGCGCTGATTCGTCAGTTGATCGATGCAGGTACGTTGTCCAACTTGCCTGGTGGTCTGAAGGCCCGCGGCATGCGCACCAAAGGGGATGACACTCCGATCGCACCCGGTGAGTTCCGCGATGTAGATGTGCCAAGCGGCACCATCCGTGACAACATCATGCCCCTGCCGTACAAAGAGCCCTCACAAGTTCTGTTGGCACTGCTGAACCAGATCACTGATGAAGGCCGCCGGTTGGGTTCGATCGCGGATATGAACATCAGTGACATGAGCGCTAACGCGCCTGTGGGCACAACGCTGGCGCTGCTGGAGCGTCAGCTCAAGACCATGAGTGCGGTGCAGGCTCGCGTGCACGCCAGTATGAAGCAAGAGTTTCAGCTCCTGCGCGACATCATCCGGGATAACACCCCTTCCGATTACAAGTTTGACCCAGCTTCGGGTGACCGCAAAGCCAAGCGCGAAGACTACTCCATGGTGGCGGTCATTCCGGTCAGCGATCCCAACAGCGCCACGATGGCGCAGCGGATCATGCAGTACCAAGCGGTCATTCAGTTGGCCCAGGGTGCACCGCAGATTTATGACTTGCCCCAGTTGCACCGCCAGATGATTGAGGTGTTGGGCATCAAGAACGCAGACAAGCTGGTGCCGTTGCCGGATGACCAAAAGCCCCGCGATCCGGTCAGTGAAAACATGAGCTTCTTGACGGGCAAACCGACCAAGGCATTCATTTACCAAGACCACGATGCCCACATTGCCGTTCACATGGCGATGATGCAGGACCCGGTTATCATGAGCCAGATTGGCCAGAACCCCATGGCGCAGCAAATGCAAGCGGCCATCATGGCGCACGTTGCCGAGCACGTGGCGTTTCAGTACCGCAACAAGTTGCAAGCGCAGCTTGGCGCAACGCTGCCCGAGCCCGATGCTGAAATCCCCAAGGATATGGAAGTTCAAATTTCCAAGTTGGTGGCCCAGGCTGCAACTCAACTGTTGCAAATCGACAAGGCACAAGCTGCGCAGCAGCAAGCCCAGCAGCAGGCTCAAGACCCCATCATCCAGATGCAGCAGCAAGAGCTCCAGATCAAAGCGCAAGACGCCAAGACCAAACAGCAAAAAGTCCAAGGCGACTTGCAGCTCAAGGCGCAAGAGCTTCAGCTCAAAGCCCAGGATATGGCGGCAAAACAAGGCGAAAACCCAGCCATGATTGCTCAGCGTCACCAGCAGGAGATGCAGCAAATGGCTCAGCGCCACCAGCTAGAGTTGGCTATGCAGACGCAACAAGCGCAACACGCTGCGCAGCAACACGCCGCAGGGCTCAATCAGCAAGCGCAAGTGCATCAGCAAAAGTTAAATCACGCGCAGCAACAAGCGCGTGTGAGAGCCGCGATTGCGTTGGCGCAAGCTCAGCGGGCAATGAATAAACCAAAGGGTGAATGATGGACGAACGTGTTCTTGATCTTTTGAATAAAAAACTTGAAGTCCAGATTGATGGCTTCAAGGATGTTTTGTGTGATGGGGGTGCTAAATCCTTCGATCATTACAAAGAACTGAGTGGGGCCATCCGGGGTCTCCGACTCGCTCAGTTTGAACTTGGAGACCTCGTGCGTAAATTGAAAGAACACGACGATGAATAAATTCGACGTCCAAGCGGTCGATTTGTCTGGGTTGCTTAACAAACCTCCAGAGGATAAAGCAAAGCAAATACCCGACCCGGTGACTTACCACCTTCTTTGTATGCTTCCCCAAGCAGAAGAGGAATACGAAGGCGGCTTACTCAAAGCCAGCCAGACCATGATGCACGAGGAGCTTCTCTCCCCCGTGTTATTTGTTGCCAAGATAGGCCCGGATGCGTTTAAAGACCCAGCCCGTTTCCCATCTGGCGCATCTTGCAAAGTGGGAGACTTTATTTTGGTACGGCCCAACACCGGCACCCGGATGAAGATTCACGGCACAGAATGGCGGCTTATCAACGACGACTCTGTGCAAGCAGTTATCCAAGACCCACGCGGCATCCAACGCCCATAAGGAGTCATCATGGCTGATTTTGAAAAAGTAGAGTTTGAGTTCCCCGACATGGGGGACGAGGACAAAAATCCCCGTGCAGGTGGCAAAGTTGTAGCGCCTGAAACGGACCCGAAAGCGGAAATTGAGGTGGTGGATGACACCCCACCGGAAGACCGCAATCGGAAACCGATGGTTGAGCCGCCCAAGGACGTAACTGACGAGGAGCTGGCCAAATACGATGAGGGCGTACAAAAGCGCATCAAGCATTTCACCAAGGGCTACCACGAAGAGCGCCGCGCTAAAGAGACCGCGGAACGCGAACGAGAGGAAGCTTTGCGGTTTGCCCAAACGCTGGCTGAAGAAAACAAAAAGCTTAAGGGCTCTTTGCATCAAGGTCAAAGCGCTTTGCTGGAGCAAGCCAAAAAAGTGGTGGCCGGTGAGCTGATTGACGCCAAGCGTAGATACAAGGAAGCCTATGAGGCTGGTGACTCTGAAGCCCTTGTAAACGCCCAAGAAGAATTAACGGCCGTAAAGCTAAGAGCGGATAAGGTAAATAATTTTAAGCCTGCCCCTTTACAGCCAGAAGAAAATACGGTACAACCCGTAACACAGTCCCGACAAGCTGCGCCTGTTGATAACAAACTACTTGCTTGGCAAGAACAAAATCAGTGGTTTGGCCCCAATAAGCGAATGACAGCCTATGCCCTCGGTCTGCACGAGGATATAGTAGGGGAAGGAATCCCAGCAGGAAGCGACGAGTACTACCGACGTCTCGACGCTGACATAAGGGAGCGTTTTTCGGACCAGTTTGGAACCGAAAAGCCCGCTGACGCGCCACAATCTCAGCGTACCAAATCCAACGTTGTTGCACCTGCAACCCGTAGCACAGCGCCTAAAAAAATCGTGCTTACGCAGACACAGGTGAATCTCGCCAAGCGGCTTGGTGTTCCATTGGAACTCTATGCTCGTAAGGTTGCGGAAGAAATGAGGAAATAAAATGGAAAAAGCTACACGTCCAACTCGTGATCTGGAAACTCGTGAAATCAAGGAGCGCCCCAAACAGTGGCTGCCTCCCCAATTGTTGCCTGACCCTAACCCGGAACCCGGCTACGCATTTCGCTGGATTCGGATCAGTACTTTGAACAAGACTGACGCCACTAATCTTTCTTCAAAACTCCGCGAAGGTTGGGAACCTGTAAAGGCTTCAGACCATCCTGAAATCCGTTTGTTTGGTTCGACCAATGGCCAGTTTCCAGATAGCGTTGAAGTCGGTGGCCTGTTACTTTGCAAGACCCCGGTGGAATTTACTGAGCAGCGTGATGCGTACTACCGCCAACAGGCTGAAGCGCAAATGCAATCAGTGGACAACACCTACATGCGCGAAAATGATCCGCGGATGCCTATGTTTAAAGAGCGTAGCTCCAAGGTGACTTTCGGAAAAGGTATCTAATTTTTTGGAGTCTTCAGATGGCATATCCTACCATTGACAAGACGTACGGCTTTAAACCACTCAATCGTTTGGATGGTTTGCCTTACGCCGGAGCGATCCGTCAAATCCCCGTCGCACCTGCTTACGCTACTGCGATCCTGAACGGTGACACTGTTGCAGTGGACACCAACGGCTACATTGTGGCCGCAAACACAACTAACTCCGGCAACGTCGTTGGCGTGTTGGTTGGTTGCGCATACTTGAACTCGTCTGGCCAACCGGTCAACGGTCAGTATTACCCCGCAGCTCAATCGACTTCCTCAGCTATGTCTATGGCATACGTTGTGGATGATCCAAGTGCCGTGTTTAAAGTTGTGGCTACTGTTGCTGGCTCTACCACTCCTACGGCTTACAGCCGTGCGATTGTTGGCGCTAACGTGGCTTTAGTTGCAAACGTTGGCTCGACCAACACCGGTGATTCGTATTACGGTATTGATGGCTCTTCTGCCAACACTACCAATACATTGCCTGTTCGCGTTGTTGATGTTGTTCCTGATACTGCTACTGGCCCTGCCACCAACAGTTCAACAACGTATTACGAGTTCCTCGTAAAGTTCAACACCGCTCAGTACAACAACACGACTGGCGTTTAAGGAGTAAATCATGGCTATTTCACGCGCACAACTGCTCAAGGAATTGCTCCCTGGCCTGAACGCCCTGTTCGGTTTGGAGTACGCCAAGTACGGCGAAGAGCACAAAGAAATCTACGAAACCGAAGCCTCGGAGCGTAGCTTTGAAGAAGAAACGAAACTGTCTGGTTTCTCTGCTGCACCTGTTAAGAACGAAGGCTCTGCCATCGCTTATGACAATGCACAAGAAGCATGGACCGCTCGTTACACCCACGAAACCATTGCAATGGGCTTCTCCATCACTGAAGAAGCTGTGGAAGACAACCTGTATGACAGCTTGTCCAGCCGCTACACCAAAGCTCTGGCTCGCGGTATGGCTTACACCAAGCAAGTTAAAGCTGCTTACGTGTTGAACAACGCCTTCACTGGCGGCCCTACCTACGGTGACGGTCAAGTTTTGTGCTCTACAGCTCACCCCTTGATCTCCGGTGGCACCAACAGCAACCGTCCTTCAACTGGCGCTGATTTGAACGAAACTTCGTTGGAAAACGCTGTTATTCAGATCGCTGGCTGGACCGATGAACGCGGTTTGCTGATCGCTTCTAAGCCCAAGAAATTGGTCGTTCCCCCAAGCCTGATGTTCGTGGCTACCCGCTTGCTCGAAACCGAGTTGCGCGTTGGTACAACCGATAACGACATCAACGCCTTGAAGAACAACGGTTCAATTCCTGAAGGCTACACCGTTAACCACTTCTTGACAGACACCAACGCTTGGTTCCTGTTGACTGA
>Ga0214206_1000396_pt1 | contig 12152 bp, 19 predicted proteins | sample TroBogEpilimnion_26_FD_153044 | JGI IMG/M metagenome (GOLD analysis project Ga0214206, IMG submission 153044) | Freshwater microbial communities from Trout Bog Lake, WI - 07JUL2009 epilimnion | ecosystem: Environmental > Aquatic > Freshwater > Lake > Epilimnion/Euphotic zone | place: Trout Bog...
GATCAAAATACGTCTCAGAGCTTAAAGACTCAGGGAAGTTGGCTTCACTTAAGGCTTCTCCTAAAGCTGTTGCACTTGAGCGTTATGTATCAGAATTCTTAGATATTAATGATGCGAACAAAGTAGTAATCTTTACTAGCTATGTGGGCATGGTTAAGATACTTAAAGATAGCCTAGATAAATATAGCCCACAGATCTACACAGGAGAGCTCAATGCCAAAGATAAAGAGGCAGCCAAACTTATTTTTCAATCTGATCAAAATTGTCGTGTACTTATTAGTAGTGATGCCGGTGGCTATGGTGTGGATCTGCCTCAGGCTAACTTACTCATTAACTATGATCTTCCGTGGAATGCTGGCTTGGCTCTGCAACGGAATGGTCGGATTCGCCGTGCGTCTAGCACGTGGCCTTCGATTGTAATTCAAGACTTTTTAATGGAGGGCTCCATTGAAGAACGCCAACACTCTATGCTAGTACAAAAGATGTCTGTGGCTAATGCTGTATTAGATGGTGAAGGCATAAATGATCTTGGCGGTGTAAATCTTACTGCCGGAACACTTAGGGCTTTCTTAAGCTCATTTTCAGTCTAATATATAACCACTATGCCTAATGCACCTAAAACCCCGACACGTACTATACGTGTGTCCAATGAGCTATGGGCCGCCGTTAAGGACAAAGCAGCAATCGAAGAACGTACGGTAACGGACGTTATAATCCAGGCTCTAAAAGCCTACATCCACGACTTGCATTCCCCGGAGCTATAGTCTATAATAGACAATAGAGGGGGTAAGAAATGCCAAAAGTTATTGAGCGCGAAGCGCCTAAGTCAGAGAATCCTTTACTCAAGAAAGTCCGCGAGTATGTAGGATTGCGTAGTCGTATTAGTGACCTGACTAAACAACAAGATTCTATTAAGACTGAGCTATCTAACCTTGTAGACACAGAGGGTGAGCCAGATGAAAAGGGACACCTATGGATTCAACTTCCTGAGGAAGTTGATGGGTATACGGCTCTCCAGCGTCAGCGTAAAGTTTCACAGTCTCTAGACGCAGAAACAGCGGAAAAGCTCCTTAAAGATAAAGGGCTATTTGAGCGTTGTTATATCATGGAGCCAGTTCTTAAAGAGGACGAGGTTATGGCCTGTCTGTACGATGGTTTGCTAACTGAAGAAGAAATTGATATAATGTTCCCTAAGAGGGTTTCATATGCGTTTATCCCAGTAAAGGCGTAACTATGTCCGATGCGGTAGAGGATTTCTTTGGTGACCTGGATGATTACTATCCAGGTTCTAAAAGAAAACGCCGTGCCATAGACCCCATTGTTGCGGATAAGAAGAAAAAGAAGGCAGAAGAAGGTTCCTGGGACTCAAATCCACAGGTAAAGACCTTACCTAACGGTAAGACGGTAGAACTATTTAGTGCAGGATCTTTGTGTCAAGCATTGGGTAGACCCATAGTTACCTTAAGATTATGGGAGCGCAAAGGATATATTCCTAGTGCACCGTATAGGCTCAAGTCAATGATTGTAGATGGAGTAAAGAAGCCAGGTTGGCGTATGTACTCTAGAGCAATGATTGAGTCTACTATCAAAAGTTTCGAGTCTCGGAAGCTAATAGATGCTCCCAGGATTGATTGGAATCGTTATCCCGATCTATCATTTGAATTGATGGAGAGTTGGAAGAAGATTCACGATCAAGAAACTGCGTAACTAACCCAGCGTAAAAGCTCATCCGAGCTTAGCTATCAACCAACAACTGAAAGGAGCGCCATGAGCGCCTCATCACTAAAGATCAAGAAAGAAACCCCTAACGTAGATTCATATGGGGCAGACGAAGCAGAAGAAGATCTCTTTGAAATTGAAGATGAAAACGAAGCGCCTGTGCGCTCTTCTTCTGTACAAAAGGGCTGGGCTGCTGCAAAGAAGGTAGCTAGTTCTCAAAGTAAGTCTTTTGCAACTGATTTCAAGTTTGACGAAGACGTACAGCTAATCAAGTTTATTACTGATGAGCCAATGGCTTTCATGCAGCACTGGGTTAATCGTCCAGGCAAGAAGTCATTTATCAGTACCGGTGAAAATGATCCGCTAATCAAGGTTGGAAGTGTTCCTTCCCCTAAGTTTGCTTTCACCGTTCTTAATATCTCAGATGAAGAACCTGAGGTTCAACTAATGACTGTAGGGGTACGCCTATGTGGTCAACTCGAAAAGCTCGCTTCTAACCCGAAGACGGGCCCTCTCAATCGTGCTGATCTATATTGGGCTGTAAGTAAGTCTGGTCAAGGTACTAAGACTTCTTACTCCGTTGTTCCTGTAAAGGAACGCGACCTCGCTGAGGAATGGGAACTCGATCCTGTTGCTGTCGCTGAGTTGGTCAAGGCTGCTAAGCCACTTGGACAGGAAGCTCTCCAAATGTCCACGCAAGCTGAGCTAGCTGAGATTGCTCGTGAAATTGCGGCAAGCAACTAAGTAACCCATAAGCGTTGAGGGCCCGGTTTTATCCTCCTTTCTACGGGCCCTCAGCACCTTCCTTAGGAGAGCAATGAACATAATTACCACTACTGAACAACTACAGGAATTTATTACCGCCTACGATGCAGTAGATGCTTTTGTCTATGACGTAGAAACAGTAGGCGCCCATCGTGGCGATCCACGGCAGAATTCTGTCATGTGGATTGCTTTTGCTACCTATGATCGCGTAGATGTTATCCCTATGGGCCACCCTAACGGTGAGTACATCCGCACAGAATTTCCTTTGCTTCCTTCTGCTCAAGATCGCATTATTAAAGGGTTGCCTATTCGCGCATCCGATTACAGCAAAGATGAGCGCAAAGCCACTAAGATCTTTACTCCAGGTCCGGAGCAACTTACCCCTGGTGAAGTATTTAAAGCTCTAAAGCCATTATTCAGAAGTGACAAGCTAAAGATTGGTCACAACTTAAAGTTCGATCTACAGAGTGTAACTAAGTACTTGGGCGCTCTACCTGCTCAGCCATACGCATGTACTCTTAATGCTGCATTTATTATTGATAGTCAAAACCGTAATAATCTTGGTCTTGATGATTGCCTAGAGCGTGAGTTCGGGTACAAGATGGTCAAGGGTGTTGGCAAAGAGGTTGAGGTCTATAGCTTTGATGAGGTTGCGACATACGCTGCTCTTGATGCTGAGTGGACTTGGAAACTCTGGCAGAAATACTCTGAACAACTCGACCGTGATAACCTTCGTGGGCTATTCCGTTTAGAGATGGATGTGCTTGAGGTTATCTGTAATATGGAGCTTCATGGAGCTAACATTGATGTTAGTCAGCTTGCTAAATTAAAGGCAGAACTAGAAGTTCAGCTGGAAACTACAAAGGCTACCATTTACCGGTTAGCTGATAAGGCTTTTAATATTAATAGTATCCCAGAGAAGCAACGCCTCCTATTCTCTTTGAAGAAGGATGGCGGTAGAGGTCTACGCCCTAAGGGTCGTAACGCTCTGACTCCTAAGGGTAAGGCCAAAGAAGAACGTGGAGAGGCATTAGATATCTCTGACTATTCTGTGTCTGAACCTGCTCTTAAGATCTTTCAGGGCAAGGATGCATTAGTTGACGCACTTTTAAATTACGCCGACCTTAATAAGCTTCTAACTACCTATGTTATTCCTTATTTGGGCGGGGATATCACTCGTACAACGTCAGGAAAGTCTAAGATTGTTGCTAAGAAGAGTCTGTTAGTTAAGGGAAAGATCCATACTGACTTCATTCAGTACGGCGCTGAAACGGGTCGCTTCGCTTCACGCAATCCAAACCTTCAGAATATCCCTAACTCAAAGACTGCAAATGGTAAGGCGATCCGTAACCTCTTTATTGCTCCAGAGGGGTACAAGATGATCGTGGCTGACTACTCGCAAATCGAGCCACGAGTCACCGCTTCCTTCAGCGGGGATCGCCTTATGTGCGAGGGGTATCTTAATGGTGAAGACGTGTACGTAACTATGGGAAAGCTTATGGGCATAGACGATCGCCCAAAGTGTAAGACTCTTTTCCTAGCAGTTATGTATGGCGTAGGCCCAGATAAGGTAGCTGCAGATATCGGGTGCTCTATCAGTGAGGCTCGAGATCTACTTGATCAGTTTGGAGCTAAATTCCCCACAGTTATGCGTTATAAAAAGCAGGTAGTTGCTGATGCTCGCCGCCGTGGCCCAGTACCTCACGCTTTGACCTATTTAAAGCGTCGTCGTTATCTACCTAATCTTAGGTCCAATGTTATGTGGGAACGCGCCCAGGCCGAACGTCAGGCGTTTAACACGGTAATCCAGGGCTCCTCAGCAGACTTGATTAAGCTTGCTATGATTCGTGCGAATAAGTTAATCCCGGATAAGGCAAGCCTTATCCTTACTATTCACGATGAGCTTGTAACTGTCACCCCAGAAGATCTGGTGGATGAGACAGAGGCCGCTATCCGTGAGGCCATGGAAGGCATCAATGCTCTCAGCATCCCGTTGTTAGCAGAAGTAACTGTAGCAAATAGGTGGGGAGATGCAAAGTAATGTTTAAGAGGAAAAAGAAACCAAACACTAAGTTACGGCAAGCAGCAAACCTACCGTTACCAGTTCTGATTAGACAAGTTATCTACGACTCTATGCTAGAACCAGCAGAGCTTATTGCGGAAACTCTTGGCCTGCCCCCTATTTCTGATGAAGTTTCTGAAATGGAAGAGCGTGCCAGTCAAGATAGATTAGAGCGGTTTGCTAATCTGCTTCCGTTTATTGACTCGCATTCTGAGATTGCAGCCAAGATCTCTGCTGCAGCCTACGCGCTATCAGATGAAATAGATACAGAGGATAGGCTCTCTGAGGTAGATATAGAAGACCTAACCAGACTATTCCGAATAGTTGCGTTATCAGCCTCAGTATCATGTCTATCAACATTATTTAATTTAGGTCTACTAGAAATGGAGGAGGTACGTCATGGCTAATAACGATTGGTGGGCTAATAAGTTAGGTGGAGGTAAGACTTCACCTAGCCCCACGCCGGCTACAGGTCCTGCACCTGGCCAAGTTTATACTCCGCCTCCACAGCAGCCCAATGTTCAAGTAACTTACGACGCAGAGACAGATCAAACCTTTAGCAAAGCTAAGACATCTCGTATGACAGACCGTTGTCCGGATTGTAATAGCGGAAACTACTTTGCACCTCAAGGTACTCAGCGTATGCGCTGCTACGACTGTGGCTATCCGGTAGTACAGCAAGGTTCTGGTGCAGGAATGCCTGGAGGTAGTTCCTCTGGTAAGACACAAGCAGCAAAGCAGGTAGGACAAGGTGGTGGATTTAATCCATCAATCATCGTAGATAGGATTGGGTAATGGCGCTTAACGCAGAGGCTTTAAAAGTTGTAGCAAATATCAATAAGAAAGTTGGCGCAGGTACAGTAGTACTCGCTAGCCAAGTTCGCCTACCTGAACGCATTACTACAGGTTCTCTAACCATGGATGTTGTGCTTGGTGGTGGTTGGCCTATGAATCACTGGGTAGAACTTGTTGGAGAAGCATCTCATGGTAAGACTGCCATTGCTCTTAGAACTATTGGGGCTAATCAGCAAAAGAATCCAGACTTTACTGCTGTCTGGATTGCTGCTGAGGCATTTGACGCACAATACGCAGAATTATGTGGGGTTGATACAAACCGTGTCATCCTAGTAGAGACTAATAGCATGGAGGATGCATTTGATGCGGTTATTCAATTCATGGAAAGTAAAGCTGTTGACATGGTCGTTGTTGACAGCCTTCCTGCTCTCGTTCCTAGTGCCGAAGACGAAAAGCATATGGAAGAGTTCACGGTCGGACGCGGAGCATTAATCACTAACAAGTTCTTCCGTAAGGTGGCCTCAGCTACTAAGCGCGATCTAGTGGAGGCTGAGCGTCCTGTACTAGGTATTATCATTAATCAATATCGTATGAAGATTGGCGTTATGCACGGCGATCCTCGTACCACACCTGGAGGTCTTGGCAAAGACTACGCCTACAGCGTTCGTTGCGAGGTAAAGCGCGATGATTGGCTTGAGGTAGGTACCGGACAGGATAAGCGCCGAGTAGGGCAGACTATCCGTGTCCGTACCATTAAGAACAAGACTTTCCCTCCACAACAGACCGCCTATCTGGACTTCTACTTTGCAGATGGTGGGCCTATTGATGCCGGATCTTATGACACTGGCAAGGAGATTGTCGCCCTAGCTATCCTTAATGACATCGTAGAGCGCCGTGGTGGCTGGATGTTCTACAAGGATCGTAAGTGGCAGGGTGCCCAAGCGTTGATTGATTCCCTCCGTGAGGAGATTGATCTCTCAGAGGAGATCAGCGCAGCAGTTATGGATACTCTAAAGAGCAGTCCCGTACTAATGATTAGTGAAAGTGAGGCGTAATTTAATGGCTACTTTTGAAGGTGCAACCTACGACGAAGTTCTAGATAAGGACCGTCTGCTTACCCAGCTTGATAAGATTTATGAGGCTATAAAAGATGGTAATTGGTATTCACTAGCCCAGTTAGCTTCCATGACTGGTGCTCCAGAAGCCTCTGTATCTGCTCAGCTTAGAAATCTTAGAAAGCAAAAGCATGGTGGCCACATAATTGATAGGCGTAGAGTATATAATTTTTACGAATACTCTTTAGTAGGACAAAATGAAAAGTGAGGGACAGAAGCAGTCCTTGAAGCATGAGAAGCGATTGGCCGCCTTAACAGGTGGCCAACGTAGTGCAGGCTCTGGTGCTTTTTGGTCTCGTAAAGGCGATGTTAGAAATGACCACTATTTGTTTGAACATAAGTGGACTAGTAAGAAGTCCTTCAGTATACAGTCTAGTATTCTAGATAAGATTACTACTGAGGCTATCTTAGATAGCCGTGAGCCAGTCCTTGCTTTTCACTTAGATGGGCAAGACTACGTTATTATCCAAGAGCACCATTTTCATGAATTGACTGATGCCATGTATAATAGGGTTGTGGGGGGCCACGACGAAATAGGTGAGTAGTGCGTTACAGCGATGACCCGTCATGGACTTGGCGGTATGAGGCAAAGTGTCAGGGCGAGGACACAGAGATCTTTTTCCCACCCCGTGACAAGGCTTCATATAAGCCGATTGCAGACAGGGCCAAAGCAATCTGCTGGGGTAAGGATGGGCGACCAGTTTGCCCAGTTAGACAAGAGTGCCTCAAAGAGGCTATAATGAATGAAGAGCTGCACGGTATCTTCGGAGGCATGTCTCACCGAGAGAGAAATGCGGTTCAACGTAAGATCACAAAGCAAGGTATTACCCTTGATGAGTGGTTAGAGAAAGAGGGCAGAAAGTATGGGCAAACCTAAGACGATTGCCAGTAAAGATTTAAAAGCATTCTTAGACGCTAATAAGCGCACCACTAGGTTGATTGGTGCTATTGAGCGCCATGTTATCTCTAAGCCGTTTGATGAACGTAACATGGGAGTGATCCACCCCTCAGATATTATTAAAAGTGAGTGGTGTGCGCTTGCACAATATCATGCATTGACGGGTAACTATGAAGAAGTAAGAGATAAGCCCGCACTTCGTATGTCTTCTATTTTTGCAGAAGGCCATGTTATCCACGCTAAGTGGCAGCAGTGGTTACAAGAAATGGGAGTTCTCTATGGTTATTGGAAAAAGGGAAACAAAAAGGTTGGGCCTCTCTTAGCTTCTAAAGTATCTAAGACTCATACGTATGCTGAATTTCCACTGACTAGTGCAAAGCATATGATGGCTGGTCATACTGATGGTTGGGTTAAAGGTTTAGGCGAAGATTTTCTAATTGAGATTAAGTCTATTGGATCCGGAACTCTTCGGTATGAAGCACCAGCTATTCTTGCACAAGCTGAGGGTGACATTGAAAAGGCCTGGAAGAACATAAAGATGCCTTTCCGTGCACACCAGCTACAAGGTCAGGTATACCTACACCTCTGTCACTTAATGGTTGAAGAAGGACTCATTGAGTCTGCTCCTAATGAAATTGTGTTCATCTATGAGCTTAAAGCTAATCAAGACTATAAGGAGTTTGTAGTGCAGTACTCTCCTGAGTTTACTGCTGAGATCTTTGAAAAAGCTAGAGATGTTGCTTGGGCTGTGGAAAACCTACGCCCACCTGTTTGCTCAATCAACCCAGAGAAGGGATGTAAGCGCTGTGAGCCATACATCATTAAGTAAAAAAGCTATAGATACGCTTGATGAGTTAGGGTTTCCTTTAACTCCTAAGCCTAAATATGACATCCCACGACTTCCAGTTGACATCACGTTGTTAGACGACGAGGGGCTCATGGAGCTTTTTGTTAGATTCACTCAATGGAATGATCACTTAGCTGGTGCACAGGCTATCTCTATTATCAATGAGAGAGAGTCTCAACGTGCACTAGACAACGCTGAGGATGCAGCGATGATGGCTAACTGGACTGGTGCAAAGGGCGGAGATAAGATCACTATTATCAAAGCAATCATTGGCGCTAGTCAATCTATTCAGGATCTTAAACAAGATCTAGATATTAAATACGCTTTTCGTAAGCTTATTGAAACTAAGACTCAAGAAGTAGAGCGTGACTCTCAACTTGTATCTCGTGAACTAACTCGCCGTACCTCAGATGGGGGCGGTATGCGCTCTAGGACAAGGAAGTTCAATACATGAAAAAAAAGGTATTTATAGTAGTAGCTCTCCTTACTCTGGGACTGATGTCTCCTGTGCACTCTGAGGATTCCCCAAACCCACACCCTACAGATGATTCTTGCCCAGTCAAGACTGTGTATGTGAATGTGCCAACTCCAGGGCCTACTGTGTATGTGGATAAACCTGTACCAGGACCTACGGTCTATGTAAATGTTCCGGGCCCAACAGTTAACGTCCCAGTACCTGGTCCTACTGTCTATGTAGATAAGCCAGTAATTGAGACTCAAACAGTGCCCGGCCAAGTTACACAGGTTCAGGTTCAAGTAGAGAATCCAATTAACACTTCATTGCAGAGCCAGGTCGCAGCATTAAAGGCTAAGTACGCTAAACTACTCCGCTCGTACACTTTACTGCATAAGCACGAGGTTAAAGAGAAGGCGAAATACTTCTCAGGTAACAAATGAGTAAGAGAGAAGACAAGGTCTGCGAGCGCCGTGAGGCCCAAGCTACTTTTTTACAGGCACGGCGCCAACAACAGATGGCAGTATTTGCTGCCGGAGTTGAAATGGGTAGAACCCTTCTCAAAGAGAATAGTCATTTACTCTCTGAAGAGGATAAGGTAACTCTAGGGGCCGAGCTTGCAGAGAATGAAAAAATCATCGCAGACTTTATCGCTAAGGAGAAAGATGCCAAGTCAGAGCAGGAAACATCGGGGCTACCGATCACAGAAGGTAGTAGCGAACTATCTAGCTGAGCATGGATTTCCTTTTGCTGAATCTACTGGTGCCGGTCGTCCTGGAACAGACATTACCGGCACAGTAGGTATTGATTGGGAAGTTAAGGCTCGTAAGGATTTCAGCCCTAGCACGGTCATTAAGCAGCTTAAGGATCGTTCTAATGGTAAAGACCTACCTGTTGCTGTTCTCCGCTTAAACGGGCAAGGAGAGGTCAATATAGGGGAATGGGTGACCATCCTCAGACTAGAGGACTTTGTAAAGTTACTTAGGGATGCGGGATACGGCGATACACCGTAATATAGGCCTTTAGGTGGGCATACAAATCGAACCTAAAGGACTACAAATCGTGAACGAAGTAAAAGACGAAGAAAACATCCTGCGTGCAGGAGCAGGCTCCAGCGCTCAATCTTTGGGGTCAGCCATCGCGCATGCTCTATATGACTCCCCACAGGTCAAAGTACGTGCAGTAGGGGCCTCAGCAGTTAACCAGGCAGTGAAGGCAATCGCAATCGCTAGTGGCTATGTAGCCCCTCGTGGTATGCGCTTAGCTAACATCCCAGGGTTTACTACAGTTGACTCTAGAGACGGAAAGATCTCAGCAATAGTATTTACAATCTTCTCCATTTGATATACCCTTAGAACAAGAGATCTCTAACAGTTAGGTACCAACATGGCAAAGTCAGATATTGATGCTGCAGTAGCAGCTGAAAATACACAAGGTCGTGCCTCAATGGGTGGCGAAGGAACTAAGTTTTCTTCCCCTTCAGCTTCCCCAGCATCAGGCACGCAAGTCCCACGCAAAAACACCCAAGCAGGGGATCCAACCGCTGCTGGTACAAAGGCAAATCGTGCCAATGTGCAACAGACTCCAGCAATGGAGAATATGGGTGCAGCCCACACAATTAAGGGCAAGACGCATAAGAACACCGATCCAGCTGCTGGCTTGACACAAGCTAACGGCCGTATCGTTTCTCCATCTGTGATCCGAAGCACACAGAGCTTCGATCAAGGAATTGGAACTTCTTACTAAAATCTGTTATAATAAATAATAGGGTCCGACTAACCTCGGGCCCTATTCAAATTAGGAGGCGCAATGTTAACAGACCTATATGCAAAAGCAAAGCAAGAGGTAGCAGCAAACCGCTGCGTAGTTGCACAGTGGGGTAACACATTCACTGGTGCAGAGCGAGAAGCATTTAACGCTTCTATCGCAGATGATGATTTCTCAAATAAGAATCTATTCAATCTTTATAAAGATGCCGGGGCCACTTTTAGTATTACATCGCTCCGTGCCCATAGAATCGGGGAGTGCGGATGTCGCTAAGTGATGCATATGGTGAGGCTAAGGCGGATGCCGTAGCAACAAACGGTATTAACTCTATTGAGCGCCTACTTAAAGCTAACGGGCTAACACCAGAAGATGTAGGCAAAGTTAGTAAAGTAAGTTTGTCTAATAACCCAGACGATACTAAGATTATCCTTTCACCCAGCTGGAGTGAGGGTCCTAAATGGCAACCTGTACAGCCAGCAGCTCCTACTATTGTCCAACCAAAAGTTCGCACACCTGCATTGGTGAGCAGCGATTGGAAGGTTGCAGTTGCACTACCTGATCCACAGATTGGGTTCCGTCGTTATGAGGACGGCTCATTAGATCCTTTCCAAGATGAGGCAGCTATTGATGTAGCCCTACAGATTGTAGGCTTAGATCATGGCCACCCTCTTGCACAGGTAATTAACCTCGGGGATTTCCTAGATCTCCCTATGTATGGTACCTATGAGCAAGAGGCTGTGTTTGCACATACTGCACAAAAGGCTATAGATCGAGGTCACTTATTCTTGGCACAGCAACGTGCTGAGGCCGGTGACGGTGCTCGTATTATTCTCTTAGAGGGTAATCATGATAAGCGACTGAACCGATTTATTAACACTAACGCAGCCGCTGCTTACGGGCTTAAGGTTGCAAATAGACCGGATTCATGGCCAGTAAACAGCCTGCAGAATCTTCTGCGGTGCGATGAGTTAGGAGTTGAGTTCATTGACGGCTACCCAGCAGCAGCACATTGGATTAATAAGCGCTTACGGGCCATGCATGGCGATAGGGCTAATAGCTCTGGTTCTACTGCTGCTCAGTATGCGAATTCAAATCCGAACATCTCCACTTTGTTTGGTCATACGCATCGCATGGAGCAGCAAAGCAAAACAGTTTTTGATCGTGATCAAGCCATCAAAAGTGTCTCTTTCTCGCCTGGTTGTCTATGCCGAGTTGATGGAGCAGTCCCGTCCGTCAAAGGTGGTGTGGATGTCAAAGGCCAAGCGCTTCAGTATTTTGAGAATTGGCAGCAGGGAGTAAGCGTTATCTTCTTTAAAGATGGGGATGATGATAGTTTCCACTTTGACCAGGTCCATATCCATAAGGGCAAGACTATGTATCGTGGTCAGGAATTCCACGCTAGTGTAGATACAGTGGGTAACCCACTCTAAGACTAAAGGCCGCTCAGTTTACTGGGCGGCCTCATCTTCATCTAATATATCTAATACCTGCTTCATATGGCGACGAAGCTCTTCAATATGGCCATGAGTAGCCTGATCTAGTTTAAGATCTTTCATAATAATCTTACGATCTTGATCACCTTGGCGGTTAGTTGCATTAAGAATAAGACCGGATAGCAAGATAGACTCTAAAGATACAATGAGAGTAAGCAGTCCAAAGGGGAATTTTTCAACACCCACAGAGATCCAGCAACCCCACCAGAGCATATGAAATATCTGGAACCATGCTGA
>Ga0214206_1000397_pt1 | contig 12146 bp, 23 predicted proteins | sample TroBogEpilimnion_26_FD_153044 | JGI IMG/M metagenome (GOLD analysis project Ga0214206, IMG submission 153044) | Freshwater microbial communities from Trout Bog Lake, WI - 07JUL2009 epilimnion | ecosystem: Environmental > Aquatic > Freshwater > Lake > Epilimnion/Euphotic zone | place: Trout Bog...
TAAAAAAGACGACCAAGATACCGAGCGATATCGTTCTCCATAGGTTCGAAGAGTTCCACCCAAAGAACATACGATGGGACCTATCGTACAAGAAAATGTTCCTAACAGATCAGAAGACGAGCAAAGCGATATACCTCAAGGACGGCGACAAGTACATGGGCGAGATCATACTGTACGTATCGTGCGACAACGTAGTGTACTTAGAAAGCATTACGGTAGATCCTCAGTACCAAGGACAAGGTTACGGTACGCTGTTAAACAAATACGCCATAGAGTGGGCGAAACGTAAGGGCTTTACGATCCTAACCGGAGACGCAAGAGTGGGTGCGAGCTGGAATTCTCTCAAATCTTTGGGAGCCGTTGAAGTATATATTAACAAGAACTGGTCCAAGACAAAGGAGGACTATGTACACTTTTATCTGGAAATTAAATAGTAATATGGAAAAGAAAAAGAACGTCGTAACTAGAGGCACAGCTTATAAGATCCTGTGGTGGTGCGTATCAGAGTACGGAAGATCCAAATTGAACGGACCGTACCCGTTCCTTGAGTTTAGGAAAGGCGACTATTACACTGGAGACGATTATGGTTACTACGACGAAGTGGAGCAGGTGATCTTCATAAACAAGGAAGCTAACTTAACATTGGAAGACCTTGTTAAAACAATCATACACGAGTACACGCATTACGTTAAACATTCAATGTTCGAGTATAAGATCCTGTCCAAATACCTGAGCCATCACCGAAATCCATTGGAAATAGACGCGCGCAAAGTAGAGAGACGAGACTACAAAAAATGTCTCAGATATTTAAAAAAAGAATATAACATTTTCGAATAACAACCAAATATTTATTGTCAGGATGAACGAATTAGTATACGATATGCTCGATAAGATAGTCGCAAACGTGGTACCTAATCGCACTCACGAACTATTACACGTAAATTGTCGTAAGGCTTTTATAGAAACCGTAGCAGAGTTATTGGACGGACAACATGTTATACCGACGGTATCCAACGTAAAGTTCTTGACTCTGAATTGGGAACTAGTATTATTTAAAAAATATTCTTCTTTAAACTAATGAGATTTTTAGACATAGCAGCAACACAGGATTCTATAAGCAGTACGTTCATGCAGTACGGTATTCTTGGCATCATCGCCCTTTTATTGGGTTATTTTGCGTGGATCCAGTACCAAAGACTTGTAGAAAAGAACGATAAACTAGAGGAAAAGGTGGACAAATTGCAAGACGAGATGCTTCAGATTTTGGTAGAAGAACGAGACAGAATGTCTAAATTAATCACCGATAATACAACAGCATTACAAGAGTTACAGAAAACTATAGTCACATATATCGTATCTCAAAATAACAAATAGTGATAGACCCGATATCAAAAGCCCTAGAAAAACAAGCGACAGCTTTATTAAAGGCTTACGAAGCAGCAGAAAAATGGAAATCTAACCGTCAAAATAAAAGTTCAAACAGTTATGCTACGCAAAAACAAAAGAAAGATTCCGCCGACCAAAGTAAAGACAAAGGCGTGCAGCGATAATAACTCAAGCTGCGACTATCACTTCTCGATCTACGGCAACCTCTGCCAATCCTGCCCACAGGCCCAACCCAAGTCACCCAGTCTAATCAAAAGATTGTTATCTTTTAGGCTATTTTGAGCTCTACCCATGAGCCCAAGCTTCCGTACCTTATAGAAACATTACCCAAGTAGCAAAGCGTGCCCAAAGAGCTCCAAATGAGCTATTTTAGGCCTTGGAAACCAATCAGTTGCACAACTCGTTGGTTTTCAACATGCAGTTATATGATTAAAAAACATATACATAACTGATTGATTCTCTGCCAAGAACTTTCCAAAATAGTTAGCCTAAAATGATCCAGATTGCCAGAATTTCGTAATTTTACTATGTATCAAACAATAAAAGTTATGAAAGTACACATTTACGTAAAAAATGCTCTTACAAAAGAGGTAGTATTTGACACAGTTATCGAAAGCATTGCTTACGACGATATCAATGTTATTCGTGCCAACCATCAAGCGTTTGTAGAAACGTTCCCTGATTGTCACGTTAATTTTACTTGGGAATCTGATTATCCTGAGGTATACGGTATGAATTTTATCGCAGGTGTGCCATTAAATATGGAGCTCGATCAAGAGCGTGTAGCCAAAGGTGAAATGACTTGGCAAGAAGAGATGAGTAAGTGGCACGGTATTGAGTTTCCTGAATTTTCATTATCTTAATTTAATCCTATGATCTCAGTAATAATATTCTTAGTAGTTGTGTATATCGGTCACACATTAAACTTAACCGACACAGACATTAAATTCACAGACATTAAAACAAAAAAATAAGTTATGATAAAGCAAACAAACAAATCAATGGACGGTACCTCATTTCATGGCGCTACAATCACTGCCTCGTTAGCAGACTTAATTGACGTATTGGGTGCACCTCATGGCATAGGCGAACAAAACGATAAAGTGCAAAACGAGTGGGAATTTGAATTAGAAGACGGTGCAGTATTTACGTTGTACGATTGGAAGGAATATCGTCGTTATTCAAATACGGAATCGATCGAGTGGCACATAGGTGGTAGATCTCAAAAAGACACGTTCGTAGCTCAAGATGCTTTAGTAGAATTATTAGCTACACGAACTAACATTAACGAACAAACAAAAACTGACAATATGAGTAACAAACCAAGTTTATTTCAATCCGTAAAGGAGTTTATTAATTCTTACAAAGTAGGTGACACATTCACTACTAAAGAATTCCACGCAGCATTGGAAGGCAAGGAATTTATAACTGGATGGAAAAAGTATAGCGCAGGTAATTACTATCGTCAAGATCAGTACAAAGGTTACTTAAGACGTTTGGGCTTCGTAGATAATCCTAAGCGTGGCGTATGGCGTGTATTGTGTGACATTCCTACGTGGTTGAATAGCGGTCACGTTAATTTAGCTCTAGGTTACATAAGTGTTTTCGATCCAATACAGCGAGCGATGAAATTTCCGCCTTACGATGGCATGACGAAAGAAGAAGTTATCGCTAAGATCAACGACTATATCTATCATAATGGTATTATTAAGATGGTTGAACAGTTGCCTAAAGTAGAAGAGCAAGTAAAAGAGATCGATCCTTTAGATGAATATAAAAACGCTGTAAAGAAATTGGCTACTCAAATTATTGGAGACGGTAAGTCACCTAATATTTGGTTCGTTACTAAGTCACCTTACTTTATGAGATATAAAGATGGTTATGGTGAAGCAATCTTATTCGAAGAATACGAATTCGCCACGCCGTCTATGTTATCAGAAATGTATGGACCATTCTACACTTATCAAGAGGCATGCGATATGTACGATTCGATAGAATTGGATCATTACGATGGAGTTGGTACAGTGACTATGGAAGACCGTGAGATCGGCGTGGTCAAAGAGAAGTTTTTGGAAGAGCGTATCACTGTAGATTATTCTTACGGTGAAATTGACGACTCTAAATTTTACAACCGCAAATAATTATACAACCAAAAACACAGCTTATAGTATGCTAAACAATATAGACATAGACAAAGAATTAAAATTGAGACAAGAACGCGAAGAGACCATGTTCGATCCAGCGTTCAGAGCGTGGGCACAGGAGTTCAATATATCACGATCTTACGAGGACAAATCGTCCATGATCAACGCTAAAGAACTGCAGATGCACTACGACACTAAAAAATACTCTAACCTACAATTCAACCACTAGTATGAAACTGACCAAGAACGATAAACAATTTATGGAGCTCGTAAAGAGCGAGTGTAAAAAGCACAAAGTATCGTGTAAGCTCAAAGACGTCAAGTACTTAAAGCCCACACCGAGTATCAAATGCACCGGATACTTTGACGACGAGAACAGGACCCTACAAGTTGCCATGAAACAGAGAGATTCGTTCGAGGTATTGGTACACGAGTACGGTCACCTAACGCAGTGGATAGATCAAGTGCCTGTGTATACCAAAGCAACCAAGTACCTTTTGGCAGTGGACAAATGGATAGCCGGTACAAATCTACCGAATGCGGTGGTCGATGCTGCCATTCAAGGTTGCGTGGATCTAGAATTGGACAACGAGAAGAGGTCACTAAAGTTGATAGAAAAGTACGGATTAAATATCGACAAGGAACTTTATGTCAAAAAAGCGAATGCTTATTTGTACTTTTACCATTACATGAGAAGCACTAGAAAGTGGAGTGGACCGAATAATTTACCGTACCGAAACAAGAGAATAATTGAAGCGATGCCTACCACATTCAGAGGCAAGTACGATAAGTTACCGAAGAAGTTTCAGAAGTTATTCGAACAAGAAAAAATATAACATGAAAGCAATATTAGAATTTAACCTAGACGATCCGTTCGACGAGACATCTTATATCCGATGCGTAAAAGCCAAAGACATGGCGTTAGCACTGTGGGACATAGATCAACTTCTAAGGTCCAAAACTAAATACGCACCGGATACCGTGGACGAAAAGACGCTCGAAGCTTTGGAACAAGTCAGAGAAGAACTGCGAGAAATTATGAGCGACTACAATATCGATTTAGACGAACTATTAAAATAAAGGACATGAAAATAACATTAGAAAAAGGGCAGAGGTTGTGGTTCACATCGGACACTCACTACAACCACGCTAATATCTGTTCGGCCACAACCAAATGGACCGATCGAGTTACTTGTAGAGAGTTTAAGACTTTAGAACACATGAACGCCACGTTGGTTGGTAATATAAACGAAGTGGTTGGGCAAGACGATATATTAATTCACTTAGGAGATTGGTCTTTCGGTGGATTTGAAAAGATACAGGAGTTTAGAGATAAGATCGTTTGTAAGAATATTCATCTTATTACTGGTAACCACGATCACCACATAGAAAAGAACAGAGAGAACTGTCAAAGTTTATTCAGTTCAGTTAACAAGTACGTAGAGTTGAATGTTAAATGGAGAGTTGGAACTCCTTTGATGGGAGCGGAAAACTTTGTGTTGATGCATTTTCCTATTGCGAGTTGGAACGATATGGCAAAAGGAGCTATTCACTTACACGGTCACGTACACTTAGAACCAAATAAACGTATCGGAAATGGTAAAATGATGGACGTAGGAGTTGATGGTAACGATTTAAAACCTATCAGCCTCGCTGAAGTAATTACTCTAATGGATAGACAACCAATAAAGAGCATGTTAACATTTGATCATCACGAAATTGTAGAAAACTATAGATAATATGAATGGAGTATTAACATTATTACGAGGATTACCAGGAGCAGGTAAGAGTACCTTCGCCAATTTTATATGGAACGACTATGCGATATGCGAAGCCGACAAGTTTTTCTACGATAAGGAAGGTAACTACAACTTCGATGCTAGTAAGTTAAGACAAGCACACGAGTGGTGCAGACAAGAGGTAGAGAGGAGGATGGTTGAGAATTCCATCACACCTCAGTACTACCCTGAAATTGTGGTATCCAATACGTTCACGCAAGAGTGGGAGATGGAGCCTTACTTTAAACTAGCAGAGCAGTACGGATACAGAGTGTTTAGCATTATCGTAGAGAACAGACACGATGGTAAGAACGTACACGGAGTGCCTGATGAGAAGTTAGAACAAATGAAGAACAGATTTCAAATAAAATTATAATGAAATACAATTTAGACATATTAAATAACTACATAGAACGAGGATACGTAGTAAAACAGGACCACCCTACTTTACCTATATCCATCTACAATTACTCGCGTACGTGTCAGTACGAAGGGAGATGGGACGATATTACTTTGAACATGAGAGGTACGATATTGGACTCCGAAGGTAAGGTGATAGCCAAATCGTTTCCTAAGTTCTTTAATATGGAAGAGATGAAGGAAATACCCAACGAAGAGTTCCAAGTGTACGAGAAAGTGGACGGATCTTTGGGTATCGTATTCTACTACAACGGAGAATGGCACCTAGCGTCCAAAGGATCTTTCACGTCCGATCAGGCGATAAAGGGTAGAGAGATGCTGAACAAATACAACTTAGATCTCCTGTCTCCAGGTTACACGTACCTATTCGAGATCGTATACCCTGAAAATAGGATCGTGTGTAACTACGGAAGCTTGGAGAAACTCGTATTACTTGCGTGCATCGACTGTTCAACGGACGCAATAGAAGCGTCTGTGCAAGTGCCTTATTACAAAGATAACTTCGACGTAGTATACAGGTACGACGGTATAAAGGACTACAAACAACTCAAGTCAATGATCAAGAATAACCAAGAAGGGTTCGTAGTAAGATTTAACTGCGGAACCAGAATGAAGATCAAAGGAGAGGAGTACGTTAGACTGCACAGGATATTGACCGGACTTTCTAACGTGGATATATGGGAGATCCTAAAGAACGATGAAGACATAGAGAAATACCTAGAGAAAGTACCAGACGAGTTCGACAAATGGGTCAGAAACTGGGTCATGAACTTAAACTACGCCAAATTTTGGGTAAGAGAACACTGCGGTAAGATCCACGACTATTTTAGATACGGTAAGTACAACGACGTGGACCCTGAACCCAGCAAAAAGGACTTCGCTCTTTATTTGGACAAGTACGTAGAGAGCAGGTACAAGTCCATACTGTTTGCAATGTGGGACGGCAGAGAATACGAGCACATGATATGGAAGATAATCAAGCCAAAGTATCAGAAGCCCGTATGGCAAGACGAGGAAATGTACAAGCTAAAGCAAAGACGACCAGAATTATTTAACACTAAAAAACAAGAAGAGAATGGCAAAACAATGTAAAGTATGTAAAGAAGACGTGCATCCAGTTAGAGTTAAACTTGGTTACGATACCTGTGTTAAGCACTCCACTGCAGAGAGATATTCAGGCATCATATCGGCTACAGGAAAAACGGATTACGAATTAAACATAGTAAAGGATCCGCAATTGGCCAAACACTTAAAAGCTTTATCTCCAGTCTACGAGTAACATATTTATAGATACAAACGAAACAACATGAATTATATCAGTCCAGTGGCATACGCAGAGACATTGAACACCCTTAAGGGCAACTATACCAATCTACACGAAACAGAGGCAGAGGACCTATGTCCTGATGCTGGCACTCATGAGTGGAAGAAAATAGGCGCTGAAAAGGCCAAATGTAAACACTGCGGTATGGTTAAGACCATCGCTTATGGTTACGAACCTCAAAAGTCTTTCGTATACGGTGAGAAGAACAAAATGAAAGAAGGTAGAATGAGCGAAAGTCAAATGAAGTTAGAAAGATTAAAGCAAGGACTTTCTCCTGAGGACCAAGAGCAGTTGCAAGAGTACCTGGATTCTATCGTTGAGATCAAGAAGACGATCAAAGAGTTATTATTAAAAGGATCAAGACAACACTCTGACTCTCACGAAATGGAAGAAGTTGGAGGAGATCAAATGCACAAGTGGATGCACGAAACAAAAAAGAAAGGCAAATAGAAGTAGACATATACTAAGATAAGATCGGCCTCCTAGTCAGAGGCCTTTTTTATGCCAAGAGGTGAAAAAGGGCACATTTGGGAGCTCCCATGGACCCTAATTTATGGTAAACTACCCTAATGGACAGAGCGCGACCATGAGCTCCAAATCAGCAAAAATTCTCCATTGGAAACCAATCAGTTGCCCGAGACCGAAAAAATACGTTTTACCGGCATACCAAGGCTTAGTATATTTACTAAGACAATCAAACAAGCTATGAAGACAGTTATAATCGCAGACGTTCACGGTAGAGACCAATGGAAACAAATCGTAGCGCAAGAGAATGACGCCGATAAGGTGATATTCTTGGGCGATTACTTCGACTCTTTCAACATTTCTGCTGTAGAGCAGATGCACAACTTCAAGGAGATCGTAGAGTTTAAGGAGACAAGCGGCAAAGAAGTGATCATGCTATTGGGCAACCACGACTATCACTATTACCCAGGTATCAACGAAACTTCCACATCAGGATACCAGACTAGGATGGCAGTAGTGATCAAACAGTTAGTGCAAGAGAACAAGCAACATTTACAAGTAGCGCACAGAGAACATGAGTTCGTATTCTCACACGCAGGTTTGAGCTCGATTTGGTTGGACGATATGGTTGTTGGCTGGACCGTAGACAATATGGTCGATAAAGTAAACGAGTTACTCACCTACGCACCTCACACCATTGGATACCGATCTTACAGAATAGTTAGCGATACTGGTGAGGTTTTTGGTTCTCAAGGATACGGAGACGAGACGTATCAAGGACCATTGTGGATCAGACCGCGTTCTTTAATGGCCGCAAACAAGGACACTTTACGCAAGCAAATTATTCAAGTAGTTGGTCACACACACCAAGATCAGATAGATACCAAAGGTAAAGCAACAGGTGGTAGGTATTATTTCACTGACGTACAGGAAACCAGCAAAGAGTACACGATTATTACTGACGGACAAATATCATTTAATAAAATAAAATAAACAGTTATGCCATCATTTAGACAGTACGACGTACCGGTAGAAGCCGAAGTAGAAGTCAACATAGACGTAGAAGTCGATGAATTCTTAGACGAATGCGATGAAGACGATATAGACAACATTATCGAGTATCTAAAGGACAAAGACTACCTAAAGGATACAGAGATATTAAGGGACAATCAAGTATGCGTAGCGGAGTCAGAGTTTATGGACGCACTGGACAAGATCTACAATAAGTGGAACTTATTGTCGAACGAAGAAACGGAATTAATCATTAACATATCAAAAAGATTTTAAACAAAAACAAAACAGTTATGAAAAAAGTTTTATTAGCATTAGCATTAGTAGTATCTTTAGTAAGTTGTATCGACTACAAACCATCTGCGGACGAGATCGATCGTCAAAAGCAAGAGAGAATATTAGAAGAGGGTCAACGTCAAACGGGTATGCCAGCAATCAACAATTTCCAAGAGAAGAAGTTATTGAAGCAGATCTACGAGTTAAGGGACAACGAGAAGATCGTTAACTACGCCTATTTGTACAACGAGTTCAACGGTAAGTTAATATTGTTGGGTAAATGTATCGGTTACGGTATTCCTTATTCTACTCAGTACTCGAACCCAGAAAAACTTGCGCGCGAAGGCACCAATTATGGAATCACATTACCTCAAGCGGAGCCAAACGGTTTATTTATGCCTTCTTCAAGCGATGGAACATGGGTAATGTTATTGGACGCAGAAGGAACACCGCACCCAGTTTATATCGAACCCAAAGTTATCGTATCACCATTTCCATTAACAGTAAAATAATAAAATATGAAACAAGTATTCGCAACAATCGGAATCTTCGTAGGATTTTTAGCAGTATTAATCGGTTTAAACTTCTTCTTTGGCTGGGTAAACGTAGGTTACACCAAGACAGTAGGTAAAGCACAGCAGAACGCAGAGCGTACTGTATTCGAAGAGACCCAATCTTACGTAGAAGGCAAGCGCCAATTCTTAAACAAAGAAAGAGAGGAGTACAGAAGAGAGAAAGATCCTCAGGCAAAAGAGGCGATCAGACAATCTATCTTACACGAAATGGCCAACTTCGACCTAGACAAATTGTCTAACGACGACTACGCATTCGTAAAAGAGTTAAAGAACAAGTAATTAATCACATAAAACCATACATGGAACCATGAAGTGTATCAAGAACATCAAAGCAAGTAAAGGCTACGATTTAAACGAGATCAGACGTACTGACGATATAGACGCTGAGCAAAAAGTAAAGAGCGGCAATTGGATCTACATCCCAAAATCGGAGTGGAAGGAAGCAGTCAGAAAGTTAGTAAAACCCGAGCCAACGCCAGTAGTAGAGCAACCTGTACAAGAGGAGACAGCGTCGGAGAAACAGTTAAAGTCTAAAAAACGTGGCAAATCAAAAGAATAGCGATAGACCGATAGGGCACATTATATTAGAGGTGGAAGATATGTTCGATAAGAAACCTGACGCTAGAAAGAAAGAAGAATTTAAGCGTTGGAAAGATGCCATCAACACCCTAATTAAAGAGTGCAACACTGTCGGAAAATTTAAGTACTATTCAGTAATAAAATAAACTATATGGCACCACAGAAACCGAAGAAGAGATTCTTCAAATACATCAAGAGCAAATTGATCGTGTTCTATTACGACAATATCCACTCCATATTCAGCGACTCTTTGGAAAGAACAAGGATGCAAGTCATAGCCGGAATATCGGAAGCGGATCAGGACAACCCAGACTTGTACAAAAGGTACGACGCCGCAGTAAAGTACGTAAAGCTTTACAAAGAAAAACCCGTTAAAAAAGAGGACACCAATAAGGAAGCGTTTATCAAGATCTTGACTGATGCAAAACATCAAGGCGCTAATATTGCAGCGACGGCCAAAACGGCCGAAACAAAGTCCCTATGGGAATTGGGCGAAGACGCCAAAGATAAGTTAGAAAAGTACAGGTCAGAGCCCACGCCTGAGATTTCTGCCGAAGAAGAGATGAAGCTATTCCAACGATTCATTGAGAGCGGTAAGAAGGCAAAACAAACGAAGTAAATGACGAGAATTAACGGTACAATTCCAGCAAAAAAGCTCTGCGATTCTCACCTAGTGGCCGAGTACAGAGAGATATTACGCGTATTCAAATTGGCCAAACGTACCGATAAAGCTCCTAAAGAATTCACACTCGGAACCGGACACGTACTATTCTTTTACGATAAGTTAGAGTACGCTCACAAAAGATTCGAGTCCTTAAGACACGAAATATTGGACCGAGGCTTTACACCGAAGATGGAGTTCGATAGCACCGTACTCGAATCCAAGATGCAGTTGTACAACGATTGGTCAGGGACCGAGGAAGCGGACGCCATGATTAAACAGAGACTCATGGACAGGGCTTATTCGATGAAGAGTATTAGGTATCGCGGCAAACTTATTAGCGCGGAAGAGTACAGAAAAATGCTGTACGACTAGAGACTTATTCTGTACAGTATCGTAGGATTGTTATACATTTATAAAAATTAACGCAGTTATGAGCAACGAAAACGAGATATATTTAGGTGGTGGCAAGAACATCATGATGGCCAAATCGCAGTTAGTAAAGTGTCAAGAGATTTTGACGTTGATGACTCCAAACGATGGTGCCATCCAATTAAACGTTAAGATAGAGGCGGACTTCGATCAGATACCCGAAAAGTACCAAGAAGTGTTCTTGAACATGGTATCGGCAAAGTACCTAAAGACGACATCTTTTGGAGACAACCCATTCAGCATGTGTCTACCAACGCCGAAGAAGAAGTGGTACCAATTCTGGAAAAAAGACATTTAAACATGAGAGGATTCTGGTACGTACAAGCAATAGTCAAACAAATTAAAGCAAACAAAAAGAAATAGGTTATGAAACAACCCACCAAGATACACGATTATTTAGCAGAAGATATAAAACAATGGAGACAATCGGGCGAGTATTACGGATATCCAGAATGCTGTATACAGGATTTTTTAAATAGAGCAACAGCGTTGGACTATCACTATCCTACAGATAAAAATGCGTCCGTAGAAATATCACCGGAACAAGACTCGGTACACAAGAATTACGGATTCGTACCTTGTCACGAGTGTGCAAAGAAAATAATATGGGAAAGCACCACACTTGAAGGTTTAATAAAGGACAGAAAGTGTCCTAACCCATTTCCGATAGAAGAGGACGGATACGATCCAAGAAAGGGTCCTAAAGAAGCAATAGAGTGTGACTGTGGATGCTGCGTAGTAGAAGAGTCTGACGAATCGCAATACTTCGAAGTGACCAAAGAACAACAGAAAAAAATAAGCGAGTGGAAAGACGCAATCAAATTAGTATTCGACGAGTACGGTGAATTCGATTACACATTCCACCACACTGGTATAGGCACCACACTCTCAGTATACTCGCACATAGCAGATAAAGAAAAAGACTTCACAGATTACGATAACTGGTAAACAAGACAATATGAGTATATTCGATTGGTGTTACGAGCACCCTTTCAAGCTAGTCTTAAGTATCGTATCCGTATTAATGATATGGCACACTTACGAATTCGGTTACAAAGCGCGTAAACATCAGCAACACTTAAAGGACATACAAGA